>Ga0134121_10000076_pt1 | contig 106716 bp, 73 predicted proteins | sample KB301_FD_96463 | JGI IMG/M metagenome (GOLD analysis project Ga0134121, IMG submission 96463) | Terrestrial soil microbial communities without Nitrogen fertilizer from Kellogg Biological Station, Michigan, USA - KB3-0-1 | ecosystem: Environmental > Terrestrial > Soil > Unclassified ...
AACTACCTCTCGGCCCTGGGCAAGACCAAGGGCTCGATGGTCTCCGTGAACCTGGTGGCCAACACCGATCTCAGCACGCCCGAGGAGTTCCGCCAGCTCGTGGTCAAGGAGTCCAAGGGCTCCGTGGTCCAACTGGGCGAGATCGCCGACGTGGTGCTGGGCGCGGAGAACTACGACTCGGACGTCCGTTTCAACGGCCAGACCGCCACCTTCATGGGCATCTGGGTCCTGCCGACCGCCAACTCCCTCGATGTCGTCACGAGGATCCGGGCGGCGCTTCCGGACATCGAGGCGCAGCTTCCCGCCGGGATGAAGGTGGCCGTCCCCTACGACTCGACCCTCTACATCCGCAACGCCATCGACGAGGTGCTCAAGACCCTCTCCGAGACGCTGCTTATCGTCATCGTCGTCATCTTCCTCTTCCTCGGGTCGTTGCGCGCCGTGCTCATCCCGGTCCTGGCGATCCCCATCTCCCTCGTCGGCGCGGTCTTCCTGATGCTGGCGGCCGGCTCGACCATCAACCTGCTGACGCTTCTGGCCATCGTCCTGTCGGTCGGCCTCGTCGTCGACGACGCCATCGTCATGGTAGAGAACGTCGAGCGTCACATTGCGCTCGGCAAGCCGCCGATCCAGGCGGCGGTCGCCGCGGCCCGCGAGCTGCTCGGCCCGATCATCGCCATGACGGTCACGCTGGTCGCCGTCTACGCGCCGATCGGCATCCAGGGGGGCCTGACCGGAGCCCTGTTCCGCGAGTTCGCCTTCACGCTGGCGGGAGCGGTGCTCATCTCCGGCATCGTCGCGCTGACCCTCTCGCCGATGATGGGCTCGCGCCTCCTGACGCCGGGAGCCGCCGAGCGGGGGCTCGCCGGGCGCATCAACCGCGGGTTCGAGCGGCTGCAGCGCTTCTACACGACCTGGCTGTCCGGAACGCTGGCGAACCGGCCGGTGGTGCTGACGCTGTGGGTGATCGTCGTGGCGCTCATCCCGCCCTTCTACCTGTTTTCGCAGAAGGAGCTGGCGCCGACGGAGGACCAGGGGGTGGTGTTCGGAGTCGTGCAGGCGTCCGCCAACAACACGCTCGATCAGACGAAGCTCTTCGCCGACCAGGCTTACCAGGTCTACAAGTCCTTCCCCGAGACGAAGAACACCTTCGAGATCACCAACGCCACCGGCGGCTTCGGGGGGATGGTGGTCAAGCCGTGGGACGAGCGGACGAGGAACACCACCCAGCTCCAGATGGAGGCGTCGCAAAAGCTGGGGAAGGTTCCGGGCGTGCGCATCATCCCGCTGGTGCCGCCGTCGCTGCCGGGGGGAGGCAGCTTCCCGGTCGAGTTCGTCGTCTCCTCGACCCAGGAGCCGGCCCGGGTCGCGGAGTTCGCCGGGCAGCTGGTGCAGAAGGCCCTCGCCAGCGGCAAGTTCATGTTCGTCGACGTCGACGTGAAGTTCGACCAGCCGCAGACCGAGGTGGTCTTTGACCGCGACATGGTCCGCTCGCTCGGGGTGGACCTGAGCCAGACCGGCAGCGACCTGTCGACGCTGCTGGGCGGCAACTACATCAACCGCTTCAGCATCCAGGGGCGCTCGTACAAGGTGATCCCCCAGGTCGAGCGCGCCTCGCGCCTGCAACCGGATCAGCTCGCCGACATGTACGTGACCGCCAAGGACGGGAAGCTCGTGTCGCTGTCGACCTTCGCGACGCTCAGAACGACCACCGAGCCGCGCGAGCTGAAGCGGTTCCAGCAGCTCAACGCGGTCACCATCCAGGGCCTGCCGATGACGGCGCTCGACACCGCGCTCAAGTTCCTCGAGGACGAGTCGAAGGCGATCCTGCCGCAGGGGTTCGGCTACGACTATGCCGGGGAGTCGCGGCAGCTGCGCACGGAAGGAGGGAAGTTCTTCGGCCTGTTCGCGCTGTCGGCCATCCTGATCTACCTGGTGCTGGCGGCGCAGTTCGAGTCGTTCCGCGACCCGTTCATCATCCTGATCGGATCGGTGCCGCTGGCGATCGCCGGGGCGCTCACCTTCTCGTTTCTGGGCTTCACGACCCTGAACATCTACAGCCAGGTCGGCCTCATCACCCTCGTCGGCCTGGTGTCGAAGAACGGCATCCTCATCGTCGAGTTCGCCAACCACCTGCAGGAGCAGGGGCGCGACAAGCTGCACGCGGTCATCGAGGCGGCCGGCACGCGGCTGCGGCCCATCCTGATGACCACCGCGGCCACCGTCGTCGGCCACCTGCCGCTGGTGTTCGCGAAAGGGCCCGGCGCCGGCGCCCGCAACAGCATCGGCATCATGCTGGTGTCGGGGATGATCATCGGCACCGCGTTCACCCTGTTCGTCGTGCCGTCGATCTACATGCTGGTCGCCCGCCGTCACGTCGCCGAGCGGGAGACCGACCTCGGTCGCGCGGTCGCCGAGGCCGAGGCGGGGGCGGCGGCGTAAGGGTTCAGTTCGGGAGGGCGCCGCAGTTCTTCTCGATGGCGCCGCGGTAGCGTTCCTGGATGAGGCGGACCACCGCCTGGTGCGCCGCCGGAGTCGCCTCGACGAGGCAGGCCGCCGTCGGCTGTAGCGCCGTGACGGGGCTCACGGCGGAGCTGCGCATGCTCTCGTCGAGCGCCGCGGAGATGGTCCGGCCATCCGGGTCGTCGATGACCACCGTGCAGGCGTAATCCCCCCGCTCCATGTGCAGCCGGTGATCCGGCTCGAGGCGGACCGCATAGGGTGACGCCAGCAGGGCGAAGGGCAGGGAGGCCGGTCGCGCCGCCACGGCCGCGGCGCGGCCCGGTTCCCCGCGACGCAGGGTCGGAGCGGGAGACCCTGCGCACAGCGGCAGGAGGCTGAGGGTGAGCGCCGTCTTGTCCGTTTCGATTTCGGCAGCCGCCGACGCCGGGGCCGCCCCCGCAGGCGCAGCCGCGGCGGGCGCCGCCGCACGAGCCGCTTCCTGCGGCACGCGAGCGGTTTCCAGTTGCGCCTCCAGGCGCGCCGCTTCCTGCGCCTCGTTCGCGCGGGCCGCTTCCTGCGGCGCGCTCGTGGCCGGCGCGGGCGCCGACTCGACTTTCCACTGGTCCTGAGCCGGAGGCGCTGAATGGGCATGAGACTCGGCCTGCCGGCGCGCCGCGAGATCTTTCTGCGGAGCGGGCGGAGGCGCTGGGGCGGTCACCACCGGAGGGCCCGGCACGTTCGTCGCGATTCGCATCTCATCCGACTTCTTCATCTCGGGAAGGCCGGCCCTCGGCGCGGCGGGCGCCACGGCGTCGGTCGCGGTCCCGGGCGACGACACCGAAAGCGAAGGAAGCAGGCCGGGCCGCTCGTACCAGAGGAGGACCGCCATGACGAGACTGGCCGCCGCGGCCAGGGGCATCGCCTGGCGCCAGAACGGTCGCACCGGGGTGGGTGACCGCCGCGACGGCAGCTCCGCCAGGATCCGATCCTCGAGCCCCGCCGGGACGGGAGGCGCCGGCTCCGCAGCGATGGCTTCGTTCAGCCGCCGGAAATCGACCAGCAGCCCGCGGCACTCCGCGCACGCTTCGAGGTGCGTCTCCAGCGCGACCGACTCGGGCGGCTTCAGCTCGCGATCGATCGACGCCGACAGCAGCTCGATCGGATGGTTCGCACGTCCTCCCGGTTTCACGACTCCCCCTCCACGCAGTCCCGCAGCGACAGGCGCGCCCGGGCCAGCCGGGAACGCACCGTTCCGAGCGCCAGCCCGAGCGTCGTCGCGATCTCGTCGTACGACAGGGACGCTTCCCCTTCGCGCAGCGCCAGGACCGCCCGCCATTCGGAGGGAAGCTTGTCGAGGCACGCGGCGAGCCGCTGCCGCAGCTCCCGCGACTCGAGCTGGCGCAGCGGCGACGCCCCCGGCCGTTCGTCGGCCGGCTCCGCCGGCGACGACGGCCCGGACGCCGCAGCCGCGCTCACCGCGCGCGCCGCCTCGAACACAGGATCCCCGGCCGCGGTGAACGACCCCGAGGCCCGGCGGACCCGTTCTGCCCCGCGCGCCCGGTAATTCAATGCCCGGCTCACGGCGATGGTCTGCAGCCAGGTGGAGAAGCGCGCGTCGCCGCGGAAGCCCGGCAGGGAGCGCCAGGCGGCGAGAAAGGCGTCCTGCACGACGTCCTCGGTGTCCTCGCGGTGCCGCATGACGCGCCAGACCAGGGCCCAGATCCGATCGAGGTTCCGGTCCATCAGGAGGGCGAAGGCGCTTTCGTCCCCCTGCTGCGCGCGCAGGACCAGCGCCGCTTCCACGTCGGGAAGCGGCGCCGGGGGGGCTTCGATATCGCCCGCGCGCTCACGGCTCATGCGGGGCATGGCCTCAAGAATGACACGAAAGCTCATGAAGATCGCATCCGACGGACATTCCGCTCCTCGTGCGGTTCGACCGCCGCCCTGACGGAAAGTTCCCGCGGGCACGAAAAAGACATCCGCCGGAACTTCCCGGGCGCTCCCGGGTCCAACCGGGGCAGGAGGAACCCCCATGACGTCGTCCGACGCTCCGGCCCCCGCCCTTCGTCGCCTTCCCCCGCTCCTCGCCTCCCTCGTCGCCGTGGTCCTCGCCGGCGCCACCCCACAGCCCGGCACCGGCGGATCCTCGCCCATCCGCGGCACCGGAGCCTGGACGGTGACCGGAACCACGCCGGAGAACAGGTGTGCCACCGGCGACTGCCGCGACGAGGAGGTCGTGCACCCGTTCCTGCTCGCCCACACCGACGCGCAGGCCGTGGTGACCGGGCCGGTGGCCCACACGGTCCTCCGCCAGGAATGGACCAACCCCAATCTCGTGGCGCTGGACGGCACCTACATCTTTCCGCTGCCGGACAACGCCGCCGTCACGGGGCTGACCCTGACGATCGGCTCGCGGCGCATCGAGGCCGAGATGCGCCGGCGCGAGGAGGCGCGGGCGGTCTACGAGCAGGCGCGCCGGGCCGGGCAGGTCGCCGCTCTGCTCGACCAGGAACGGCAGAACATCTTCGCGCAGCAGGTCGCCAACATCATGCCCGGCGAGCGCATCGACATCACCATCGAGTTCGACCACGAGCTGCGCTGCGACGACGGGACGTGCGAATACATCCTGCCGACGGTGGTCGGCCCGCGCTTCGTGCCGGCGCGGCAGGGGGACCCCGGTCGCATCGCCCCGCCCGTCACACTCGGGACCGGTCACCGCCTGACCTTCACCCTGGATCTGGACGAGGGGATGCCGATTCACGATCTCGAGTCTCCGAGCCACACGATGGCGATCCAGGAGACCGGCTTCGGCCGCGCCAACGTGCGGCTCGCTGCGGAGGAGACCCGGCTCGACCGCGATGTGGTGGTCCGGTTCCGTCTCGGCGGCCGGGACGCGGAGTTCGGCGTGCTCGCCTTTCGCGGCGGCCGTTCCGCGCGCGCCGGCGGCGACGATGACAGGGCCGCGGATGGCGCGTCCCCGGCGCGCGACGACGGCGCGGGCATCTTCACCCTCTTCCTCATGCCGCCGGTCATCGCGGAGTCGGAGGCGCAGGCGACGCCGCGCGAGCTGACCTTCGTCCTCGACTGCTCTGGCTCGATGACCGGCGAGCCGATCGAAGCCGCGAAAGAGGTCGTTCGCCGGTCGCTGCGCGCCGCGCGGGCCTCCGACACGCTGCAGATCCTGCGCTTCTCGGACCAGGCGTCGGGGCTGTGGCCCGATCCGGTCGCGGTGACGCCGGCGAACGTCAAGCGCGCCCTGGAGTTCCTCGACACGCTGCACGGCGAAGGCGGGACCGAGATGCTCTCGGGGATCCGGGCCGCCCTCGATCGCCCGGCCGACCGGGAGCGGCTGCGCCTCGTGTCCCTCCTGACCGACGGCTACATCGGCAACGAGGCCGAGGTGCTGGCGGAGGTCCGGCGGGTGCTCGGCCCGGCGCGGCTCTTCGCCTTCGGCATCGGCTCGTCGGTCAACCGCTACCTGCTCGAGAACCTGGCGCAGGAGGGGCGCGGCACCGCCTCCTTTCTGGCGCGAGGCGAAGACCCGGAGCAGCTGGTGACGCGCTTCGTGAAGCGCATCAGCACCCCGGTCCTGACCGACCTGCGCCTGTCCTGGGAAGGGATCGACGTGGACGATCTCGAGCCGGCGCTGCCGCCGGATCTCTTCGCCGGCCAGCCGCTGGTGATCCATGGCCGCTACCGACGTCCCGGCGCCGGCGCTCTCGTGCTCGAGGGAGTGCAGCAGGGCGGACGCCGCCTGACGCTGCGCCGAACGGTGGCCCTCCCCGCATACGCCGAGGATCACGAGGCGCTCGCACGACTGTGGGCCCGGTCGCGCATCGATCGGCTGACGCGCGAATCCTACGGACGGCCGGGTCCGGACGCCATCGCCGCCATCACCGACCTGGCGCTCCGCTTCCGGCTGATGACCTCGTATACCTCGCTCGTCGCCGTCGACCACGTCGTCTCCAATCATGGCGGCGTGGCGCGCTCGCTCGACGTCCCGGTCGAGCTGCCGGCCGGCATGGATCCTGTCAACGCCGGCAGACCGCAGGAAGCCGCGATGAGGGTGATGGTCACGGGTCTGCCCCAGGCCAAGGTCCTGGGCCGCAACGCGGGCGGCGCGCCTCCCGGGGCGCCTGCCGCCGGCAGCGTCATCGACAAGATGAAGGAAGAAGCGCGCCGTCAGGCGGCGTCATCTCCGCCGGCGAATGCCACGCCGCCGCCGTCCCCGCGGACCGGGCGCGATCGCGCCGACCGCGCTCCATCCGACCGCGACCGGACGAACACCCGGCCGGTGCCTCCGATCGACCCGGCCGCGGAACCCGACGCCGTTTCGTTCGTCCTCATCCGCCTGGTCGAGGAGGACGGCACCACCCGCACCATCGAGTCGGATGGCGAGGCCTGGCTCGTCGCGCAGAAGCGCCGTACCCTCGTGCGCACGCTCTCAACCGAGGAGGTTCGCGCTTTGCGCAAGGCGCTCTACGAAGCCGGCGCGGAGCACTGGACCCATGGCGATGCGACCTTCGCGCGGGGCCGCGCGCGGCTCGTCGTTCTCCTGGGCGACAGCACGACGCACAGCATCGAGGTTCCCTCCGGCGATCCGACCGTGGAAGCGATCGTCACGCTGCTGCGCGCTGCGACCCTCGACGCGATGCAGCTTCCCTCCGGCCCCGGCCGCCGCTGACCGGCCTCGAGGACGGGTGAAAGACAACGGGCCCGGCCGGCTCCCCGAAAGGAGCCGGCCGGGCCCGCTTCACTTCATCCGAAGCGGCCGGCGCCGCCGGCCGCGCGAGCGCGGGGAGACTAGATCCCGTCGCGTCCCGCCTTCGGAGGCTTCGCTTCCTTCTCCATGCCGAGCGAGCGCACCAGGAACGCGTACTGGTCGCTGGTCTCCTCGATCTGCTTGCTGGTCGGCTTGCCGCCGCCGTGACCCGCCGAGGTCTCGATGCGGATCAGGATCGGCGCGTCGCCCGCCTGCGCCTTCTGCATCGCGGCGGCGAACTTGAACGAGTGCATCGGGATGACCCGGTCGTCGGTGTCGGCCGTGGTCACCATGGTCGGCGGATACTTCGTGCCCGGCTTGATGTTGTGGTACGGCGAGTACGCGAGCAGCGCCGGGAAGACCGCCGGGTCGGAGGAGGACCCGTAATCGTCCACCCAGTAGCGGCCGGCGGTGAACTGGTCGAAGCGCAGCATGTCCATCACGCCGACGGCCGGCAGTGCCGCGCCGAAGAGATCCGGACGCTGGGTCTCGGCGGCGCCGACCAGCAGGCCGCCGTTGCTCCCGCCGGAGATCGCCAGGCGCGCCGGCTTGGTGTAGCCGTTCTTCACCAGCCACTCGGCGGCGGCGATGAAGTCGTCGAAGACGTTCTGCTTCTGGGTCCTGGTGCCGGCGTGATGCCACGCCTCGCCGTACTCGCCGCCACCGCGCAGGTTCGGCATCGCCCAGACGCCCCCCATCTCCAGCCAGGCGATGCGCGCCGGCGAGAAGGTCGGGGTCATGGAGATCTTGAACCCGCCGTAGCCGTAGAGCAGCGTCGGACGGTTGCCGTCGATCTTCAGGTCCTTCTTGTGGACGATGAACATCGGCACGCGGGTCTTGTCCTTGCTCTCGTAGAAGACCTGCTTGACGACGAAGTCCTCGGGCTTGAACGCGACCTTGGGCTGCTTCCACAGGGTGCTCGCCCCGCCCTTGAGGTCGTAGCGGTACACCGTCGGCGGCTGATTGAACGAGGCGTACGAGTAGGCGACCTCGGTCGAGGAGCGCTTCCCGTTGAAGCCGAAGGCGCTGCCGATGCCGGGCAGCGACACGTCGCGCACCGCGGTGCCGTCGGTCTTGTACTGGCGGATGAGCGAGGTCGCGTCCTTCAGGTAGGCGACCATGAGGGAGTCGCCGACGAAGTCCACGCCCTGCATCGCCTCCTGGGCCTCGGGAACGACGGTGCGCCAGCTCTCTTTCGCGGGCCTGGTGACGTCGATGGCGATGATCTTCCCCTTCGGGGCGTCGAGATCGGTCTGGAAGTAGAAGACCGTCCCGTCGTTGCCGACGAAGTCGTACTCATTGTCGAACTTCGAGATGAGCTCGACCGGCGCGCCGTACGGCTCGTTCAGGTCGCGGTACAGCAGCATGTTCTTCGGGTCGGTCCCCTTGCGGATGGCGATGACGAGCCAGCGGCCATCCTCGCTCACCTGGCCGCCGAAGTCCCAGTCGGGCTGGTCGGGGCGCTGGTAGACGAGCGCGTCGTCCGACTGCTTCGTCCCGAGCCGGTGGTAGAACATCTTCTGGTTGCGGTTGACCGCCTGGTAGGTCTCGCCCTTCGCCGGCGCGTCATAGCGGCTGTAGAAGAAGCCTTTGTTGTCCTTCGTCCAGGAGGCGGCGGTGAACTTGGTCCACTGGACGAGATCGTCGAGGTCCTTCCCGGCGGCGAGATCGCGCACGCGCCACTCGCTCCAGTCGGAGCCGGCCACCGAGCGCGAATAGGCCAGATACTTCCCGTCGTCCGAAGCCGCGAGACCGCCCAGCGCGATGGTGCCGTCGGTGGACCAGGTGTTCGGATCGAGGACCATCGTCGGCGCCGCGCCGAGGGAATCGGTCATGAAGAGCACCGACTGGTTCTGCAGGCCCGTGTTCTGCGTGAAGAACCAGTGGCCGCCGTCCTGGAAGGGCGCGGAGAAGCGCTCGTAGTTCCACAGCGTCGTCAGGCGCTTCTTGATCGGCTCGCGCTGCGGCACCTGGGCCAGCCAGCCCTGCGTCACCTTGTTCTCGGCGGTCACCCAGCCGGCGACCTCGGTCGAGGTGCGCGCGTCCTGCTCGAGCCAGCGATACGGGTCGGGCACCTTGGTGCCGTGGTAGTCGTCCACCTGGTCCACCCGCTTCGTGTCGGGGTAGGTCAGCTTCGCATCGGCCTGGACGGGCAGGACGCCGACAAAGGCTACGGCGGCGGCCAGGACGAGCGAAACAGCGGGGGCCAGGCGGCCCTTCATTGAGGCACGGCGTGCGCGCATCGTGGATCTCCTCGAGCCCCTGCGCGGGGCGGCTTCCGAAAGGTCTGAGCGGTCGAAAGGTGGATTATACGAAAGCCGGGCCGGGGAGGATGACAGGGAGCCCGGGCTCCCTGCCGGCCGGCACCCCATGTGCCGATTCCTCCCCGGCCCGGAAACCGGCGGTGCGAGGGAATCCCGCCGGAATCTCCCTTCCGGTCAGCCGTTCAGGAGGCCGTCGGCCGGAGCCCGGGAGCCGCCACTCCGGTCTTGAACACCTGGTTCCAGTCCACCCGCGCGGTGGCCTGCATCAGGACGAACAGGGTCAAAACGGACCCGACGGTCACGGTCAGCCCCGAGTAGCCCTCGAAGAAGAACGCGTACGAGAAGAGGACGAGGAAGACGAGCTGCGCCGCTCCGGCCCGCCACAGCGCGAAGCTCATCCCGGCCACCTTGGCGAGATAGGTCACGACCAGGACCACGCTCACCGCGGCCGAGATCAGGAAGGACACGTGGATGTCGAGGTGATCGACCAGGTACGCGAGCAGGAGATGGAACGAGAAGAAGCCGGCCGACAGGAAGAAGTAGTGCATCGGGTGCAGGCTCTCGCCGCTGAGGATCCCGAGGACCATGAGGACGGTCACGAAGAACAACAGCGACACCGGCGCGAAGAAGATGATGCGCGAGGCCACCGGCCCCGGGTTGAGGCGGTTCGGGAGATCGATGCCGATGTGCTGCCCGGTCACGAGATTGTCGAACTTCCAGTCGAGGAACCACCCTTCCTTCTCCCGTGACTTCTGCGAAGGGCTGATGCTGCCGGCGGGGAAATCGATCCCGTCGCAATCCGTCGTCATGCGCGCCTCGAAGTCGTGCACCTGCGCCACCCCGTCCTTCGCGAAGGCGTAGGTCCAGGTCCCCAGTCCGCGCGACTTGTAGGAGACCTCGAGCGGCACTTCGCCGCCGGGCGCCAGCGTGACGCGCGCACTCAGGCCGCGCTCCGGGTCGGTCAGTGCCACGTCGTGGCCGTCGAGCTTCAGCACGAACGCGTCGTACAGCGCATCGCGGCTCGGGAAATCGAAGCGCACCGACACGTCCTCTTCCGTCGGGGAGGTGTTGCGCAGGAGGTACCGGCCGGAGAACGTGATGCCGTAGGTGTCGTACCAGAGCAGCCCCTTGCGGCGCTGGTCGAGATCGAGGGCGGCGTCGATGCGGCTCGAAACGATCGGGATTGGCAGGCGGTCGACGACCGTCCTCGAGACCATCCCGGCATCGGGCTTGTCCCGATCGGCCGGCTCCGTGACCACCCGGGACCGCTCGTACCAGGCGGACGGCGCCACCTGCCGGTGCGTCCCGCCCCAGATCTGCTCGACTTCGCGGGCCAGCCGCTGGTCCGAGGCTCCCGTGCGGATGGCCACCGAGCCGCCCAGGATGAACCAGGCGACTCCGCTGCCGACGATGATGAGACCGATGGCGATCAGGCGCTGGACGGTCATGAACGCTTTCTCCTCGCAGGGCCGCCGCCCCGGAGTGGGGCGACGGACTCGACGCCGAAGGTGCCGCACGCCCGGAGAAAAGACCTGAGCCTTCGGTGAGCAGTCGGTGAGGAGGGGTTGAGCGCCGCGGATCGTCCCGTGGACGGGACGGTCAGCGGGGGCGGCGGGTCAGGCCGTAGGCGAGGCCCGCCCCGAAGAACAGTCCCTCGAGGCCGGCCGAGAGGCCCCGGGTCAGCGGGCCGGCTTCCGCCTCACCGAGGAGGCGGGCCATCGGGGTCAGTCCGACCTGGGATCCCCGGTAGGCGTCGGCCAGCAGATTCAGGCTGGTCCCGATGAGGTTCCCCCCGGCGCGGATGACCAGGACGCCGGCCAGCGCGCAGCACACCCCGGTCGCCAGCGCGACCGCGAAGCGCCGGGCGCCGCGCGGGGTCGCCATGCCGCCGCCGAAAGGACGCGGGGTGGCCAGCGCGTACCCGAGCCCGGCGGCCGCGCCGAGGGCCAGCCCTTCCGGTCCACCCGCGAGCCTCGGGACGTCCTGGCCGAAGAGCTGCGTCAGGAGGCTTCTCGCCAGCAGGTGCAGCACCGCTCCCGTGAGTCCGCCGCCGAGCGCGCCGCACAGGACCAGGGCGGGGCCGCGCAGGGAGCGGGCAATCGCCTCCGCGAACGCGAGTCCGGCCCCGACACCCATGGCGCCGAGACCGCCGATGAGGACACCCGCTCCCCCGAGCATCAGCGCCAGCTCGGGCGCCGCTCCAGGGGAGGTGCCGAGACGGAGCACGCACCCGCCCAGGACACCGGCGATCCCGCCGGCCACCGCGCCGCCGAACACCGCCGAGCCGAGCCTCCGGCCGGCGAGACGGGCCCCGCGCCGGAGGCGAAAGCCGACGAGAAACAGCACCGCCTTCGCCCACCCGGGCCGACCGAACAGCGGCACCTCGCCGGCGCCCGGAAAAGCCCAGCGCGCCTCGCGCATCCAGGCGCGCGCCTCCGCGATCCCATTGGCCGCCGCCGCTCCTTCCCGGCGTTCGATCCGGCGGAGCGCCTCATCGGTCCCGAGCGCATGCAGCGCCTCCGCCGCCTCGAGCCGACCTTCGCTGTCACCCGCGAGCAGCTGTTCCATCACCGGCTCGAACGGATCGCCCGCCGCGGCGATCGCTGCAGCGACCGGCGCCGGCGCACCGACGGGCGCCGGCGGCAGGGCGTCGTTCTCGACGATGACGCCCGGGTGGACGAAGCGGTACCCGTGGCGCGACACGGTGCGGATGAAGACCGGCTCGCGCGCCGCGTCGCCGAGGGCCCGGCGCAGCGTGCGGATCGCCTGGCTGAGCGCACCGTCGGAGACGACGACGTCGCTCCAGACGGCCTCGAGGATCTCGTCGCGCGTGACCGCGCGGTGCCGCTCTTCGAGCAGCAGCACCAGCAGGTCGAAGTAGCGCGGGATGAGCGGGACCTCGACCCCGCCGCGCCTCACGATCCTCTCGGCGGGCGAGACCGTGAACTCCTCGAACCGGAAGCGCGGCGCCATGGGAACGGGATTATAGGAGCCCGCCGGATCTAGCTCTTCTGGCGCGCCTTCCAGGCCTCTTCGGTGAGCGGGGTGATGGCCTCGAGCTTCTTCGACCCGAGCTGCTGGTTCAGCGGCGGGACGTCCTTCGCCACCGCCGCTTCGTACTTCGCGCGGGCCGCCTCGAGATCCTTCCCGAGCGTCTCCATGCGGGTGACCTGGGAGGCGGTCGGCTTCCCCTCGAAGAGGACCACCGCGCCGTAGAGGGCGCCGAGCTCCTCGCGCAGCTTCTCCTCGCCGCTGACGACCTCGCCTTCCTTGACGGAGACGAGAGCGCGGCGCTGGTCCTCCATCCCCGCCTGGAGGGTTTCGAGCCGCTTGCGCAGGGCGTCGTTCGCCGGCAGGCCCGCGGCGCGCGCCCCGGCCTGGTCGCGCACGTCGGTGATCGAATCGACGACGCGCGTCATCTGCGCCAGCATGCCGTAGAGCCTCAGCCCCATCTCCTCCTGCGCCTTGCGGTCCGCGTCGGAGTATTTGCTGCGCGGGTCGTGCACCAGGCTGAGCTGGGTCGTGTAGGTGTCCTTCCCCTTGATCATCTTGACGTTGTACTGGCCGGCGGGCACGCGCGGGCCCGTGAGGGCGAACGGCACGATCTGGGTCGCCGGCGGGAACTTCGGCGGCGGCAGACGCATCGGCCACGCCACCCGGTTGAGCCCCTTGCGCTTCCCGCCCGGCAGCGTCGTGATGACGTTGCCCGACGCGTCGGAGATCTCCAGCTTGAGGTCGCCGACGATGTGCCGCTTCTTGAGGTAGTAGACGATCGACGCGGCCTCCTGCGGCACGTCCCCGGTGAACTCGCCGTCGCCGAACATGTTGAAGTCGGTGGAGGAAAGCGGCATCACGGCGGGGCGCGTCGGCAGGAACGCCACGTCGGACGCGAGCACCTGGGGCGTCAGGGCGCGCAGCGGCGTGATGTCATCCACGATGTAGAGGCTCCGCCCGTGCGTCGCGAGGATGAGGTCGTGCTCGCGCGGGTGGATGGCGATGTCGCGCACCGACACCACGTCCGGCAGCCCCGACTTGAACTGGGCCCAGCGAGCGCCGCCGTCGAGGCTGGCCCAGAGCCCCATCTCGGTGCCGGCGAACAGGAGCGACGGGTTCACCGGGTCCTCGCGCACGATGTGCGCGTAGCCGCGCATGCCCTCACCGGCCAGCGCCTGCCACGTCTTCCCATAGTCCTTCGTGCGGTAGACGTAGGTCTTCATGTCGCCGGTCATGTGACCGTCGAACGTGGCGTAGGCCGTCCCCTCGTCGAAGCTCGAGGCCTCGATCGACGACACCCACGTCTTCTTCGGCAGACCGGGGATGCCCGCCACGACGTTCGCCCAGGTCTTGCCGCCGTCGCGCGTCACCTGCAGGTTCCCGTCGTCGGTGCCGACGTAGATGAGGTCCTTGCTCTTCGGCGACGTGGCGATGGCGAAAATCGTGCAATGGTTCTCGGCCGTCGAGTCGTCGGGGGTGAGGCCGCCCGACTCGTCCTGCTTCAGCCGTGCCGGATCGTTCGTCGTCAGGTCCGGCGACAACCGCTCCCACGAGGCGCCCTTGTCGGGGGACTTGAAGAGGAACTGCGAGCCGGTGAACAGCACTCCGGGTTCGGCCCGGCTGGAATGAATCGGCGTATTCCAGTTGAAGCGGTACTTCGCCTCCCCCGACTTCGGGCTGGGCTTGATGTCGCGGATCTCCCCCGTCGACTTGCGGATCTGGAAGGCCCAGCCGCCCTGGCACTCGGCGTACCAGAAGTCGTCGTCCTTCGCGTCGGGGACCGCCCAGAAGCCGTCGCAGAACAAAGCCGACGTCCAGTCGCGCGCCTGGATGCCGCCCGACTTGCGCGACGGGCCGTACCAGGAGGCGTTGTCCTGCAGCCCGCCGTAGACGTTGTACGGCCAGGCCATGTCGTAGGCCACGTGGTAGAACTGCCCCACCGGCAGGTCCTCGACGAAGCGCCAGTGGAAGCCGCGGTCCCACGACTGGTACAGCCCGCCGTCGGTCCCGATCATGATGTTGTCCGGGTGGCGCGGATCGATCCAGATGTCGTGCGTGTCGCCGTGGTACGTGCCGCGCAGCGGGCTGAACGTTTTCCCGCCGTCCTCGCTGATGGAAGCGCTGAACCCCATCTTGTAGAGGCGGGTGGCATCGAGGGGATCGACCGCGAGGCGGGCGAAGTAGAACGGCCGGCCGGTGACGGCGCGCGGCGACGCCTGCTTCTTCCACGACACCCCGGTGTCGTCGGAGCGGTACAGGGCGGTGGCGTCCTTCGCCTCGACCACGGCGAAGACGACGTTCGGCCGCGACGGGGCGACCGCGAGGGCGATGCGCCCGAGGTCGGCCTTCGGCAGCCCCTCCTGCGACTTCTTCCAGGTGGTGCCGCCGTCGGTGGACTTGTAGAGCCCGCTTCCGGGTCCGCCCGAGGTGAAGTAGTACGCCAGCCGCCGGTACTGCCACATGCCGGCATAGAGGATGTTCCCGTCGTTCGGGTCCATCGCCAGGTCGCCGCAGCCGGTGTCCTTGTCCACATAGAGGACCTTTTCCCAGGTCTTCCCGGCATCCTTCGTGCGGAAGACGCCACGCTCTTCGTTCGCATCGAACGCGTGGCCGGTGGCGCAGACGAAGACGGTGTTGGAGTCGTTCGGGTCGATGAGGATGCGGGCGATCCGCTCGGTGTCCTTGAGCCCGACCGCCTCCCAGTTGTCGCCGCCGTCGCCGGAGCGGTAGACGCCGTCGCCGACCGAGACGCTGTTGCGCAGCCAGGTCTCGCCCGTGCCGACCCAGACGATCTTCGGGTCCTTCCGATCGATGACGAGCGCGCCGATGGAGGGGTTGTACTTGTCGAAGATCGGCTTGAACTCGAGGCCGCCGTCCACCGACTTCCAGACACCGCCCGAGGCGGCGCCGGCGTAGATGGTCAGCCGGTCCCCCATCACCGCGTCGACGGCGGAGATGCGCCCGCTCATCGCCGCCGGCCCGATCGAACGGGCGGTCAGCCCGCCGAACGTGTCTTCGTCGAACGTGACCTCGTCCGCCGCCAAGGCGCCCGGCGCCGCCGCCACGAGGAGCACGGCGAACGCCAATGCGACACGCGACCATCCGGACAACATCCGTCCGGAAAGGATTGCTCCGGACAGCCCGCTCCCCCCGGGAGCCACCCGCTCCCCCGCCCCCCGGCTCGTCATGGAGTTATTCCTGCGGCGGCTTCTTGGCTTCGGGTTTCTTGGCGTCGCCGGCTGCGGGCGCCGGGGCCTTCGAGCCGGCCGCGGCGGGCGCTGTGGCGGCGTCCGGCTTCGCGGCGGCCGGCATCTTGAAGCGGGCCACGTCGATGGTCGGATTGAGCTCGACCTTCTCGATCACGATGTTCTGTTTCTGGTCGGTCCCTTTGGCGCCGGCCTGGAGGTTGAAGGGAATCAGCAGGCCCTCGACCTCCTTGTAGTCGCCGATGGTCGTCTCGATCTCGGCCTCGCTGCCGCGGACCGTGCGCTTCGACTCGCCCTTAATTTCGAGGTACGAGTCGGCGTCGAGGTACAGGTAGCGGATGTCGCCGCTCTTCAGCGTGATCTTCAGCTTGTAGGCGTCGCTGCCCTCGACCTTCTCCTTCCCGACCAGCTCGACCTTGTTCCCCTTGGACTTGTAGTCCACGAGCGGACCGTCCATGTCCGACTGTTCCTCGGCGTCCTTGAGCTCCTCGGCGCTCATCGGCTCGGGGTCCTTCCCGCCGCCGGGCTCGAGGCTCCAGCCGTTCTTCCCGTCGTAGGCCTGCACGCCGGTCATGCCCTGGAAGGTGAACTCGACCCGACTGTTGGCCGGCCTCTTCATCTCGATGACCAGGGGCACTTCCATCCCCCCCATCATCATCTTCCCGGTCATCCGCATCGACTGGACCGCCTTCATCTTGTCGAGCCCGCCGCGGGCTTCGACGTTCTTGGCGATCAGGGAGTCCACGGTCGGGGCCGCAGCATCGGCCGCGAACAGGTTGGCGGCCGGCGCGGCCAGGAGCATCACGGTCAAAAAGATCAAGGCGGACTTGCGCAGCATCAGCTTCCTCCTCAACGGTCTCAGGGTGTTCCGACGGGAAGCCGGAATGGTAAACGATACGACCGCGCGGAGGGAAGGTTCCTTTTCGCGCGCCCCGGCCGGCGGCGTGATCCCTAAGGACAGGGATGCGCGTTGTTCCGCGGGTGCCCGGCGCTGTCGTTGCCGATCCCTTCGTATCCCGACGATGTGGTGACCGCCACCAGGTAGAAGACCGCCTTGCCGGCGGGGGGAGGCTCGTCGAGGAGGAACGAATCGGTGAGCCCACAGAACTGCCCCGCCAGCGGAACAACCACCGGGTCCTGGGTGGACTCCCCCGTCGCGCGCAGCCAATCGATGTCGCCGCGATAGACGTCGAACAGGAAGAAGGTCGGCTCCGGATCCCAATCCACCTGCTCCGCCGCGCTCACCCAGATCATCGGCAGGCCGTCGTTCAGGTCGCAGGCGTCTCCTTCGCCGTCGTGATCGAGGTCCGTCTGATCGAAATTCGGATTGAAACGGCAGTTGTCGCACGGATCGCCGAGAGTGTCCCGGTCGGTGTCGTCATTGTTGGAAGTGGCCAGCCCCGGGCACCGGTCGCAGGCGTCCCCGACATGGTCGAAGTCGGAATCCTCCTGCCCGGGATTGGCGACGTTCGGACAGTTGTCGCAAGCCGCGCCCAGACCGTCCTGGTCGACATCGGTCGTCGGGTACGGGCTCAGCGGGCAGAGATCGCAGGCGTCCGCCGTTCCATCTCCATCCGTGTCCGCCTGGGAGGGATTCGCCACGGCCGGACAGTTGTCGCACACGTTGCCCACGCCGTCGTGATCCTGATCTTCCTGTCCGGGATTTGGAACCGCCGGGCAGTTGTCGCAGGCTCCGGGCACGCCATCCCCGTCCGAGTCGAGCGCGCCGTTCCGATCGTCGGCCATGCCGTTGCAGTCGTCGTCGAGACCGTTGCAGGCTTCGATCGCGCCTGGATGGATGGACGCATTCGCGGGCGCGCAGTCCTGGCCGCAGTCGAACCAGCCGTCTCCATCGGCGTCCGCGTCGTCCACCTGGAGGTCACAATCGTCGTCGATGCCGTTGCAGATCTCCGGGGAGGGAGGGCCGGGGCTGCAGACGGCGGGCACGCCGTCCGTGCAGGCGATCACGGTCCGCTGGCAGGCCCCCGTCCCGCAGGTGACCGGCACCGCGAGCGTCTCATCGATCACGCCGTCGCAGTCGTCGTCCCGGCCGTTGCAGAATTCATTCGCCCCCGGGTGCATCCCGCTCCGGGTGTCATCGCAGTCGCTCCGGCACGTGCTGAAGTCGTCGCCGTCGGCATCCGGACAATCGCAGCCGATGAACCCGAACCGGCCCCGATTGAACGCGTCGTAGCCGGTGGACCAGGCCAGGGCGAACTTGTCCCCGGTCCACAGGAGCGAGCCGACGAACGCGCCCGGCGTGCCGCGGGTCAGGCGGATCTCGCCGCCCAGAGGTGAGCCATCATGGCTGAACCGCAGCGCGTGGATCTCCTGATCGCCGAAGGGCTTGGCCCACGCGAGCATCAGATCGCTGCCGGTCCACGCGAGCCTCTTGCTCCAGACGTCGCGTCCCATGGAGTTCCACGCCATCACGATCGGTCCCTGCAGGGCTCCGTCCTCGCCGAAGAACCCGAGCCGCACGCCCGGGTAGTAGGACCACGCGACCGCGTAGCGATCTCCGGTCCAGGTCACGGCGGGAGGCGAGCCGGCGACGCTTTCCGGGCGACTCGAAAGACTCTCCGGTCCCGCCGGCGTCCCGTCATCCCCGAGGGCCAGGAAATTGGCTCGCTGCTCGGAGGAAACGGGGTCCCCGTCGTAATCTTCGATCCACACCAGGCCGTAGCCGTGGTCCCCGCGGGCGAATCGGATCTGTTGCATGAACCCGGTCCTGACGGTCCTCACGGGGAATGGGAGCGTTCCATCCGGCGCGATGCGCTGCAGGAAGATGGCGCTTGGAGAGCCTTCTCCGATCCAGAGAAGCGCGTATTCCAGGCCGGTCCAGATGAGCCCGGGGCTGTCGATGCCGTTCGGAGGACTGGCAGGAAACTCCAGGAAGGTTCCGACCTGGGACCCGCCGGCCGTGACCTGCATGAACAGGACCGAGTGCCGCGCGAGGTCATACCAGGCGAGAGCGTAACCAGTCCCATCCCACACGACGACGGGGCTCGCGGAGAAGTACGGCGGCAGCTGCGGCCCCACCTCGGTCGGCGGGCCGGTGACCGTGCCGGCCTCGTCCATGCGGTAGAAGAGGACCCGCCCCGGCAAGCCGCCGTCGAGACGGGAGCGCGCCGCGAAAGCATAGCCATCATTCCCGTGCGCGATCGAGGGCCCCGACAGGCCGTCGACGGCGGTGACGTCATCGAACGAGGTGACCTGGGGCAGGAGATCGGGCTCGGCGCAAGTCCCACCGGCGAACCCGTTCCGCACGGTGAACAGGGCCAGAGCCAATACGAGAGCCGGAATGATTCGCATCTTTGACCCGGTTCTCATGGACAGGGATGCGCGTTGTTGCGCGGGTGCCCGGCGCTGTCGTTCCCGATGCCCTGGTAGCCGCTCGCGGTGGTGACGGCGACGAGATAAAACACGGCCTTCCCCGCGGGCGGCGGCTCGTCGAGGAGGAACGAGTCGGTCACCCCGCAGACCTGTCCCGCCAGGGGCACGACCTCCGGGTCCTGGGTCGACTCCCCGGTCGCCTTCAGGCGATCGATGTCGCCGCGGTAGACGTCGTAGAAAAAGAAACCCGGCTCGGCGTCCCACTCCACCTGCTCGGGGGCCGTGACCCAGACCATCAGCAACCCGTCGTTCAGGTCGCAGGCGTCTCCCTCACCGTCGTCGTCCACGTCGCTCTGGTCGAAGTTGGGATTGAACGGGCAGTTGTCGCACGCGTTGCCGAGCGTGTCCGCGTCGGTGTCGTCGTTGTTCTGCGTCGCGAGCTGTGGGCAGCGGTCGCAGGCGTCGCCGACCTGGTCGTGGTCGCCGTCCTCCTGGCCGGGGTTGGCGAGGTTCGGACAGTTGTCGCAAAACGCGCCCACGCCGTCCTGGTCCAGGTCGGTTGTGGGATAGGGGCTCGCGGGACACAGGTCGCACGCGTCGCCCTCGCCGTCCCCGTCTCTGTCCACCTGGGAAGGATTCGCGGTGGTCGGGCAGTTGTCGCAGGCATCTCCGCGGCCGTCGGAGTCGGCGTCCGCCTGGGTTGCGTTGGCGACCGCCGGGCAGTTGTCGCACGCCGCGGCAACACCGTCCCCGTCGACATCGAGAACGCCGCCGATGTCGTCCGCGACGCCGTCGCAGTCATCGTCGATCCCGTTGCAAATCTCCGCCGCCCCCGGATGGATGGACGGGTCGCCGGGCGCGCAGTCCTGGCCGCAGTCGTACGACCCGTCGCCGTCGGCGTCCGCGTTGTCGACGATGGTGTCGCAGTTGTCGTCGATGCCGTTGCAGGTCTCCGGCCCCGGGAATCCCGGGACACAGGTGTTGGGTGTTCCGTCCGTGCAGAGAGAGATGGTCCTCTCGCACGCGCCGGCGCCGCAGGTGAAGGGCGTGTCGAGGCCCTCGTCGGATGTCCCGTCGCAATCGTTGTCCAGCGCGTCGCAGCGCTCGGGCGCCCCGGGAAAGCTCAGGATGTCCTGATCGCGACAGTCGCCGCTGCAGAGGCTCCAGGAGTCCTGGTCGGAGTCGAGGCAGGCGCAGTCCAGGACTCCGACGAACGCCTTGTTCGGATCCTCATAGGAACGGTTCCAGGCCAGGACGAAGTGGTCCCCCGTCCAGACGAGATCCCCGACCACCTTGCGCCAGGGGTCACCACGCGGAATGCGGACGTCCCGCAGGATGCCTTCCCCCGTGGCGCTGACGCGCTGGAGCGAGATCTCCTTCTGCTGCGTCTCCATGGCCCACGCGATCAGCATTTCGCTTCCGGTCCAGCCGATGGAGATCGCCGCACTGCCCGGTGTGGGAAGAAAGGTCACCCTGCGTTGGGACTGGAGTTGCCCGGCGGCATTGAACATCGCCACTTGCGGGCCATCCGGGTTCACCCACGCGACGGCGTAACCATTGCCGATCCACTTGACGTCACCGAAGAGATACGTGGGCTGCGAGAGCGTGGTCGTCGTCGACTGGCCGTTGCCCGCGACAGCCGCGAAATTCATCGCCGAGCTCCCGGTGTTCTGGTACCAGAACAAACCGTACCCGAAGGGACCGGCCGCCAGTCGCGGGTACATATAGCCCACGCTGGTGGCGATCAGGGCCGGCGCCTGGAGGACGATTCCGGTCGGCGAGACCCGCGCGAACAGGAGCCTGAAGAGGCCACCGCCCTCAGGATAGGTCTGCCAGAGCAGGCCGTACTCGGAGCCGTTCCAGGCCATCCCGGCCTGGATGCCCCCCCTGTCCTCGAACTGCGCGAGATCGGTCGGCCCGCCCGGATCCAGGCGCGTGAGATGGATGCGATTCGCTCCGCGATCGGTCCAGGCGAGGACGAAGGCGCTTCCGTCCCAGACGATGCTCGGCTGCGAAGTGAAATAGCCGGAAGGGCTATCGATGCGCAGCGGGACGCCGATCGGGGCTCCGTTCGGCGTCATCCTGTAGACATCGATTCCGCCATGTGACTGTGAATAGAAAGGAACCGGCAGGGCCAGCTCGCCGTTGCCGAACGCCAGCGATGGGCCTCGGAGCGTCGAATAATCGAACGAAGGAAAACTCGCCGGCGTGCCGACGAGATCAGGCCCCGCGCAGACCTGCGCCCGGAGCGGCCCAGCACCCGCCGCCGCGGCCGCGGCGACGGCGAACATCACCCGCACGAGAACCGTCGTTGCGCGTCGCCGCATAGTCATGCCGGACTCCCCCTCGTGCGAACGGCCGGTGGACTCGAAGTCTGTGTCAGAAGGGACGCGGCGAGCCCCCTCCCGCCTGGAGCGATCTGCGTCCTTGATACCCCGATCGGCCGGGGGGATCAACATCTTTATACGGTCCCCCTGCAATAAACTCCGCCGCCGGGCCGGCGGTCACGGCGGGACGGGACGGGCATGGATCGAAGTCCGGTGGCGGAATGGCTGGAAACGGACGGTCTCGGCGGGTTCGCCTCAGGGGCCGCCGGCCTCATCCGGACACGGAGGTACCACGCCCTTCTCCTCGCCGCCGCGGACCCTCCCGGCCGTCGTTACGTGCTCGTGAACGGCCTCGAGGTCCTGGTCGCAACACCGGCCGGGATGGTTCCCCTCTCCTCGCACGTGTATGCGCCGCAGGATCGCGCTCTGCCTTCCGTGGTGCACCCGGACGGAATGCGCTTCATCAAGCGCTTCGACCCGGAGCCGTGGCCGACCTGGCAGTTCGTCCTGCCGGACGGCACCGCCATCGAACAGTCGATTGCCGCGGCGCACGGCCGGCCGATCGTGACGATCGCGTGGCGCCTCCTGGCGCCGCGGCCGCGCGTGTGGCTCTCGGTGCGGCCGCTCCTGTCGGGGCGCGACCTGCACGCGCTGCACCACGAGAACCCGGCCTTCCGCTTCGACGAAGAGCGGATCGGCCAGGCGGTCGTCTGGCGGCCTTATCCCGGCGTGCCGGCGATCGGCGCGTTCGCCAACGGCGACTACACGCGCGAGCCGCTGTGGTACCGGAACTTTCTCTACGAGGAGGAGCGGGCGCGCGGGCTCGATCACCTCGAGGACCTGGCGGCGCCGGGACGCTTCACCTTCCCGCTGTCGCGCGGCACGGCGACGCTCATCTTCTCGGCCGACACGCCCGGTCTCGCCGGAGACCGCGAGACCCCCGCGCTCGCCGCCGCCGGGCCGCTGGCCGCGCTGCGCGGGCTGCGGTCGCGCGAGCGGCGCCGGCGCGCCCGCTTCGCCTCGCGGCTGCATCGATCCGCCGACGCCTATCTCGTGCGACGCGGCAAAGGCATCAGCGTCATCGCGGGGTATCCGTGGTTCTCCGACTGGGGACGCGACACCTTCATCGCGCTGCGCGGCCTGTGCTTGGCGACCGGCCGGCTCGACGAGGCCCGTTCCATCCTGCTCACCTGGGCCGCTTTCCAGCGGGATGGACTGCTGCCGAACCGCTTCCCCGAAAACCCCCGAGAGCATGAGACGCAAGCCAGCGTGGATGCGCCGCTGTGGTTCATCGTCGCGGCGCACGATTGGCTCCAGGCGATGCGCGCCGCGCGGCGGCGCGTGGCGCGCACGGACGAAGGGACGCTGCAGTCCGCCATCGAGACCATCCTCACGGCATATCTCGATGGGACGCACCACGGCATCCACTGCGACACCGACGGCCTGCTTGCCGCCGGCGTTCCTGGCCAGGCGCTCACCTGGATGGACGCTCGCGTCCAGAGCATCGCGGTTACACCGCGTATCGGCAAGCCGGTGGAGATCCAGGCGCTGTGGATCAATGCCCTGCGCATCGCGTCCGGCGAACTCGGCACGCGTATCGAGGCGACGCTGGCGCGCGCCCGGGACGCCTTCGCGCGCCGCTTCTGGAACGAGGCCGGCGGCTGCCTGCACGATGTCGTGGACGTCGATCACGAGACCGGCCGCGACGACGCGACCTTCCGCCCCAACCAGATCCTCGCCGTCGGCGGGCTGCCGTTCGCGGCACTCGAAGGACCGCGCGCCCGCGCCGTCGTGGAGGCCGTGGAGAGCCGCCTCCTCACGCCCCGCGGCCTGCGGACGCTCGATCCGGCCGACCCGGCCTACCGGCCGCGTTACACCGGCGGCCCCGAAGCGCGCGATCGCGCCTATCACCAGGGGACCGCCTGGCCGTGGCTCCTCGGTCCCTTCGTCGAGGCGTGGGTGCGCGTGCACGGCGACGGGGTCGAGGTCCGGCGCGAAGCGCGCCGGCGCTTCCTCGAGCCGCTGGCGCAGCACTTGGAAGAGGGCGGCCTCGAGCACCTGCCGGAGATCGCCGACGGCGCTCCGCCGCACACCCCGCGCGGCTGCCCGTTCCAGGCCTGGTCGGTCGGCGAGGCGCTGCGCCTGTCGCAGGTCGTGCTCGCCGAGCCGCGCCGCCGATGACTCCGGTCTTGCCGCGCGTCTTCAAGTAGAATCTCCCGTCCCCGGAGACGACCACGGCATGAATCGCCTGCTCGCCATCGACAAGCTGGGCCAGTCGATCTGGCTCGACTACATCCGCCGCGACCTGATCCTCGATGGAGGGCTGGCGCGCCTCGTGAAGGAGGACGGCCTCAAGGGGGTCACCTCCAACCCGGCGATCTTCGAGAAGGCGATCGCCCAGAGTCCCCACTACCATCGCAACATCCAGGCGCTCCTGCGCCAGGGGGACGACGACGCGCGCGGGATCTTCGAAGCGCTCGCCATCCGCGACATCCAGGACGCGTGCGACGTCCTGCACCCGGTGTACGAGGCCACGAAGGGGCGCGACGGCTACGTCAGCCTCGAGGTGTCGCCCTACCTCGCGGACGACACCGATGCCACGGCGGCCGAGACGCGGCGCCTCTGGGCGAGGACGGTCCGCCCGAACGTGTTCATCAAGATCCCCGCGACGCCCGAAGGGGTCGGGGCGATCCGCCAGGCCACGAGCGAGGGGATCAACGTCAACGTCACCCTGCTGTTCTCGCAGCAGGCCTACGAGGCGGTGGCGAAGGCCTACATCGAGGGGCTCGAGGCGTTCGTCGCGCGCGGCGGCGATCCGTCGCGGGTCGCGAGCGTCGCTTCGTTCTTCATCAGCCGCATCGACACACTCGCCGACTCGCTGTTGCAGAAGAAAATCGCCGGCGCGACCGGGGCCGACAAGGCGCGGCTCGAGCGCCTGCTCGGCAAGGTCGCCATCGCCAACGGCAAGCAGACCTACCGGACCTACAAGACCATCTTCTCCTCGCCGCGCTGGAAGGCGCTGGAAGCGAAGGGGGCGATGACCCAGCGCGTCCTCTGGGCCTCGACCAGCACCAAGAACCCGGCCTATCGCGACGTCATGTACGTCGAGGAGCTGATCGGCAAAGACACCGTCAACACGCTGCCGCCGGCGACCATCGACGCCTTCCGCGATCACGGCGAGGCGCAGAACCGCCTCGAGCAGGGGCTCGACGAAGCCGACGCGACGCTCAAGGACCTCGCCGCGGCGGGGCTGTCGCTGAAGGAGATCACCGACCGGGTCCTCGACGAAGGGGTGCGGCTCTTCGCCGACGCCTTCGACACGCTCCTGGCCGCGGTCGAGAAGAAGCGCCGCGAGATCCACGGCACCCGCATGGCGCGGCAGCAGATCAGCCTCCCGGGCGCGCTCGAGAGCGAAGTGCACTCGACCCTCGAGGAGTGGCGCCGCGCCGGGAACGTGCGGCGCCTCTGGGCGGGCGACGCGTCGCTGTGGACCGGCGGCGACGAGGCCAAGTGGCTCGGCTGGCTCGACGGGCCGTGGGAGATGAAGCGCCAGGCGGCGGAGCTCGAGACCGTCGCGCGCGAGGCGCGCGCCTCGGGCTGCACCCACGCGCTGCTCCTCGGCATGGGCGGCTCGAGCCTGGCCCCGGAAGTCGTGGCCACGACCCTCGGCCCGTCGGAAGGATCGCCGCGGCTCCTGGTCCTCGACTCGACCGATCCGGCCCAGGTCCGCTCCTTCGAGGAGAAGACCGACCCGGCGCGGACGATCTACGTCGTCGCCAGCAAGTCCGGGGCGACGCTCGAGCCTTCGATCCTGCGCGACTATTTCCTGGAGCGCGCCAAGGAGACGCTCGGTCCGGGCACCGGCAGCCGCTTCCTCGCCATCACCGACCCCGGCTCGGATCTCGAAAAAGAGGCACGCCGCGATCACTTCCGCGCCGTCTTCCCGGGCATGCCGTCGATCGGCGGCCGCTACTCGGCGCTGTCGAACTTCGGTCTCGTGCCGGCGGCGATCGCCGGCATCGACGTGACCACCCTGCTCGACAGGACCCTCGTCCTCGCCCGCTCCTGCGCGGCCTGGGTGCCGCCGACGGAGAACCCGGGCGTGATCCTCGGCGCCACGCTCGGCGTGCTCGGGCGACGCGGCCGCAACAAGATCACCTTCATCGTGTCCCCGGGCCTGGCGTCGCTCGGCGCCTGGCTGGAGCAGCTGCTGGCGGAATCGACCGGCAAGAACGGCCAGGGCCTCATTCCGATCGATCGCGAAACCCCGGGCCCGCCGGCGGATTACGGCGCCGACCGGCTCTTCGTGCACATCCGCCTCGACGACGCGCCCGACGCGGCGCAGGACCAGGCGGTCGCCGAGATCGGCCGTGCGGGGCACCCGGTGGTGCGCATCGACGTGCCGTCCAAGGAGGACCTCGGCGGCGAGTGGTTCCGCTGGGAGATCGCCACAGCCTGTGCCGGCGCGGTCATCGGGATCAACCCGTTCAACCAGCCGGACGTCGAGGCGAGCAAGATCGCGACGCGCGTCCTCGTCGGGGAATACGACAAGACCGGGACGCTGCCGGCCGAGACACCCATCGCCTCGGGCGACAACGTGCGCCTCTTCGCCGACGCGCGCAACGGCCGGACGCTGCTCGAACTCGCCGGCAGCAACGCCAGCCCGGCGGCGATCCTGAAGGCGCACCTGTCGCGCCTCGAAGCGGGCGACTACTTCGCCCTGCTCGCCTACCTCGAGATGAGCCCGCACCACAGCGACGCGCTGCAGGCCATCCGGCACCGGGTGCGCCGCGCCCGCAAGGTCGCCACCTGTCTCGGCTTCGGGCCGCGCTTCCTGCACTCGACGGGACAGGCCTACAAGGGCGGCCCGCCGAGCGGCGTGTTCCTGCAAATCACCTGCGACGACGCGCGCGACCTCAAGATCCCCGGGCGCAAGGCGACCTTCGGCGTCGTCAAGGCGGCGCAGGCGCGCGGCGATTTCCAGGTGCTGGCGGAGCGCGGACGCCGGGCGCTGCGGGTGCACCTCGGCGCCGACGTGGCGATGGGCCTGGAGATCCTGGGACATCTCGTCGAGAAGGCGCTCGGCGCATGAAGCTCGGCATGGTGGGTCTCGGCCGCATGGGCGGGAACATGACCCGCCGGCTCATGCGCGCCGGGCACGAGCTGGTGGTCACCGCCCGCAGCGCCGAAAGCGTCCGCGCCGCCGCCGCCGAAGGGGCCCAGGGGGCCTTCTCGCTCAAGGAGCTGGTCCAGGCCCTCCCCCATCCCCGCGCCATCTGGGTGATGATCCTCGCGGGCGCGCCGACCGAGAGCACCGTGCGGGAGCTGGGCGGCCTGCTCGAAGCGGACGACATCGTCATCGACGGCGGCAACTCCTTCTTCAAGGACGACGTGCGCCGCGCCGCGGCGCTGCGCGAGAAGGGGATCCACTACGTGGACGTCGGCACCAGCGGCGGCGTCTGGGGCGTCGAGCGCGGCTACTGCCTGATGATCGGCGGCCCGCGCGCCGCGGTGGAGCGGCTCGAGCCGATCTTCCGCGCCCTGGCGCCGGGACGCGCCGCCGCCCCGCCGACGCCGGGACGGGCCCGCCGCCCCGACCACATCGCCTCCCCCTCGTCCCTGACCGTCCCGTCGAACGCCGAGGAGGGCTTCCTGCACTGCGGACCCGCGGGGGCGGGTCACTTCGTGAAGATGATCCACAACGGCATCGAGTACGGGGCGATGCAGGCGTACGCCGAAGGGTTCGACATCCTGAAATCGGCGGCGCACGACAACGTCCCCGAGGCGCAGCGCTTCGACCTCGACATCGGCGAGATCGCCGAGCTGTGGCGGCGCGGGAGCGTCGTGTCGTCGTGGCTCCTGGACCTGACCGCGCAGGCCCTGGCGGCGAGCCCGCGCCTCGAGGAGTTCGAAGGCGTGGTCGAGGACTCGGGAGAAGGCCGCTGGACGGTGCAGACGGCGATCGAGGAGGCGGTCCCGGCCGATGTCCTGTCGGCGGCGCTCTATGCGCGCTTCCGGTCGCGGCAGTCCCACACCTTCGCCGAGAAGATCCTCTCCGCCATGCGAGCCGGCTTCGGCGGACACATCGAGCCGGGGAAGAAGCACCCGTGAGCGCCCGCAACCAGGCCCGCGGCGAAGCCGGCGACCCTCGCGAGGCGAAGGGAGAGGGCGACGTCGTGCAGGGAGCGTGGCCGCAGCACCGCCCGGTCCCCGGCGATCCCTGCATCCTGGTCATCTTCGGCGCCACCGGCGACCTGACGCGCCGCAAGCTCCTCCCATCGCTCCTGAACCTGTCGCACGCGGGACTCCTGCCGGCCCAGCTCGCCATCGTCGGCGTCGGGCGCGAAGCGATGGACGACAACGCCTTCCACGTCAGGATGACCGAGGGGCTCGCCGGGTTCGCCAGCGACCAGGTCCCGCAGGCGGCGCGCGACGACCTGGTGCGGCGCATGCGCTACCTGTCGGGGGATTTCTCCGACCCGAACCTGTATCTTTCGCTGCGCACGCTGCTCGCGGAGATCGACGCGAAGGAGAAGACCCGCGGCAACGTCCTGTACTACCTCGCGACGCCCCCCCAGGTCTTCGCCCCCATCGTGCACGCGCTCGGCGCCGCCGGCATGGTGACGGAGCAGAACGGCTCGTGGCGGCGGGTCATCGTCGAGAAGCCGTTCGGCGAGGATCTCGAATCGGCGCGCGCCCTCAACCAGGAGCTGCGCCGCGACCTCGAGGAGCGGCAGATCTACCGGATCGATCACTACCTCGGCAAGGAGACGGTCCAGAACATCCTGGTGTTCCGCTTCGCCAACGGCATCTTCGAGCCGGTCTGGAACCGCCGCTACATCGACCACGTGCAGATCACCGTGGCCGAGTCCGACGGCATCGGCACCCGGGGGCGCTACTACGACAATGCCGGGGCGCTGCGGGACATGGTGCCGAACCACCTCTTCCAGCTGCTGTCGTTCATCGCCATGGAGCCTCCGATCTCCTTCGAGGCCGGCTCGGTGCGCGACGAGAAGGCGAAGGTGCTGCACGCCATCGCCCCGATGAGCGAAGAAGAGGTGCTCCGCCGCACCGTGCGCGGCCAGTACCGCGAAGGGGCGGGACACGACGGCCGCCACGCCGGCTACCGCGCCGAGGAGTTCGTCAAGCAGGGCTCCTCCACCGAGTCCTACGTGGCCCTCAAGCTGTACGTGGACAACTGGCGCTGGGCCGAGGTGCCGTTCTACCTGCGCACCGGCAAGGGGCTGGCGGAGCGGGTCACCGAGATCGTCATCCAGTTCAAGCGGGCGCCGTTCGTGCTCTTCCGCGACACCGAGGTGGAGCGGCTCCCGGCCAACACCCTCGTCCTCAACATCCAGCCCGACGAGGGAATCTCCCTGCGCTTCCAGGCCAAGGTCCCGGGGCCGACGGTGCGCATGGGCGAGGTGGAGATGGACTTCAAGTACGCCGAGCACTTCGGCGAGGTCCCCTCCACCGGGTACGAGACGCTCCTGCACGACTGCATGGTCGGCGACGCGACGCTGTTCCAGCGCGACGACATGGTGGAGGCCGGCTGGCGCATCGTGCAGCCGATCCTCGACGTCTGGAAGGCGCTGCCGCCGCGCAACTTCCCCAACTACCCGTACGGCAGCAGCGGCCCGCGCGAGGCGGAGGAGCTGCTCGGCCGCGACGGCCGCAAGTGGAAGGCCATCGGCGATGATTCTGGCGGGCGACGTCGGGGGAACCAAGACCCGGCTGGCGCTGTTCGAAACTGAAAGCCCCGGGCGTCTCCGCGCCCGCGACGAGCGCACCTACCCCAGCCGCGAGCACCGCGACCTCCAGGAGATCGTCGCGCGCTACCAGCGCGAGGTCCCGGCGCCGATCGAGCGCGCCGCCTTCGGCGTCGCGGGCCCGGTGAAGGACGGCGTCTGCGTCACCACCAACCTGCCGTGGGTCGTCGAGGCGAAGAGCCTCGCGGCGCTCCTGCGCCTCCCGGTCGCGGGACTCCTGAACGATCTCGAGGCGAACGCGTGGGGCCTCGGCGAGCTCGGCGACGAAGACACCCTGACGCTCCAGGCCGGCGGGACGGTTCGCGCCGGGAATTCCGCTATCATTGCCGCCGGCACGGGGCTGGGCGAGGCCGGGCTGTTCTGGAACGGCCGCCGCCACATCCCGTTCGCGACCGAGGGGGGGCATGCCGACTTCGCCCCCCGCTCCACCATCGAGGACGAGTTGCTCATCCATCTTCGCGCCCGCTTCGGACGGGTGTCGTGGGAACGCGTGGTGTCCGGCCCCGGGCTCGTGGAGATCCACGACTTCCTCGCCGGCCATCCCGCCGGGGCCGTCGAGGCCAACCTGGGCGAAGACCGCGCCGCGACCATCTCGCACGCGGCGCTGGCGGGCACAAGCGAGGTGGCCAGCAGGGCGCTCCACCTGTTCGTGTCGATGTACGGCGCCGAGGCGGGGAACCTTGCCCTGAAGACCCTGTCCACCGCCGGGATGTACATCGGCGGCGGCATCGCGCCGCGCATCGTCGACCGGCTCAGGACGGGGACCTTTCTCGAGGCCTTTCTGGACAAGGGACGCATGCGGCCGCTGCTCGAGGCGATGCCGGTGCGGGTCGTGCTGAACGACCGCACCGCGCTCCTGGGCGCGGCGCGGCAGGCGATCGAAGCGGAAGCGGCATGACGACAAGGGAGGCTGCGTGACCGAAGGCACCATCGGAGGCTACGTCGCATCGAGCCCGGCGCTCCAGGGAGACGCCCGGACCGCCATGGGGGAGCTGTGCCGGGAGATGGCCCGCGCCGGCGTGGCCATCGCGCGCGAGGTGCGGCGGGCCGCGCTGACCGGCCGGCTCGGCTACGCCGGCGGCGAGAACGTCACCGGCGACCGCCAGAAGAAGCTCGACGTCGTCGGCAATGACCTGGTGCTCGACGTCTTCCGCAGGAGCCCGCACGTCGCCGCCATCGTGTCCGAGGAGGACGCGCAGCCGGTCCCCACCGGGCGCCCGGACGCGCCGTACATTCTTTCGACCGATCCGATCGACGGATCGTCGAACACCGACATCGACGGCGCGGTCGGAACGATCTTCTCCTTCTCGCACCGGCGCGAAGGCGGCGGGATGCCGCGCGGCTCGGACATCGCCGCGGCCGGCTACATCCTCTATGGCCCGAGCACGCTCTTTGCCATCAGCGCCGGGGCCGGCGCCGCCGCCTTCACCTTCGACGACGAGAAAAACCGCTGGGCCCTGACCCACCCGGCGCTGCGCTGCCCCGAGCGCGGCAGGACCTTCAGCTCCAATCTCGGCCGGGCGCGCGAGTGGCACCCGCACCTGCAGGCCTACCTCGACTACCTGACGGACGACGACAAGGCGTCGGGACGTCCGTACTCGCTGCGCTACATCGGGGCGCTGGTCGGGGACCTGCACCGCTGTCTGATCGAGGGGGGCATCTACTTCTATCCCCCCGACGCGAAGAACACGCAGGGCAAGCTGCGCCTGATGTACGAGTGCCTGCCGCTGGCGTTTTTAGCCGAGCAGGCGGGCGGCAAGGCCAGCGACGGGACGCGGCGGCTGCTCGACGTCGAAGCGCCGTCGGCGCACGCGCGCTCGCCCTTCGTCGTCGGCAGCGCGGCCGAAGTGGATCTGTACGACACATTCATGCGCACCGGGAAGCCGGCCTGACGCTCATGCCCACGCCCAAACCGTCTGGAGGGGAGAGACCCGTGAACGATCGCGTGCAGGAAATCCTGTCCTGGTACGGGAGCGACAACCCCGGAACCCTGACCAACATCGCCCGGCTCCTGAACCACGGCCGCCTCGCGGGCACCGGGAAGCTGGTCATCCTCCCGGTGGACCAGGGGTTCGAGCACGGCCCGGCCCGATCGTTCGCCGCCAACCCGCCGGGCTACGACCCGCGCTACCACTTCGAGCTGGCGATCGAGGCGGGCTGCAACGCCTACGCGGCGCCGCTCGGCTTCATCGAGGCCGCGGCGCGCGACTACGCCGGCCGCCTGCCGCTCATCCTCAAGCTCAACAACAAGGACTCGCTGCTCGAGGAGAAGGACCCGACGCAGGCCCTCACCGGGTCGGTCGAGGACGCCCTGCGTCTGGGCGCGTGCGCCATCGGCTTCACCATCTATCCGGGCTCGGCGGAGCGCTTCGCGATGTATGAGCGCATCCGGGGGCTGGCGGAGGAAGCGAAGCAGGCGGGGCTCGCGGTCGTCGTCTGGTCGTACCCGCGCGGCTCCGGCCTCGACAAGAACGGCGAGACGGCCATCGACGTCTGCGGCTACGCGGCGCAGATCGCCGCGCAGCTCGGCGCGCACATCATCAAGGTGAAGCTGCCGACGAGCCACATCGCGCAGGACGCCGCGCGCAAGGTGTACGAGAAGGAGAAGGTGCCGATCGAGAGCCTGGCGGATCGGGTGAAGCACGTGGTGCAGTGCTCCTTCGCCGGCCGCCGCATCGTCATCTTCTCGGGCGGCCCGGCCGAATCCGACGACAAGATCCTCTCGGAAGTGCGCGGCATCCGGGACGGCGGCGGCTTCGGGTCGATCATCGGCCGCAACTCCTTCCAGCGGAAGAAGGCCGATGCGCTGAAGCTCCTGGACAACATCATGAAGATCTACTCGGGGCAGACCGCCTGAGCCGGACGGTTCCCGTCCGGGTCCTTCCCGACGCCGCCGGCGTGGCGGGCGAGGCGGCGGCGGAGTTCGAGCGCGTCGCCCTGGCGGCGTGCGCGAAGCACGGGGCCTTCCGGGTGGCGCTTTCGGGCGGCACGACGCCGCGCGCCACCTACGAGCTCCTGGCCGACGCGCGTGCGCCGCACCGCGGGGCGATCCCCTGGGACAAGGTGCACGTCTTCTTCGGCGACGAGAGGCAGGTCCCGCCGGATTCGCGGTCGAGCAACATCGGCATGGCCTGCGAGACGCTGCTGCGGCACGTGCCAATCCCCGACGCGCAGATCCACCGCATGCGCGGCGAGAACCCGGACCCCGACCGCGCCGCCGAGGAGTACGAGGAGATCCTGCGGGACGCCTTCCACATCGGGCCGCGCGAGCGGCCCCGCTTCGACCTCATCCTCCTCGGCATGGGAGAGGACGGGCACACGGCGTCGCTGTTCCCCGGGTCGAAGGGGCTGGAGGAAAAGGACCGCCTGGCGATCGCGACGCGCGCGCCGGTGGAGCCTTCGGGGCGCATCACCCTGACGCTGCCGGTGCTGAACGCCGCCGCCGAGGCGCTGGTGCTCGTCACCGGCGCCGGGAAGGCCTCCGCCTTCGCGCGGGTGCGCGCCGGCGGCGCCGAGCTGCCCGCGGCGCGGCTGCGGCCGGACAACGGCACCCTGGTGTGGCTCGCGGACCGGGCCGCCGCCGGCGGGACGGCCTGACATGGGCGCCCCCCGGATCCCGGGCGGGATTCCGCCGGGCGCCGCCGGCGCCGACCTCGACTTCTACCGCCTCGCCGATCGCTACCTCGCCGATCTGTTCGAGGCGTTTCCGTCCGCCGCCACCGCGGCCGGCTTCCATATCCACGACACGCGTCTCGACGACTGGAGCGCCGAGGGGGTGCGGGCGAAGATCGCCATGGCGCGCGGCCACCGGGGGGCGCTCGCTGCCGTCGACCCGGCCCGCCTGACTCCCGGCGCGCGCGTCGACCTCGGCATCCTCCAAAACGACACCGACTCGACGCTCCTGTCGCTCGAAGAGCTGCGCCCGCACGAGCGCGACCCGCAGTTCTTCGTGGACCTGCTCGGCAACTCGCTTCTCTACCTGACGCTGCTCGACCCCGACTCGCACGCCTGGCCGGAGCGGCTCGAGGGCGTGCGCGGCCGGCTGGAACAGACCGCCGATTTCCTCGCCGGGGCGCGCGCCACGCTCGACCGCCCGGCGCGCGTCGTCACCGAGATGGTGCTGCAGACGAACGCCGGCAACATCCGCTTCCTGACCGACCAGCTGCCGGGCCTCTTCGACAAGGCCCCGGCGCTGAAGCCTTCGCTCGAGGCGGCCAACCGGCAAGCGATCGCGGCTTTGAAGGAGTTCCAGGTGTTCGTCGAGCGCGAGCTGCTGCCGCGATCGACCGGCGACTGGCGCCTCGGCGGCGATCTCTGGGGCCGCAAGCTGCGGCTGACGCTGCAATCCGAGATGGACGCCGCCACCATCGCGCGCCGCGCCGAGGCGACGATCGCGTCGCTGCGCGAGCGCATGCTCGCCGCCGCCGAGCCGCTGCACGCGCGTCTCTTCCCGGCGCACCGGCATGGCGAGCGCGGCGACGACCTGGTGAACGTCGTGGTGAGCGAGGTGATGGGGGCGGTCTCGGAACACCGTCCGACGCGCGGCACCCTGTTCGAGACGGTCCGCCACGCGGTCGATCGCATCAAGGGCTTCCTGCGCGAGGAGGATTTGATCAGCCTGCCGCCCGAGGACGATCGGCTGGCGATCGAGCCGACGCCGGGGTTCCTCGACGGAATGGCGGTCGCCTTCTTCAATCCGCCCCCGACCCTCGAGCCGTCGCTGAAGAAATCGTTCTGGATCTCCTCGGTGCCGCGCACCGGCTCGCCCGAGGAGGACGCCCGCATCGAGGCGTCGTTCCTGCGCGAGTACAACGACTACGCGCTGCACGGACTCGCCATCCACGAGGCCTGGCCGGGACATTACGTGCAGTACTGGCACGCCTACCGTTCGCCGATGACGACCCTCTACAAGAAGGTGTTCTCGTCCGGCACCTTCGCCGAGGGCTGGGCCGTCCTGGCCGAGCGGCTGATGTTCGAGTCGGGCTACGGCGCCGACGATCCCGCGTTCCTGCTCATGCACCTCAAGCACGGGCTGCGGGCGCCGATCAACGCTTTGCTCGACGCGCGCCTGCACACAGGTTCCGGCAGCGACGAGGAGGCGGACCGCTTCACCCTCGACCTGCTGCGACGCACCGGCTTCCAGGAGGAGACCGAAGCGCGCGGCAAGCTGCGCCGCGCCAAGGTCACCTCGACCCAGCTCTCGACCTACTTCGTCGGCCTGCTGGAGATGCAGGACCTGCTCGACGACGCGCTCGCCGCCGCCGGCCCGGCCACGCCGCGCAAGGAGATCCTCGACCGGATGCTCTCGTTCGGCACCATCCCGCCCCGCGACGCGCGCGCCCTGATGGGCCTTTCGCCCCGGCGCTGACCGCGGCGCTCATCGCTGACGACCAGGGAATGCTCCGCATGCGCTGGCCGGCCGCCGTCGCCTGCGCCTTCTCCCTGGCTTGCGCCCTCTGCCTGTCGTGCGCGACGGCTCCGCCGCCGGCGCCTTCTTCCGAGCTGGCGCCCCCCTGCCCCGACAACGTCGTCATCCCGGTCGGCGCGGGGCAGGGAGTCATCCTGACCGGCGCGGCCGCTGATGTCGGCGGTCATGGGAAGGTCACCGGCACCTGGACACCGGCGACGGCAGACGTCCTGCAGGCGGAAGCGGGGCTCGCGAAATACCTGGCCGGCGCAGCCCCCAGGCTCGCCGTCAAGTACTCGAGCTACGTCAGGCAGTACACGGGGTTCGTCGTCGACTCCCGCCGGAAAATCCACATGAACTTCCTCTGCTGGAAGCCCGACACTCCCGGCTGGCGCTGCTCGCCGGTCGCCGTCCTCGACGGGGGCGACTGCTACTTCCAGGTGGACTACGACATGACGACCGGGGAGTACGAGAACCTCCAGGTCAACGGGTACGCCTGACCTTCCGATTCCCGATCTTGCGGTCGGCTCAGGCGGCCTTCACACGACCGCCACCGTTTCGTCACCCCGGCCCCATGCGCGAGGCCCATGCTGACCATGCCCAAGGAGGACAACCCATGGTTCTCGACGAAGGGACGAACGAAATCCTGGTCATCCGGGACCCTTTCCGTTCCCGGATTGAAGTGCACCTCAAGGGGGAGACGCCCGACTCGTATGCGATGGGCCGCCTGACGCCGTTCGAGGCGCGCCGGCTCGCCGCCATCCTGCTCTTCCAGGCCGGCAAGCTCGATCGGGCGACGGGGGACCGGAGCGACCTGCCGGAGCGACCGCGTCCGTCGCTGCGCGCCATCCGCTGACAGAAAGTTGCGTAGTCTTTCGTACTCGAAATCCGGTGGCGCGCTTGGCAGAATCTTCGAATGCAGGTGCGCAACCACACGTCGAAAAAGCAGAACGAGCACGATGTCTATGTCGTCCACCGCTTCTTCGAGCTGCTCCACCGCAAGGAGTTCGATCAATGGGAGGAGCTCTGGAACGATCTCGGGCGGTTCGTCTTCTTCTATCCGCCCGACGGCTTCCCGGCGTTGATCGAAGGGAAGGCGTCGATCCGGTCGGCGATCCAGTCGGTCTTCGACGTCTTCATGACGTACACGTACGACATCACCGCGCTCTACCCCTCTCCTGAAATGGGTTCCGTCTGCGTGGAATACAAGGTCCGCGCGACGCTGACGAACGACGAGGAGTACTGCGGCAGCAACCTCGCGGTCTTCCTGTTCCAGGAGGGGCTCATCACGAACCTCCACCTGTACTCCGACCCACGCGGGTTCCAGGTCGTCGTGGACGCGCAGCCGAAGGCCTAGCGCCGGCGCAGCCAGCCGTCGAGCGACAGGACGTCCTCGGCGTGCGGCATCACCAGCACGAACAGCAGCAGCGCCGTGCGCGGGATGACGTGCGTGTGGAATTCGTAGAGCGGGTCGGCGAGCAGGTGCCCGAAGGTCACGGTGACCAGCACCGCGCCGAGCGCGATGCACGCCTCGCGCACCCTCCACCCGATCAAGAGCAACGCCCCCGCCAGGAATTCGACGAACGGGATGGTCGTCCCGACCGCCCACAGCGACCACATCGGCAGGAACGAGTCGGCATAGGGGCCGGCGAACCACTTGCGCGCGTGCTCGAGCGGGCCGAGCGTGAAGACCTTCCACGTCCCGGCCATGAAGAAGATGAGCCCGAGGACGAGGCGGCCGAAGAGGATCGCCCAGGCCCGGTTCGAGACGGCCCCGGGCCATCTCCGGCGCGGGTCGCCCGCCGTCACCGCCGGGAGGTCTCTTTCAGGTGCAGCAGCGGGAACGGGCGGCCGGCGCCGTCCACCGGCGACCGGCCGGCCACCTCGAAGCCGCAGGCCTGCCAGAACTTCAGCGCCTCGGGGTTCTGCTCGTTGACATCGGCGGACAACGGCGCGGAGCGCAGGCGGCGGGCGAGGTCGACCAGCCGCCGGCCGTGGCCGCGCCGCAGCCGCTCCGGCGTGATGAACAAGGCCTCGACCTTGTCGCCGGACAGCCCCATGAATCCCGCGATGACGCCGTCCACGTCCACCAGCACCCAGAGCTCGAGCGCGGGAAGCGCCTGGTCGCGCACCGCCGGCAGCAGCGCCGTGATGTCAGCTTCGGTCAGGAACGTGTGGGTCGCCGTCACCGAGCGCTGCCAGAGATTCGCGAGCGGCTCGTGATCCTCGGGCGTCGCCTTGCGGATGGTCGTGACCTTCGCGTGGGCCGGACGGATCTGCGGCCTCGCCCCGAACGGGTTCGGCTTCGCTCCGAACGGATTCACCGGCCGTTTCTCCTGCGCAGAAGGTCCATGAGCGCGGCGGCATCATACGCCCGGGCGAGCCCGAGCCGATCCATCAACCCGCGCGCGTCCGCCGGGGCGCGCAGCTTCACATCGGTGTTGTCGAAGTAGCAGAAGACGTCGCGCCCCTCCGGTCGCGCCGGCGCCGCGGCGCACACCCTCACCGCATCAGGGGGCAATTCCCGCGGCTCGCGGCCGCGGCGCCAGGCGCGGATCGCCTTCGCCCATCGGTCGAGCGACCGGATGCTGTACCCGCTCTGGTACATCTTCCGGTCGCCGTGCAGGCGCAGGTACATGAAGTCGGCGGTCACGTCGCGCGGCATCGGCCAGGTGCGGGCGGTCTCGGCGACGACCAGCGCCACCCCGTGCTCGCGCAGGAGATCGACGAAGCGCCGATCGAGGAACGACGCATTGCGGATCTCCACCGCGTGCCGCATCGGACGCGGCCGGTCGATGGCCAGCACGCTGCGGCCGTGCATGCGCGGGTGACGCCGGCGCGCCAGCCGCAGCGCGGCCTCGGTGTCGTGCGGCAGCATCCGGAAGAACGCCTCGAAGCGCTTCGGCCGGAACTTCAGCCATGGGGCGAACTGCCAGAGAATCGGCCCCAGCTTCTCGTGCAGCGCCAGGAGCCCCGACGCCAGGAAGTTCGCCAGCGGCTGCTCCACGTCGCGCAGCTTGAGCATGTGGGTGATGAAGCGCGGTCCCTTGACGCTGAAGACGAAGCGGGCCGGCGTCGCCGCGGACCAGGCGCGCCAGTTCGGCGGCGGCTGCAGGGAATAGAACGAGCCGTTGATCTCGATGCTGTTGAAGTTGTGCGCCGCGTACGGCAGCTCGAGCCGCTGCGGCAGCCCCTTCGGGTAGAAGACGCCGCGCCACGGCTCGTACCGCCAGCCGGAGATGCCGATGCGGACATGGGTCCGGGTCGATGCCATGACGGACCCATCCTCGCCCGCCGCAGGGCGGCCGGCGAGTCAGGAGATCTGCGGGGAGGCGCCCGGGCGGGTCATCGCAACCCGAGGGCGGTCACTTCTCGAAGGGGAAGAGACGCTTCCACTCGATCTTCATGTCCACGACCGTCCAGCCGCGGGCGTTCGCCTCGTCCCAGGCCTTGTCCAGCCTGCCGATCGACGAGGTGCGGTCGTAGGCCGTTTCCCGCACCCCGTCGGTGTGGCGGACGAGCAGGCAGAAGCGGGCGCCGGTGCCGCCGGCCGTCCACTCGAGCATCTGCTGGTCGCCGTCGGAGTTGCCGAACGCGGCGATCGGCCGCCGCCCGATGACCTGCTGGATGCCGACCGGCTTGCCGGGCCCGTCGTCGACGAGGTCGATCTCCGGCAGCTTCAGGAGGACCGGCTGATCGCCGCGCGTCTCGAACTTCAGCCTGCCGCGGCTGCCGACCACCTGCTCCGGCGGGATGCCGTAGACGCGCTCGACCCACGGCCGCATGAACTCGACGCCGCCGCCCGAGACGATGTACGTCTTGAACCCCTGGGCGCGCAGGTAGGCGAGCAGCTCCAGCATCGGCTGGTACACCATCTCGGTGTAGAGTCGCTGCGTGCGCGGATGCTTCGCGGAGCCGATCCAGTCCTGCACCGTCCGGCTGAACTCGTCGGTCGTCATTCCGGTGTGGGTGGCCAGCATCATCGCGCCCACCGCCTTCTCCCCGCCCGCCAGCGCCCCCTTGATGTCGCCGGCGAGGACCGACTTGAACGGCTCGGTGTCTCTCCACTCCGGGTGCTGCGGCGCCAGCGCCCGCACCCGGTCGATCGCGAAGGCGAACTGGAAGTAGAACGGCTGCTCGGACCAGAGCGTCCCGTCGTTGTCGAAGACGGCGATCCGCTCCGCCGGCGGGACGAAATCCTTCCCGCCAGGCTTCGTCACCCGCCCGACGAACTCCACGATCGCCCGGCGCGAAGGGCCTTCGTTCCATGACGGCAGCGCCGCCGCGGGGGACGAAGCCGGTGCGAGCGCACCCGCGAGGGCGGCGCCGATCAGGATCCCGGCGGCGATGCGGGCTGGCCTCATGGCGTGGGGCGGACTACGGCTCCTCGACCGGCTTCCAGGTCTTGTCGGGGTTGAACAGGGTCATCGCCTTGAAGGTCTGGAGCGTCGTCTCGCCGAGATCCTTCTCGTAGACGACGCCGTCGTGGCTGACGATGAACGACATCACGCCGGTCGAACCGTACTCGATGGGAGCGGCCAGAAGCGCGAAGCCGCCGATCATCGCCCCCTTGACCACGAAGTCCAGGCGTCCCAGCGGCGCGGCGGGCCCCTGCCCCTTGAGGATCTTGAAGAGATAGCCGTGGTACGGCTCCAGGCGGCTGTTGTACCCCTCGGCGATCGCCTTGGCGATCGGCTCGGCGATCGGCCCCTCCCACGCGCCGTTCGCGTTCTGCCACACGAGGCCGTCCTGCTTCCCCGGGGTGCTGACGATCTTCTGGGCGTACTGGTTCACCCGCGAATCGCCGTGCTTGGTGAGGGCATACTCGTCCTGCGCCTCGACGAAGCCGCGACAGACCCGGATGGCGTCGATCTCGTTGCGCCCGATCCGGCGCCGCAGCAGCTCCACGCGGCCGCCCTTCGCGTCGAAGCGCCACTGGCCGCTCGGCGTCTGCACGATCGGGATCGGCGTCGGCCAGTCGTCGGGGCCGACGTTGAGGATGGCGATCTTCGGGTTGGTCGAGTCCACCACGACCGCGTGCTTCTGGTGCGCCTGGTCGGCGAACTCTCTGGCGGTGTTCTCGTCCTGCACATGGTCGGCGCTGACCACGAGATCGAGGCCGGCCGAACCCAGGATCTTCTTCAGCCCCTCCAGGTCGAAGGCCCCGGCCGCGGCGATGAGCGCCTCGGCCGCCTTCTCCGGCGTCGCGAAGGTCATCTGCGGTGTCGCCGGCTTCGGGGGCGGCGTCGCTGTCTTCGGGGCCGTCGTAGGGGGCTTCGGCGGAGTCGTCGACTGCGCCACGGCGAACGAGACGGCGAAGAGTCCCCCGACGAGTGCCGACACGGTCGCTCGCCTCATCGCGCTACCTCCGGCGGCCACCGCCGCCTCCTCCTCCGAAGGAACGTCCCCCCATGCTGCTGGCGCCACGGCTGCTGTTGGCGCGCGCCCCCGCGCCGCTGTAGCCGCCGCCGCTGCCGAATCCTCCGCCGCGGCTGCTGCTTCCGCCGCGGCTGCTGCCGCCCGAACCGATGCTCTGGTTGCCGATGCGGTCCCCTCCGGCGCCTCCGCTCCCGCCGCGGCCGGCCGCGTCGCGCGTGCCGGCGCTCGGGCCGCCTCCGAGGCCGCCCCCGGCACCGCCGCCGAGGTTGCCGCTTCCGCCCGCGCCGCCGGCGCGGTTGTTGCTCGCCGCCCCGGCGCCGCCGGCCTTCGACTGCCGCGACTGCAGTGAATCGCCCCGCGCGTTGCCGCCGTACTTGTTGGCGGTCGCCTTGTCGCCGTACGGGGCGCCGCCGCGGTGCGACGGATTGTGCGACCACTTCTGGCCGCCGCCTCCCGCGCCGCCCCCCTTGTTGTTCGCCCCGGCGCCGCCGCGGTTGCCCGCTCCGCCGCCGCGGTCGGAGGTTCCGGCGCTGGCGCCGCCGGTCCCCTGGCCGCGGTTGCCGGTCCCCTGGCCTCCCTGACCGCGGTTGCCTCCGGTGTTGATCTCGTTCTTGTTGAAGTTGTTGTTGACGTTGATGTCGACGTCGCCTCCGCCCCAGCCGCAGCCGCAGCACGAGCCGCCCCAGATCGCCGCTCCCCACATCACGCCGAACGAGAACGACACGAAGGCGGCGCCGGGCGGATACGGCGGGTAGTAGATCGGCGGGTAGGGATAGATCGGCGCGCCGTAAACGACCGTCGGGCTGTACGACGGCACGTAGACCACCTCGGGGTTCGCCGACTCGACGACGATGTTGGTCTGAGGGGGATCCCCCTCCTTCTTCTCGGTCACCTTCTGCTGCTCGTTCGACTTCAGGGCGCCCTTGTCCTGCGCCTTCTTGCGCATGCGCTGGGCGGCTTCCATGACGTCGGCCTGCTGCGCCAGGAAGGCGTTGCCGAGGTCGGTCGTCCACTGGATGTCGTCGCACAGCCGCTTGACGACGTCGGGGATCGCCGCCATCGACTGGATGCTTGCATCCCAGGGCTGCTTGGCGACGGCGTCCGCGAGCGCCTTGTCTTTGAGTTCCTTGTTCTTCGCCATCCACTGCTGCAGCTGCACCAGCTCCAGGGGGTAGGTCGAGGCGACGAGCACCTGGGCGAGCAGCGCGTCGGGATAGAGGGCGATCGGCGCCACCAGCGAGTCGAGCTGGTCGTTGGTCAGCTTGACCGGCTGATCGGCGGCCGCGGCGGGCGCCGCCTGGGCTCCCGTGGCGGATTGCTGGGCCGGGGCCTTGTCACCGCTCGGCGGAGGCGGAGGCGTCTTGTCCTCGGTGACGGGCGGGTTCGGCGACTTGTTCTCCTGCGCCAGCAGGACGAGCTCCCCGGGAGAGAAGACGAGAGCGCAGCAGAGAGCCGCCAGGAAAGAGCGCAGCGTTCTGCGGCTGGAACCACGAGCCATGCGAGCCTCCTCCGGGATTCCGGACGGAACGGATCCTATCGCATCTCCCCGGGGGCGATCCGGATCGAGTCGAGCACCGCGCTGAAGAGGGGCTCATCCGCCTGCCGGTCGTAGGGCCCCTTGGTGAGGTGGACGTCCATGCACGCACCATCGCGATAGAGGTAGGCGATGACGTTCTTCTGCTGGATGGTGCGCCCGTGCAGCTCGGGGATGACGAAATGGACCGCGAGCATCTCCCCCTTCGTCACCTGGTGGACGTCGTCCTTGCGGAACGGGCTGCTCGCCGTGAGCTCCCAGTAGTGGCGCTTGCACTCGTCGACGCTGCGGTACTTCGGCTCTTTCGTGACGTAGGCGAAGACGGTCATGCCGGTCTCGTCGTTGTGCGCCATCAGCATCGCGGTCGCGCCGTCGGGACGCGTGTCCTGCCGCTCGAGCAGAAACCCCGGGAGATCCATCGCCAAGGTCCAGCCTTTTCCGGGGAGCCCCACCTTGAAGGTCTGCCCCGCGGGCGGCGGTGTCTGCGCCGGCGGTGCCTGCCCGAATGCCGGCGCCGCGAGCGCGACGACGCCGAGGATCACGGCCGTCAGCATGGCGTTCGACCTCGTCGTCACGTGCATCGATACCTCCCGCGGAATGAATGCCTCTTCACGCCTGGGGTCCTCGGAGACGCAGGCGGGCGAAGGGTACTCGATCAGGTCAATTCCGAGGCCCACCCGGTAACTTCACCTATGGGGAGGAGTTCCTCGGCGTCTTAACCTGCCGTCCCGGTCGCTGGGACCGGAAGACGGAAGAATGGTTCAAGCAAACTCCAGAGAGGAGAGGGACATGCCGAGAAGCAAGAAGCCGCTGGAGCCGAACGAGGGAAAGCGTGACGATCAGGAGCGCCGCGAAGAGATCGACCCGACCGAGGAAAAGCGCGGCCAGCAGATCCTTCGCGATGACGACGACCTTCTCGAGGACGACGAGGACGCCGGCGACGACGACAACGAAGACGAGAACGAAGAAGACGACGAGGAAGGCGACCTCGACCTCGGAGGCGCGTAACTCTCAGCGTGGCGCGCGCCGCCCGTCCGGCGTGCGCCATGCTTCTTCCTCCAGGTGACACCCGCTCGTCACCTCCCGGTCACGATCGCCTCGTAGATTCGCGGGCAAAGTCACCCCGCAGGTGAAAGGGGGTCGCCCACGAACGTCTCGGGCCCCTTTCGCCTCTCCGACAACCCAGGCCGACGTACCGGCGGGACCACCAGAGTCCCGCCGTTGTTTTTTCGGGCGCCGGCGAGCTCCGGGCTCAGGCCGGACAACGAGATCCCTCGGGCCGCTCCGGACTGGAGGTGACCACCATGAGCAACTCCGCCCTGGCGGCGGGCTCGCATGCGCCCGATTTCAGGCTGCCGAGCGCTCCCGACGAGATGGTCCGGCTGTCGGATTTCAAAGGCCGGCCGGTCATCCTGGCGTTCTATCCCGCCGACTGGAGCCCCGTCTGCGGCGACCAGATGACGCTCTACAACGAGCTGCTCGGCGAGTTCGCCGAGTACGGCGCGCAGCTCCTCGGCATCTCGGTGGATGGACCGTGGTCGCACGCCGCCTTCGCGGCACAGCGCCACCTGCACTTCCCGCTGCTCTCCGACTTGGAACCTGCGAGCGGGCGCTCTTCGTGATCGATCCCGTCGGCGTCGTCCGCTGGTCGTTCGTCTCGCCCCTCGACGTGAACCCGGGGGCGGACGGCATTCTCAATCCGCCCGCGGCGTGTCAGGCGGTGCGGCGCAGCGGGTGGGTCGGCTCGGCCTCGACGCGACGACGGCGCACCTTGCCGGCCTCGAACAGGATCGACGCCGCCAGGCGGCGCGCCTCGTCCCGCGTGAGAAGAACCCCGCCCGGCTGGTCCATCACCCCGGATCCGGAGGTCTGCAGCTCCACGTAAGCACCACTGGAATCCCGGCTCACGAACACCACGCCGCGTCCGCCTTTCACCTTCATTGGTCCACTCCCCTTCGCGCTTCCCGCCGCGCCGCCGCCTCTGCTTCACGATCCATGCCACTTGTTACGGAGGCCGCTTCGCGGAGGTTCCAGGTGAGTTGGGCCGCTCCCATCCGGGGGAACGCCTCGTTTTATGTGGCATTCATGCAGGGTCGGTACGAAAGGTGTTCGGATCCGCGAAGGGACGTCCCACCGTCGGGCAGCCCGATTACGGGAACGCGAGCCGGCTGCGCTGATGGAGGGACAGGAAGCCGGGTCGGCGCGGCCCCGGTTGAGCTACTGCTTCTCGAGCCATTCGTATTCCCAGGACCAGGGCATGCGTGTCTCGCCGAGGACCGCCTTCGCCACCTCGGGGTAGATGCGCTCGGCGCGGACGTCGTTGGAAAGGAGGACGACGCAGCGCTTCGGAGTCTCCAGGCAGACGACCATGTTGCCCGTGCCGTCGTCATGGCCGCCCTTGAAGAAGGCGGGGCCGGTCTTGTCCTGGAAGGTGACGAGGCCGAGGCCCGCGGCGAGCTGGATCTTCGCGTTGCGGGCGTCGGTCCAGTCGCGCAGGGTGGGAAACTGGTGCGCCGAAGTGATGGGGACCTGGGGCCGCGTCAGCTCGGCCCGCGCGGCGGCGCTGAGTCCATCGCCGCGCAGGATCCCGGCCCACAGCTTCGCCTGGTCGGCGATGGTCGTGTCCATCGAGCCGGCGGCGGCCGGGCGGCTGCGCTCGTCGTGCGGCCGCAGCTGGCCCTCGAGCGTGTAGCCCTCCGCCAGGTTCTCCCGGAAGTCCTCGCGCCACGTCATGCTGGTGCGCGTCATGCCGAGGCGGTCGAAGACCCGCCGCTGCATCTCCTGCCCGACGTCGACGTGCAACCCCTCCTCGATGGCGAGCTGCAGGATGTAGAACCCTGCGCCGCTGTACCCGTAGCGGCTTCCGGGTTGCCAGTGAAAACGGAGCTTCTTGTCGTCCTCGAGCCAGCGGTAGTTCGCGAACCCGGTCGTGTGCGTCAGCACGATGCGCGGCGTCAGCGCCCGCCAGCGCTCGTCGCCGGCGAGGTCCTTGAACGACTCGTATTCCGGCAGCGGCTTCGGCAGCAGCTCCGCGAGCGGCGTGTCGAGCGTCAGCCGCTTCTCGTCCACGAGCTGCAGCAGCATGTACGCGAAGGCGGTCTTCGTCAGCGACGCGCCGTACATGATGGTGTCGGCCTGGAGCGGCAGGCCGCGCTCGACATCGCGCTTGCCGTACGCCTCCACCCGGGTCACGCGCCCGTCGTCGATCACCCCGAACGCCAGCCCGTTGACGTGGCCCCGCTTCATGAGTCGCTTGACGACGGCCTCGGGGGGATCCGTGGGCAGCGCCGTGCCGGCTTTCGCGAAGTGCGGGAGGTTTCCGAGCGCGAGGGGTGCGGTCACGGCGCCGAGGAGGAGCAGCAGCCGAATCCAGGCGCGGGCGCGGGACACAGTGCGCCGGAGTGTAAAGGATCGGGTTAGGATCCCATGCACCTTTTCCGAGGAGAGCTCCATGCGGACCATGAAGTGGCCCGGACTCGCGCTGTCGCTCATCACCGCGGCCTGCCTCGGTGCGTACGCCGCCGCGCCGGCGCCGGCCGCACCGGCGGCGACGAACGAGAGACTCACGCACCCCGGCACGATGAACCAGATGGCGCCGGAGACCTACCGGGCGAAGTTCGAGACGACCCGGGGGGATTTCGTCATCGAGGTGACGCGCGCCTGGGCGCCGAACGGCGCCGATCGCTTCTTCAACCTGGTGAAGAACGGCTTCTACGACGACTGCAAGTTCTTCCGGGTGGTGTACGGCTTCATGGCCCAGTGGGGCATCCACGGCGACCCGGCGGTCAACGCCGTGTGGCGTAGCGCCACCATCCCCGACGACCCGGTGAAGGAGAGCAACAAGCGCGGCTACGTGTCGTTCGCGACGTCGGGGCCGGGCACGCGCACGACGCAGGTCTTCATCAACTACGCCGACAAGAACATGGTCCTCGACAACCAGGGCTTCGCCCCCTTCGGCCAGGTGGTCGAAGGGATGGACGTCGTGAACAAGCTCTTCAGCGGCTACGGCGAGCCGATGCCCAAGGGCCACGGCCCCGACCAGGAAAAAATCCAGAAGGAAGGGAACGCCTACCTCGCGAAGTACCCCAAGCTCGACACGATTAAGTCAGCGACCATCGTCACCGGGCCCTAGGGCCGTCCGGCCGCGCGGGTTGCTGACCGGAATCAGGCAGCCTGCAGGTTTCTCCGCACCTCCGCGATCGCGGCAACACCACAGGTTCTGCGCGCAAATCTCCTCGTGTCAGCGACATCGGCGCCCCGCAGTCCGCGGCGTGGGCATGGCACGCGTCTTGGAGTAGCGTTCCGACGTCCATCGACATTCGACGTCGATCCACGACACGGAGGTGAACGAAATGAGCGCAAGGTTCAAGGACAAGGTGGCGGTGGTGACCGGCGGCAACAGCGGCATCGGGCTCGCCACAGCGATTGCATTCGTGCGGGAAGGGGCGAAGGTCGCCATCACCGGGCGCAGCGACGAGACGCTGAAGGCGGCGCAGAAGGAGCTCGGCCCGGAGGCACTGGTCATCAAGGCCGACATGTCGCGGGTGACCGAGATCGAGTCGGCGGTGGGGCGCATCCGCGAGCGCTTTGGACGGATCGACGCGCTGTTCGTCAACGCCGGCATCGGCAGGTTCGTCCCGCTCGAAGAAGTGACCGAGCAGTTCTTCGACGAGACGATGGCGACCAACCTCAAGGGCCTCTTCTTCACCGTCCAGAAGGCGGCGCCGCTCTTCACGAAGGGAGCGGCGGTGGTGCTGAACGCCTCGGTCAACGCCCACATGGGGATGCCGGGGTCCACCGTCTACGGCGCGTCGAAGGCCGCCGTCGTCAACCTGGCGAAGACCCTGTCGGCGGACCTGGTGGCGCGCGGCGTGCGCGTCAATGTGGTCAGCCCCGGCCCCATCACCACGCCGATCTTCGACCGCATGGGGCTGCCCGAGAAGGAAGGCCGGCAGCTCAAGGAGCACATCACCTCAAGGGTGCCGCTGAAGCGCTTCGGCCTGCCGGAGGAGATCGCCTCGGCCGTGCTCTACCTGACGGCCCCCGAATCGGCCTTCATCGTCGGGACCGAGCTGGTGGTGGATGGAGGGATGATCCAGCTCTGACGTCGGGCGCGATTTCAGCATCGAGGCCGCGGCTTGCAAGTCGAGCCGCGGCCTTCGTGTTTCTGGCGACGCGCTCTGATCAGGCGATGGCGCGCAGGTGCCGGGGCGTTCCGGCCGCGAAGCGCAGCCGGGCCCGGTCGAGCCGCGCGGCCTGAAAGAGGAGCTGCGCCGCGAGCCGGCGCGCTTCGTCTCCGGTGAGCCGGGCGATGCGCGAACGCTCCTCGTCGCGATCCCAGACCTGCAGCTCGACCACCGAAGCGCAGTTGTCCCGGCCGACCAGCACCTCCCCTGACTCTCCGTTCATCGCTCTCATCTCCGCTCCCCTTTCGTCACCGTCTTTCACCTGGTCGTCGCTCCGGCTCGACCATCGAACCGCGGCGCGGCGTTGTCACTTCACGATTCGTGCCAGACGAATCCTTTGATGCGCGACCCGCGCATCTGATTCTGCTGTCGCAATCCGTGCAGGTGTGCGGATCCCTGCAGCGATCGCCTCGTCGTCATGAGGCGGACGATCGCCGGCCGGTCACGCGCAAGAGCAAGCGCTTTCAGCGGCTTGCCGTCGCCCCGGGACGTCGCGAAGCGGCTGGCACGCATCGTGACTTACGGGTCCCGCGAGATGCGACTTCGTCGATGGACCCTGGCCGTCATCACCGCGCTGCTCCTGGCGATCGTTGCGGCCCGCGCCGACGAACGATCCGTGATGCGTTCGGAGCACGAAGCCGCGCCGGACGAGACGGGCCTGCTCGGGCCGCTGCGCATCCGGGACATGACGCCGTTCAATCTCCTGCGGCTCGACATGCTGCCGGCGCACGCGGTGGACGCCGGCCCCGGCTCGTGGGCGATCGAGGCCGGACTGTCGTTCAGCAACACCTTCGTGATAAGCGACAACGTCCACGAATACCTGCGGCACCGCGCGAGCCAGGCGGGCGCCGCTCCCCTCTCCGCCGCCGATGTCGCGGCCATCCAGGCGATGGACCAGGATGCCTATTACCTCGACGGCGAGTTCGACCTGCTCGAGGCGACCTTCCATTACCGCGTGCTGCGCCGCACCTCGGTCTACGTGACCGTCTCCGCCTACGACTTCACCGGCGGCTTCATGGACGCCACCATCGAGGGCTTCCACGACTCGATGAACATCGAGAACGCCGGCCGGGAGTACGTGTCGCGCGGCCAGTTCCAGACCGTCATGTCCATCGACGGCGCGCAGTCGTCGTCGCTGACGGCACCGCTCGGGTTCGGCCTCGGCGATCCGGTGTTCGGGATGCGCCAGGCATTCCCGCTAGAGGGCCGGCACTGGACTGCCGTCGTGAGCGGCGAGATGAAGGTCGCGTGGCGCGGCGAGCGCGAGGCGCTCTCCACCGGCACCAACGACTACGGCGTGCAGCTGGCGCTGCAGGGGAAGTTCGCCGAGCGCGCGGTCTACTTCAACGCGTCCTTCGTCAGCACCGACGGCCAGGTCTTCGGCATCCCGCTCGACCGCCGCATCGTCCCGACCGTCACCGCCGCCTACGAGACGAGCCTGACCTCGCACGCCAATTTCATCGTGCAGCTCTACGCCAGCCGCAGCACGGTGCAGGACACGACCATCGACCTGCTCAAGGCCGACAAGTACCAGGCGAGCCTGGGCGTGCGCAGCCGCCGCGGCCGGCTCATCTACGGTCTCGCGGTCACCGAGAACATCAAGAACTTCGACAACACCCCCGACGTCGGCATGAACCTCAGCCTCGCCTGGGCGGACCTGAAGCCATGACCCGGGCTGCGGATGGAAATCGACAGGTGTCCGAATATCGACAATTTGCCAACCGGCCGGCCGACCCCCTCGGCGAGACCACGATCCGGCGCAACGCCAATCCCGGCACGGCTTTCATGGCAGCCAACCGGCCCGGAAAAGGGCTGGCACGGGTCTTGGAGTGGGGGGTCCGCATGACAACGACAGAGAACCAGCCGAACGACAGGCAGTCCAACGGGAGGAGTGGCTCCATGAAGCGTCGTCTGATGGGTCTGGCCCTGCTGGCCGTCGTCGCCGGGATTGGCGCCGGCCTTGCGTTCTGGAAGGTGAATTCGATCGAGGCGTCCGACGCCGGCTTCGCGCACCAGCCCGAGCCGATGGAATCGATCGCCGTCGCCGAGGCGCAGCCGATCGAGCACCAGCCCACGACCGTGGCCATCGGCACGGTCCTGGCGCTGCGATCGATCACGCTGCGCAACGAGCTGGCCGGGACGGTGCGCCAGGTCGCGCTCGTCCCCGGCTCGATCGTCGAGGCCGGCAAGGTGCTCGTCGGGCTCGACGTCTCGGTCGAGCAGGCCGAGCTGCAGGCGCTCGCCGCGCAGGAGTCGCTGGCCGAGTCGCTCCTCGATCGCACCGAGCGTGCCAGCGCGTCGAACGCCATCTCGGCCTCCGAGCTGGACCGGGCGCGCTCCGAGCGCGACGTGGCGCGGGCGCAGATGGCCCGGACCCGCGCCGTCATCGAGAAGAAGACGCTGCGCGCGCCGTTCCGCGCGCGGGTCGGCATCGCCGACGTCCATCCCGGCCAGTACCTGGAGGAAGGGACCGTCCTGACGACCCTGCAGGGAGTGGACGAAGCGGCGCACGTCGACTTCGCGGTGGCCCAGCAGGTCGCCGCCGACCTGCGCGCGGGCGGGACGGTCGAGGTCCTCGCCGCCGGCGCCAACGAACCCATCCCTGCCCGCATCGTCGCGATCGACGCACGGGTCGATCCGACGACCCGCAATGCCGCAGTGCGGGCGCGCATCGAGGCGGACCGGGCGCCTTCCCCCGGCGCCTCGGTGCGCGTGCGGGTCCCCGTCGGGCCGCCCCAGCTGGCCGTCGCCGTCCCGGTGAACGCGCTGCGCAAGGGCCCCGAGGGTGACCACGTGTACGTCATCACCGCCGACAAGGACGGCAAGCCGCGCGCCTACTCGCGCGCGGTCGAGAGCGGTCCGGTCGTCGGCGGCAACATCGTCATCGAACAGGGCCTCGAGGCCGGCGAGCAGGTCGCCGCTTCGGGCTCCTTCAAGCTGCGCGAGGCGGTTTTGGTCGCCATCGCGCAATCAGGCACGCCCGGCGCCGCCAATCCCCCCGCACCCACGGCGGCGCCGGGCGCGACCGACTCGAAGGTCGCGCCGGCGGCTTCGCACACCGCGCCGGCCGATTCGCACGTCGCGCAAGCGGGCAAGTAAGGGAGAGAAGGGGAAGCCATGCGCTCATCGTTCACCGACATCTTCATCAAGCACCCGGTCCTCGCCGGCGTCGTCAACCTGGTCCTCGTGCTCGTGGGCTGGCGGGCGCTCGCCGGGCTGCCGGTGCAGCAGTACCCGAAGATCGAATCTTCCTCGGTGGTCATCACCACCGTTTATTACGGCGCGAGCGCCGAGACGGTCCGCGGGTTCCTGACCACGCCGATCGAGCGGGCCGTCTCGGCGATCGGCGGCGTGGACCACGTCGAATCCACCAGCCGCGCCGGAGTCAGCACCGTGACGGTGCACCTGAAGCTCAATCACAGCAGCACGGCGGCGCTGGCTGAAGTCACGGCGCGCCTCCAACAGGTGAGATCCGAGCTGCCGCAGGAAGCCGAGCCGCCGGCGGTCGAGGTGCAGCGCGCCGACCGGCCGTACGGCACCTTCTACCTGTCGTTCAACTCGAAGACCCGCACCGTCCCGGAGATCACCGACTACCTGTTGAGGAATGTCCAGCCGATGCTCGCCACCATCCCGGGCGTGCAGCGCATCACCAACCAGGAGGGCGGCCGGCAGATCGCCATGCGCATCTGGATCGACCCGGACAAGCTGGCGGCTTTGAACCTCTCCCCCGGCGACGTCAACGCCGCGCTGCGGCGCAACAACTACCTCGCCGCGGTCGGCCAGACGAAGAGCGACCAGGTGCAGGTGAACCTGCTCGCCAACACCGACCTGCGCTCGGTGGACGAGTTCGCCAACCTCATCGTCGCCGACCGCGGCGGCGCCATCGTACGGCTGCGCGACGTGGCGCGCGTCGAGCTGGGGGCCGAGGAGGCCGACCTCATCGCCAAGTACAACACCTGGGAAGGCGTCTACCTCGGCGTCTGGCCGCTCGTCGGCGCCAACGAGATCGAAGTCGCCAAGGCCGTGCGCGCCCGGATGGACGAGATCCGCCCGACGCTGCCGAAGGACCTCGAGATGCGGCTGGTCTGGGACGGCACCATGTTCATGCGCAACGCCCTCGAGGAGATCAGCAAGACCCTCATCGAGACGATGCTCATCGTCGGCCTGGCGGTGTTCCTGTTCCTCGGATCCATCCGCACCGCCATCGTGCCGCTCGTCGCCATGCCGGTGTCGCTCATCGGCGCCGGCATCTTCATGCTGGCGTTCGGGTTCAGCCTGAACCTGCTCACCATCCTGGCCATCGTGCTGTCGGTCGGGCTGGTCGTGGACGACGCCATCGTCGTGGTCGAGAACGTCGAGCGCCACGTGCGCGCCGGCAGGACCCGCCTGCAGGCGGCCCTCCTCAGCGCGCGCGAGCTGGTCGGACCGATCATCGCCATGACCATCACCCTGGCGGCGGTCTACGCGCCGATCGGCTTCCAGGGCGGGCTGACCGGGTCGCTGTTCCTCGAGTTCGCCATCACCCTGGCGGCGGCGGTCGTCGTGTCGGGGCTCGTGGCGGTGACGCTGTCACCGGTGATGAGCGCCTACCTGATCCACGAGCACGGCAAGGAAGGCCGGCTGACGGCGCTCGTGAACCGCACGTTCGAGCGTGTGCAGCGCGGCTACGCGCACGCCCTCGATGCCGCGCTCGGCATGCGCTGGGCGATCGTCGCCGCGTCGCTGCTGGTCATGCTGGCGGCCGTGCCGCTGTTCCTGTTCTCGCGCAAGGAGCTGGCGCCCGTCGAGGACCAGTCGCACATCAGCCTCTTCTACCAGGCCTCCCCCGACGCGTCGCTCGAGGCGGTCAACCGCGAGTCGAAGAAGGTGGTCGAGTCGATCCTCACGATGCCGGAGACCGAGTTCTCCTGGTCGCTCGTCTCCTCGTGGGGCGGCTTCGGCGGCATCGTGGCGAAGGACTGGAAGACCCGCCACCGCTCGACCGAGCAGATGTACGGCGAGGTGTACGGCAGGGTGTCGCAGATTCCCGGGCTGCGCGTCTTCCCGCGGCTCGACCCGCCGCTGCCGACGCCCGGCCAGTACGACGTCGAGCTGGTGCTGCAGTCCGACGCACCGCCCGAGCAGCTCATGGAGACGGTCGGCAGCGTCGTCGGCGCCGGCTGGCAGAGCGGCAAGTTCCTGTACGTGGACACCGACCTCAAGATCGACCTGCCCGAGGCGCGTGTCGTCATCGACCGCGAGCAGGTGGCCGACATCGGGCTCGACCTCGCCGGCGTCGGCCGCGAGCTGGGCACCCTGCTCGGCGGCGCTTACGTCAACCGCTTCAACTACTACGACCGCTCGTACAAGGTCATCCCGCAGATCGGCGAGCGTGACCGCGCCACCGTCGGGCCGCTGCTCGACCTCAAGATCAAGACGCCGTCCGGGGCGCTGGTGCCGGTCTCGACCTTCACGAAGATCGAGTCGAGCACCGCGCCGCGCGTGCTCACCCGCTTCGCGCAGCGCAACTCCGTGCGCGTCTTCGGCGGCGTGCGCCCCGGAATCACCAAGGAAGAGGGGCTGCGGGTGCTCGAGAACGCCGCGGCCCACGCGACCGGACCTCAAGTGGCGCTGGATTACGCCGGCGAGTCGCGCCAGATCCGCCGCGAAGGCGGGGCGCTGACCGTGACCCTCGGCTTCGCCGTCATCCTGATCTACCTGGTGCTGGCGGCGCAGTTCCGCTCGTTCCGCGACCCGCTTATCGTGCTGCTCGGCTCGGTGCCGCTGGCGATCGCCGGGGCGCTGGTGTTCTCATTCCTCGACTTCACCACCATCAACATCTACTCGCAGGTGGGGCTCATCACGCTCGTCGGCCTCATCGCCAAGAACGGCATCCTCATCGTGCAGTTCGCCAACACGCTTCAGGAGGGCGGGATGGCGAAGCTGGCGGCGCTGCGCGAGGCGTCGCTGACGCGGCTGCGGCCGGTGCTGATGACCTCCGCCGCGACCGTCTTCGGCCACCTGCCGCTGGTGTTCGTCACCGGCCCGGGCGCCATGGCGCGCAACAGCATCGGCATCGTGCTGGTCAGCGGCATGCTGATCGGGACGCTGTTCACGCTGTTCGTGGTGCCGGTCTTCTACTCGCTCATCGCCGCGCAGCACCAGGAAAGCGCCGTCGAGGCCGAACTCCGGCAGCTCGAGCCGGCCGTGGCAGGAGGGTACTAATAATGATGCGCATCAATTCGCCCCGGGAAGCGGCCGAAACCGCCGTTTTCTCGATTCTGGGGATTCTGGCCGGATTCGCTTTCGTACTCATGACCGGCTGCGCCGTGGGTCCCAACTACCAGCGTCCCCCGGTCGCGAACCCGACCGAGTTCCGCGGCGAGCCCGTCCAGACCGAGCAGGCCGCGTCGCTTGCGGACGCGGCCTGGTGGGAGGTCCTGCAGGACGACACGTTGCACGGCCTCATCGACGAGGCGCTGAAGAACGGCTACGACATCCGCCGCGCGGCGTGGCGCGTCGAAGAGGCGCGTGCGGAGGCGGGCATCGCGAAAGCCGAGTTCTTCCCCGAGATCGCGGGCCAGGCCGCGTGGAATCGCGGCCGCGTCTCGGAGTTCGTCTCCCCCTTCCCCGGCACGCTCGACCTGACCAGCGTCAACGTCGGGTTCTCGTGGGAGGAGGACTTGTGGGGACGCATCCGGCGCCTGAACGAAGCGGCGCTGGCGCGCTACCTCTCCACCGAAGAGGCGCGCCGCGGCGTGCTGCTGTCGCTGACCTCGGATGTCGCCAACGCCTACTTCGAGCTGCGCACCCTCGACACCGAGCTGGAGATCGCGCAGCGCACCAACCAGGCCTTCAAGGAGACGCACGACCTGTTCAGCAGCCGCTACGAGGCGGGCCTGGCGTCGGCCCTCGAGACCGCCAGCGCCCAGGCGCCGCTGCGATCGACCGAGGCGATCATCCCCGACCTCGAGCGCCGCATCGCGGCGCAGGAGAACCGCATCGCGCTGCTGCTGGGCCACGAGCCCGAGGCCATTCCGCGCGGCGCCGCCCTCGATGCGCAGCTCCTGCCTCCGGCGATCCCGGCAGGTCTTCCATCCGACCTCCTGCAGCGCCGCCCCGACCTGCGCCAGGCCGAGCAGGAGCTGATCGCCGCCAACGCCGACGTCGGGGTCACGGTGGCGAACTACTTCCCGCGGCTGAGCCTCACCGGCGTGTTCGGCGGCGTCGCGCCCCAGGTGAGCCAGCTCTTCAAAGGCGGCAAGCAGTGGTCGATCGGCGGCGGACTGTTCACGCCGATCTTCCAGGGCCGCCGCCTGAAGAACGAGAACCGCGCCGCGGTCGCCCGCTTCGAGCAGGCCAAGGTCGACTACGAACGCAGCGTCACCAACGCCTTTGCCGAGGTGTCCACGGCGCTCGTGGCCTACGAGCGCCTGGCCCATGTCGAAGAACAGCAGGCTCAGGCGGTCGACTCCTACCGCGAGGCCGTGGACCTGGCCAACTCGCGCTACCGCTCGGGCCTCGCCGACTACCTCGACGTCCTGCAGGCGCAGCGGCAGCTCTTCCCGGCCGAGAACACCCTCGCCCAGGTCCGCCTCGAGCGCCTGTCGGTGCTCGTGGATCTGTACCGCGCCCTCGGCGGCGGCTGGCAGCTCCCCGACGACGGGTGGAGCATGGCCAGCAACGAACGGTCTGCAGCGTCACGAAATTGACACCAACGTGGAGCGGAGATTGTGGGGGGATTTTACGGAGAGGACTGGAAACGCTCAGGTTCTGATGTCAACCGGGCTTGAAACCACCACACCTGCTGTAACCGCCCATGGAATCAATGGTTCCTGACGAGGTCCCCACAATCTTCGCTCCACGTTGTATCGAATGGGAGGATGGACCAGTGCTAAAGTATCCGTTACCGATGAAAGAGAAGGCGCGACACGGCCTGGCCGTCGTGCCCGGGTCGCCGACCGGCGGCCCCGCGACCCCGGAATTCGACCCGTTCCCCTCGGCGCTCAGCCGCATCGCCCGCATCGTGTCGGGCACGCTCGAGCTGAAGGACGTCTTCTCGCAGGTCGCCGACGTGGCGCGCGAGATCATCCCGTTCGACACCATGGGCGTCTGCCGAATCGTCGGCCCGAACACGCTGCGCCGCTATGCCATCGCCGGCGAGATGGCCGAGCGCCACAAGTGCGAAGAGGACGGCGAGGACGTCCGCTTCGAGGACTTCTCCCCCGCCATGCGACCCGACGACTTCGAGATGTTCCGGATGGACGACGCCGAGACCGGGCTCGACCTGGCCTTCCCGATGGACAGGGAGATCCTCGAGAAGGGGGTCCGGTCGATGCTGTCGGCGCCCCTCGTCAGCGGCAAGCGCATCTCGGGTGAGGTGTACCTTCTGTCGCCGCAGCCGGCCACCTTCACCGAACAGCACGAGCGCTACCTCGCCGCCATCTCCGACATCCTCAGCCTGTCGCTCGAGCACGAGCGGCTGGCGAGCCTCGAAGGCGAGCGCCGGCGCCGGCTCGACGCCATCGACGCGCTGCTGCCGGCGATCGCCGGCACGCTCGACCTGCGCGGCATCTTCGACCGCGTCTCGGAGATCGCCCGCGAAGTGCTGCCGCACGACCGGCTCATCCTGACGTCGCGCGGCGTCAACGAGCGCGAGATGATCGTCGAGGCGGTGAGCGGCGAGCCGATCCCCGGCATGCCGGACCGCTTCAGCGCCGGCGCCCCGGGCGACTGCACGAACCTCCCCGACCACGTGCTCATCCCCGACACCGACGCGCAGCCCACGAAGTGCGGCGCGCGCGACGCGGCGCACCAGATCGGCATGCGCTCGTTCCTCGGCATCCCCATGCACCTCGACACCGGCACGTCGTGGCTCATCATCGTGTCGCGCACGCCGGGCCAGTACTCCGAGGAGGACGTCATCGTCGGCCGCCGCCTCGGCGACCACGTCGCGCTGGCGCTGTCGCACCAGCGCCTCGCAGGCGAGGAGCGCCGCGCCGCCCAGGCGAGCGAGCGCGCCAACCGCCTCGAAGAGCGCGTGCAGGTGCTCAGCAACCAGCTCGAGACGACCCTCGGCTACCGCCGCGTCCTCGGCGAGGCGAAGCCGTGGAAGGCCGTGCTCAGCCAGGCCGCCAAGGTCGCCCAGACCGAGACGACGGTGCTGCTCACCGGCGAATCGGGAACCGGCAAGGAGGTCGTGGCCCGCTTCATCCACCGCGGCTCGCCGCGAAGCGGCGGCCCCTTCGCGGCGCTGAACTGCGCGGCGCTGCCGGACACGCTGCTCGAGAGCGAGCTGTTCGGCCACGAGCGGGGCGCGTTCACCGGCGCGACGACCTCACGCCCCGGTCGCATCGAGCAGGCCGCCGGCGGCGTGCTGTTCCTCGACGAAGTCGCCGAGATGACCACCGCCGTGCAGGCCAAGCTGCTGCGAGTGCTCCAGGAGCGCGAGTTCCAGCGCCTGGGCGGCACGCGCACGCTGCGCGCCGACGTGCGCATCATCGCGGCGACCAACAAGGACCTCGAGGGGATGGTCGCCAACGGCACCTTCCGCGAGGACCTGTTCTACCGCCTGCGGGTCTTCGAGATCGGCCTGCCGGCCCTGCGCGAGCGCCAGCAGGACATCCTGCCGATGGCCGAGGCGTTCCTGGACGAGATCGGGGCGCTCATCGGCCGCAAGGCCGCCGGTATCTCGCGCGAGGCCCACGTCGCCCTGCAGTCGTACCACTGGCCCGGCAACGTCCGCGAGCTGCGCAACGCCCTGGAGCGCGCGACGATCCTGTGCGACGGGGGCCTGATCACCCTCGAGCACCTGCCCTTCAGCGTCGGTCGCTCGAACGGCCGCGGCAACGGCCGGAAGGACGGCGCCGCCGGCCGCCCGATGCTCACCGCGTCCGAAGGCTTCCCCACCGGCGACATCAAGCTGAAGGACGTCGAGCGCGACATGATCCTGCGCGCGCTGCACGAGTCGGGGAACAACCGCTCGCGCGCCGCGCGCCTGCTCGGCATCACCCGCTCGCAGCTCTACACCAAGCTGCAGCGCCACAACATCGAAGCCTGACCGTCGCGGGCGGCCCCGCCCGTCTGCTATGGTTCCGCCTCATGGGGGCGCGAACAGTCGTCACGGCGGCCTTCGCCCTGGGCGCGACGGCGGTGCTCTTCGCCGCGACGCGGGCTCCCTACCGGGTCGATGGTCCTTTGAAGGAGCCGGATCTCTTCGCCGACGGCGTCGTCTCGACCGGCGCCTTCGAGACGCACCCCGCCTTCACGCCGGACGGCAAGACCCTCTACTTCGTGCGGAGCACGCCGCAGTTCACCGACTGGAAGATCTACGTCTCGCGGTGGAGCGACGGCCGGTGGACGACCCCGGAGATGGCGCCGTTCTCCGGCAGGGACCGGGACGCCGACCCGTACGTCACGGCGGACGGCAGGCAGCTCTTCTTCATCTCCGACCGCCCCGTCGACGGGAAGCCGAAAGAGGACACGGACATCTGGGTGATGAGCCGTTCCAAGGGGGGCTGGGGCGAGCCGCGCCACCTCGGCCCTCCGGTCAACAGCGACGGGAACGAGTGGCTCCCCCGCCCGGCCGCGAACGGCACGCTGTACTTCGGCTCCGATCGCCCCGGAGGCCTGGGCAAAACCGACCTGTACCGTTCCCGCCGCACCGCCTCGGGGTACGGCCCGGCCGAGAACCTCGGCCCGGCGGTCAACAGCGAGGCCGACGAGTACGAGCCGTGCATCGCGCCCGACGAGAGCTTCCTCGTCTTCATGGCGGACGGCCGCCCCGACGCCGTCGGAGGTGGCGACCTCTACATCGCCTCCCGGAACGGGGATTCCTGGACGCCGCCGAGAAACCTCGGGCCGGCGATCAACCGGCCCGGGCTCGACATCGCGCCGTACCTGTCGCCCGACGGAAGGTATTTCTTCTTCGCCAGCGCGCGCCGGGATCCGGCGATCCCGAAGGGCCAGCGCCCCGACATCTCGCGCAACGGCCTCGGCGACATCTACCAGATCGACCTCGACGTCCTTCTGGGCCGTTGACGTCATGCTGACCTTGCTCTTCATCGCGCTCGCCGCGCTCGGCGGAGAGGAGCACGCGCCGGCGGATTCCGTCCTCGTGCCCGGGACGCCGCTCCCGGTCCTGCAGGCCACGACCCTCGCGGGGGAGAGCCTGGCGCTGCCGGCGGACGCGGTGGAGCATCCGGCCATCCTCGTGTTCAGCTTCAGCCGTGACGCGGCCGGTCTCACGTCGGAGTGGGTGGACGCGTGCCTCGCCGCCTCGAAGCAGCCCGGAAGGGAAACGCTGGCCTGCTACGACGTGCGGATGCTCGAGGACGTGCCCGGCTTTTTCCGCGGCATGATGGAGCGCGGCATGAGAAAGCACCTCGCGATCGACCGCCAGCGCCGGACGCTTTTGGCCTACACCGGCAACGACGCCTGGCGCGGCCGCCTGGGCGCCCGGGACTCCGCCTCCGCCTACGTCGTGGCCTGCGACGCGACCGGGATGGTGCGACTGACCGCCACCGGAGCCTTCCTCGAAGGGGAGATGCGCGCGCTGCTCGAGGCCATCACGCCGAGCCCTTAGAGGACGCTGTTTGATAGGCTTGCCGGCGCATGCCGCTGGCGCCGGGTCAGACCCTCGGGCACTACCGGATCGTCGCCCCGCTCGGGGCCGGTGGGATGGGAGAGGTCTACCGCGCCACCGACACCCGCCTCGGCCGGGACGTCGCCATCAAGTCGCTGCCCGCCGAGCTGGCCGCCGACGCCGATCGCCTGGCGCGCTTCCGGCGCGAGGCCCAGGTCCTCGCCTCCCTGAACCATCCGAACATCGCCGCCATCCACGGCCTGGAGGAAATCGACGGGCGCTCCTACCTCATGCTCGAGCTGGCGGAGGGAGAAACACTCGCCGCCCGCCTGGCGCGCGGGCCGATCCCGGTCCCGGAGGCTGTGGACCTGGCGGCGCAGATCGCCCAGGGGCTCGAAGAGGCGCACGAGAAGGGGATCGTGCACCGCGACCTCAAGCCGGCCAACGTCGCGGTGACGCCGGACGGCAAGGTCAAGATCCTCGACTTCGGGCTGGCGAAAGCGCTCGAAGAGGATCCGATCGGCGGCCGATCCGATCTCACTCAATCCCCGACCCTGACGGGGCTCGGCGGAACGCGCGCCGGCGTCATCCTGGGGACCGCGTCGTACATGTCCCCCGAGCAGGCGCGCGGCAAGCCGGTGGACAAGCGCTCGGACAACTGGGCGTTCGGCGCCGTGCTGTACGAGATGCTCACCGGACAGCAGGCGTTCGGCGGCGAGACGGTGTCGGACATCCTCGCCGCCGTGCTGACCCGGGAAACACCGCTCGACGCGCTGCCGGAATCGACGCCGGGGGCGCTGCGGCGCCTCATCGGGCGCTGTCTCGAGCGCGACCCGAAGCGCCGGCTGCGGGATATCGGCGAGGCGCGCATCGCCCTGCAGGAGATCGCCGCCGGCGGCGCCGCGTCGCACAGCGGCGCGGGGCTCAGCGGCGCCGCGGACAGCGACACCGCGCGGGCCGGCGCCGCGGCGGGCCGCGGCGGGCTGCGCGTCGTTCCCCTCGCGCTCGGGGCCGTGGTCCTCGCGGCGCTCGCGCTCTACGCCGGGTTCGCCCTGGGAACGCGCCGCGCCGCTGCGCCACCCGCGGACAATCGCACCGTCCGGTTCGCCGTGCCGGCGCCCGCGGGCGTCGACGCGATCTGGCAGCCGGCCGTCGCTCCCGACGGGTCATTCGTGGTCTTCGAAGGAAACCAGGAGGGCAAATCGGCTCTCTACCTGCATCGGTTCGACGAGCTGACGACGACCCGCATCGAAGGCGGCGACGGGGGTCGGCCTTTCCTCTCCCCCGATGGACGCTGGATCGGCTTCGTCCGGGGATTCGAGATCAGGAAGGTGGCCGTGTCCGGAGGGGAATCAATCCTGGTCGGCAAGACGGTCGGAGGTTTTCCCAGAGCGGCCTGGGGCCCCGACGGCAGCATCCTCTTTCCGCGTGCCTGGCTGTCCGGTTTCTCGATCCTCTCCGCGAACGGCGGTGAGGCCAGGCCGCTCACGACACCCGATGCCGCCCACGGCGAGAAGGGGCACTGGTGGCCCCGGTTCCTGCCGGACGGACGGCACGCGATCTTCACCATCTGGCGGAGCGGGTCGGGTCTCAACGACGCGTCGATCGCGCTTCTCGATGTCACCACCGGGTCCTACCGGACGCTGTTCTCCGGCGCCGATGCCTGGTACAGGCCGCCGGGACAGATCATCTTCTATCGCGCCGGCACTTATCACGCGATCCCTTTCGACGCCGCAACACTCCAGGTGAAAGGCGAGCCGGTCCCGTTCCTGCGCGAGGTGCCCGTCCTCGATCCGGACGGGGACTACTCGCTGCCGCTCGGCATCGGCGCCGACGGCACGGTGGTCTACAGCACCAGCCAGGACCACCCGGTCTCGCAGCTCGCCTGGGTCGCCCCCGGCCGCAAACCCGAGCCGCTGCCGGTCCCGCCGCGCCGCTACATCGACACCGACCTCTCGCCCGACGGGGAGACGCTCGCCGTGTCCAGCCTCGAGGGGGGACAGTTCGAGATCCATCTCCTCGACCTGCGCGCCGGGACCGAGCAGCGCCTCGAAATGCCCGGGAGCAACTGGACGGTGATGTGGAATCCCAGGGGCCCGGGACTGGCCTATCGCTCGATGCGCAAGGGAGACTTCGACGCCTACCTCACGGACGTCGCGGGAGGCGGCTCCGAGACACCGCTCCTGACCGGCGACAGCGACCAGACGCTGATGGCGTGGGCCCCCGATGGCCATCACCTGATCTACGAGGACACGATGGAGGGCTCCCGGGGCACGAAGCTGATGCAGGTCCCTCCGGACGGGGAGCCGTTGAATCTCGGGGACTGGCAGGTCGAGGCGGGCTCCACCACCGTCTCACCGGACGGCAGGTGGGTCGTCTACGAATCCTCGCAGTCCGGGCGGTCGGAGCTCTACGTGCGACCCTTCCCCGGCCCCGGCCCGGCGACGCGCATCACGCGGGACGGCGGCGGGTCTCCCCGCTTCGCGCGCGGCGGCGAGCTCTTCTTTCGCAAGGACGACCGCATCCTGCGGCAAGCGTACGGAATCGAAGCCGGCCATTTCGTCCCGCGCGAGGAGCGAACCGTCGTCGAGGCCCCTCTCTCCCGCGCGCACGGCTTGACCGTCGGCCCGGACGGACGCCGGTTCCTGGTCCCGCTGCGTGTCTCCGACACGCCGCCGCCCCAGCTCCAGATCCTGATGAGCGCGGCGGCAGCCCCGGTCGCGCCCTGATCTCCTCGAAGCGGTCGTAGATTCCGAAGCGGCGCAGCTTGTCCTTCACGGGGTCCTTCATCTCGGCGAAGCCGAGGCGGATGCCGCGGGCGCGCAGGGTGTCGTCCAGTTCGGTGAGGATGTCGGCGGAGGTCACGTCCACGCTCGTGACCGGCTCGGAGGCGACGATGAGCCAGCGCGCCGGCGTCGGCGCCTCCGCCACCACCTCGAGCGCCCGATCGCGGAAGATCTCGGCATTCTCTTGGACGACCTCGACCCGGACTGAACCAACGCCACGATCGCCGTCGCTCTTGACCCGAGATCACGCGTGGTGGTAATAGGTACGGAAATTCGCCGCGCATCAAAGCGATAACTGATCAACGCGGAGTGCCTAGTGTGACCTGGCGCTTGGGCGGGGGAGTTGGCGTGCCGTCGAACAGCAAGTCCGCTGTTTCGACCGGCGATGCGACGGGCGGAGGCCAAACCTGCGCCACAAATGCGCGTCGCGCGGCGCCGTGGATCGCGCTGCTCCTGCAGTTTGTCCCCGCATCCCTCCTCGTCGCCCAGGACGCGATTCCGCCCGCCGACGTGGTCAACCTCATGGTCAATCGCACCGGAGCGGATGTCGTCCTGAGCTGGAGCCCCGTGACGACGAATCTGCTCGGGACTTCGAAAAACATTTCCGGCTACCGCGTCTATCGCGGGACGGCTCCCGATTTCATTCCCGATAAGACCGCCGGCTCGAATCTCATCGGAATTCCCGCCGCCCCGTCGTTCACCGACGCCGGCGCGGCAGGCGGAGCCCAGAACTATTTCTACCTGGTGTCCGCGGTCGGAGCGGCCGGCGACGAAGGGAATACGCGCCCGACGACGGTGCTGACTCCGCCTGTCACGACCGGATCGTTCTCCACGACCGCCGCGAATCTCAACTGGACGGGCGCCGCCCCGGCGCCGGCCATCGGCGGATACAAAGTCCTGACCGGGGCGGCGCACGCCTCCTACAGTGCTCTCCTCGATGTCGGCAATGTCACGGCGGCCGGCATTTATCCACTCGCCGTCGGGACCACACACTACCTGGCGGTGATGGCCTACGACACCCGCGGGAACCTTTCGGCTCCCTCGAACGAGATCTCGGGGGCGCTGGTCTCCGGCGGAGGACCGACGAGCGTCTGCAATGCCCCCTCAGCCGACACCACCTGGACCGTCGCGGGAAGCCCTTATGTCGTGACCTGCAACATGGTCCTTGCGGGACCCACCCTGACCATCCAGCCGGGGGTGATCGTCAAGTTCGCCGCGGGCGCCGGCATCACGTTCGGTTTCTCGGGAATCCCCGGCGGTCTGGTCGCCCAGGGGACGGCATCGAGTCCGATTGTCTTCACCTCGAACCTCGCCGCGCCCGCTCCCGGCGACTGGAGGGGCCTCGAAATCGAAGCGACGACGTCCGCAACGGTCCTGGATCACGTCGCTGTCGAATACGGCGGCTCCGGCCCGCGCGATGCAAACGTCTGGATTGGGACGGCGGGTACGCCGGTGCGTAACTCCACGATTCAATTCAGCGACGGCGATGGCATCGGCGGCAACGGGATTCCCATTCTCGAAGACAATCGAATCCGGAACAACGCCAGTCACGGGATCTTCCTCTCGGCGCCGATCAACCAGAACCGTCCCACTGTGCAGCGCAATGTCATCCAGGAGAACGGGTCGTATCCGATGCACCTGGAGTTCGTGTCCTTCCCGTTGACGCTCGCGGGGAACTCCTACATCGGCAATGCGATCCAGGCGATCGAGATCGGGGGCGGGAACTCCCCCTGGGCCGTCTCGATTCCGAACGAGAGTCTTCCATACGTGGTGACGTCCACGCTGCAGATGAACAACGGCTTCTTTTCCGGCCAGGTGCCGTCGCTGACGCTGGTCCCGGGCGTGACTCTCAAGTTCAACCCGGGAACGGGGCTGGATATCGGCGGTAATCCGGCCTTCGGAACACTCGCCGATCTCGTGGCCCAGGGAACCGCGGCGCAGCCGATCACCTTGACCAGCGCCAGCGCCGGCCCTGCACCCGGACAATGGAACGGCATCAACCTCGTCGGGAGCACGAGCGCCACGCTCCTCGACCACGTCGTGGTCGAATACGCCGGCGCCGGTGTCCAGGATGCCGGAATTACCGTAGGGTCAGTCAACGGTCCGATCATCCGGAACTCCACCATCCGCTCCAGCGACGGGCGCGGCGTCGTTTCCTCCGGCGCCACTGTGCTCGAGAACGACGTCATCCAGAACAACGGCTCGTATGGCGTCTACCAGGGAGCGGTCGCGGGAAGCGGCCGTCCTTCGCTACAGGGATGTCAGTTCTCCGGAAATGGTTCTTATCCACTGCATCTCGAGTTCCTCTCGTTCCCTTCGACCATTTCCGGCAACACCTGGACGGGGAACGCAATCCAGGCGATCGAGCTGGCCGGCGGCAACCTGGCACTGGATACGACCATTCCCGATGCGGGAGCGCCGTACATCGTGACGTCCTCCCTTCAAGTGAATTCTGGAGTCACGAGCGCGACGCCCATCCTGACGCTTCAGCCCGGGGTCACGCTGAAGTTCCCGTCCTCGACCGGGATCGACGTGGGCTACCTGGAGTCCTTCGGATACCTGGGCGTCCTGCGGGCGCAGGGAACCGCGGCGCAGCCGATCACCTTGACCAGCGCCAGCGCCACTCCCGCACCCGGACAATGGAACGGAATCACCATGCTGGGGACCACACCCGCAACGCTGCTCGACCACGTCGTGGTGGAATATGCGGGCGCCGGCTCGCAGGACGCGAATATCTCGATCGGGTCCTCGACGCCCGCCGTCACCAACTCGACGATCCGGTTCAGTGACGGCCGCGGCATCGTCAGCCAGAGGCCCTGCGTCCTCGAGGACAACGTCCTGCAGGGGAACGCGTCCTACGGAATCTCTCTCGGTACGCAGTCCGGCGCGGGGCGCGCCTCGATCCAGCGCAACACGTTCACCGGCAACGGCTCGTATCCGCTCCACGTGGAGTTCCCGAGTTTCCCCGTGCTCGCCGCGAACCAGTACAACGCCAATGGCGTGCAAGCGATCGAACTGGCGGGTGGCGGAATTCTCGCCGATCTCGCCATCCCGACCGAAGGCCTTCCCTATGTCGTGACGAGCTCTCTCGGCGTCAATAACGGGATCTCAACGAACGTCACCCCCACTCTGACGCTCGCGCCGGGACTGACACTGAAGTTCGTCCCCACCTCGGGACTCGACATCGGCTATTTCGAAGCCTACGGCGCGCGGGGCATCCTGGTGGCGCAGGGATCCGCGGCTCAGCCGATCACGCTGACGACCGCGAGCCCCGTGCCGGCGCCAGGCCAGTGGAATGGCGTGACCTTGTACGGCACGACACCAGCGACGGTCCTCGACCATGTCGTCATCGAGTACGCGGGCGGCATGGCGCAGAACGCCAACCTGTGGATCGTGTCCTCGACGCCGACCCTGCGGTACTCGACGATCCGTTACAGCGACGGCCTCGGGATTTCGATCGGCGGCGGCAGGCCGCGCATCGTCCTCAATGCGATCGTGTCGAATGCCCTGGATGGCCTCGACGTTACGCCGACCAGCGTGGCCTCCATGCCGGCGCAGCTGAACTTCTGGGGAGACGCATCGGGACCGGGAGGCTCGGGCACCGGCACCGGCAACGGCGTGAACCAGTACGTCCGTTACGAGCCGTGGCTGGCGGCGCCTCCGAGCGAGCCGTTCGAATGGCAGGACGCCGCAGACTCGCCGGACCCCATGTCGCAGCTCGGGAGCTGGGCTTCGTTTCGCGGTCTGCTGCCGCAGGCGGGCAACTGGACCATCGAATTCCGCGATTCCGGGGGCGCCCTCGTCCGGCACATCGACGGATCCGGAGCCACGGTGGCCGCCGACTGGTACGGCGACAACGACTCGGGCACGCCGCTGCCGAACGGGACCTTCCGCTACGAGATGAAGGCGACGAGCGTGACGACCGGACAACAGGCCATCGCCGCGGCGGGACAGATCACGCTGAACAACGGCCTGCCGATCGCCAAGATCGCCGCCCCGTCCTTCGGGGCGATGTTTCCGGCGGCGGGCGGCGCCGCGGTCACCGGGAGCGCCGGAGGCGCATCGTTCCAGTCGTATCTCCTCGAATATGGATCCGGCGATGCCCCGCTCGCCTGGACCCCCATCGCCACGAGCACTGCTCCCGTCAGCCATGGCACGCTGGCCAACTGGAACACGTCCGCGCTGACCGATCCTGTGTACTCCCTCCGCCTGACCGTGACCGCCTCGGGCGGCCCCGGCGCGGGTGATCAGACCACCACGAGTCTCCTGAGCTTCAGGAATCCCGCAGCGGCCCCCAATCCGTTCTCCCCGAACGGCGACGGGCGCAAGGACACCAGCGTCATCGGAGCGAGCCTCTCCTATCCCTCGAACTGGACCGTCGGCGTCCGGAACGCATCGAACGCCGTCGTGCGGATCTACTCCGGCAGCGGCTTCGACGTGGCCCCCGCCTGGGACGGCAAGGACGCCGGAGGCCAGACGCTCCCGACCGGTCCCTACACCTTCACCATCCAGGCGACCGAACCCCTGAGCGGAGTGTCCAGTTCGACTACCGGCTCCCTCACGCTGGACAACGTCCCGCCGATCGCGGCGATCACCGCCCCAGCGGCCGATCAGACCGTCTACGAGATCGTTCCGGTGACCGGTTCGGCGAACGATGCCATCGGTCTCGCATCGTACGTGGTCGAATTCGGCGCCGGCGACCCCGCTCCCTCCTACACCGCGATCGGATCGCCGCAGAGCACGCCGGTCAGCAACGGCCTCCTCGCCCAATGGCCCACCGAGAACCTGGTCTCCGCCGGCCCGGGGGAGCCGGCGCTCCTCGAGCAATGGATCCCGAACGGGGTCTACACCCTTCGGCTGACGTCCACGGACCTGGCCGACAACGTCACGACGGCCACCGTGCGCGTGGACTCCCAGAACCTGTACCTCGAGAACGTCGCGGCTGCGCCGATCTCATTCGACCCGGTAACCGGAGGCTCCGCCTCCATCACCGGCGTGCTCAGCCTCGCCGGACGGATGACCGCCGAGATCTTCGCCCGCGACAGCCTCACCGGCAGCACCTCGCGTGTCCGCCTGCTCGCGGACGACCAGCTGTTCCCGGCCGGCCCGTTCAACCTCACCTGGTACGGCACCGGCGACGGAGGCAACGTGCTCCCCTTCACCTATTACACCTTCAAGCTCTCGGCTCATACGGCCGGGGGCGAGCGGACCGCGCTCTACGATCGCTTCTTCAAGTACGGGGGGTTCACCAACGCGGACTCGAACACCTGGCTGCGCCCCGTGCAGCCGGTCGGGACGGAAGTGGCGAGCGGATTTCGGCTCGATTACAACCTCGCCGCGTTGTCGCGTATCGCGCTCGAGGCCGGCGGCGTCTGCCCCTCGCATACGTTCACCCGCTTCTTCCACCTCAACGAGCCGCAGCTTCCCGGGGCGCACAGTCTTTTCTGGGATCTCTCGGGCATCGGCGGCCAGGACGTCGCCGACGGTTGTCCGTTCGGATTCTCCTATTTCGCGACCGCGCTCAACTCTTACCCCCTTCCGGAGAACACCCTCATCACAACCACCCCGGCACCTCAGGTGCTGAGCTTCAGCTACGAACCGCTGACGTTCAAGCCCGCGACCGGGGAAATCGTCACGGTCGCCTACAACCTCGACACGAATGCCGACACGGTCAGCCTCCAGGTGCTGGCGCCCAACCGAACCGTCTTCCGCACCATCAGCGGCCTCCCCGCCACCTCCGGCGAGCACAGTTTCGAGTGGGACGGCCTCGACGACAGCGGGCGTGTCCCGGTCGGACAGGGTCCCTACACCCTTGCCCTGAACGTCAGCAAGGACCGCTCGGGGATCGTGGTCGGATCGGGACGGGAGGGACACGTCGTGCTTCTCGGGGACTATCACGTCGACGAGGCGGGCCGGCGCATCTTCCAGCCGCTCGGAGTCATCGAGGGAGGCGGGCAGCTCCGGCTGCTGTTCGTCACCTCCGTCGTGGTGCCGCGGTGATCCGCCGGCGCCTTCCGGCCACGGGCCGACGCACCTTGCGATGGGTTCCAGTCGCCATCGTCCTCTGTTGCGCCGGGCTGCAGGAAGGCGTCGTCCGCGCCGATTTCACCGCCGCGGACTGCAACGACGGCACTGGAGCCTGCTTCCAGCCCAACAACCAGAAGCGGAAGATGGGTCCCGCCCAGGATCCCTGCAAGAACGGGCATAAGTCAGGCGACCCCGTGGATACCTACTCGGGCGCCTTTGTCTATAGCATCGTCGATCTCTCGATACCCGGACGTGGACTCGACGTCGCGATCAAGCGCACCTATAGGAATTCCGGTCAACTCAACGGCGCGTTCGGCTACAACTGGACCTTCGGCTACTACATGCGCGCGCGCAAGCTGACGAGCGGGAATTATCTGATTCTCGGAGACGAAGGTCACGAGCTGATCCTGCACGCTGAAGGGACCAACAGCCTCGGCGAGAACAGCTACTGCGGATGTGATGTTTCCAGCCACCTCGTTGAACATGGCGATGGAACTCTCAGCATGATCCAAAAGGATGGCGGGCGGCTGGAGTTCGATCGGGACGGCGCGCTCACCGCTCTGAAGGATCGATTCGGAGATGTCATCCGCTTCGAATACTTGAAGGATAACGGGGGGAACAATCTCAAGCCTCCGATCTCAGGAAAGAGCAAGTACTTCATCGCGACCGGCGCAGGGATCGTCGCCCGTGAAGACCAGCTTGTGAAGATCATCGACACCTACGGACGGGAAATCCTGCTCTCCTACTATGGCGCCGTGGACGGTCCAAGGATGGGACGACTGAAGCAGATTTCGGACTTCACCGGCCGAGTCCTGAAATACGACTACGACGGTGACGGCAATCTGACGGCGGTGACCGCGCCGGGAACGGTCGACTTTCCCATGGGAACCATGACGAGATATACGTATTCGGCCGACGACCCGAACGAAGCGCTCAACCACAACCTGCTCACCATCGTCGACGGCCGCAATCGGACCGTCCTGACGAACCACTACGATTCTGAAGATCACGTCATTGCGCAGGAGTACGGTGGGAGCACGACGACATGGTCCTACGACATCCCCGGCCGGCGCACGGTCGTGACCGACGGGGACGGCAACACCACTGAGACATTGTTCGATCAGGAGGGTCGGCCGTTCCGCACCCGGCGCTATACGCGCGGTTTGAGGCAGGGCGATCCGGCATACTACGACACCCTCACGTTCTTCGATGGCAACGGCGACCTGGCTTCCACGCGCTTTCCGCTCGGCAACGAGTTGCATTATGTTCACTCGCCGGAGGGCGATCTCCTCGCCATCCGCCGCCATCCCGACGCCACGATTCCGTCGACGGCCAACGATCTGGTCATCACCTACACGTACGACCCCCTTTACCACCAACTGCGCACCTGGACTGACGCTCGCGGGTTCACCACGACACGCCTTTTCGACTATCAGGAAGCCGCTGATTATTCCAGCCTCGCGAGCCTGCTGGGCATTTCTCCGGGCGAAGTGCAGGCGCGGCTTGCGGCGGCCCAGGTTCCGATGAACCTTGGTGACATCAACGGCGACGGCCGCGCCGACCAGATCGTGGGTCGCGCGATCAAGGAAGTCTTCCCGAGTCCGACAGTGGATGGAGCTCTGCAGACGATCGAAAGGCTCTATCGCTACAACGGTCGTGGACAGATTCTCGCGAAGCGGGATGCCGAGGGGACCGAATCGACCTTCGAGTACTACCCGTCCAACGACCCGGATGGGGACGGACAAACCGTCCCCGGGAGCCTCGAGACCGGCCACGAGGGGTACCTTCAGCGTGCGGTTTCCGCAGCCGGCACGCCGGCCCAGATGACAGCGACGATCGCTTACGACGCCGCGGGGAACACCCGGTCCGTCACCGACCTTCGCAACGATGTGGCTCAATTCGAGCATGACGCCTCGAACCGGCTCACGCGGATCGTCGCTCCGGCTCCCCTGTCTTACGAGACGCTCGCGACCTACGACGCGGCCGGAAACGTCGTGCAGGTGGACGTCGAGAACAAGCATTCGGACGGACAGCGGGACTCGGCCAATCCGTGGATCACGACCACGGTCGCTTACGACGACTGGAGCCGCGTGCAGTCGTCGACGCTGGAAATCGACCCGACGCACTCCGCGACCACCCAGTTCACCCTCGATGCCGTGGGGAACGTGGTCCTGGTCACCCACCCGGAAGGCAATACCGTTCGGTACGAATACGACGAGCGTGGCAAGGTCATGAAGATCCGGCAGGGATATGGGAGCCCCGGCGAGTCGGTGTCAACGGCCGCCTACGATCTGAACGGCAACCTGTCGGAGAGCGTCGATTCGCGAGGTCACGCGACCGAATACGTGTATGACCGCTTCGATCGTGTCGTGCGCATCACCCGGCCCCTCGGTCAATCCGAAACCTACACTTACGACGCGGATAACAATGTGATCGCGACGAGCCGCCGGGGTGCCGGGGATGTGTCTCTCGACCTGACGTCCTTCGACTACGACGAACTCGGGCGTCTCTCGCAGCTCTCGCGGTCGATTCTCGGTCCGGACGGCTTGGCGACAGGAGTGTCGCGAACAACCTTCGTGGTCGACCGGAACGGCCGCCTGCGGGCCCTCGTCGATCCGTTGCTCCGGCGTACCGAGGTCACCCTGGACGCGCTTGGCTGGCCCACCCAGGTTCAGGATCCCGCCGGTGACGTCATCTCGTATGTCTACGAGTCGGGGGTCTTGGCGAATGAGACCTGGGTCTCGCATGACGATCGTACGGGCGCTCTCTCCTCCTTCACCCTCGCCTACCAGCACGACCCGCTGAACCGATTGACCCGGGTCACGGACGCGGCGTCAGGAGTCAGGAGCATGCTCTATGACTCCCGATCGCTCGTCGAGCGCGCCACTGAACCCTCGGGCGACACGGCGTCCGCCACTTATGACGGTCTGGGACGGCTGCGAACGCTGAGCCATGACCTGCGCGGCCCGACGGGCGGGATCGACTCCACCCTGACCGAATCGCGCTCTTATGATCGCGACTCCAGAATCACCGACATCACCGACGCGCGCGGCACCGTGACCCATTACACCTACGACGCCCTCGACAGGGTGACGACCCAGACATCGGGACTGCCCATGATGTCCCGCATCCATACCTTCACCTACGACACCGAGGGGAACCGGCTGACACATGGCACGCCGCGAGGCGTGACCACCAGCTATTCCTACGACGATCTCAATCGTCTGACCGCGATGACGACGCCGTTCGGCGTCCGTTCGTACCAGTACGATGCCCTGGATCGTCTCGTCCATGCGGGCGTCACCGAAGGGGGCATGACGACCAGTTCGCTCGACTTCACCTACGATTCCCTCGGCCACCTCTTGACGCAGAAGGATGGGAGCCTGGTCGTCAGCACCCTCTACGACATCGCAGGCAATCGGAGCCGCTTGACGTATCCGGGCGGCGGGTATGTCAACGAAGGACGGACCCCCATCGACGGGCTCGCAACGGTTCGCGACGATGCCAACCATCTCATCGCCGAGTACCACTTCGCCGCGCCTGGAAGGATCTCACGCAGGACGCTCGGGAATGGCATTCATCTCGACAGGATCTTCGACGTGCTCGGCTTCGCGACCGATCACACTCACACCAGTGCGGGCGGGGCTACCCTGCAGGGCTTTGCCTATGCGTACGACCGCCACGGAGATCGCGTGTTCGAGGCGCGGGGGCACGAGGGGGGCGGCGGAGATGTCTACCACTACGACTCGGTCCGTCGATTGAAGGCCGGGTGGTTCTCGGCCTCCGCCGCTGACATCCTGAATCAGAGGACGGCTCTGGATTCGGGGGCTCCCCTCCCCGATCCGGGTCAATACGGTTCCTTCGCCGCGTATACGCTCGACGCCGCCGGCAACCGCCTGAACGTGACGCGCGACACCGGATCCACGACCTACGCGGTCAACGGGCTGAACGAGTATCTCGTCGCGAACGGGGCACCCGTCGCCACGGATTCCGACGGGAATCTGGTCGATGACGGCACTTTCCTCTACGAGTACGACGACCGCAACCTCGTGCGCGTGCGCACGAAGGCGCAAAATACGCTCGTCGAGGAATACTCGTACGACGCTCTCGGCCGTCGTGTGCGCAAGCATCGCGGGGACGGAAGTGTCACGACATATCTCTATGACCGCGAGCGCCTCATCGAGGAACGCGACAGCAGCGGACAGCTCGCAGCTCAATACGTCTACGGTGCCGATGTCGACGAGGTGCTCCTGATGCGGCGCGGTGGGCAGGAGTATTATTTCCTCGATAACGATCTCCATTCGGTCACCGCGGCCACGGATGGAGCCGGCGCCCTCGTCGAGAGCTACGCGTACGATCACTATGGTCTCACGAAAGTCCGGAACGCCGCCGGCACCCTTCTGTCCGGCTCCGCAATCGGTAATCCATGGCAATACGCCGGACGATACCTCGACCCCGAGACGGGGCTGTATCAGTACCGTGCGCGCTACCTCAATACGCGTTATGGCCGTTTCATGTCAGCCGATCCGATCGGGTACAACGGCGGCCTCAACCTGTTCGCTTTCGCGAACAACAATCCCTTCGGCTTTAGGGACCCGCTGGGCCTGAACCCGTTCGCGGGCGCAGGAATGCCCATCAGGGCCGGACTGGTCCACCGTCCCATGATTCCGGGGAAATCATTCAAGGAGATCGTCGCAGATCCCCTGCTCTGGCGACTCAACTCAGGCCATGTCTACTGGCAGATCGATTTTTCGGGAGGGAGCGCGACCTTCTCGTTCCATCCCGACAAGTGGCAGGACAATTACACCGGGAGCCCCGGGTGGCTCGACATGAACAACCGTAAGGCTGATCCCGTCGTCAGCCATAAGGACCCCAACTACCTCCTCTTTTCGCAAGATCCGACCACGGCGCAGAGGATTTACGACATCCTCATAACCGAACGGTCCGATTTTTCTCTGCTGCCGATGTACAAGGGGAGCGGTGTCGAAGGGTGTGAGAACTGCGGCACCTATGCGGTCGGAGTCGCGAGAAGATCGGGTTGTCCGATCCCTTCCGAAGCCTATCTCTGGAACGGGGGAATCCTGGTGCAGCATGCACGGGCGGACGCCTTTGGAGGTCAGCTGCCGATACCGCAACCCGGAGCGGCTTATCCCTTCCTCATCTCGGGCGGAATGGACTTGGAATGGTCCTACAACAACCCAGGCCTGGCCACCGTCGACGCAGCATGGTCCCTCTACAACGACCCGACCATGTTCAGACAGCGGCCGGTCGTCTGTCGAGGCGTCATCAACACCACCATGGGTGAAACGATTCTGTTTACCAATGCGGGTTATGACACCTATCTCGGTCTCGACTTCGCCTACAACACCGGCAAGTCGATGGCTCTCGGAGCCGCCTTCGACCAGACCCTTCAAGCCGTCAACCAATACCAGCAGACCAAGACGAACGTGGAGTATCTAGCCGACACTGCCAAAGGTATGGTCGTGAACGCAGCGATCTCGACCGTGGTCTCCGTCGGTCAAGCTGTAGACTCCGGAGTTGATTTTTTCCTTCAATGGAACTTTCCATTCCTCTGCAAATGATGATTCCAACGAGGGAAGTCGTGGGGGCAGTCCGAGGACTTTCACGATTGACGACGACAGTGTGCGCGTGCCTTGTCGTGACGGTGTTCTTCGTAACTCTGGCCATGTCGGCCTCCGGGGTCGGACGTGGACTCCATTACGTGACCGCGGATCAGGCGCGCGAGTGGACGGAGGGCAAGGTGCCGCTCGTGCTGCTCGACGTTCGGGCGGAGGACGAATTCGCGGCCGGGCGCCTGCCGGGCTCGATCAACCTCCCGCTGGCGACCCTGCCGGACGGGGCGGAGAAGGTGCCCCGCAACAGACGCCTCCTGATCTATTGCATCCACTCCTCTCATCGGGCGCCGCTGGCCGCCGCGCAGCTCGAGAAGCTCGGCTTCGACGACGTTCACGTGGTCCAGGGCGGACTGGTGGCGTTGATCGAAGCCGGATTCGCGCTCGAGTCGTCCGCCCCTTCGAATCCACCGCGCATCTTGCCGATGACGGAGCGCTGCAGCGACGCGGAGAAGGCCGCGCAAACATCGCCGCGGTGACGCGTCTCCCTTCCAAGAGGCGACACGCCGGCGCAGCGTTTTTCGCGGTCCTGGTCGCAGCCGCCGGGCTGCGAGGAGACGCGCTCGCCGCGATCGCATTCTCGGGCTTGACCGAAGGCACCTGGCAGATCTGGGTGGCGCGTGACGACGGATCCGAGCCTCGCCAGGTCACCCGCGATGCGATCGACAAGCGGTTGCCGGTCTGGGTCGATCGCGACACCCTTCTCTACGAAACCAACCGTGGCGAGCTGTTCCGGCTCGAACTCCGGACGGGGGTGACGAAGCCCGTGCTGGCGGGAGCGGGCATGCTGAACGGCTGCGACGTGCTCGGGTCCGCTCTGGTCTGTGTCCGAGTCCGCGGCGACAGCCGCGATGTGAGCGAGCTGCTCGTTGCCGATCTGAACGGCAGCGAGGGGGCGAGGACCATCAGCCGGAAGGTCGGGCGTTACCGTAGTCCGCGCTGGGTCGAAGGTGGGAAGGCGATTTTCTATTCATTCAAGGCGGCGCCAGGGCCCGAGTCGATCCATCGCCTCGAGATCGATTCCGGAACCGACAGTGTCGTGATCGGCGCCCAGACGGACACGATTTACCCTGTCCTCGCGGCCGACGGTCACAGGCTGCTCCATGCTGCGAACGAGAGCGGCGACCTCGAGATATCCCTTTTCGACATGGTGTCCGGCGAGACGAAGCGTTTGACACGCTCCCCGGGCCTCGATACGCAGCCCCGTTGGATGAGCGACGGCATCCTGTTCGTCTCGGATCGAGGCAGCGACACCGGCATCTGGAGAATGCGGCCCGACGGCGGCTCTCCGACCTGCCTCACGGCCATCCCCGCGAAGGATCCCGCCTGGATTGCCGGGCTATGACCTTGACCCGGCCGGCGATCGGACTGGCGCTGATGTTGACCGCATCGGGCTGCGCCTCCACCCCGCACACTCCTCCGCCCGCCAAGGCCTACGCGGGATCACCGCCGGCCGGATCACTGGCCACCGGTACGCTCCTGTCCGAGGTGCAGGCGGCGCGTAGCAGCCTCGAAGCCGCGGGCCGCGATCGCTTCACCGTCGGCTTCCGGCTGGCCGCTCCGGCCACCGTCGCCCTGCGCATCTACGATGAGGATGACCTGCTGGTCACGACGGTCCGGCCGCAAGTGACCTTGCCGGAGGGTAAGCAGGAGGTCACCTGGGACGCGACCGACGATCGCGGCCAGCCAGTGCCGCAGGGTGTGTACCTCTACACACTCCTGGCGATTAGCGCCGGCCGCCGGCTGGACACCTACGATGCCACCGACGCGACCGGTGGCCGCAGGCTGCCTATCACCGAAGACTCCTACGACGCCGAGCGCCGCGTGATTCGGTACTCGCTTCCGGCCCCGGCGCGCGTCAGGATCCGCGTCGACCTGCGCGACGGCGGACCACACATGAGGACGGTCCTCGATTGGGCCCTGCGCGAGGCCGGCCCCCACGAGGAAGCGTGGGACGGACAGGACGACTCGGGCGAAATTCGCCTCGCGGACCATCCGATGTCTCTCGTCATGATTCGGGCCTACTCCATCCCCGACAACGCACTGATCGTGACCACGGGCACGACCGCTGGCGATCCCGGCGGTGACGCGGCCTCCCCCGGGCGGGAGCACCGGCCGCACGTCTCGAGCCCCGTCGCGGACTACATGCACGCGCTCCACGTGCGCAGCCGTTGCCACGAACCGCACTTCACGGTCGACTTCCCTCCGCAGGTCGGAGGGGAAACGGAAGGGGGCGGCGAAACAACGGGCAAGACACCGGTCGTGAGCGGCGACGTGCCGGTCCGGGTCACTCTCTCACCCGCGGATCGGGCGCACCTCCTCGCGTCACGCTTCGAAGTGGCGATCTTCGCCGACCTGATGATTGTCGCCGAAGAGGAGGAGGGCTATTCCCCGTTCACTTACATCCTTCCCGCCTCGACGCTGGGTCCCGGATCTCACCTGATCACGATCAACGTCCTGGGCAACGACGACCATATTGGCGTCGTCACGCGCCGTATCGAGGTTCGCTGAGAGCGGGTCGAGTTCATTTCCTGTCTTCCCAGTCCACCCAGTCGACGTGGGTGGACTTCACGTAGGCGCTGACGGCGGCGCCGACGGTGGCGAAGGTGACCTCTTCGAAGCGGTCGTAGATTCCGAAGCGGCGCAGCTTGTCCTTCACCGGGTCCTTCATCTCGGCGAAGCCGAGGCGGATGCCGCGGGCGCGCAGGGTGTCGTCCAGCTCGGTGAGGATGTCGGCGGAGGTCACGTCCACGCTCGTGACCGGCTCGGAGGCGACGATGAGCCACCGCGTCGGCGTCGGCGCCTCCGCCACGACGGCGAGCACCCGGTCGCGGAAGAACTCGGCGTTGGCGAAGAAGAGCGGCGCGTCCCAGCGCAGCAGGATGAGCCCGGGGACGCGGTGCGCCTCCGGGTGCCGCGCGATGTCGTGATACCCCTTGATGCCGTCCACGCGGCCGAGCACGGCCGAGTGCGGCCGCCAGCCGTCCCACAGGAACTCGATGACGGCGATGAGGACAGCGATCGCGATGCCGCGGATGGCGCCGAAGAAGACGACCCCGGCGAAGCACGACATCGACAGCCAGAACTCCCACGCCTGGATGCGGTGGATGCGGCGGAGGTCGCCGAACTCGAACAGCCCGATGGCCGCCGCGATGACCACCGCCGCCAGCGCGGTGTGCGGCAGCGACGCGAGCAGGTCGGGCGCAACCAGGAGCAGCAGCGCGATGGCGAGCGCGCCGACGACCCCGGTGAGCTGCGTCTTCGCCCCCGCCGCCTCGGCGACCGGCGTGCGCGATGCCGAGCTGCTGATCGGAAATCCCCTGAACAGACCGGCCGCCAGGTTGGCCATCCCCAGCGCGGTCATCTCCCGGTTCGGATCAACGCGCTCCCCCAGCTTCGCCGCGTACACGCGCGACAGCACGCTCGTGTCGGCGAACGCCACCAGCGCCACCGCGAGCCCGCCGAGGATCACGGGCATCGTGTCCTCCGGCTTCAGGATCGGGAAGGCCGGCAGCGGCAGCCCACGCGGCAGCCGCCCGAGCACCGACACCCCGGCGCGCTCCGCCAGGCCCCAGACCTCGACCACAACGGTCGCCCCGACGACGGCCAGCAGCAGCCCCGGCACGCGCGGGAACCGCTTCAGCAGCAGGATCAGCAGGAGCGTCCCCCCGCCGATGGCGAACGCCGTGACGTTCGTCCGGCCGTCGAGCACCCCGCGGACGATCTGCGCCCCCTGCCGCAGCGGTCCGTCGGTCTTGACCGAGAACCCGAGTAGCCGCGGCACCTGGCTTAGCAGCACCGTCAGCGCGATACCGTTCATGTACCCATAGCGAATCGGCTTCGACAGCAGCTCGGTGATGAACCCGAGCCGCATCAGCCCCGCCACAAGGCAGACGAGCCCCGCCACGATCCCCATCCCCGCCGCCAGCAGCACGGCGCGTTGCGGATCCCCCGCCGCGAGGGGCGCGACGGTCGAAAGGATGATCGGGCTCAGCGCCGAGTCAGGCCCGAGGACGAGGATGCGGCTGGGCCCGAAGACCGCGTAGACGAGCAGCGGGATGATGGTCGCGTAGAGCCCGTGGATGCCCGGAACGCCGGAGGCTCCGGCGTAGGCAACGCCGGCTGGGAGGAGCATCGTGGCGAGGACGAGCCCGGCAACGATGTCGCTACGGAGCCACTCACGCCGGTAATTCCGAAGATGCCGGAGCCCAGGTACCCACGTCACGAACACGTCACGTTGGACTTCAAAATGCGGCGACACCGCACAAGGCTATATCAGCGGCGCCAGATTAGAGCGTTAAGTCTAGGCAATGGCCAGGCAGGGAGTCGGACTGAGCGCCTGATTCTCGGGGGAGTGGACGTCGCCGTCCCAAGTACCCTCTAGGTAAAGCGCCACCCTTCCTTGCGAATCATTCCGACAAGGTTGATACACTCGACTTTGAATATCGGATCGGCACACACATTTGGAATCTTCTGGATGATCGCACCAGTCCCCAGGGTTGGCTTCTCTTGGGACACGAGGGTTAGGCCAAGGCACTTCGCCTGGGCGATCAGCCACGGATCGGCGTTGGTCGGCTTTATCTTGCCGCCATCGACAAAGCCGCGCAATTTCGGTGACATCATCTTGATAACCCTTGCTTCACACTCCCAGTCATAGTCCTTGAATATGTGCTTGTGGCCGTGGGCCCACTCATAGAGGTCTTGGCCCTTCCGACTATCCTTTCGAATTTCATTGAGCACTTCCACGTGCGACACCACGCGCCCGACTTCGATCTCAGACTCGCTGCGGCCCCACAGTCCTACATGTCCACGAAATAGGGCTTCATCTGGATCAAACATGACCATCAATGCATCCGCATCGATCGTGTAGACCGGGATCGTCGACTGCTCTTTGCTATCCATGCTTCTTCAACAGGTTTTCCACAGCATTCAGGTAGCCGGATCTTGTGCCGAGGTATTCAGCGGCGGCGGCCTTAGAAATTCTGTCGCTTCTAAAGGCTGAAATCACTTGTCGCGTGAACGTCGTGCCGTTTGTCTGAACAGCCACTCTCGCCGGCACTGTTCTGCCGCCCCGCTGGATGGGCGGTGACTCGGCATCGATCCTCTCTACGGATTCCTGATACGTCCCCTGTGAGATGCGGCCGAACGTAAGCAATCTGCGAAGTATCACGTAACGGCTAACCTTGAACGTCATCGCAAGATTCTCAACAGCTTGTTCCAGGGCGCTCTTGTTCACGGTCGCTACATTCACCAGGGCACTGTGTGACAAGAACTCCCGCTCTGGCACTAAGAAGGCTGACGCGAACTGGTTGCAAAACACCTCGATCGGATCGACGCGCCTTCCCACTGAGACGGCCGCAAAGTCGCTGCAAATTCCGGCTTGTCTAAGGAGTACATGAGCGTACTCGTGTGGCAGGGAGAAGTTCTTGGCGCCATCTGAGTCCTTGTTGTTGATCAGTATCGCGTACGGCGTTTCATCGGTGAACGACAGCGCCCTTGCTTCCTCTCGAGGGAAGCTGCGATGCGCCGCGCTTTTTAGCACGAGCACTCCTACATTCTCGATCGCGCGACGCATCGCCTCGAAGAACGCCTCGTAGGTACGACACGCTCGTTGAAGCTGATAGTCAATGCCAAGAGATAAGCGCGCCTTGCTTGCGATCGAGGAAGGACTGTCGGTTATCGAGCACCGGGGCGGCTCTGCGGATCTCGCCTCCGCAAGTTCTCTTGAGTGACTCTGAATCCCTCGCACTATCCGTATCATCAAGAGAGTCTTGGAAGAGAAGGACCCCCGCTTGGAAGAGCCTATAGTTCGACGGTCCGGCGGAATGGGGTTCTCATCGGGGGGATGTGGGAGCAGAAAGACTGCGATAGGACGCTTGTAGAGTACCGCCAGCTTTTTTACGTGTGTAGGTTGAGGTCGCTCAGTGCCCCCTTCCCATGCTCTGAGCGTAGCTTCTGTGAGATCAGGCCAAGTCGGATGAAGTTTGGAGAGCAGAACGTCAAACGAGAAGCCGGCAGTACGCCGAGCCCAGCTGAGGGCGGTTGGCTCGAAGATGAACGGTTCCACGGCGTCCACTTGGGACGCCGAGTATATCTAGGATGTGGGAACCGCCCGGAGCCGATGGCTAGTGACTTCTGGAGATCCGTTCGACCTGGTCGAGGTAGCGGGCGACCTCGTCGCGGGGCTTGAGTTCCTGGGCGCGCTTGAGGAGGGGGACGGCTTCGCGGTACTTGTTCTGGGTGACGAGGAGCTGGGCCTGGCGGACCTTGGCGTCGGCCTCGAAGGGTTCGAGGCTGGAGGCGCGCTCGTAATAGAAGATGGCGCGGTCGATCTCCTTCGCCTTGGTGTAGTGCTGACCCAGCAGCATCAGCGCCTCGCCGTCGAGCGGATCGAGCGCGACGATCTCCTCGAGCGATTTGACGGCGGCCGCCTCGGCACTGCCGTCGGTCGCACCGTCGGCGCCCCCTTCGCTCATCGCCAGGCGCGCATCCAGCCGCAGCACGCGCTTCTTGCCGACGTCGTCCATCCCGGAGGCTGACGACTCACGCACCTGCGCGAGCAGCTCGCGGGCCTGCGGGACGGCGTCGCGCTGCGCCAGGACTTCGACCGAGCGCAGCGGGCGGTCGAGCTCCTGGTCGGGCTTGGCGACGATCGCCTGCTTGTAGGCGTTGGCGGCGAGGTCGTACAGGCCGGCGTTCGTGTAGATGTCGCCGAGGGTGTAGTAGGTCTGGAAGGTCGCCTTGCCCATGCGGGCGACGATCTCGAAGTCCTCGGCGGCCTTCATCGGCTGGTCCTGGCCGAGCCAGGCGTTCGCCTGCAGCAGCCAGAAATCCGCCCGGTCGGGGTACTTCGCCAAAAGCTCGTCGCACAGGCTGACCGCCTCGCCGAACTTGCGCTGCTTGAGGACGGCCTGCGTGAGCCCGAGCTTCCAGTCCAGCGCATCCGGCTGCAGCAGGACGGCGTTGCGGTACGCCGACTCGGCCGAGACGAACTGGCCGGTGGCGCTCAGCGAGTAGCCGAGCAGCCCGTACGACAGCCCGTCGCCACCGCCCAGCTCGACCAGGCGGCTGAGCGCCTTGATGGCGTCCTCGTGGCGCTGCAGGCGCACCGACGTCAGCCCGAGATTCTTGAAGGCGCGGCGGAACGACGGGAACTTGGAGGTCGCCATCTTGTACGCGGCGGCCGCCTTCTCGGCGTTGTCCTGCTGGAAGTAGAAGTTGCCGAGCGTGAAGTCGAACAGCGCGCTCGCGTCGGGCTTCGCCGCCGACTCCAGCTCGAGCAGCGCCGCCGGCTGGTTCGTCGCCATCAACTGGAGGATCTTCTCCAGCTCCAGCTTCTCGGGCGGGCTGACCCTCGGCTCGTACTCCGCCAGCGCCCCGTACGACGCCATGAACTGCTTCTGGAACCCCGGGTCGGTCCAGAGCGACAGGCCGTCGTCGGTCTTGCCGGCTGCGGCAGCGGTCGCCCCCGGCATCCCGCCGTTGAGATAGGGGGAAACCGGTGCCGGGGCCGCCGCGGCGTTCTTGTCCTTCTTCTTGTCCGGCTTGACGCTTTCGGCCGCGCTCGCGCTGCTCGCGCCCGCGGCGCCGAGCATCAGCGCCAAGATGGCCGCGATGGAAGGAAGGAGCGCGGGCCGGGGCGCGTTACGAGGAGACATGGAACGAGATCGGGACGCGCATCTTGAACGCGACCTTCTCACCCTTGCGCGTCCCCGCCTCGAAGCGCCACTGGCGGACCGCCTCGAGCGCGGGACGCTCGAAGGCCGGGTTGCTCGAAGTCTCGACCTGCGGGTTGCTCACCCGGCCGTCCTTGTCCACGAAGAAGACGACGTTGACCGTGCCCTCGACCTTCTGCTTGCGCAGCTCGGCCGGGTACTGCGGGGTCGCCTGGAAGACCGGGCGCGGGCGCCCGTCCAGCTCGGCCGCCGACAGGATGTCGTCGAGGGTGCCGCCGTCGCTGCCGCCGATGCCGGTGCCGCCGATGCGGCCGCCCGAGGCCAGCGAGCCGCCGCCGGCGCCGCCGAAGTCACCGCCGCCGCCCCCCTCGCCGCCGCCGAGAGCCGCCTCGAGGTCGCTCAGGTTCATCGCCGCGAGCGCCGGCGCCGAAGGGGCCTCGAGCTGCTGCAAGTCGCGCAGGTCGGGCGCGACCGGGGCTTCCTGCTGCACCTGCTCGGCTTCCTCCGCCTTGGCCTCGGCCTTCTGCTCGGGCTTGGGCTCTTCCTTCTTGTCTTCCTTCTTCGCCTGCTCGTCGCCGACGAGGTCCACGTCCTCGCGGACCACCGCCTTCGGCTTGGGATTGAATAGGACCAGCCCGCCGAACCCGAGCACGCCGACGTGGAACAGGAGCGCCACCGCGAACGCGACGAGGACCACCTTCCTGGTCATTTCTTCTCCGTCGAGATGCCGACCTTGGCGATGCCGATCTTGCGGGCCTCGTCGAGGACGGCGACGACCTGCTTGAAATCCGCGTCGGCCGCGGCGTTGAGGATGATCTTCGGGTCCTTCTGCGCGGTCTTGAGCGTCTGCAGGCGGAACGGCAGCTGCGCCAGCGTCACCTTGTCCTTGTTGTAGAAGACCTCGCCGTTCGCCATCACGGTCAGAGTCACCGCCTTGTCGTCGTCCGCCTGCTTGCTGGCGCTCGACGCCGCCGGCAGCGCCACCTGCATCCCCTGGTTGCGCGTCATCGACAGCGACACCATGACGAAGGTCGCGAGCAGGAAGAACACGACGTCGATGAGCGGCACGATCTCGATCTTCGCCTTCTTGTGCTGGTACGCCGTCAGCTTCATACGCTCGCCGCCGTGCGCAGTGCGGACGACTCTTCCGCCGCCGCCTGCTGCGCCATCAGCGCGCGGATGCGGCGCTCGCGGGCGGCTTCCTCGGCCTCCATCACCGGCTTCATCAGGAGCTCGACGTGCGTGGCGGCGTCCTCCATCTCGTGGCGCGCACGGTCGGCCTGGCTGTGCAGGTAGTTCATCGGCAGAAGCGACGTCACCGCGATGCCGAGACCGAAGCAGGTCGCGATGAGCGCCTCGGCGATGCCGCCGGTGATCTGCGCCGGCGCCGACAGCTCGCCGCCGCCGAGCATTCCGAACGAGCCCATCATCCCGGTGACCGTGCCGAGCAGGCCGAGGAGCGGCGCCACCGTGATGCAGGTGTCGAGAATCGAGATGCCGCGGGTGAAGCGTACGACCTCCAGGCCGGACGCGCGCATCAGGGCATTGGTCAGCGATTTCTCACGGTGCTTCAAGGCGTAGGTCAGGGCGCGGGCGATGAAGTCCGGCGACCCGTCGCCCGAGGCGATGGCGCCGTTGACGTCGCCGCGCGACACCTTCTCGATGATCGCTTCGACCAGCTTCGGATCGCGGCGCCGCTTCTCGCGTGCCAGGAAGACCAGCCGCTCGAAGATGACCGTGATGGCCAGGATCGACACGAACAGCAGCGGCCACATGATCGGCCCGCCGCGCTCGAAGTAGTGCAGCAGCGACCCGCGCGCCAGGACTTCCTTGAGGGCGCCGCCCTTGCTCGGGTCGAGCGGCAGGAGCCCTGCGCCCGACGCCACCACCTGCTCGATGCCGGCGGTGAGGGTTTTCTCCAGCGGCCGCACCATGGCGCGGAACGAGCCGGTCTGCGGCAGCGCCAGCCCGGCGACGCCGCCGTGCACGGCGAACACCGCCACCGGGCCGATGAGCGCGAACTGCCCGCTCTGTACCCGTCCCTGCGGGTCGATGGCGTCGCCGTCGAAGCGCTCGCCGCCGAGGAGCCTGGTGACCCGCTGCAGCGACGACGACAGCACGTCCGCCTGCTTGCCGAGTTTCTGGGTCAAGGTGAGGTCCTTGTTCTCGCGGGCCAGCTTCGCCGTCTCGACGACGCCGCTGTAAGCCGGCAGCTCGCTGACGTGCAGCGTCGCCTCGTAGCCGCGCGCGTATTCGTCCAGGAGGTTCGACACGTAGCTCATCTCGTCCTGCCTCAGTTTCAGCGCCGCGGTCATGTTGTTGATGTCGAGGGTCCGCATGTCGGAGGCCCGCGACGCGTCGTCCTGCCTGCGCTTCAGGTCGGCGAGGCGCGCCTCGAGCGTGGTCAGCTCCTGGTTGAGCGGCACTTTCTCCGCCGCGATGGTGGCGCGCAGGTCGGCCAGCTCCTTGAGCGACTTCTGGAGATCCGCCTGCGCCCCCGCCGTCGCCTGCGTCAGCCCGGAGTCCTGCGCCGCGGCCGGAACCGCCACCGTCAGAAGCGCTGCCATCAGAAGGGCTCGCCTCACTGGACGCTCACCGGAAGCGCGACGAACGCCGGCTTGGCCTTGGTCTGGAGGATCTCGACGACATGCTGGACGTCGGAGGCCAGCTCCTTGCGCGGCTCCCAGGTCCAGCCCTGGTCGCCTGGGCGGCCGACACCCGCCTCGCCGGAGGCGCTGACGTAGTAGGCCTGCGCCAGCCCGACGTACACCGTGCGCACCTCCGAAGGCTTGCCGTCGGCCAGCGTCCGCACCTCGGTCGCCAGCGTGATCTCGCCGTTGAACTTGCCGACCTCGTTCAGGATGCCGACGACGTTCTGCAGCCGCTCGGCCACCGAGATGCTGGTGTTGTCCGGGTCGGCGGGCATGCGGGCGACCAGCGGCTCGACCTTGGTCTTGATCGGCTCCGGCAGCCGCGGCAGCAGCGCCTTGATGTCGCGCTCGAGGCTCTCGGCGCGCGCCGCGACCGCGGCGGCGGCCTCCTTCAGCGTTGCCTCTTCCTTCGTGATGTCGGATTTCTTCTGGACGCTCTCGGCGCCGGCGGTCGAGGCCTCCTGCATCTTCGCCTCGACGTCGGCGATCTCCCCCTTCACCAGCGCGATGCGCGAGCTGAGCATCTCCTTGCCGGTCTGCCAGTCCTTCTTCTCTTTCGCGAGGATCTGCTGCGTCTCGACCCACTTGCTCAGGGCCTCGCGCGACGCCTTCATGTCGGCGACGGGGTCGGCTTTCTTTTCGGCCGTGTCCTGGGAACGGACCACCGCCGTCGGCAGGGTGAGGATCGCCAGAAGCCACAGCACACGCATGGGGCTGGCCTGGAGCGGCTTGGAAGGTCGCACGGGGAGATTCAATATTCCGGCCGTCACACATCGGTGGCGCCCGTGTGACGAAACGGTGTCGTGTCGCCGCCGATTCGTCACACGACGGTCACATATGGCCTGGAACTACTGGAACTAGAAGATGTACGGCACCATGCGCCTGGTGCGCTGCGCGTAGTCGCGGTACTCCGGATAGCGCTGCACGACGAGGTGCTCCTCCGATCGCATGCGCAGCAAGGCCCCGATCACCACCAGGACGGCGCATGCGACCGACTTCAGCGAAGGCTGCGCCAGGGCCCCGGCCCAGCAGAACAGGCACGCGGCGGTGTAGATGGGGTGCCGGATGAACCGGTACGGACCGGTCGTCACCAGTCCGCCGCTGGTCGGATCGGCGGCCGCATGGAAGCTGCGCCGCCCGAAGGTGATGCGCGCCCAGACCATCAGCGCCACCGCCGCCACCTGTGCGGCGACGGCCAAAGGCGCCGGCGAGAACAGCGCATGCGCGTAGAAGAGCCCCGCGATCCCCGCGACCATCAGCAGGAGACCTGCCAGCGACACGGCCCGCATCCACCCCTCCCCTGTCGGGGATGATACAGGGGGTAGACTGGGACGCGCACGGGCAGGAGGAAGCCATGGACAACACCCCGGAAAGTGTCGAGAAGCACTACGGCCGCGGTCGGATCCTCGATTCGATTCTCGCGTCGCTCCGCCAGATGGGGAAGGACCCGGATCACCTGAAGCCCGAGGACCTCGCCCCGGTCGATGAATTCCACGTCCGCGGACGGGAGGGGACGGTCGAGCTGGCGGGTCGCGCTTCGATCCGGCCGGGAACGCGCGTCCTCGACGTGGGATGCGGGCTCGGGGGCACGGCCCGCTACCTGGCGGTCGAGCACGGGTGCCAGGTGACGGGGATCGACCTCACGGAGGAGTACGTCGAGGTCGCCAACGCCCTGGCGAAGCGGGTCGGACTGGCCGACCGGACACGCTTCCTGCAGGCGAACGCCCTGGCGATGCCTTTCGACGCCAGGGAGTTCGACATGGCCTGGACCCAGCATGTCCAGATGAACATCGCCGACAAGGCCGCCTTCTACCGGGAGATCGGCCGGGTCACGGCCCGCGGCGGGCGGTTCCTGTTCCACGACATCTTCGCCGGCGAGGGCGGGCCGCTGCACTTCCCCGTCCCGTGGGCGGAGGACGCCTCCATCAGCTTTCTCGCGACCCCCGCGCAGGCGAAGAAGCTTCTGGAGGATGCGGGCTTCGTCGTTCGCGAGTGGGTCGACACGACCCAGGCCTCCCTGCAGTGGACTCTCGGCGTCATCGAAAGGGTCAAGGCGTCCGGCCTGCCTCCGCTCGGCATTCACCTGTTGATGGGCGAGACGGCGAAGACGAAGATCGAGACGGTCGTCCGCAACATGCGCGAAGGGCGCATCGTCGTGGTCCAGGCCTGCGCGGAGAAGCGCTAGGATTTCCATGAAGGCCAAGACATCCGTCGTGCACAGCGACCCTGACATTCTGGGGGGCACCCCCGTCTTCGTCGGAACCCGCGTGCCGTTTCAGAACCTCCTCGATTACCTGGAGGGGGGCGAATCGCTGGACGAGTTCCTCGACGACTTCCCCAGTGTGACCCGGGAGCAGGCGGTGGCGGCTCTCGAAGAAGGCAAGGAGGCCGTTCTCGCCAATGCGCGTTCTCCTCGATGAGTGCCGTGTCGGAAGCCGGCCTCACCACTTCAGATTGAAGGAGAGCCCGTACAGCGCGGCGGTGTCGCGCAGGGTGCGGATGACCTCCTGATCGTCGGGGGTGCGGTAGACGCTGGTCCGCTGCGGCTCCATGAAGTTCTTTGCCTTCAGCGTGAACGAGACGTCCACCTTGCCGCGCACGATCTTCTGCGAGTAGGTGAAGTCCACGCTGCGGTAGGTCTCGGCGAAGGCGTTCGGGACGCCGCCGTTCTCGCCGGTCGCGGCCCCGGTCAAAAGCGTCTCCCCCGTCACGTTGTAGAAGAGGCCGCTCTGGATCCCCAGCCGGTCGTTGTCGTAGGAGACGCTGGCGTTGAAGATGTGGTCGGGCTGTCCCTGCAGGCGTCGCTGCTCTTCGTTCAGCCCGAAGTTGGCGAGCGACTGCTGCTCGATGACCGGCACGTCCACCGAGGAGTCGAGGCTGGTGTAGTTGGCGCCGACGGTCCAGCCCTCGAGCGGCTTGCCGAAGTTGCCCAGCGGATAGCGCGCCTCCACCTCGAACCCGTTCAGCTCGCCGTGCTCGTAGTTGACCGGCTGCACGAAGCGCCGGCCGCCGGCGACGACGAACGAGATCAGCTCGATCGGCTCGCTGATGTCCTTGGTGAAGAGGCTGGCCGCCAGCACCTCGCCCGGCTTCCTGAACCACTCCCAGCGCAGGTCGTAGTTGGTGATGTGCGACAGCTGCAGATCGACGTTGCCGACGAACTCGTCACCGGCCAGGAACTCCTCGGTCGCCACCGGCGCCAGCTCGCGGAAGGTGGGACGCGCGATGGTCTTGCTCCAGGTGGCGCGGAGCTTCATCTCCGGCCGGATGGCGTAGATCAGGCCGACCGACGGCAGCACGTCGGCCTCGTCGATGTCGGCCGTGGCCTGCTCCGACGTCGCGTTCTCGAGGAACCGGTCGCCGCTGTCCGGGTTCTGCCGGATCACCTGGAGCAGCTTCCCCTCCGGGACGATGTTCATCTTGGTCGTCTCGTAGCGCGCCCCGGCCACCAGGTTCAGGGACGGGATGAGCGGCAGGTCGATCATCCCGTAGCCGGCCTCGACCGACTGGTCGCCGGTGTAGTTCACGTCCTGGTCGTCGAGCGGATCGACGAACCACACCAGCTGGTCGCGCGGCGAGTAGGGGTACGGGACCGTGTCGGTCGCGGTGCAGCGCGTCTTGTCGTCGGGGCAGCGGAGCGCCGCGAACCCGATGCGCTCCGGGTCGTTCCAGACATCGGTCCACAGCTGACCCGGCTCGGTCGCCGCGAAGCGTGCGTACGTGCCGTTCAGCCGCTGCGCGGCGTTGCTGTTGGCGCTGGCCTGGTTCTGGAAGTGGTAGGTGAAGGAATCTTCGGTGTAACCGCGGTCGGTCGTATCGTAGAAAAGGCCGGCCTTGACGTTCCCCTCGCTGTTCGTCCACTGGTCGAACGGCAGCGTGAGGTTGACCGCCCCCTGCGGCCCCGATTCCTTGATGTTGCGGAAGATGCGGCGCGTGCGGTCGGCGTCGTTGGTGCTGTTGATCCAGTCGCCGGTCTGCGTCGCCGGGAAGAAGTTGTAGAGGAAGAAGCGCACGTCCGGCTCGTCCTGCCGCGTGGTGTTCCAGGTCGCGAACCAGTCGAGCCTGACGCCCTTCCAGGCGGCGTCGGTCCAGTGGTGTTTGCCGTAGAACTGGCCCGAGCCGACGGTGCGCTCGGTGTAGTGCAGCGACTGGTTCGTCTGCACGGTGTCGTCCCCGGCCAGCTGCAACCGCGCCTCGTCCTCGGCCGACTGGTTGCCGATCAGCCGGAAGCCCATCTCGTGGTTCTCGCTCGCCTGGTAGACGAAGGAGCCGAGCACCCCGACCAGCACCTCGTCGAGGCCGGCGCTGTCGATGCGCGGCTGGCCGATGCGCAGCGGCTGGCTCGGGTCGGAGACCTCGTAGCTGTTGTTCTGGCCGCCTTCGTAGAAGTCGTACTTGTGCGTGTAGGTGAGCGCGCCCATGACGCCGACGGCGCTCCCCTCCCCCTGGTCGAAGCGGTCGCCGCCGACGACCGAGAAGGAGGTGTTGGGCCCCGGCGCCTCGCGCGTCGTCCCCATCACCGGCTGGAAGGAGCGGGAGAGATCGCTCCACTCCTGCGCGTTGGCGATTCTCTGGGCGTTGGCGCTGTAGCTCCCCGTGTTCGGCGGGAAGGACGTGGACGGCAGGTTTTTCGTCTTCGCGTCCTCGGGGAGGGCCCGATCGTCGCCGGCGATGCCGAGCGCCGTGACGCCGCCCCCTTCGTAAGTCAGGAAATCCTCGTTGCCGGTGGCGTTCGAGTTGTACTCGACGCCGAACGAGGTCGAGAAGAGCTTCTCGTCCGGCACGCCCTTGGTGACGATGTCGATGCCGCCGCCGGTGAAGTCGCCCTGCAGCTCGGGGGTGAAGGTCTTGGTGACGGTGACGCTCTCGATGGTGCCGGTCGGGAACAGGTCCACCTGCACGGCGCGGCGGCGCGGGTCGGCGCTCGGGATCTTCACGCCGTTGAGGGTCGTGCCGGTGTAGCGGTCGGACAGGCCGCGCACCACAGCGTACTTGCCGCCGGTCACCGAGGCGCCGACGACGAACTTGAGCGCGCCCGCGACGTCGGTCGCGCCTGACTTCGACATGATCTCCGAGGAAATGGCGTCCTGCACCGTCGTCGCCTCGGAGCGGATGTCGAGCAAGCCGACCTCGGTGCCGCCGAGGATGTCTTCTCCTGTGACCACCATCTCGTCCATCTCGGTCACCTCGATGCTCAGCTCGGTGCGCACCTCGGCCATGGTGCCGGCGTTGACCACGATGTCGGCGGCGACCTTGCGCTGGTAGCCGTCCTTGGTGAACGCGAGGGTGTAGGTGCCGGGGGGCACGCGCTCGAAGACGAACGCTCCGTCGGCGCCCGTCTGGACGGCGAGGAACGCCTCCATGATGGTGACGCGCACGCCGGCCAGCGTCACGCCGAAGTCCTTGTCGGTGACCGTGCCGCGCACGACGCCGAAGATCGGCCCCTGCGCCCACGCCGGCGCGGCCGTCGACAGCACGCAACCGATCAACAGGACGATGGCGGTGAGCGCGGTCCGGAGCTGTGGCGTGCCGTCCATCCTCATCTCGCTCGAAGGGGGAAGCGCGCCGGGTTCGGGCGCCGATTCGGTGCCGCTCCTGCGATGCCGCGCGGAGATTAGAGGGGGACGGTGACGGACGGGACACGGCACCGTGACGCTTGAGTGACCGCGTGCCGGACGTGTGACGTCAGTGTGACGCGGCGCTCACCACGGTTCGCCGAGACCGGCCAGCAGGCTTTCGAGTCGCAACCGCAGCGCTTCGTCCGGTACGACGCCGTCCTGGCCCATCTGGCGGCAGATGGCCGAGAGCGCAATGGCGCGCGGCCGTGACAGTCGCATGGCGGCCGCGTTGTCGATGGCCTTGAGGTCGAGCCTTCGGGCGCGCTCGGAGTCCGGCACCTGGCGCCAGGCCGAGGCGATGCGCTCGATGAGCCCGGGCTGGTCGATGCTGAGCGCCTGGGACACGAGTCCTTCGGCGTCCTGCAGCGGCTTGCGGGCCTTCTGCGGCTCGCCGCTCTCCGCCCAGGCGCGGCCGACGGCGATGAGCCCCGGGATCGCCTCCGGCGGATTCTTCGCGTTGCTGGAGACCAGCTTCGCGGCCTCGGAGATCGCCTGCTTCGCGTCGCCCTTGCGGCCGAGCGCGGCGTACTCGGGCGCGATCTGCAGCAATCCGTCGAGCCGGCGCTCGATCGGCAGGCGGTCGGCGGACGAGCGGGCCGCGTCGAGCGCCAGCAGCCGCGAGGCCTTCGGCGCGTCGGCGTGCTTCGCCAGGGCGAGGTAGCCGGTGGTGCGTCCCCAGGCGGCGTCGAGATCGTTGTTGCTCTCGAGCGCCCGGAGCTTTTCCATCCCCTGCTCGAAGTTGCCCTGCACCGCGGCGGCCACGGCGTCGGTCGCGGCGGCGCGGCCGGAGTACTGGATCGGATCGTTGCTGGCGAGGTCGGCCGTGATCCTGTTCGACTGCTCGTGGTCGCCGAGCAGCGCCAGCGCTTCGGCGACCTGCGACGAGATGCGCGGGTTCTCCCAACCGCTGGTGCTCTGCCGCACCTCCTCGGCCTTGGCGATGAAGCCGCGCGCCTCGTCGGCCCGGCCGGCGCGTGCCAGCTCGGTCGCCATGGTGGCGTAGAGGCTGCCGCGCCGCCAGCCTTCGATCTGGGTGGCGCGCCTGGCCGCCTCGTCATAGGCGCCGGCGGCGGCGTATTCCCCGAGGGCCAGCTCCTGCGCCTTCGCCCGGTCGCGCGCGTCGCTCTTGATGGCGGTCGCGAACCGGAAGGCGAAGTCGAGCGACTCGAGTCCGGGCTCGGCCATCGCCGCACCCGCCGCCGACGCCGCCAGCATCAGCGCCACGCCGCTCAGAGACATCCGGGACATCGAGACGAAACGGCTCTTCATCGACTCATCTCCTCCAGAAACACGAACGGACGGAAGGGCGGGAGCGCCCATGACAGCGCTCCCGCCCCCCGTCTCCCTCTCGTCCCGCGGCGGTGATTAGTTGCAGGTCACCCCGGTCTGCTCGACGCCGGTGGTGGTGTTGAAGCCCATGGTCCCCTGGCCGCAGGCGTTCTGCGACCGGACCTGGTAGTAGAAGACCTCGCCGAGCGCCGGGATGGAGGCGTCGCTCTTCGTGGTCGGGAACTGGTCAGCCGCCACGCAGGTCGCGGCGCCGTAGTTGAGCGGCGTGCCGAACGACGACCGCGCGGCGCGCAGCACGTCGTAGAAGACCAGCCCCATGTTGCCGGGCAGGGCCACCGGGTCCCAGGTGAACAGGCCGGCCTGGGTCTCCTGGATGTTCGTGACCTCGTCCGGAACCACGTTGGATCCCGCGCCGCACGAAGGTCGGTAGCCGAGCGTGCCGCTGTTGGTCCAGGAGGTGGACCAGTCCACGGTGCCGAACGCGCCGCGGTACTGCGCCGGCTCGAAGAAGCCGTCGTTCGGCGCGACACGGTTGGTGGTGAGCAGCGGGCTGCCCGACGCCGGACGCGGGTCGATCGAGTCGATCGGGTCGGGTGTCCCGGCGTTGCCGGAGCCGGCGCGGTGCAGCGTACGGATCGGCAGGGCCGAGGCGCACGGGATGTACTGGTTGTTGAGCGCGGCATTGGTGAACATGCCGTTGTCGTGGTGGATCTTGTTGGCGTCGCCCGGAAGCGCGATGCCGTAGTCCTCCGGAGCGTCGTCGCACGACGCGCCGGCCGGGCAGGTCGCCGCGGTCAGGCAGAGCGCGCCGCCGATGCTGCAGACGCCCTGGGTCACCATCACGCCCTGGGGCCGCGGACCACCCTGCGGGAAGGTCCCGCTCAGGAGATCCTGCTGGCGGCGGATGCAGTAGAAGGTGTTGTTCTGCAGCTCCAGCTCGAAGGTCGAGGCCGGACCCTTCTGGTCGTTGACGCAGACCTCGCCGATGGGGCACTGCGGCGTCGCCGTGCAGACGGTCGCGGTCGTGACGCTGCAGTGTCCCTGGTTGAGCACGTAGGCCGCGCCGGCCCGCTCGCCCGAGGTGTTGGCCGAGTTCGACGAGGCCGTCCCGCCCTCGATCAGCGCCTCGGCGCCGCCGAAGTCGAGGAAGGCGCTGTTGTACCAGCGGCCGCCCGAGTTGTCGCGGAAGTGCAGCGCCGTGTTCTCGCCGTGCGCCGTGTAGTCCTTCTGCGCGCCCAGACCCACGAAGGTCATGTTGTAGGCGGTCGGGATCGACTTCGGCAGCGAGGCGTCGCCGACGTTGCCGCCGTCGAGCTCGCCACCCTTGTCGGATTTGTCGGTCCCCGGCGTCCCCTGCATGAGCAGCACGAACTGCAGCTTGCCGCGGTAACCCTCGTCCCAGTCGGTGCCGTCGTCGCCGGGGCTGACGAGCACGGCGCGCTTGATGTTGACCGTGCCGCCGAAGAACTCGATGGCGTCGTCCTTGCCCTGGAAGACCTCGATGTTGGTGATGTCGGTCTCGCGACCGACCCCGCCGACCGTCAGGCCGTTGATCTCGTTGTTCGGCGACAGGTTGAAGCCGCCGTAACGGATCGACACGTAGTTGAGCGTGCCGCTGTCGTCGTCATCGCAGGACGCCGGGAACAGCGGCGACGCCGAGCAGTTGCCGTAGAGGCCCAGGCCGCCGGCGGCGTTGAGGCCTTCGATCTGCACCTCGCGCGCGGGGTTCGGCGCGCCGACGGTGTTGTTGGCGACGTACGTGCGCCCGAGGAGGATGAGACCGCCCCAGGTGCCGGTGAAGGCGCGGGCGTTGGCCGGGTTGTCGTACGGGTCGAACCCCGGGTGCCCGTCCACGTTCGAGTCGTCTTCGTTGGTGAAGACGATCGGCCTGGCGGCGGTGCCGTTGGCGATGATCTTGGCGCCGCGGGTGATGACCAGCGTCCCCGGATCCTGCACGCCCGGGGTCTCGGCGTCCGGCAGGCCGCGCACGACGGTCCCCGGGTCGATGGTGAGCGTCACGCCCGCCTCGACGTAGATGACGGTGCCGAGGAGGTAGTCGTTGTCGGCCGTCCAGTGGAACAGGCTCGGGTTGCTGAGGGTGGTGATGTTCGAAGAGATCAGGACCTGGGGCTTCGGCGGGAAGTAGCCGAGGCGCGCGGTGTTGGTCCACCCCGCCGCCCAGTTCTCGTCGCCGAAGGCGCCGCGGTACGGCGCCGGCTCGAAGAAGCCGTCGGCCGGCGGCACCCGGTTGGTCGTCAGCAGCGGTGAGCCTATGGACGGCCGCGGGTCGATCAGGCTGATCGGACTGGGGTTCGTCGCCAGGCCCGTGTTGTCGCGGACCAGCGCGCGAATCGGCAGCGCGCCGCAGGGGATGTACTGGTTGTCGAGCGCCGCGTTGGTGAACGCGCCGTTGTCATGGTGGAACCTGTTGGCGTCACCGGGAAGCGCGATGCCGTAGTCCTCGGGGGCGTCGTCGCACGAAGCACCCGCCGGGCACGTCGCCGCGGTCAGGCACAGCGCCCCGCCGATGCTGCAGACGCCCTGGGTGACCATCGACGTCACCGGGCGCGGTCCGCCCGACGGGAAGGTCCCGGTGAGCAGGTCTTCCTTGCGGCGGATGCAGTACCAGGTGTCGTCCTCGAGTTCCAGGTCGAAGGTCGAGGCCGGCCCCTTCTGGTCGATGACGCAGACCTCGGGGGACACGCAACCGGCGTTGCTGGTGCACGCGGTCGCGGTCGTGACGCTGCAGTGGCCCTGGTTCAGGACGTAGGCCGAGCCGGCCCGCTCGCCCGAGGTGTTGGCCGAGTTCGACGTCGCCGTCCCACCCTCGATCAGCGCCTCGGCGCCGCCGAAGTCCATGAACACGCTGTTGTACCAGCGGCCGCCGGAGTTGTCGCGGAAGTGCAGCGCGGTGTTCTCGCCGTGCGCCGTGTAGTCCTTCTGCGCGCCCAGGCCCACGAAGGTCGCGTTGTAGACGGTCGGGATCGACTTCGGCAGCGAGGCGTCGCCGACGTTGCCGCCGTCCAGCTCGCCTCCCTTGTCCGACTTGTCGGTGCCGGGCGTTCCCTGCATCAGGAGGACGAACTGCATCTTGCCGCGGTAGCCCTCGTCCCAGTCGGTGCCGTCGTCGCCGGGGCCGTTGAAGATGGCGTGCTTGATGTTGACCGTGCCGCCGAACCACTCGACGGCGTCGTCCTTGTCCTGGAACACCTCGACGTAGTCGATGTCGGTCTCGCGGCCGACGCCGCCCAGCGTGATGCCGTTGATCTCGTTGTTCGGCGACAGGTTGAAGCCGCCGTAGCGGACCGACACGTACTGCAGTGTGCCGCTGTCGTCGTCATCGCACGACGACGGGAACAGCGACGACGCCGCGCAGTTGCCGTAGAGGCCCAGGCCCCCGGCGGCGTTCAGCCCCTCGATCTGCACCTCGCGCGCGCCGTTGGGCGCGCCGACCGTGTTGTTGGCGACGTAGGTGCGTCCGAGGATGATGAGGCCGCCCCAGGTGCCGACGATGCTGCGGGCGTTGGTGAGGTTGTCGTAGGGGTCGGTGCCCGGGTTCGAGCCGATGTTGTCGTCGTCCTCGTTGGTGAAGACGATCGGCTTCAGCTTCGTCCCGATGGCGTAGATCTTGGCGCCGCGGGTGATGACGAGGGTCCCGGGATCCTGCACGCCGGGGGTCTCGGCGTCCGGCAGCCCGCGGACGACGGTGCCGGGCTCGATGGTGAGCGTGACGCCCGCCTCGACGTAGATGACGGTGCCGAGGACGTAGACGTTGTCCGCGGTCCAGTGCATCAGGCTGGCGGGGCTCGCCGTCGTGATATTGGACGTGATGTTGATGGTCGCGGCACCGGCCGGCGCCGCGAGGGCCAGACCGGCGAGAAGCGAGCCTATGGCCGGGATGAGCTTCGAGAGTTTCAAGTTCGCGTCCCTCCCCACAAAGGGTCCTGCGGTCGGTCGTGCCCCGGACGGGGCCAAGCGGTCTCTTCTCGAAAACGAGCGGAAAGTTACCTGGAGGGGGTGACGCTGATCCGACGCTTCTGTGACGTCTGGGTGAACCGGACCGGGGCTTGTGTGACGACTGCGTGAAGAGCCGCCGCAATCGGGCGCCGGCTTTTCAGCGGACCGTCAGACTCCCTTGGCCGGCGAAGCGGGGGAGGACTAGTGTGCGGTCGTGCCACTCCGACACGGCGCCGATTCACGCAGGAGGCTCTCATGAGCACGATCAAGACCAAGGGCGGCGCGCACATCTACTTCAAGGACTGGGGCAAGGGACAGCCGGTCGTCTTCAGCCACGGCTGGCCGCTCAGCAGCGACGCGTTCGAGGACCAGATGTTCTTCCTGGCGGCGCGCGGCTACCGCTGCGTCGCCCACGACCGGCGCGGGCACGGGCGCTCGAGCCAGCCGTGGAACGGCAACGACATGGACACCTACGCCGATGATCTCGCGGCGGTCGTCGAGACGCTCGACCTGCGGGACGTCATCCTCGTCGGGCACTCGACCGGAGGGGGCGAAGTGGCGCGCTACATCGGCCGCCACGGCACCAAGCGGGTCGCCCGGGCGGTGCTCATCGGCTCGATCACGCCGGTGATGCTGAAATCCCAGGCGAACCCCGGCGGCACGCCGATGGAAGTGTTCGACCAGATCCGCTCCGGCATGCTGTCCAACCGGGCGCAGTACTTCAGGGACTTCAGCATGGCGTTCTACGGCTACAACCGCCCCGGCGCGAAGCCCTCGGAAGGGGTGCGCACCTCGTTCCTTCGGCAGGGGTTGATGGCCGGGCTGCCGGCGTGCTTCTTCTGCGTCAAGGCCTTCTCCGAGACCGACCTGACCGCCGACCTGAAGAAGATGGACGTGCCGACGCTCGTCATCCACGGAGACGACGATCAGATCGTGCCCATCGCCGACTCGGCGGAGCGGACGGTCCGGATCGCGCCGAAGGCGACGCTCAAGGTCATCAAGGGGGCGCCGCACGGCCTCTGCACGACGCACAAGGACCAGATCAACGAGGAGCTGATCTCCTTCATCAGGGCCTGACGCGCCACGTCGCGATGCCACGGGGGTCACGCCGGCGGTTCTGCTTCCCGGACGAGACCGAGCAGGTGCCCCAGCCCCGCCCACAGCGCGGCCAGGGCGATCCACTGCCAGAAGGGAAAGCGAAGCCAGACCGGCAGGGGGTCTCCGCTCCCGTCGTGATCCATCCAGCCGAGCTGGCGCTGCTCGAGGTAGAGCATCAGCACGCCGGCGGCCGCGACGAGGGGCAGCAGCACCAGGACCGTCATCCAGATCGCGGTGACCCGCCGCCGCGCCTGCTCGAGCTCGAGCCCCACCTCGCCCGCGTAGATCCCCAGGAACGCGCACACCGCGAGCGCTTCGTGCCCCTTGTGCACGAGGTCCGAAAAGTGGAAGAAGACGATGCGCTCGACCGCCACGAACATCCCGCAGAGGAGCCCGGCACGCAGCAGGAGGCCCGACCGCCGCGACGCGCGCGTGGTCGCGCCTCCTCGTGAGCTCACCGCCACGGCGATCGGCCAGAGCAGCGCCAGTCCGACCCCGAGCCCGGCGGCGAACCAGAGGCTCCCCGCGGGATTGGCCTTGCGGGATGCCAGCGCCGAGATCACGGTGCGGGTCCAGTCGAACGGACGCGGGAAGGTCTGGATGGACAGGACCATCCCAAAGGCGATCGTCGCGCCGCTCAGTCCGTAACAGGCCCAGAGCGCGCGAAGGCGCATCACACGATCCCCTCCCGGCAACATGGTCTGGTTGGCGTGTATCACGAAAGGCGCACGAAGGGGGTGCGCCGGGCCCCACCGGTCCGACGCACCCCCTCGTTCGGCGGCGCCCGTCAGGCGCCCGCCGGATGTGCCGCGACTCGGACAGGCTCCTAGGGCGCCTGCAGCGCGGCCACCACCGCCTGCAACAGCGCGACGAGCGGCGCCGTGCCGGTTCCGGCGTCCTGGGCGGCCACGAGCGCGTCGATCGCCTGCTGCAGCGACGCGATGGCCGCCGCTTTCTGGTTCGTGTTGATCTTCTGGAGCGCGCCGTTCGTGCCGACCGGGTTGCCGGCCAGCGCCTTCAGCGCCTTGTCGAGCGCCTTTCTCACCTTGAAGTCGGTGGCGCTATTGAGCAGCTGCGTGATCGCGTCGATGACCTCCTGGGTCGCCTGCGCCGGCGTCAGCACCCGCAGCGAGGCGTTCGACGTCCCGGCGCCGCCGTCGTCGTCGGTCACGGTCAGGGCGATGGGATAGATGCCCGGGCTCGTGTAGCGGTGTGAGTGGGTCGCGCGTCCGGCGCCGTCGCCGAACGCCTGGTCGAACAGCGTGAAGGCGGCCTGCGTGTCCACCCCGCCGTCGCCCCACGCGAGAGCGGCCGTCTGGTGATCCGGCAGTCCCGGGTCGCTGAACAACGCGTCCGCGGTCACGGGCGCCCCGACGATCACCGCCGAGACCGTCCCGCCGACGACGCGGCCGGCGGCGTCGGTCAGGATGACGATCCCGACCTTCGGCGGCACGTTGCGCACCGTCACCTCAGCGAACGCGGTGGTCTGTCTGCCGCCGAAGGCATGCTGCGCCATCAGCGGGATCGACACGGTCAACGGGCCGTCGAGGGTCGCCGCGGAGAATGGCGCCTGCGTGCCCGGCGTCTCGAAGCTGCCGTTCCTGTCGACGTCCCAGGAGAGAAGCGTCGGCGTCTCGTAGTAGGTGGAGCAGTTCTCCTCGAAGCGCACCCCGTCCACCACCTTGTGCATGTCGTGCTGGCCGCTGTCGTCGAGGATCGTCGTCAGGTCGAGGTCGTGCTGCGGGAACCCGGTCCCCGGAAGGGTCTTTTGGCGATTCCCGTCGAAGTCGAACAAGTCGATGGAGCAGCCGACCGGGGCGTAGTAGGCCCACGACTCCGCCACATGGTCCCAGGTGGGGCTCCCGGGAATCGGCAGGAGGTCGAGGTTGCGGAGATTGTCGTAGTCGTCCTTGAACCAGTCCTCGAAATCGATCATCGGGTAGAGCCCCTCGTTGTCCTGCTGGGAGTAGAGGGCGATCCACGGCTTGACGAGGGGTGGCGCGGCGAAGGCGGTCAAGGTCGTCGTGGATCCCTCGTCCACCACGTACGGGTCGTGCAGCAGGATCCGCGGCAGGAAGTTCGGGCTGTCGCGGCGCGCCAGGTCCCTGTGGTGCCACTCGCCGAGCTTCACCGTGCCGTCCGGGCCGTCGTTGTCGTGTTCCGTCATGTACATGAGGAGCTCCCCGGACGGCGTGATGTAGAAGCCGGAGGCGGCCGCGCCGCTCGCCTGCTTGGCGATGCCGCCGATCGTGGCGAAGGGAGTGATGCGGCGCGCGTTCAGACGCGGCGTCAGGAAGATTCCCTCTCCCGGCAGGCAGTTCTTCGTTTCACAGTGGACCTGGTAGAGGTCGCGGGCGTCGCGGTCGTGAGCGATCTTGCCGCGCACCCCGCCGAGCATCAGGGTTCCGTTGATGTCGTCCTCGCGGAAAAACGTCAGGGTCTGGTGCGCGTCCTCGACGTCCGGGCCGTGCGTCCGGCTGACGTAGGTCCAGGTGAGGCCCTCGGCCGACAGGTCGGTGCCGTCGGAGCGGTACCAGTAGAAGAAGTCGTTGTGGTCGCCCCCCGTCGCCACCAGGAGGTAGTGACCGTCCGGCATCGGCGTCACCCCGATGGTCCCGGTCACGCTTCCCATCTCGTTCTCGGTCGTGAAGCTGCTCCGGAAGACCGGGTGCTCGGGATCGGTGACGTCGAAGAACTGGATCAACGTCTTGTGATCCGCCGAGACGTAGTCGGGGTTGAAGATCGGGTCGGGCGGGCGCGGCGATTCGCACGCCATGGCGAGCATGTGGCCGACGAGCGACAGGCCGCCCGGGTGCTGGTAGACCCTGGGCGGATGTTCGTCGCCGCCGTCCTGGAAGACCAGGTCGTCCTGGACGACGGTGTAGAAGATCGTCGCCCGGTCCTCGTTCGGGGGCTCGGTGGTGGCGGAGTGCATCCAATAAGAAAAGGGGTTCGAGCGCAGCCGCTGGCGGTGCCTGGGGCGCGACGGCATCTTGAAGACGATGAGGTTGCCGTCCCTCCGCTCCCCCGGTGAGTCGTCGCAATCCAGCTCGTTGTCCCCGGGAAGCTCCGGCGTGACGCCGCTGCGCGTGACCAGGAAGAACGGCGTGCCGTCCGGCCCGTTGACCCGGACGATCGCCTGGTAGTGCCGGCACCCCGACGGATTGGGAGACCCGCCGATGTGGTACCCGAGCGGCTCGGCGAGCTCGGTCATGTTGAACCACTCGTTGTCCACGGACTTCAGGAACTGGAACCCGTCCGCCCGCTCCTCCGCCCGCGCCGGCGCCGGCGCCAGCCAGCCGGGCGCCACGACCGACATCACCCCCAGAACGACGACTCCGAACGTCCCGCGCATGACCCCCTCCTCGATGTGGGGGCGGTCGGACCGCTCCCCCTGTCGGAGAGATCACGGTCGGCGCGGGAAAAGCGACACGGCTAGCGGGGGCTCACCCCGATGCGGGCCGGCGCGACCCGCTCGACCTTCGGCACCGTCTTGATCGAGTCGCAGCCCATGATGGTCCGGCCGGCGGTGGTCTTGCCGTTCAGGCAGGCGAGGCGGTCCACCGGGGCGATGCCGGTCTCCGGGACGTCGAAGTGCAGCAGCAGATCGATGTCGCGGTCCTTGTCCACGTCCTCGTGGTGACCTGTGCGGTGCGTCTCGGTGCAGTCGCGACGGGAGACCGAACCCGGGGACCCGAAGCAGACGCTGTCGACGTCGACGATGGCCGGGTCGAAGTCGGCGGTCTTGAGGATCGCCACGGGGACGGCCCCCTTGTCGTCCGGGTTGATCGCGTTCGGGAACTGCCGCGGCTTGATGTCGATCGCCACGACGGTGATGCCGCTCGTGGCGCTGTCGTTGCCGGAGACGGGGTCCGTCGAGTCGGTGGCCACGGTCGCGGTGTCGTCGTAGTTCCCCGGGCCGCTGGTCGTCACTTTCACCGTGACGGTCACGTGGTCCCCCACCGGGACCGTGCCCAGCGCGCAGGAGAAAGTCAGCGGGGGCGTCAGCGTGCAGGGGTTCGTCGCGTAGGCGGAGCCGTCGCCGTGTTTCGCCTCGGGCTGGAGAAGCGTCGCCGAAGCGCCCGTCCCGCTCACCGCGAGCGTGTCACTCAGGACGACGTCGCGCGGCAGACCGGGCCCGGGGTTGCTCACCTCGATGGTGCAGACGAACGAGAGGCTGCTGTCCGGCAGGCATTCCTTCGTGACCTGCAGGTCGGAGGTGTCCTCGTTGGTCAGCGCGACCTTCTGGACGTCGAGATTCACCTGGTAGTCGGAGATGAACCGGATCTCGCTCAGGTTGACGAGATGCGGATGGGGCTCGGTGCCGACCGTCGGGGTTCCGAAACCGGTGTCGGGGTCGGTGCCGTAGTCGGGCGCGTCGAGGGTCGCCTCGATGCTGTCCAGCTCGTCGTTGTTGCCGTCGAAGCACTCGAACGGCGACGTGTTGCACCAGATGTACGGGAAGGCGGCCTCGAAGACGTGGCCGTCCCCGAAGAACTGGTCGTAGCAGTCCTGGTCGTAGCCGGCGGTCCGGAAGGTGAACGGCTCGCCGTTGCGGACGTAGAAGTCGTAGCCCGCTCCCGGCGTGCCGATGAACGAGTGCCCGAGGAGATCCGGGTCGTAGTCGTTGAGCACGCTGTTGCCGTTCGACGCCAAAGGCGCGAAGTCGGCGAACCGGATCCACTCGTTCGAGGGGGCGCGGTCGAGGTTGGCCCAGAAGAAGGTCATCTCCGCATCGTCCGAGCAGGCGGGATTGACCAGGCTGTCGTCGTCCTCGGAGGAGTGCAGGTCGATGTTGGTGACGCCGACGTTCAGGTGGGTCAGCGGCGGCGACGGCGGATCGACCCAGCCGGCGACGATCTGCCGCGTGTAGGTGTCGTCGGGCCCCAGGCCGCTGTTCTCGAGGGCGAGCGTGACGTGCAGCGCCGTCTGCATGTCCATCGGCTGGCTGGCGTTGGCGCAGCCGGCGGGGGCCGGGTGGACCACGTCGATGCCCGGGTCACGGTCGTTCGGGTCCACCTGCGTGCCGGTCGGCACGAGGTTCCCGGGCCCGGCGTCGAAGCGCCAGTCCACCCGCGCCTCGGCGTTCGGCTGCGGAGGCAGGCAGATGTCGAACTCGTAGTGGGCGGCGATCTCCGTCGGCCGGTGCGGGTGCGGCGAGCGGTCGCAGGTGCCCTGGCCGATGAGCACCTTCATGCCGCACTGCAGGGTGTCATTGACGTAGCCGGCGCGGCCGTTCAGGTACAGGTCGGTCGCGGTCACCGGGACCGGCGTCGTGCCGCTCTTCGGCAGCGTCTGCGACTGGTTGCGCATCGCGGCGACCAGGCGCGGGGGGTGGATCTCGGAGCGGTAGTAGGAGGTCGAGATCAGACAGTTGTTCGGGTTCAGCGGGTCGCGCACGTGGCACAGGTCCTTGGGATGGCCGCAGTCGAAGATCCAGTTGCCGTTGGCGTAGACGCGGTCGCCGATGCTCGGCCAGGCCCAGCGCGGGAAATACGCTTCGGGTGCCGCGTCCCCTTTCACGTCGGGGAAGACGCCGATCTCCCACTCCAGCTCGATCGCGTCCGGCTCGACGAACTGGTCGAGGCTGTCCACGGTATCGCCGTTGTTCGGGCCGTTGGGCCGCGACAGCACCCCGCGGAAGATGTCGTCCACCTTGACGTCGGTGCCGTGGTCGTGGGAGTCGTGATTCGCCGGGGTGTCGTTCCGGGCCACGTGGCTGCTCTCGACGAGGCCGGCCACATCCTTGAAGTGCTGCTCCGGATCGTTGGGGACAATCCACACCCATCCTTCGTCGGCGATGTCGAACGACAGGTCGAACAGGCCGAGGTCGAGTACGACGAGCCGGAAGTCGGTGCAGGTGTCGTTGCTGCCGTCCACCGGCTCGCGGAGGATCTGCGGGCCCGGGCGGCCGCCTCCCGGGGTCATCGTCTCCTGGGCCCGTGCCGGCGGCGTCACGGCGAGGGTCAGGCCGGCCACGAGCAGCGTTGCGGTGAAAAGAGAAGCGGAAGCCGAGCGCGAGCGAGTCTCGACGGGCGTCATGAGATCCCCCCTGTTGTCCGAGGTCGTTGTCTGTGTGGCCTGATTCTAGCGCCGCCGACCCGCGGTTCTTCACGAAATTCTCAGGTTCCCGCCGCGGCGGGGTGCTAGTGGGCGCGGCGGGCTTCGGCGGGGCGGCGGACGACGCGCAGCGGCGAAGGCGACGAGGGCTCGGCCTTCGCGGCGCGCGGCTGCAGGCGCGAAGCCACGTTCACTTCGCGCCCGAAGACCTCCTCGAACAGGTCCGCTTTCTCCTCGGCGGCGTGCGCCTCGACCATCAGGTCGCGCTCGGAGCGCAGGAGCAGGCGGACGCCGTCGTCGGTGAACCGGCAGCGCACCTCGCGCAGACGCTGCGAGTGGCGCCGATCGAGCGCGTCGGCGAGACGAAGGATCGCGGCCATCCCGGCCACCAGCGCGCGGTCGTCCTTGTGCAGCTTGCCGTAGGCGCGTTGGCGCTTCTTCGGAAAGCCGCGGCGATGGTAGCGGGCGATGAGCGCCACCAGCTCGCGCTCGCGCGGCGTGAAACCCTCGAGCGTGCCGTGCGCGATGAGCTGGTAGGCGTGCTTGTGGTGCTGCCGGTAGGACACGACATAGCCGACGTCGTGCAAAAGCGCCGCGGCCGACAGCAGATCGCGCCACGCCGGGTCGAGATCGAGCGGCTTCGCCATCTGGTCGAAGAGCGACTCGGAGATCCGCTTCACCTGCACGGCGTGGCGCTCCTCGAAGCGGAGCGTGCGGCCGAACGCCTCGGCGGCGGCGACCCGCTGCGGCACCGCCGGCCTGGGGGTCGCCACGGCCGGTCCCTTCGTCAGCATGCGGTGCAGCAGGGCGTGGCGGATGCCGCGCGCGTTGACGCGCAGGAGATTGATCTTGAGGCGCGCCATGATCTCGTAGAGCACCGCGGCGCCGGCGACGATGATGTCGGCGCGCTCCGGCGACAGCCCCGGCATCTCCCGGCGCTCGGCCAGCGTGCGGCGCAGCATCGCCGAGAGCAGATGCAGCAGCTCCGCCTGGGTCATCTCGAAGCCCAGCACGGGGCGGCCCTCGAGCCCCTGCCGGGCCATGACGATCTGCGCCAGCGTCGTCGCCGTTCCGCCCGAGGCGATGAGGACGCGCGGCGCCGGGTCGGCCTCGATGCGGGAGGTGCGCAGGCGCCGCCGGACGTACCGCTGCAGGCGCTCCAGCTCCCGGCCGCGCACCGGATCGCTCTTCAGGAAGCGCTCGGTCAGCGTCACGGCGCCGAGCCGCAGCGAGTGCTCCTCCTGGACGTGCTTGCCGAAGGCGAGGATGAGCTCGGCGCTGCCGCCGCCGAGATCGACGACGGCGCACGGTTCACTGCCGAGGTCGAACGACAGCGCCGCGCTCTCGAAGGCGAGGCGCGCCTCTTCGCTCTCGGAGACCACCCGCAGCCGCAGACCCGTCTCCGCCTTCACCCTCTCGATGAACACGCGCCGGTTGGACGCTTCGCGGATGGCGCTCGTGCCGACGACCGCGATGCGCCGCGCGCCGCGGGCCCGCGCGATGTCGGCCATCCGCTTCAGCGCGTCGATGGCGCGCCGCATCGCCTTGCGCGACAGCCGGCCGCGGCGCCTGAGCCCCGAGGCGAGGCGCACGACCTCGCGCTGGTCGTCGAGAACCTTGGGCGCGCCCTCCTCGGCGGGATCGACAACCAGCGAGCGGATGCTGTTCGACCCGACGTCGATGACGGCAATCGGCCGGCGGCGGATCACGCGCGCCCCCTGCGCAGGCCGCGCACGGCGGCCACGCCGTAAGCGGCGACGAGCGGACGGCACGCGTTCCAGAGATCGCGCCGGCGCGCGGCGAGACCGGCGCGCAGGGGACGGGTGCGCGGCGAGCGGCGGAGCAGATCGAGAAGCACGTCGAGATCATGCAACGAGCCGAGCTTTTCCTGCACGCGGCGCGCTTCCTCGATGGCGGTGGTGAACGGGCCGAGGCTCGAGGCGTGGAGGACCTCGAGGGCGTAGCGCCAGCGCTTGACCGCGATGCGCAGCCGGTGCGCCGGGAGCGGACGGCCCGAGGCCGCGGCGCGGCGCGCCCGCTCCAGCTCCTGCGCCCGCCGCGCCAGCCCCTGGCGCGCGGCGCGCGCCACGCGGGCCGGATCGGCGGGGTGGCGCTCGAGTCGATCGAGCAGCGCATCCAGCCGCTTGCGGATGCCCTTCACCCGGAGCGTCGTGCCGCCGTGGCCGTGGGCGAGGCCGCGGCGCAACCGATCGGCTTTCCTGCGCAGCGCCTGCTCGAGCGCGGCGACTGCCGCGCGCTGCGCCTGCGGCACCGAGGCGCGCAGGTCGTGCGCCAGCGCCGCCAGCACGTCGGCGTCCCGCACCGCGGCGAAATGCCGGCGGATGCCGCGCGCCCGCCTGCGGACCTTCTTCCCCGGCTTGCCCGGCAGCACCGGCGCGAAGAGATCGAGGACCTCCTGGAGCCGGCGCGTGGCGACCCGCAGATCGTGAATCGACTCGGAGTCTCCCTGTTTCTTGACCTGCCTGCGGCGGTGCAGGAGGGTCGCCGCCCGCTCCCTCAGAAGCCGCTCCAGGGGCGGGGTCCGGCGCTTTTTACGAGGGGACGCGGCGGTACTCCGCGTCGGACTCGAAATGAGGGGTTTTCCGGGCATCACGGTATGGCGTTCCGGGGCTGGCTCCGTCATCATGGGATCGCTCCCATCTTAAGCCGGCTCAGTCTTTACGAGGACCACGTCGGCGCGGAAATGTCCGATTGGCCCCCCGTTGTCACACATTCGTTGCAGAAGGCCGCCTGACGGGGCCTATAATCCCGGCTTCTCGACAAGGCACGGAGGGAATGGCGACCCGCAAGCGGAAGAGCTCCCGGCAGCGCGGCAGGCTCATCGTCGTCGAAGGGATCGACGGCTCCGGCAAGAGCACCCAGATCCAGCTGTTGCGCAAGTGGCTCGAGGCGCGCGGCGTCAAGGTGGTGTTCACCGAGTGGAACTCGTCGGCGCTGGTGCGCGAGGCGACCAAGCGCGGCAAGAAGAAGAACCTCCTCACGCCCACCACCTTCAGCCTGCTGCATGCCACCGATTTCGCCGACCGGCTGACCTACGACATCATCCCGTACCTCAAGGCCGGCATCTCGGTCCTCGCCGACCGCTACGTCTACACCGCCTTCGCGCGCGACATCGCCCGCGGCGTCGACCCGCGCTGGGTGCGCGACCTCTACGCCTTCGCGACCAAGCCGGACGCCGCTTTCTATTTCAAGGTGCCGATCGACGTCGCGGTGAAGCGCATCCTCGGGGCGCGCGCCAAGATCAAGTTCTACGAGGCGGGGATGGATCTCGGGATGTCGAACGATCCGGTCGAGGCGTTCCGCCTCTTCCAGGGCCGCGTGCTCGACGAGTACGACCAGCTTTCCGGCGAGTACGGCTTCAAGGTCATCGACGGCACCAGGAGCATCGACGCGCAGCAGCGCCAGGTGCGCGACATCGTGCGCCGTCTCTACGACGGAGCGGCGGCGGCATGACGCCGGCGGCGAAGTCCTCCATGCGCAAGCGCTTCTTCGGCCACGGCATCCCCTACACCGACGCGACCGGCCTCGAGGGGGCGCTGATCACCATCGAGGGAACCGACGGGGTCGGCCGCTCGACGCAGGTCGCGAGCCTGAAGCAGTGGCTGGAGGTGCAGGGATACGGTGTCATCGAGACCGGCTGGACCCGCTCCGAGCTGATGTCCGAGACCATCCTCGCGGCCAAGGCGGGGCACTCGCTGAACCGGCTCACCTTCAGCCTGATGTACGCCACCGACTTCGCCGACCGGCTGGAGAAGATCGTCATCCCGGCGCTGCGCTCCGGGTTCGTGGTGCTCGCCGACCGGTACGTGTTCACCGCCTTCGCGCGCAGCGTCGTGCGCGGCGCCGACCCGCAATGGATCCGCAACGTCTTCGGCTTCGCGCTCGTCCCCGACATGACGCTGTATCTCCAGATCGACGCCGACGCGCTTTTGCCGCGCATCCTCCAGAGCCGCAAGATCGACTTCTGGGAGGCGGGGATGGACATGCACCTCGGCACCGACCTCTACGAGTCGGCGCGCAAGTACCAGTGGCGGCTCATCCGCGAGTACAACCGCATGGCGCGGCAGTACGGCTTCATCAGCGTCGACGCGACGCTGCCGGCGGACGAGATCCAGGCACGCATCCGCAGCAAAGTCTCGGCGCTGCTCGAGGAGCGCCGCCTGCAGACGCTCACCGACAACATCGAGTCGCTGCGGCCGCTGCTGTTCGAGGAGACCGCGCCGGCGGTGGCGCGGGATGTCGCGCGCGACGTCGCCCGCGAGGCGGAGACGGCGAAGACCGACCGAGACGCGGCCGAGCCGCGGCCCGAACGCGAGCCGACCGGCGACCTGCCGATCGTCGATCCGGACAAGACCCGCTCCACCGCGCCGTCCGACTCGTAGTCCCCGGGGATCGCCGCCTACGCGCATCCACCTGCTCCGCCACGCCATCGCCGCGCCGCGCGATCCCGCCCGCTATCCGGACGACAACCTCCGGCCGCTGACGCGTGAGGGGCGCGCCCGCATGGTCCGGGCGGCGCAGGGACTGAAGGCCCTCGAAGGCAAGTTCGACATCGTGCTGACGTCGTCGCTCACGCGGGCGGCCGACACGGCGCGGATTCTCGCGGCCGCCTTCCGGCCGCGCCTGAAGATCAAGGTGCTGCGGCCGCTGCAGCCGGGCGGCGGAGCCGGCGGCGTGATGGCCGGCCTGTCGGCGCTTCCCGCCGACGCGTCGATCGTCCTCGTCGGACACGAGCCCGACCTGTCGCGGCTGGCCGGGGCGCTCCTGCTCGAGCAGCGGGACACGCTGCGGGCCGAGTTCAAGAAGGGCGGCGTCTGCCGGATCGACTTCGACGGCACGCCGCACCTCGGCGAGGGGCGGCTGATCTACTTCCTGCCGCCGCGCATCCTGCGCGGCTACAAGAAGACCTCCGAGGACTGATTCCGGCACCCGAACAGAGCAACGCCGGCGCGTCCCTCGCGGGAGCGCGCCGGCGCAGCGTGTTGCCTGCTCGAACGTCTTAGGAGCGGTCCGAGTCGCCGCGGTTGCCGGAGCGGCCGCCGCCCATGTCCGGGTTGTCCTGCCCCGAACGACCACCCTGACTTCCACCCTGGCTTCCGCCCTGGTGGCTGCCGCCGCCCTGGTACTGATCGCCCTGGCCGCCGCCCTGGCCCGGATTGTTCCGGCCGCCCTGGCTGCCGCCCTGACCACCCTGACCGGGGCGACCGCCCTGGCCGCCCTGCTGGCTGCCGGCGCCCTGCTTCTGGTCGCGCTGCGGATCGTTGCGGGTCTGGTCGTTCTTGTCCATTCGAACCTCCTGGCGCGTGTCATCGCGCCGTGAATCGTGCTTTGGTTGTCGTCCCTGCACCACTTGGAATGGGAGGCTCGCTCGTGCGCATGGGCCTCCCTCCTTCCACCATGATCGTAGGCCGCGGCGACACGTTCGACCTTCCGGTTTTGTACGCATTGCGGCGATCACGGGGGGCGCCGTCGGGCGGCCACTTCCGCGGGTGTGCGCTTCGGCCGGACAAAAAAAAGCGGCGCGGATCCGGCCGCGCCGCTTTCGACAACCATCGCGTTCTTCAGCCGACCGTCAACCGGCCGGGGAAGGAACGAACCGTTCTACTTCTTGTGCTGCGCCATCTGTTTCTCCCACTCCTGGCGGCGCGTCTCGATCTGGTCGGGAGTGAGATCTTCCTTGTGCGTCGCCATGCCCCACTGGTGGCCGAACGGGTCGGTCACCTTGGCGAAGCG
>Ga0134121_10000077_pt1 | contig 106461 bp, 73 predicted proteins | sample KB301_FD_96463 | JGI IMG/M metagenome (GOLD analysis project Ga0134121, IMG submission 96463) | Terrestrial soil microbial communities without Nitrogen fertilizer from Kellogg Biological Station, Michigan, USA - KB3-0-1 | ecosystem: Environmental > Terrestrial > Soil > Unclassified ...
TCCCGGAGCTACCAATCAATCGTATACCATTTTGCAAACCGGTTATTACACAGTGATTATTAGTGATGAGAATGGATGTGTGAATTCTTTAACGGAATATGTGCTGATCAGCGGCATTGATGATGTAATCAGTGATGGGAATATTTCTATCTATCCCAATCCTTCTTCAGGGAAAATAATGGTTGAATGGGTAAATGGCTTAATGGCTGAGGAAGTTTCTATTGATGTCGTTAATACGCTTGGACAAATTATTTTTTCATCAACAGAACCCCAATCTATCGGAACTGCCTCATTCTCTGAAGGAGTCCATTCGGACAAAATTGAAATTGATTTAAGTCATGTTGCGCGCGGTGTCTATTTCATAGAGATAAAAACAGAAAATGAATATGCCTGCCCCGATTTTTTCGGGGTGTGGAAGAAAATTTTGATTGCCGAATAGTCTGCCGAAGAACATAAATTCACACTGCAAATATTTTTCTCCTGTTTACTGTGTTCATTTTTGTTGCGATGAAAAAAATTTTATTCATACTCCTTAATTCTTAACACTAAAAAAACAGCACCATGAATTTTTTTTTATTTATCCAACGAAGCTTTCGCATAGCAGGACTTCTTGCAGCGCTGAGGTTATTAACTGTAGCAGAATTGCCTGCTGCCGTTCCTAATTGTCACCCTGTGTCATTGCCTTCCTTTGCGGCTTCAGATTCTGAACTGTGTCAATTCTTCTGCATTGACTTCTACGATTTATCGAACAACAACCCAATAGCGTGGCAGTGGCAATTCCAGGGTGCTATTCCTTCTTCTTCCACTGATCAAAATCCGGTAAACATCTGTTACAATACGCCGGGCAGCTATGATGTAACGCTCACTACTACGAACTCAAACGGAACGGAGACCGTTACGATGTTTGATTACATCACAGTATATGCTACTCCGCCAGTTCCTGTCATCACACAACTTGGTTACACGCTCACGTCGAGTCCCGCGAGTTTTTATCAATGGCAATTCAATGCTTACGATATTCCCGGTGCCACCAATCAATCGGTGACAGCGGTACAAACAGGATATTATACAGTGATTATTATTGATCAAAATGGCTGCTATAATTCTACCACCATATTTGTTTTGGTGACCGGAGTTGATGAAGTGGCTGATGAGGCGGGGATTTCTATTTATCCAAATCCTTCTTCGGGAAGTTTCATGGTTGAATGGTCCCGACTTAATCGGGATGGCTTAATGGCTGGTGAGGTTTCGATTGATATAATGAATACTCTTGGGCAAATTATTTTTTCATCTGCAGAATCCCGATCAATCGGGAATTCAACTTCATTCAAAAAAGAAATTGATATCACTCGCTTCGCTGATGGGGTTTATTATATCATGCTGCAATCAGAAAATATTTTTTTTATAAAGAAGCTGATGATTGCGCGATAAACTTATAGTCTTTGACTTTGTTGATTTGAGAACCAACAAGCGCATTCAATTATTCCTTCACCACTTTCTCACTAAACGATTGCCCACCACTATTAATAGCAACCAGGTACACCCCCGCCGGCAACTCAGCGAGTGAAAGCTCAATTATTTTTTGGCTGGAAAGAAGCGTATATGATCTTACTTTTCTGCCCAGGGCATCATATACAATTAACTCAGCGGGTTGGGTGATGGTATATTGGATTTGAAGGTGGATGGTAAAAGGGTTGGGGGAGATTTGAATAGCGAAATCTTTTTGATGGATTTCAGGAATATCTACGCTGCATTTAAAGTGTAACTTGGCAACAAAAGGTGTTTCTTCCTCAATGTTTATCAATGTATCATTTCCAAGAATTGCAATAGGGGGATAAATATCACCACCAAAGTAAACATTGTCCGAAGCATCAGTTGCAATTCCGATTCCATCATCGCCACCAAATAATAAGTCAGTTCCCCATATTGCATTGCCTGATGAATTGTATTCTACAATAAACATATTGTCCAGATTAAGTGTATCAGGAGTGAGAAGGATAGTATCAAAAATAATTGCAGGAGAAATTAGAGTGCCTACCAAAAGGATATTTCCACAGGAATTCGAAGCTACACAACGACTTCTGCCCACACCTTGAGTTTGTGATTTTGCCCAATCTACATTTCCTGATGAGTCATACTTTGCAAGAAAAATATTACCTGCTCCTACAGAGTTGAGAGTATAAGAGCCGAAAGTGAGTGTTGGAGAATCAAACTCTCCCGTTAAATAAAAATTACCAGCAGCATCTGTTGTTGAAGACCATGTATAATCCTGACCTGTTCCTCCAACACTTTTCGCCCAAAGAACATTTCCATCGGCATCGTATTTTACGCTAAAAAGATCACAGGTAGCGGTATTAGTAACGTTTGTTAATGTATCAATTCCTACAATGAGTTGAGGTGAAGAAAAAAGCCCAGCTAAATATACATGACTGTTTGCATCAGTAGATACACTCATCCCTACATCAACGCCGGTTCAAATTCCGCTTCTTGCCCAAATTACATTTCCATTTAGATCAAATTTAACTAAGAAGAAATCGGAGGAAGATGTTGTCGAATCTGTATTTGTAAGGATAAAGGAGTCCAAGGCAATTGAGGTATTATCAAAATATCCTGTTACGTAAACATTGCCAAGCACATCCGTTGCAATGCCCGATAACCGACCAGTAAAATTTTTTGCCCAAAGAATATTACCCAATGGATCATATTTAGAGATGAATATATCGTACCATCCAATATTATGCAATACTATCGTGTCAATTAAAATAGAGTCTGCTTGAAACGATCCCGCCATATAAACATTCCCACTTGCATCAGTTGCAACATTGTTTCCCCAAGAGTAGCCATTCACCTGTTTTGCCCAAAGTTCATTCCCAGAAGAATTATATTTTGAAACATAGGCAGTAAATCCACCACCTAAGTTTGTTAATGTAGCAGTACCAAAAATCAGAGTGTCTCTGAAGAAGCCAACGAGATAATTATTTCCATTTGCATCAGCAGCATTGCTCCAACCTTCCCCTAATGAGAGTATGCCACTGCCAGTAGTAGGACTTCTCGCCCACTCCCAAGTTGGTGCTTGAGATTTCACTTGAGTAATAGTGAAAATGAAAACTATTGTTAAAAAATTTTTCATTGCTTAGTGCAACAATTCTTTTTCACCGAAACTACCATAAAAAAAATTTGTCCATGATTGAAATCCCTTAACCACAGACAAGCATTAGTAAAAACCGAAAAGAAAAGTGTGTACCTTCAATCTGTCAATATAAAAATGAAGAATGAGTATATTCATCCTGTGATTAAGCAAGAGCAAAAAATCTACTCATGAAAAAACCTCTGCTCCGTCTCATTTTTATTCTCATAACTCATAGCCTATCACTCATTGCTCACTGCTCCGCCCAAACCGGCTGGGCCTGGATGAAAGGATTCAACGGAGCAAACAGTAATGGCAATTTCGGAACACAGGGTATTCCCGATCCTGCGAACAATCCGCCTGCATTATATGAGCCGGCAGAGTGGACAGATCTGCAGGGAAATTTCTGGCTCTTCGGTGGCATGCCGCAGACTATCTCGCCTGTGGATGGACTCTGGAAATTCGATCCTGCTCTCAATGAATGGACGTGGGTAAGCGGAAGTGCATTCTGTTGCGAGTTTGGTGTTTATGGAGTTCAGGGCGTTGCGGATCCTGCCAATCATCCCGGGGCGCGCAAATGGGCTGCCGCAACCTGGGTTGATCTTGACGGCAACTTATGGCTATTCGGCGGAGTGGGATATGATGGAGGCGGAGTATATTCCAACTTAAATGATCTGTGGAAATATGACATCACCACTCATGAATGGGCGTGGATGAAAGGATCGCCTATAGGCAATTCAACCGGGTCCTATGGAACTAAGGGCGTCTCCTCCCCATCCAACGAACCCATCAGCCGCCACGAATGTGGCGCCCGGTGGACTGACAACAACGGAAACCTGTGGCTCTTCGGAGGCTACACCACCACTTCTCAGCTTATGAATGACCTGTGGGAGTTCAATGTAACTACCGGCGAGTGGACATGGATGAATGGCGATTCCGCGTTTGGACAGCCGGGAGTATACGGAGTGAAGGGAATTCCGGACTCAGCAAATAGCCCGGGAGCAAGAGGGGGATATACAAAATTGAAAGACTCACAAGGCAACTTTTGGTTGTTCGGCGGTGCCAATGGATTGGTTCGTTATAACGACCTGTGGAGATTTGACCCGGTGAATAATGAATGGACATGGATGAGCGGACCCAATAACAATGCTGACAGCGCAGGAATATATACCTCTTATTGCGATCCCGACACCGGCAATCTTCCACGAGCCCGCTATGAGAATAGGGCGTGCTGGATTGACGGACAAGATCGCCTGTGGTTTTTTGGCGGATGGGCTTATAGTGTCGTCATGAATGACCTCTGGTATTATGATATTGCAAGTGGCGAATGGAATTGGGTGAGTGGCAGCAGCGCCGGCAATCAAAGCGGCGTATGGGGAGCCCAGGGAATTGCTGATCCTGCCAATCATCCTTCGGGGCGGGTGGGTTCTGTGAGCTGGATGGATTCTGCCTGTCATCAATGGCTATTCGGAGGGATAGATTTCAATACGCTTGATTTTTATAACGACCTGTGGAAGTTCACTGCTGATTCGGCCTGCGGCGGTAATTGCACTCCGGTTATTCCTTCTCCGCTTTTTGGTGCATCATCCACTTCGCTCTGCGAAAAATTCTGTCTTGATTTCTTCGATCAGTCAACTAATAATCCACTCTCATGGCAATGGATTTTTCCGGGGGGTGATCCTGCATTTTCTTCAGATCAAAATCCAACCAATATATGCTACGATTTGCCGGGCGTTTATGATGTGACACTGATTACCACGAATGCGAATGGAAATGATACGCTCACGCTGACTAATTATATAACCGTCTATCCTACTCCACCATTTCCAACTATCACACAGGTGGGTTATACGCTCACATCAAGTCCAGCAACTTCTTACCAATGGCAATTCAACAGTGCAGATATTCCAGGAGCAACCAATCAGTCTTATACCATTTTGCAAACGGGATATTATACAGTTATAGTAAGTGACACAAATGGTTGCATAAATTCTATAACCGTCTATATAGTGATCAGCGGGATTAGTGATTTGATGAGTGATGGAAACATTTTAGTCTATCCCAATCCTTCATCAGGAAATTTTATTGTTGAATGGATTAATCCCGAAAGAATCGGGACAGGTGGCTTAATAGCTGGTGAGGTTATGATTGATGTAGTGAATACACTCGGGCAAAAAGTTTTTTCTTCCGAAGAACCCCGTTCAATCGGGACTGCTGCTGATTTCTTACAAGGGGCCCATTCGGACAAAGAGGAAATTGATTTGAGTGACGTTGCGCGCGGAGTTTATTTTATCGAAATAAAAACAGAACGAGAATTTGTCAGGAAGAAAATTTTGATCGCAGACTAACCTGATAAAGTAAAGAATGTAACTTCACTCTGTGATGAAAAAAAAATTATTCCTCATTGCTTCTTCCGTATTGCTCTCAGCAAATTGCTTTGCGCAGGCAGGTGAATGGACCTGGATGCATGGCAGCTCTTCCTATAATCCAAATGCCACTTACGGCACGCAAGGAATTCCTGATTCACTGAATGAGCCTCCGGGAGTATACGGTCCGGATTGCTGGACCGATCATGAGGGAAACTTCTGGCTCTTCGGCGGTGTCACCAACACACAAGACCTTCAGAGTGATTTGTGGAAGTATGATGTGACTGCAAACAATTGGACATGGGTAAAAGGTCCGGGCATGGAAAATCAAGCGGGCGTATATGGCACCAAGGGTATTCCTTCAGTTCTCAATAATCCCGGTGCACGTGCTTATGGTCCTGCAGCGTGGACAGATGCAAATGACAATCTCTGGCTCTATGGCGGCAACGGTTATGGAAACACAAATTTCAATACTCAAATGCTCGCCGACATGTGGCGATATACTATTTCTACTAATGAATGGACATGGATGTCGGGTAGCACTTCAGACAATGTTCACTATGGGTTGCAGCAGATTCCTGATACCGCCAACACACCCGGAATGCGCGAAGAATGCACAGCCAACTGGATTGATAACAACAACGGTCTTTGGTTATATGGTGGAGAGAACTACGGCGTCAGTGCTGTTTTTCGCAGCGACATGTGGCGTTATGATGTATCTCTTAACGAATGGGAATGGATGAGCGGTGACACTGTTACATCCGTTCCCGCTTCTTTCGGAACACAAAATGTCTTCAACGTTACTAATACTCCCGGTGCAAGATTTAACTACTCCGGCTGGCAAGATGCTTCAGGTCACTTCTGGCTCTTTGGCGGATATGAGTATAACGCAAACCTTTTTTCTGATCTCTGGGAATATGATTCTTCCATCTTCCAGTGGGCTTGGGTTAGTGGCAGCTCTGTATCAAATAATGGAGGAGCAGCGGGAAACCTATGTGATACATCCGCCGCATTTTATCCTAAGTCGCGCTGGGAAAATCGCGCGCGATGGACAGATGAATGTATCAACTTATGGCTATTTGGCGGATTTGGTGAAACGGGTATTCTGAATGATCTCTGGGTTTACAGCACGCTGTCCTATGATTGGTCATGGGTGAGCGGGTCTCTCCTGAACAACCAGAACAGCGTTTATGGTACTAAAGGTGTTTCAGATCCTTCCAATGTTCCGGGGGCAAGAATGGGCGCAGGAAGTTGGACCGATAACAATGGAAACCTCTGGCTCTTCGGTGGATCAAAAGATGGCTCTTATACGAAGGTTCGCAATGATCTGTGGAGATATGTACCTGATCCATATTGTCCAGTGCTAAATGCTTGTGCAGTTGCACCTCATAGTGCTTTTCAATCTTCAGACTCGCTATTATGCGAAAAATTATGCACCAGCTTCTTTGATCAATCCATCCATAATCCCACTTCATGGGAATGGATTTTCCCCGGCGGAACTCCATCTACTTCTAATGATCAAAATCCGGCAAACATTTGCTACAACTTGCCAGGTACTTATGATGTAACACTCATCACCACTAATGCAAATGGAAATGACACACTCACGCTACCGAATTACATCACCGTCTATCCTACTCCACCATTTCCAACCATTACACAATTGGGCTACACGCTCACATCCAGTCCGGCAAATTTTTACCAATGGCAATTGAACAGTGCAGACATCCCGGGAGCCACGAATCAATCTTACACCATTTTGCAAACAGGATATTATACCGTGGTTGTTGGTGATGAAAATGGCTGTGTGAATTCAACAACCACTTATGTTTTGATTTCGGGAATTGATGAAATTGATGATGCCGGCATTTTTATTTATCCAAATCCTGCAACAAGTATCCTGATGATTGAATGGCAGAATGGTTTGGAAGGAGAAGAAGTTTCAATCCGGATTTATGATGCGCTTGGGCAGGAAGTTTTTTCCTCAGATCGAATTCCTGATGCTGATCGCAACATGAAAATTAACCTGACTGATTTAGCTCAAGGCATTTATTTTCTCTCGATGAAAATCAATGATGAAATTGTCAGGAGAAAGATTGTGATCACTGTTAATTAACTTCACTCTTAAATACTGTGCGATGAAAAAAATTTACTTCTTGTCCGCGATGTTCGCCTTTCATTTTTCATTTTCACAAAATCCTTTAGTGACACAATGGGATTACCGTTATGGGGGAACGGAACATGATTTTCTTTCCGGCATTCTGCAAACATCCGACGGCGGCTTGATGTTAGGCGGCTATTCTTTATCGCCGGTTAGCGGAGACAAAACACAACCTCTCTGGGGACCTTATCAGCTTGATTACTGGATTGTGAAACTTGACTCCTTCGGCATTAAACAATGGGACCGGGATTTCCAGGCAAGCAATGATGACTATCTTACTGCAATGCAGCAAACAAAAGATGGAGGATATATAGTGGGAGGATATAGTCTATCCGGATACAGTTTTGGCGATAAGACACAAAACTCATTTGGTTATAATGACTACTGGATTGTGAAAATTGATGCCCTTGGAAATAAGCAATGGGATAAAGCTTTTGGAGGCACCTTGGGTGACTATCTTACTTCTATAGATCAAACGAGCGATGGAGGATATATTCTCGGCGGATATTCATGGTCAGATAGCAGTGGTAATAAATCCCAGGCTCACTGGGGAGAGTATGACTATTGGATCGTAAAAACAGATTCGCTTGGCAACAAGCAATGGGATAAAGATTTTGGAGGAACAAAGTCTGACTGGCTTTATTCAGTGAAGCAAACCAAGGATGGAGGATATATTCTGGGAGGACATTCTAATTCTCAAGCCAATGGAAACAAGACGCATCACCTTAAAGGTTCCGAAGATTATTGGATCGTTAAGACGGATGCTAACGGTGTCAAGCAATGGGATAAGGACTATGGAGGCAATGCCGGCAATTATCTGAATTCATTGCAGGAGACAACTGATGGAGGATTTATTCTAGGTGGATCGTCATCTTCAGGCATAAGCGGAGATAAGACACAAGCTTCAAAGGGAGGAGGAGATTACTGGATTGTAAAAACCGATTCGGCCGGCAATATACTTTGGGATAAAGATTTCGGCGGAACAGGTGGTGATGGACCGATCGGAAGCATCTGCCAAACCTCCGACAAAGGATATTTGATCGCCGGATTATCCGGTTCACCCATTAGCGGAGATAAGACTGAAGATAACCTTAGCCCCGGGCAAACCTGGGTAGTAAAAACTGATTCACTCGGGAACAAACAGTGGGATAAAACTCTTCGCACTAATTACATTCCTTACTATGGTCTGGATGAACAAACAGGATTTGCCATTCAAACAAAAGATGGATGCTATGCGATGGCCAATTGCACTACAGCAGGAATCGGAGGAGACAAAACGCAACCAAGCTGGGAAAACTATGATCATGGAACTTATGATTACTGGATCATCAAATTCTGCGACACCACTTTTTCTTGTCCTCTGCCAACGGCATCAATAGCCGCTGATGGTCCAACAACTATTTGCAAGCCGGATAGCGTATTGCTCACCCTCACTTCCAGTTACAGTACCAATTTTCAATGGAAGAAAGGAGGCAACGAAATCGCTGGTGCAACCAATGCTACTTATTCTGCAACCAAAACCGGAACTTACAAATGCCTTGTCACCAATGGTTGTGGCAGCAAAACATCCAACAAAATTTCAGTAACGGCAAATCCACAACCAGCAGCAACCATTACTGCGCCTAATGGGCTCGACCTTTGTCCAACCGGATCAGTGCTGTTGCAGGCAAACAGCGGAGCCGGATACAGTTACCAATGGAAGAAAGGAGCCAACAATATTTCTGGTGCAACAAATCAATCTTACACTGCAACAACAAAAGGAACGTACAAAGTTGTTGTCACGAATACATTCAACTGCAGCAAGACTTCATCAGGTGCTAAAGTGATAAAGACTTGCAGAGAAGAACAACTTTTAGCAGATAACATTGAGTTAAGCGTTTACCCAAACCCTGCATCAGACAGAATTCAAGTTGAATCAAATTTCCTGATGCAAAAAATTGAACTCCATGATTTAGCAGGACGCCTGCTATTCTCTAATGAAAATGTAAACTCAAACTCTGCATCACTCAACCTGGAAAAGCTTCCAAAAGCTATGTACGTAATTACATGCTTTACCACGAGTGGAGCTGTCAGGAAGAGTTTTGTGAAAGATTAATTGACGGTTGTATGTCCTGCACTTTTTCGCCACTCTTGCTCATGCCCAATCTGGTGAATGGACCCGGAATTTGTCAGAAAGGAAAATTGCGATCGTAAACTAAACCGAAACAGAAATATGTAACTTCACTCTGCAATCCCGCACCGTACTGCGCGACTTCTTCCTTCAATTGAAATATTTCTTACGATGAAAAAAATATTACTTCCGCTTCTTTTTATTTCTCTCTTCTCTTTCTTCCCAAAAAAATCCTTCTCACAAAACCAATTGGTGAAGCAATGGGATTATCGCTACGGAGGAACCCTGGGAGAATTTCTCTATTGCTTTCAACAAACTGCTGATGGCGGATATATTCTCGGAGGATTTTCTCAATCCGACAGCAGTGGGGATAAAACACAGAACCAGTTTGGCTGCGCAGATTTCTGGGTTGTAAAGATTGACGCACTTGGCATCAAGCAATGGGACCGAGATTTCGGTGGAATTGGTGGCGACCAAATTTATTCTCTCCAGCAGACCACAGATGGAGGATATATTCTCGGAGGAGTTTCTGATTCTGGAATCAGTGGAAACAAAACTCAGGATGAATATGGCTTCGGAGATTATTGGATTGTGAAGCTTGACGCACTCGGCGATAAACTCTGGGATAAAGATTTCGGAGGAACAAATCTTGACTGGCTTACCTCCCTGCAACAAACAAAAGATGGCGGATATATTCTCGGGGGATATTCTTTTTCAGGAATCGGCGGTGATAAAACCCAGAACACTTATGGAGGAGAAGATTACTGGATTGTAAAAACTGATTCGCTCGGCAACAAATTATGGGATAAAGATTTCGGAGGAACGGGCTATGATGATTTTTATACATTGCAGCAAACTGCTGACGGCGGATATATTCTCGGCGGACAGTCTTATTCCGGAATCAGCGGAGTTAAATCACAAGCCAACTGGGGTAATGATGATTATTGGATTGTAAAAACTGATTCACTTGGCAATCAGCTATGGGATAAAGATTTTGGCGGAACTAACTACGATAACTTTTTTTCATTAGATCAAACTGCTGATGGGGGATTTATTCTGGGTGGATATTCTTATTCCGAAATCAGCGGAGATAAAACTCAGCCAACCTGGGGATCAAATAATGATGATGACTACTGGATTGTAAAAACGGATTCACTTGGCAACAAGCTATGGGATAAAGACTTTGGCGGAACAAGCTATGAAGCTTTCAAAGGAAGTATCTCCCAAACTTCTGACAAGGGTTATTTGCTGGCAGGCACTTCTCAGTCGCCGGCAGGTGCCGACAAATCAGAGAATGATTTAGGAGGTGAACAAGCATGGATTATAAGAACAGATTCGCTCGGCAACAAGCTTTGGGATAAAACCATTTTTACCGACGCACAGGATTTCACAGGCCTCGCAATACAAACAAGCGATGGATGCTACGCAATAGCAAATTATACTTATGCGGGAACAGGAGGATATAAAACACAGGCATCCTGGGGCAACTATGATTATTGGATTGCCAAGTTCTGCGACACCACAGGAAATTATTTATTGCCTCAACCCTCTTTCTCATCACTTGACACAACTATCTGCGAGAAATTCTGCATCGGCTTCACTGATCAATCCAACAACAATCCAACCTCATGGCAATGGTATTTCCCCGGCGGTGACCCTTCATCTTCCACCGATCAAAATCCAAACAACATCTGCTATAATGTTCCAGGCACTTATGATGTAACACTCATCACTTCGAATGCGAACGGGAGCAATACACTCACCTTATCAAATTATATTACCGTCTACCCTACTCCACCATTCCCTACCATCACACAAGTGGGCTACACGCTCACATCGAGTGCAGCAACATCTTATCAATGGCAATTGAACTCTGTTGATATTCCCGGAGCAACAAATCAATCGTACACCGTTTTGCAATCAGGTTATTACACGGTGATTGTTGGTGATGAAAATGGTTGTGTGAATTCGGCATCGCAGGATGTTTTGATTTCGGGAGTTGATGAAATTAATGATGGAAATATTTTCGTTTCACCCAATCCTTCGAATGGAAATTTCATTGTTGAATTGCTCAATGGTTCAATGGAGCGAGAAGTTTCAATTGATGTGGTGAATACACTCGGTCAAAAAGTTTTTTCTTCCAACGAAAAAATTTCCTCCACGCATTGGACGAAGCAAATTGATTTGAGCAATGTTGCTCGTGGTGTTTATTTTATCGGGATAAAGACAGAGAATGAATTTGTGAGGAAGAAAATTGTGATTGCAGAGTAATCCCGAATGAAAGAGTGTAACTTCACTTTGTAATCCCGCAGTACTGCGGGACTTCTTCTCACTGTAAATATTTTTTGTGGTGAAAAAAGTTTGGGTGTTTATTTTTTTCTGCTGTGCACTGAAGTGTGATGAGTGTGTAGCACAAGCGGGTGAGTGGACTTGGATGAAGGGGGATAGTGTCTTCAATGGCACGCCCCTTTATGGTACTCAGGGCATTGCCGACGCTAACAATACTCCTGGTGCGTTGTATGAACCAATACAATGGACGGATAGACAAGGAAACTTCTGGCTCTTCGGTGGGTTATTAAATTTTCAAGATGAGATTAACACACTTTGGAAATTTGATCCAACAATAAATGAATGGACTTGGATAAAGGGTTCTTCTTCAACCGGTGCAGCAGGAGTATATGGAACGCAGGGTGTGCCAGACGTAAACAATACGCCGGGTGGCAGAGCATGGGGGGCATGGGCGTGGATTGATAGTTCTGGAAACCTCTGGCTATATGGCGGATTTGGTTATGACGCTGGCGGCACTCATAATTGGCTTAGCGACCTGTGGATGTACGACATCATGAGCAATGAATGGACCTGGATGAATGGACCAAACATTGGAACATCTAGTGCGGTTTATGGAACAAAAGGAATACCTTCTGCAACTACATCTCCTGGCGGACGAAATGAAGGCGATGCTGCACGGGTTGATGATGAAGACCGCCTATGGTTATTTGGTGGATTAGGATGGAATTCACAGTATGGATTTGAAAATGATATGTGGATGTGGGATCCAAACATTCATGAGTGGACATGGATGCAAGGCACGAACATACTAAACGATATTGGGGTGTTTGGTACAAAAGGAGTTGCAGATTCAGCGAATGTCCCAGTGGGTAGAGGGTGCTACTGTAATTGGAAAGACTCTGACGGAAACTTTTATTTTTTCGGTGGTTGGAACAATTCTTTCTGGAATGACCTATGGAAATACGATTGGCAGACGAATGTGTTTACATGGGTATCAGGGTCATCATTGCCTGGAGGAAGTGGAACTTATGGCACTCAAGGAATTCCCGACACAAATAATATTCCCGCAGCACGTTTTGAAAACCGTTCTTTCTGGCAAGACGACTGCGGAAACTTTTGGCTCTGGGGCGGAAAGTGGAGTTACTGGGTAATGTCGAATGATCTCTGGCGGTACAAACCTTCAACACGAGAATGGATGTGGGTGAGCGGAGAAAACGTCGGAAATTATACCGGATCTTATGGCGTGAAAGAAGTTTCTTCACCTTCCAATGAACCACCGGCAAAATGGGGAGGTGTAAGTTGGATTGACAACAGTGGAAATCCTTGGATGTTTGGGGGAGCAATTCTCCAAAGCGCTTTTAATGACTTATGGCGTTATGTTCCTGATTCATTATTCTGTATTCAACAACAGGCATCACCTGTTAATTTCGGAGCAATCGATACCACTATCTGCGAAAAGCTTTGTATCGACTTTTATGATTCCTCGCAGAATAACCCAACATCTTGGTACTGGCAATTCCCCGGGGGTAATCCTTCTTCATCAACAGATCAAAATCCAACCAACATCTGTTACAACTTACCCGGTGTTTATGATGTAACACTAATCACTACGAATGCAAATGGAACTGACACACTCACATTGCAGAATTACATCACTGTCTACTCTACTCCGCCATTTCCAACCATTACACAAGTTGGATATATACTCACATCGAGTCCGGCGAGTTCTTATCAATGGCAATTGAATGCTGTTGATATTTCAGGAGCAACGAATCAATCATATACCATCATGCAAACAGGATATTACACGGTGATTGTTGGTGATGAAAATGGTTGTGTGAATTCGACGACTACTTATTTTTTGATTTCGGGAGTTGATGATGTGAGTAGTGGAAACATTTCCATTTCACCCAATCCTTCGAATGGAAATTTCATTATTGAAATGTTGCAAACAGAAAATTCAGGTGAACTTTCAATTGATGTGGTGAATACGCTCGGGCAAAAAGTTTTTTCTTCCAACGAAAAAATTTCCTCCGCGCATTGGACGAAGCAAATTGATTTGAGCAATGTTGCTCGTGGTATTTATTTCGTCGGGATTAAAACAGAGAATGAATTTGTGAGGAAGAAAATTTTGATTGCAGAGTAATCCCGAATGAAAGAATGTAACTTCACTTTGTAATCCCGCAGTGCGGGACATCTTCTCACTGTAAATATTTTTTGTGTGAACAAAATTTTACTCGCACTACTTTTCATTTCACAATTTTCACTTGTCACTCTGCAGGAGTCCTTCGGACAAAATCCATTAGTGAAACAATGGGATTACCGGTATGGCGGCACAGCTTCAGATGATATTACTTGCTTTCAGCAAACGGCTGACGGAGGATTTATATTAGGAGGAATGTCCCGTTCCGGTATCAGTGGAGATAAAACACAATCAACATGGGGTTTACCGGGATCCGATTATGATTACTGGGTTGTTAAGCTTGATTCACTTGGCATCATGCAATGGGATAAAGATTTCGGAGGAACAAATAACGATTTGCTTTATTCATTGTGTCAAACTACTGATGGCGGATATATTCTCGGAGGAAGTTCCTGGTCGGACAGCAGCGGAGATAAGAGCCATAAAAATTGGGATTCTACTTTGACGCTTCCGGATTACTGGATCATAAAAATTGATTCATTCGGCAACAAGCAATGGGATAAAACTTTTGGAGGTACAGAATGGGATGAGCTTTTCTCATTGCAACAAACGACTGACGGAGGATATATTTTGGGCGGAATTTCAAACGACCTTATCAGCGGAGATAAAACACAAACCAATTGGGATTCCACAACCTATTCCTGGGATTACTGGATTGTAAAAACAGATTCACTCGGTAATAAAGAATGGGATAGGGATTTCGGCGGAACAAAAAACGATGTCCTTTTTTCCATGCGCCAAACCGCTGACGAAGGATATATTCTCGGTGGAACTTCCTGGTCCGGCATCAGCGGAGACAAAACGCAGCAAACATGGGGAGACAGCACTGATTATGATTTCTGGATTGTAAAAGTTGATTCACTCGGAATTAAGCAGTGGGATAAAGATTTTGGAGGAACCAATGGAGACCAACTTTTTTCATTGCAGCAAACTGCTGACGCCGGATATATTCTCTCAGGGCAATCAATATCCGATAGCACCGGTGATAAAACTCAGCCGACATGGGGATTTATTGATTACTGGATCGTAAAAACTGATTCACTTGGTAACAAACAATGGGATAAAGATTTTGGAGGTACTGACTGGGAAGATGAATTCGGAAATGTTTCGCTCGCACTGGATGGCGGATACATCATTGCCGGCACTTCTTACTCAAATATTGGAGGAGATAAGACAGAAAATAATTTATTTGGGAACGAGCAGGCGTGGATTGTAAAGACAGATGCTTCAGGAATAAAGCAATGGGATAAAACAGTGTTTGCTTATGGGCACGATGAAATGGGCTTAGCCATTCAAACACAAGATGGATGTTATCTATTTGCAGTTATGGAGAGTGGAGGAGTTGGAGGATACAAAACGCAGCCGGCCTGGAATTATTCAAATGATTACTGGATCGTAAAATTCTGTGATACCACTTCGCTATCAGCAGTTAATTTTCTTGCGAGTGATACCACGTTGTGCGAAAAGTTCTGCATTGACTTTCATGATTCCTCTCAGAACAATCCCACCGCATGGCAATGGATTTTCCCCGGCGGTGATCCTTCTTCATCTACTGATCAAAATCCAACTAACATTTGCTACAACTCACCTGGCAATTATGATGTTACGCTCATCACTACTAATGCAAATGGAAGCGATACGCTCATGCTGCACAATTACATCACAGTCTATCCTACTCCGCCATTTCCAACCATCACGCAAGTTGGATACACGCTCACATCCACTCCGGCAAATTCTTATCAATGGCAATTTAATTCGGTTGATATTCCCGGAGCAACCAATCAATCGTACACCATTTTGCAATCCGGCTATTACACAGTGGTTGTTGGTGATTCCAATAGCTGTAAAAATTCTACCACAGTTTATGTTTTGATTACGGGAGTTGATGAAGTGAATGGTGATGTGAATCTTTCCATCTATCCCAATCCCTCATCAGGTAATTTTATTGTTGAGTGGATCAATAGCTTAATGGTTGGCGAAGTTGCGATTGATGTTGTGAATACGCTTGGACAAAAAGTTTTTTCTTTTAAACAATCCCGATCAATTGGGACAACTTTTGGGTATAAAAAAGAAATTGACTTAAGCAAGGAAGCCTCCGGCGTTTACTTTATACAAATAAGAATGGAAAATATTTTTGCTGCAAAGAAAATTATAATCACAAAGTAGTTACAATGAAAAAAAATCTGCTCTTCTTTTTTCTAACATCTATCTTCTACCTTCTAACCTCTCTTGGCTTGCGTGCACAGTCCGGGCAATGGACCTGGATGAAAGGTGATAACACTCAAAGTAATCCTCCTGTTTACGGCACGCAGGGTATTCCCGACTCCACCGTAAATCCTCCTTCAGTATATGAGCCCGTGGAATGGACCGATCTGCAGGGAAACTTCTGGCTCTTTGGCGGCGACGGGGTAGGGAGTACATACGCTGACTTGTGGATGTTCAATGTCGCCTCAAACAATTGGACATGGATGAAAGGACCGGGCTTACCTGATGTCATCGGTATATATGGAACGCAGGGTGTTCCTGATGCATTAAATAATCCGGGCTCAAGAGCATGGGGCGCCATGTCGTGGGTTGACACATCGGGAAACCTTTGGATGTTCGGGGGACAGGGTTATGGAACTTTTTACGGTCTTGATTTTCTCGGTGAGCTTTGGAAGTATGATATAGGAACCAATGAATGGACCTGGATGGGCGGGCTTACTCAGCTTCCCAACCATGGCACTCTTGGCGTTCCTTCTCCCACTAACTATCCCGGGGCGCGTGTTGAAGACAATGCATCTTGGGTAGATGCAGATAACAACCTCTGGTTTTTCGGAGGCATTTCTGATCTCGGAATGATGAATGATCTGTGGAAATATGAGATGTCCAGCGGAGAGTGGGTATGGATGAAGGGCTCCAGCTCAGCAGGACAGTCCGGTACTTACGGAACAAAAGGAGTAGAGAACGCTTCAAATGTTCCGGGTTGCCGCGGCACCTATTCAAAATGGAAAGACGCTTCCGGAAATTTCTGGATGTTTGGGGGATGTAATTACGCCGGAACAGTCTATAATGATTTTTGGCGCTTTAATCCTGTAACAAGTAGCTGGACATGGATGGGTGGAAACAATTTTTCAAACGGACCTGGCGAGGCCGGGATCAAATGCGAGGACTCATCTGACTTTATAAGTAACCCGAGATATGAGAACCGGGCTAGCTGGACGGATGCATGCGGCAATTTTTGGCTCTTGGGAGGTCGTGACCAATCCGGTTATGAGCACAATGATCTTTGGGTTTATTCAGCAGGGCAAAATAAATGGGCCTGGGTGGCAGGAACCCTGAATGCGAACGCCGGCGGAGTATATGGTACCAAGGGCATCCCTGATACCGCCAATCACCCTGGTGCAAGATCCGGAAATGTTGGCTGGCTAAGCGCTGATGGAAATCTTTGGATGTTTGGCGGGTTGAACGTTAATTATTTTAATGACCTCTGGCGATTCACTCCTGACTCATCGTGCCTCGCATGGTTGTATTGCAGTGCGTCGCAATTTTTGCCGGCCGCAGCATTCTCTGTTACTGATTCATCAGTATGTGCCGCTGCTTGTCTCTCATTTACTGATTTGTCTCAGAACAATCCCACCTCGTGGCATTGGGAATTTCCGGGAGGAATACCTTCTTCATCCGGTGTTCAGAATCCAACAAATATCTGCTACTACACTGCAGGAACCTATGACGTAACATTGATCGCGACCAATGCTGCGGGCAGTGATACTATTGTTCTTGCAAATTTTATCGCAGTCAACGCTCCCCCTTCTGCTGCGATTATCCAGAGCAACGACACGCTCTATTCTTCAGCAGGATTCAGCTATCAATGGTATACGAATGGAAATAGCATCAGCGGAGCAACAAATTATTTTTATGTGCCGTCCTCAGAGGATTTTTATTCTGTGGTCATCACCGACAGCAACGGATGTAACGCTGCCGACACCATCTTTTTTTCATTTGCACCCCAGACAAACTTTTCTGCTCCTGATACTACAATCTGCGAAAAGTTCTGCATGGATTTCTTTGATCAATCCACCAACAATCCGGTAAGCTGGAGTTGGAATTTCCCCGGAGGAAATCCTTCTTCATCAACACTTCAAAATCCATCGCAGATTTGTTACAATTTGCCGGGCAATTATGATGTCATGCTTATTACAACGAATGCTTTCGGAAGTGACACACTCCTGCTGAGTGGTTTCGTTACCGTTTATTCCACGCCTCCGTTTCCTTCTATTACACAAGTTGGTTACACGCTCACATCAAGTGTTGCAGATTCATATCAATGGCAATTCAACTCGGTAGATATTCCCGGAGCAACCAATCAATCGTACACCATTTTGCAAACCGGGTATTACACAGTAGTTGTTAGCGACTCTAATGGTTGTGTAAATTCTTCTACCGAGTATGTGTTGATCAGCGGCATTCATGATGTAATAAGTGATGGGAACATTTCTATATATCCTAATCCTTCTTCGGGAAGTTTTATGGTTGAATTGATAAATGGTTTAATGGTTGGTGATGTTTCGATTGATGTAGTGAATACACTTGGTCAAATTATTTTTTCATCAACAGAATCCCAGTCACCCGGAGCTTCTAATTTTAAAAAAGAAATTGACTTAACTAAAGAAGCTCAGGGTGTATACTTCCTTAAAATACTCGCAGAGTCCTTTGGAAAAACAAAAACTGTTTTTGCTACGAAGAAAATTATCATCACAAAGTAGCTAGTATGAAAAAAAATCTATCTATCCAACGAAACTTTAGCGAAGTCGGACTGCTCTTTTTTCTAGCATCTCTCTTCTACCCCGAAGAAAAATCGGGATTTCGCAAATCATTTTGTTTACTATTGGTGCTCAACCTTCTACCTTCTCCTTCGGTGCGTGCACAGTCCGGCGAGTGGACATGGATGAAAGGTGACAGCATTCCGAATTCACCCGGGACCTTCGGAACAATCGGAGTACCGGATGCTGCCAACAAACCTCCCGCATTATACGAGCCGTGTGAATGGAGAGATCATGATGGAAACTTCTGGCTCTTTGGCGGCGGCAACAGCTACAACACACTTTGGAAATTTGATGTGTCAACAATGGAATGGACATGGATGAAAGGAAGCAGTGGTCCTAACGGTATAGCAGTATATGGAACACAGGGTGTTTCCAGTCCCAATAATACTCCCGGCGCGCGGACCGCTTCCACATCCTGGGTTGATAACGATGGCAACTTATGGTTGTATGGCGGCAACTGGGATATTAACGGCAAAAGTGATCTTTGGAAATATGAAGTGACAACGAATGAGTGGACATGGATGGATGGTTCGTCAGGTGTTGATGCACTTGGTGTCTATGGAACCAAGGGAATTCCTGATCCGCTGAATGATCCGGGAGCGCGTTTAGAAACAGCAGCAGCGTGGGTTGATGATGCAAACAATCTTTGGTTTTTCGGAGGACAACTTTGCTGCAATGCCATGGGTTATATTGATGACGTTTGGAGATATAATACCACCTCGGGTGAATGGACATGGATGCAGGGATCTTCTGTTTCGTTACAACCACCAGTCTATGGAATGCTCGGCGTCGCCGATTCTGCAAACACTCCCGGCAACAGAAGAATATATTCACATTGGAAAGACATAGACGACAACTTCTGGATTTGCGGAGGTCAGAGTAACGGTAATTGCTTTAATGATTTGTGGAAGTATGATCCGGACTTAAATGTATGGACGTGGATGCATGGCTCCAATACAGTAAACTCAACCGGACATTACGGAACATCCTGCGTCTTCGATTCAATTAACGAACCTCCTGCACGAATGGAGAATCGTTTTTACTGGAGTGACTCGTGCTATAATTTCTGGATGTTCGGAGGAGTGAATACCAGCTCCGGGTTTTATCACAACGATCTCTGGTGCTATTCGCCTTCTATCAATGAATGGAAATGGACGGGCGGTTCTTCCCTGCCGGATGAGGACGGATTGTATGGAACGATGGGTGTGTCTTCCTCATCCAATCATCCGGGAGCACGGTATGGCGGAGTGGCATGGCTTGGCCCCAATGAAAGCTTGTGGCTGTTTGGCGGCCTTGGCTATCCGTTTAATAATAATGTTGGTGAATTGAACGATCTGTGGCGCTTCATTCCTGATTCAAGTTGTGTTGCGTGTAATGTTATTTATCTGCCGAATGCTGCTTTTCAAAGCTCTGATACTTCACTCTGTGAAAAATTCTGCATCGGCTTCACTGATCAATCCAGCAACAATCCAACGTCATGGCAATGGATTTTCCAGGGCGGTAATCCTTCATCTTCTACGGATCAAAATCCAACCAACATTTGCTACGATGTGCCCGGCGTTTATGATGTAACGCTAATTACAACTAATGTAAATGGAAGTGACACACTCACACTGTTGAATTTCATCACCGTCTACCCTACTCCGCCATTTCCAACCATCACTCAAGCAGGGTATACACTCACATCGAGTCCGGCGAGTTTTTACCAATGGCAATTCAACTCTAATGATATTCCGGGTGCCACCAATCAATCATACACTATTTTGCAGACAGGGCTTTATACTGTAATTGTCAGCGATTCCAATGGCTGCGTGAATTCTGCCACCACGTATGTTTTGATTTCAGGAATTGATGAAGTGAATAGTGCTGTCAATCTTTTCATTTATCCTAATCCTTCTTCAGGAAATTTCACCCTCGAATTGTTGAATGAAATGTGTTGTGATGAAATTTCGATTGATATAATGAACATGCTTGGCCAAAAAGTTTTTTCTTCCTCTGAAAAAATTTCATCCTCTGATTGGAAAAGGGAAATTGATTTGTCCAAAGGACTCCATTCGGAGAGTGAGGTTGTTCGCGGTGTTTATTTCATCGAGATAAAAACAGAGAAAGAATTTATGAGGAAGAAAATTTTGATTGCCGATTAACCTGCCGAACAAAGAGTGTAACTTCACTCTGGTAAATAACTCGCTTCTCTTACTGGTAATTTTATTAGGATGAAAAAAAGTTTACTGCTGCTCTTGCTTTTCATTTCCAATTTTTTGTTCTTCTCTCCGCAGGAGTCCTTCGGACAAAATCCATTGGTGAAGCAGTGGGATTATCGGTTTGGGGGAACCGGTGATGAGTATCTCTCTTGTTTCATAGAAACATCTGACTTAGGGTACATGATCGGTGGAGATTCTTGGTCTGATATCAGCGGAGATAAAACGCAATCTTCATGGGGTGAAAGTGATTTTTGGGTTGTAAAAATTGATGGGGTTGGCATTATGCAGTGGAACAGACGGTTTGGAGGAACGAATTATGATGAGCTTTTTGCCATTCAGCAAACTTCTGATGGCGGATATATTTTGGGAGGATTTTCTTCATCAGACAGCAGCGGAGATAAGACTGAGCATAGTTGGGGCAACTGGGATTATTGGATTGTAAAGATTGATGAACTTGGAAATAAACAATGGGATAAGAGGTTTGGTGGTAGCAGTGATGATGAACTTTATTCTCTTGAGCAAACTTCTGATGGTGGATATATTTTGGGTGGAAGTTCTAATTCTCCAATCAGTGGAGATAAGACACAAGATGCGTGGGGATCTTCGGATTATTGGATAATAAAAACTGATTCACTTGGTAATAAGGTGTGGGATAAACGATTGGGTGGAGGTGATTATGAACAACTTTCTTACATTCATCAAACAAATGACGGAGGATTTATTTTAGGAGGAATATCAAGTTCATTAATTGACGGAGACAAAACAGAATCCAGTTGGGGATATCAAGACTATTGGATTGTCAAAACTGATTCGGTGGGTAATCAATTATGGGATAAGGATTTTGGAGGAACAGGAAATGATCAACTTTATTCCTTGAACCTAACTAGTGATTATGGGTATATTCTTGGGGGACTTTCTCAATCCAATATTAGTGGCGATAAAACCCAACCAGTATGGGGTCCTGTAAGTGATGTAGACTATTGGTTAATAAAAATTGATTCCATAGGAACCAAGCAATGGGATAAAGACTTTGGTGGAACTGAATACGATGATTTTTTTGGAACTATTTCTTCAACATTAGATGGAGGGTACTTAATTGCAGGTTGGTCTAAGTCCGATAGTAGTGGTAATAAGACAGAAAATAATTTAGGTGCAATACAATCATGGGTCATTAAGATCGATTCATACGGAAACAAAATATGGGACAAGACGCTATTCGCAATTGGCAATGACAATGGAGGATATGCGTTGCAGGATAATGATGGATGTTACGTAATAGCTACTCCTACTAATGCAGATGTTGGCGGTTATAAAACTCAACATAATTGGGATCCTTCATTTAATACCGGTGATTATTGGATCGTTAAATTCTGTGATACCACAGGAAGTTATTTGCTTCCGCATTCTTTCTTCTCCTCAATTGATACCACCATCTGCGAAAAATTCTGCATCAACTTCCTCGATCAATCCAACAACAATCCCACCGCATGGCAATGGCAATTCCCCGGAGGTAATCCATCTTCTTCAACTCTTCAAAATCCAACCAACATCTGCTACAACATACCGGGCACGTATGATGTAACACTCATCACCACCAATGCAAATGGTAGTGATACCCTCACGCTGCACAATTACATCACCGTCTATCCCATTCCGCCAATACCAACCATCACGCAAGTGGGTTACACACTCACATCAAGTCCGGCAAGTTCTTATCAATGGCAATTGAATGCAGTGGATATTCCCGGCGCAACCAATCAATCTTACACCATTTTGCAAACAGGTTATTACACGGTGGTTGTTGGTGATTCAAACAGTTGTAAAAATTCTGCCTCTGTTTATATTTTGATTTCAGGAGTTGATGAAGTGAGTGGTGATGCAGGCATTTCTATCTATCCCAATCCCTCCTCCGGAAGTTTCAAAATTGAATTATTGCAACCAGAAAACTCCGGTGAAGTTTTAATTGATGTGATAAACACACTCGGGCAAAAAGTTTTTTCTTCCCAACAATCCCGATCAATCCGGACTTCTCCTGACTTCAAAAAAGAAATTGACTTAACTAAAGAAGCTCAAGGTGTTTACTTCCTTAAAATAAAAACGAAAACTGTTTTTGCTACGAAGAAAATTATCATCACAAAATAATTACAATGAAAAAAAATCTACTGCTCTTTTTTCTAACATCTATCTTCTACTTTCTATCCTCTCCTTTAGTGCATGCTCAATCCGGCGAGTGGACCTGGATGAAAGGTGACAGCATTCCAAATTCACTTGGGACTTTCGGAACAATCGGCATCCCCAATGCAGCCAACAAACCTCCCGGACTATACGAGCCGTGCGAATGGAGAGATCATGACGGAAATTTCTGGCTCTTTGGTGGCAGCTACAGCTACAATACTCTTTGGAAATTTGAAACAACTACAAGTGAGTGGACATGGATGAAAGGAACCAATGGTGTGGGTGGAACAGCAGTATATGGCACTCAAGGTGTTTCTGATCCTAACAATACTCCCGGCGCCCGGCTTGCATCAACATCGTGGGTTGATAACGATGGCAACTTATGGTTGTATGGCGGTGTCGAGACTTCTGCCGGCAAAAGTGATCTTTGGAAATATGAAGTCACCACTAACGAGTGGACCTGGATGGATGGCTCATCAGGAGGAAATGCTCTTGGTGTTTATGGAACCAAGGGAATTCCTGATCCGCTGAATGATCCGGGAGCGCGTTTAGAAACAGCAGCAGCATGGGTTGATGATGCAAATAACCTGTGGTTTTTCGGAGGACAACTTTGCTGCAATGCCAACGGATACATTGATGATGTTTGGAGGTATAACACAACAACTGGTGAATGGACGTGGATGCAGGGATCGTCAATTTCATTACAACCTCCCGCGTACGGGACTCTCGGCATTGCCGATTCAGCAAACACTCCCGGCAACAGAAGAATATATTCACACTGGAAAGATGCAGATGGCAACTTCTGGATTTTCGGAGGTCAGGCCAACGGTAGTTGCTTTAATGATTTGTGGAAGTATGATCATAACTTAAATCTATGGACGTGGATGCATGGTTCCAACATTGTAAACTCAACAGGACATTACGGAACAAGTTGCACTTTCGATTCATTGAACGAACCTCCTGCGCGAATGGAAAATCGTTTTTACTGGACTGACTCGTGCTCTAATTTTTGGATGTTCGGAGGACTGAATACAAGCTCCGGGTTTTATCACAATGATCTCTGGTGCTATTCGCCCGCCATGAATAAATGGAAATGGACGAGTGGTTCTTCCCTGCCGAATCAGGATGGATTGTATGGAACTATGGGTGTGTCTTCTTCATCCAATCATCCGGGAGCACGATATGGCGGAGTGGCATGGCTTGGTCACAATGAAAGCTTGTGGCTGTTTGGCGGTCATGGCTATCCTTTTGATAATAACGTGGGTGACTTGAATGATCTTTGGCGATTCATTCCTGATTCAGGTTGTGTGTCCTGTAATGTTGTCAATCTTCCGGGTGTCGCTTTTCAAAGCTCTGATACTTCACTCTGTGAAAAATTCTGCATCAGCTTCACTGACCAATCCATCAACAACCCAACATCATGGCAATGGATTTTTCAGGGCGGTAATCCTTCATCTTCTACCGATCAAAATCCAACCAACATTTGCTACGACGTGCCCGGTGCTTATGATGTGACACTGATTACAACCAATGCGTATGGAAGCGATACACTCACCTTACCGGATTTTATAACAGTCTATGCTACTCCGCCGTTTCCCACCATCACGCAAGTGGGTTACACGCTTACATCGAGTCCGGCGAATTCTTATCAGTGGCAATTCAACAGTGCAGATATTCCGGGAGCAACCAATCAATCATACGCTATTTTGCAAACGGGGCTTTATACTGTGGTTGTTAGCGATTCAAATGGCTGCGTGAATTCTGCGACCACGTATGTTTTGATTTCTGGAATTGATGAGACGAGTGGTGGAAATATTTTCATTTCACCAAATCCTTCGAATGGAAATTTCATTGTTGAATTGCCAAATGGTCCCGATTTGATCGGGATGGTTGATGAAGTTTCCATTGATGTAGTGAATACCCTGGGGCAAAATATTTTTTCTTCTTCAGAATCCCGATCAATCGGGATTGCTTCTCATTTCAAAAAAGAAATTGACTTGAGTGGCGTTGCCGGCGGCGTTTATTTCATCGTGATAAAATCTCAAAACATTTTTCTGAAAAATAAAATCATCATTACAAAATAATCCTGATGAAAAAATTCTTTACCACGAAATTCTTTTTTAGTCCTGTTTCTTTCGTCTTATGTCTTGCGTCAGTACAGGCGCAGCAAGGCCAATGGACATGGATGAAGGGCAATAGCGGAAATGCCACCACGGCTGTATACGGAACGCAAGGTGTTCCTGCGGCGGCAAATACTCCGCATGGCCTTTATGAAATGTGTGAGTGGCGTGATAAGCAAGGCAACTTTTGGATATATGGCGGGTTGAACGCAGGCTTCTATAGCAATCTTTGGAGGTACGATCCAATTACTAATGAATGGGCCTGGATGAAAGGCCCCGGCGCTGTTGTGAATCAGACTCCTGTTTACGGAACACAGGGAGTTCCGAATATTAATAACACGCCCGGAGCCAGAGGCCGCGGCAGCGCATCATGGGTTGATACCTCTGGTAACTTATGGCTTTTTGGTGGTGACAACGGCGCTGAATATGATGATCTGTGGAAATATGATATCAGCACGAATGAGTGGACATGGATGTCAGGTACAACAACACAACTTTCGTCCGGCGTTTACGGGACTCTCGGCATTCCTTCATCCGCGAATCATCCCGGGGCAAGGCGTGAAACCAATGCCGCCTGGTGCGATGCCGGTAATAATCTGTGGATGTTCGGTGGATATGGGTACGATTTCTACGGAAGTTATATCGGAGTGATGAATGACCTTTGGAAATACAATATTGCAACCAACGAATGGACATGGATGCGCGGTTCTGAATTTTCCGGTAACTATGGAAGCTACGGCACCCTGGGCGTCTCTGATACTTCAAACAATCCTCCGGCAAGGATGGTATATACAAAGTGGATTGATACGAGTGGAAACTTTTGGATCTTCGGCGGGGGTGATTACAACACCGATGATTACTACAACGATGTTTGGAAATATGACCCTGACATAAATGAATGGACATGGATGAGTGGAACCAATCTGGTGAACAATGATGGAAACACCAGCAGCTTGTGTACATCGGGAATTGACCTCGTTGGTCCTGCCCGTTTTGAGAATAGAGCTTGCTGGACTGACAAGTGCAACGGCTTCTGGACATTCGGGGGATCGAGAACGGGCAACCTTCTTGACAACTATAATGATCTGTGGTTTTTCAATTCGCAATCTTTGGAATGGACCCAGGCAGAAGGTTCAGTGATTGCCAATCAGTCGGGAAGCTACGGTACGCAAGGCGTTTCTGACCCTTCGAACCAGCCACCGAGCCGTGGTGGTTCAATAGCATGGCGTGATGATGCCGGTAATCTCTGGATGTTTGGCGGTGCTGATCAATTTGTAATTATGTACAATGATATCTGGCGCTATGTAAGCGATCCCTCTTGTCCTCCTCAAAATCTTTGCACAAGTTCAGCAGGCCCTCAATTTTTTACTGCCGATACTGACGTTTGTGAAAAGTTCTGCATCTCTTTTTTTGATACCTCGCAGAACAACCCTACTTCATGGCAATGGCTATTCCCCGGCGGATCACCATCTTCGTCAGCATTACAAAATCCTGCAAACATCTGCTATGACATTCCGGGCGTATACGATGTAACCCTGATTACCACTAGTGTCGGCGGAACTGATACGCTAACACTATCAAATTACATTACTGTATATGCCACACCACCATTTCCAACTATTACGCAGGTTGGTTACACACTCACCTCGAGTGCTGCTGTCACTTATCAGTGGCAATTGAACTCGGGAAATATTCCCGGCGCAACAAATCAGTCGTACACAGTTTTGCAAAGCGGTTATTATACGGTGATTGTAAGTGACTCTAATGGTTGTGTGAATTCTGCTTCCATAAAAGTTACCATCAGTGGTATTGATGAGGTAAGTGATATGAATGTTTCTATATATCCCAATCCTTCTTCAGGAAATTTTATTATTGAATGGCTGAATGGTCCCGGGATGGTCGGCGAAATTTCGATTGATGTAATGAACATGCTGGGGCAAAAAGTTTTTTCTGCTGAAGAACCCCGATCAATCGGGACTGCTGATGATGTAAAGAAGAAAATTGATCTTAATGATGTTGCCCGCGGTATTTATTTCATCGAGATAAAAACAGAGAAAGAATTTATGAGGAAGAAAATTTTGATTGCGGACTAACCTGACAAGGAAAGAGTGTAACTTCACTCTGTCATCTTGTAATACTGCACGACTTCTCTTTATTGCAAACTTTATTCGATGAAAAAAAAATTCCTCATTATTATTTTCTGCTGTGCCGTGAAGTATGATGTGTGTGTTGCCCAGGCAGGAGAATGGACCTGGATGAAAGGAGATAGTACCTCTGTCCCTTTCGGTGTTTTTGGTACACAGGGTGCTTATAGTTCCCTTAATAACCCGCCGGGACTCTATGAGCCTTCAGAATGGAAAGATTTAGCCGGCCACTTCTGGCTTTTCGGTGGTGTTGGGGAATACAATACGTTGTGGGAGTATGATCCTTCCATCAACCAATGGCGATGGATGGGTGGATCAAACTATGCGGCTGCACCGGGAGTGTACGGCACTCAGGGAATCCCTTCTTCAAATAATATTCCGGGAGCACGCGGCTGGGGTGCTGCAAGCTGGACAGATAACTCCGGAAATTTTTTCCTCTTTGGCGGAGGTGGTTATGATGTGAACGGATATTATGGAAGCTTAAATGATCTCTGGCAATATGATGTTTCAACCGGAGAATGGACATGGATGTCCGGCTCATCAATGATAGAACAAACAGGCGTTTATGGAATTCAAACGGTGCCTGGCCCTGCAAATCATCCCGGTGCCCGCAGTGAAACAAATAGCTCATGGATTGATGCCTCCGGCAATATTTGGCTGTTTGGAGGTTATGCACTTTATCCTTTTGGAAGCTTTAATGATCTATGGAGATTCGATTTGAGCACTTTAGAATGGACATGGATGAAGGGTGCAAGCTATCCGAACCCGGGAGGTATTTACGGAACTCTTGGTGTTGCTGATATAAACAACACCCCCGGTGGTCGCATGAGTTATTCAAAGTGGAAAGATCAATCAGGGAATTTCTGGTTGTTTTCAGGACTTGAGATCTCCACTTATGATTTAAGGAATGATGTCTGGAAATATGATCCGCAGGCAAACGAATGGACCTGGATGAGTGGTTCTAACTCTGTTAATTCGCAGGGATCTCTATCTTCTAATTGTGATCCATTAACTACCAATATTCCCTCGGCGCGGTTTGAGAACAGAGCTGCATGGTCAGACTGTGGTGGACACCTCTGGACATTTGGTGGTGCGGGTGATGCCTATGGATACAATTCCTTTTCTGATTTATGGTCGTTCAACAGTAATACACTTGAGTGGACGCTGGTTAATGGAACTACCTTGGGAAATCAGCCCGGTTTTTACGGAGCACAGGGGATACCCTCTCCAGATAATTATCCGCAATCACGCTTTGGAGCTATTTCATGGATAGATGATAGCTGCAACTTATGGATGTTTGGCGGATCTGGCCTGAATGATTTATGGAAGTTCCAACCTGATCCATCATGCCCCGGAACATTTGTTTGCAATTCAGATTGCAATCCACTTTCGCAAATCAGCTTTGGTGCATCTTCATTGAAACTCTGCGAAAAATTTTGCATTGATTTTTTTGATTCTTCCTCGAACAATCCTACAGCATGGCAATGGATTTTCCCCGGTGGGTCTCCTTCATCTTCCACCGATCAAAATCCAAATAATATTTGCTACACGGTACCCGGCATCTTTGATGTAACACTCATCACCACCAATGCAAATGGAAACGATACACTCACGCTGTACAACTACATCACTGTCTATCCTACTCCACCCTTTCCTACGATCACACAAGTTGGTTATACACTCACATCGAGTCCCGCAAGTTCGTATCAGTGGCAATTCAATTCAATAGATATTCCGGGAGCGACCAATCAATGGTACACCATTTTGCAAACCGGCTATTACACAGTAGTTGTAGGTGACGAGCATGGTTGCGTAAATTCTTTTACCGTATATGTGCTCATCAGCGGCATTGATGATGTGATGAGTGATGGGAACATTTCGATTTATCCAAATCCTTCTTCAGGAAATTTTATGGTTGAATGGCTTAATGGCTTAATGGCTGATCAAGTTTCGATTGATGTAGTGAATACTCTTGGGCAGATTATTTTTTCATCAACAGAATCCCGATCTATCGGGACTACTTCAGGATTCCAAAAAGAAATTGACCTGAGTAATGCAGCAAGCGGCATTTACTTCATCGAAATAAAAACGGCGAGTGTATTTGTGAGGAAGAAAATTTTGATTGCTGAATAAGCTGATATAGAAAGAGTGTGACTTCACTGTGTAAATAGCCCCTTCTCTTCAGTGTTAAATTTTTTAGGATGAAAAAAATTTTACTCTTTGTTATTTGCTGCGTGATGATTGCAAATTGCTTTGCGCAGTCGGGATGTGGACGTGGGTAAAGGGCGACACAGTACCAAACAGTCCTGGCAATTATGGAACTCAGGGCATCTCCGATCCACAGAACACACCACCCGCAATTTCATTCGTTGGAAGATGGATTGACCTACAGGGTAATTTTTGGATGTTCGGCGGCTGGAGCGGACCTTTATACAATGATCTTTGGAAGTTTGATCCTGTGAGTGAAAATTGGACCTGGGTTAAAGGACCAGGTGTAGTAAATGATCCGGGTTATTTTGGAACACAAGGGATTCCTTCGCCATTAAATAATCCTCCGTGCATGAATGCTCCAATGACCTGGACTGACAATTCAGGAAACCTCTGGCTATATGGAGGCTTCGGAGAATGCGGAGGCCCTTTTGACAATGAGTTGGCTGCTTTGTGGAAGTATGAAATTGCAAGCAATGAATGGACATGGATAAATGGCCAACAGCAGTGTCATATTTCACCGTCATTCGGTTCTTTAAACACTCCTGATCCATCAAATACACCCGGATCCAGATATTGGGCAACAAGCACATGGGTTCAACAAGACACACTATTTTTATTTGGTGGCAGAAATGGTAATCAACCGTATAAATTTTACAGTGATATCTGGAAATATGATCTCTCTACCAATGAATGGACATGGATCAAGGGACCGAATGTCGAAAATCAAAGTAGCATTTATGGCACGATGGGAGTACCAGATTCTCTGAATAATCCAAGCGCACGGGGATGCGTGAGTTCATGGACATCCTTAAACGGAGATTTTTGGATGTGGGGTGGTGATAATGCTCTTCCAAGTGACATCTGGAAATACGATCATCTTACACACGATTGGACTTGGGTAAGTGGCATCATAAACATTATTGATACGGGTAATTATGAAGGCGAATGTTCTCAGGATACGTTACAGCGGCCAGCTCAACGCATTGAGAATTCCGCTATATGGCGAAACAAGAATGACTTGGTCTTTACGTTTGGTGCCAGCTTTGGCATTTTCTGTAGAAATGATTTATGGGTTTATTGTTCATCAGTAAACAGGTGGGTTCTTTTAAAAGGAAATAATTTACTTGATCAACCAGGCCATTATGGAATTCAGGGCATAGCAGATATAGCCAATATCCCATCCTCACGAGGAGAATCTGCTTCCTGGATTGATTCCACCGGCAGGTTGTGGCTTTGGGGCGGAATACAGTCTAATGGTTGGAAAAATGATCTTTGGAGATTCGTTGTGGATTATAACTGCTTTGAAAATGTTTGTGATATTCATGAACTCTCATTCTTTGTAACAGATTCCAGGCTCTGCGAAAAATTCTGCACCAACTTCTTCGATCAATCCATCAACAATCCCACCGCGTGGCAATGGCAATTCCCTGGTGGTGATCCGTCTTCTTCTACCGATCAAAATCCAACGAACATCTGCTATGACTCTCCCGGAACGTATGATGTAACACTCATCACGACCAATGCAAATGGAAGTGATACTCTCACACTACCGAATTATATTACGGTCTATCCTACTCCGCCATTTCCAACTATTACACAAGTTGGTTATACGCTCACCTCGAGTCCGTCAAATTTTTATCAGTGGCAACTCAACTCGATAGATATTTCCGGCGCAACCAATCAATCATACACCGTCATGCAGACAGGATTGTACACGGTGATGGTGAGCGATTCAAACGGCTGTGTTAATTCTGCGAATCAATATGTGCTCATTGACGGCATTGTTCAACTTAGTAATGAAAACATTTCCATCTATCCCAATCCTTCTTCAGGAAGTTTCATGGTTGAATGGCTGAATGGTCCAGATTTAATCGGGATGGTTGGTGAAGTTTCTATTGATGTTGTGAATACACTCGGACAAAAAGTTTTTTCTTCCAAAGAATCAAGATCAATCGGGACTGCTGCTGATTTCTCCAAAGGAGTCCATACTGACAAAAAGGAAATTGATCTTGGTGATGTTGCTCGCGGTATTTATTTCATGGAGATAAAAACTGAGAATGAATCGGTGAGGAAGAAAATTTTGATTGCAGATTAACAGGGCAAAGAAAGAGTGTAACTTCAATGGCAAATAGTTCTCTTGCACCTCCGCCCTGTTTCTCTTCTGAAGGTTGGCCACACTTCGGAAGTTCAAATGTAAATTCTATATCAACGCCGCGTCCATTAAAAAACGAGACATGGCAGTGGTACAATAGAAATAAAAAATGAAATTTGGATGCGTAAGGTTTTGTGAATTCTTATAAGGATTAGTAACCTGAGCATCTTACTTTTACTTTATATTCTCCAGACCAAATCATACATTAGATTGCGAGAAGTGTTTACCACATCGGGATAAAATCGCAAAACATCCTGCTAAAAAAAGAAAATCATCATTAGAAATTAATGGGATGAAAAAAAATTTATTCTTCGCTTTCATTATGGGATCATATCATTTTGCATACACGCAGGTGAATTTGTGAGGAAGAAAATTGTGATTGAAAATTGACCTAAAGAAAGAGAATAACTTTACTCTATACTATACTATTCTTTTCATTTCAAAATTGATTTTGTTATGATGAAAAAATTTTTATTCTCGCTTCTATTCATCTCCAATTTTTCTTTTGCTCAAAATCCTTTGGTGAAACAATGGGATTACCGGTACGGAGGTTTGGATCAGGACTGGTTTTATGACTTTCAACAAACTAATGATGGAGGATATATTTTAGGAGGCGAATCATCATCACCTGTAAGCGGAGATAAAACTCAACCTTCATGGGGTGACAATGATTACTGGATTGTAAAAACAAATTCATTGGGAATTTATCAGTGGGATAAACGCTTTGGAGGAGATAATGATGATGAGCTTTACGCACTTCAACAGACAAGTGACGGTGGATATATTTTGGGCGGATGGTCTCGTTCCGGGATCACAGGAGATAAGAGCGAGTCATCCCGGGGTGTGATAGATTACTGGGTTGTAAAAATTGATTCTCTTGGAATAAAACAATGGGATAAACGGTTTGGAGGAAACAACATTGATGCATTGTTTTCTTTAGAGCAAACTGCAGATGGCGGTTATATTTTAGGGGGAGATTCATATTCCGGAATCAGTGGTGATAAAACCCAACCTAATTGGGATACTTATCTTTATTATCCTGACTACTGGATCGTAAAAATTGATTCATCAGGTGGCTATCAATGGGATAAAAGATTTGGCGGAACAGGTGATGATGAACTTCATTCGATACGTCAAACCAAGGATGGTGGATATATTATGGGAGGAATGTCAAATTCCGGAATCGGTGGTGATAAAACCCAGGCTAATTGGGATATTACTCTTTATCATGGTGATTACTGGATAGTAAAAATTGATTCTGACGGCAATTACCAATGGGACAAAAGGTTCGGAGGAACCGAAGACGATGGAGTTTATTCATTGCAGCAAACTACTGATGCCGGATATATCCTCGCAGGGTCGTCAAATTCTGGTATTAATGGAGATAAGACTCAACCTACATGGGGAGATGAAGATTACTGGATAGTAAAAATTGATTCAGTCGGTAACCAACAATGGGATAAAGATTTCGGAGGAACCGATATCGAAGAGCTTTCCAACTTACAGAAAACAGATGATGGATACTTGATCTCAGGGTCATCCTATTCTTCAATAAGCGGAGACAAAACTGAAGACAATCTCGGAGTGGAACAAACCTGGATTATTAAAACTGATTCACTTGGAAATAAAGAATGGGATAAAACCATATTTACTACAGGGCATGATGAAGTTGGCATGGGCATACAAACAAGTGACGGATGTTATGCAATAGCCCTAACGACTGATGCCAACTTGGGAGGATACAAGACACAACCCAATTGGGGTGTCCATGACTATTGGATTATAAAATTCTGCGACACAACCGGCGCTTATTTAATGCGACCTACATCCTACTTCAATTCTAACAACCAAGCTCTCTGTGAAAAATTCTGTTTGGACTTCTATGATCAATCCGGCAACAATCCCAACTCCTGGCTTTGGCAATTTCCTGGTGGTGCCCCGTCATTTTCCACCGATCAAAATCCAACAAACATCTGCTACAATGCTGCAGGTGCTTATGATGTTACACTCATCACCTCCAATGTCAATGGGAGTGACACACTTACATTGACTAATTACGTCACTGTATATGCTACTCCACCCTTTCCTACTATCACCCAGGCTGGCAACACGCTCATGTCAAGTTCATCAAGTTCTTATCAATGGCAATTCAACTCTAATGATATCCCTGGCGCCACCAATCAATCATACACTATTTTGCAAACGGGACTTTATACTGTGATTGTCGGCGATTCAAATGGCTGCGTGAATTCTGCCACCACCTATGTTTTGATTTCGGGAATTGATGAAGTGAATAGCGATGTCAACCTTTCTATCTATCCCAATCCTTCATCAGGAAATTTTATTGTTGAATGGCTGAATGGTCCCGATTTGGTCGGGATGGTCGGCGAAATTTCGATTGATGTAATGAACATGCTTGGGCAAAAAGTTTTTTCTGCCGAAGAATCCCGATCAATCGGGACTGCTGCTGATTTAAAGAAGGAAATTGATCTTGATGATATTGCCCGCGGTGTTTATTTCATCGAGATAAAAACAGAGAAAGAATTTATGAGGAAGAAAATTTTGATTGCAGACTAACCTGACAGAGGAAAGAGTGTAACTTCACTCAGTCATCCCACAGTATTGCGGGACTTCTCCTCACTGCAAACTTTATTCGATGAAAAAAAAATTCCTCTTTATTGTTTTCTGCTGTGCTGTGAAGTATGATGTGTGTGTTGCCCAGGCTGGAGAATGGACCTGGATGAAAGGGGATAGTACCACTGGCCCTTTCGGCATTTTTGGTACGCAGGGAATTTACAGTCCCCTCAATAAGCCGCCTGGACTCTATGAGCCTTCAGAATGGAAAGATTTAGCCGGCCACTTCTGGCTTTTCGGTGGTGTTGGAGAATACAATACGTTGTGGGAGTATGATCCTTCCATCAACCAATGGCGATGGATGGGTGGATCAAACTATGCAGCTGCACCGGGAGTGTATGGCACGCAGGGAATCCCTTCTTCAAATAATATTCCCGGAGCACGCGGCTGGGGTGCTGCAAGCTGGACAGATAACTCCGGAAATTTTTTCCTCTTTGGCGGATATGGTTATGATGAAAACGGATATAATGGTAGCTTAAATGATCTTTGGAAATATGATGTAACAACCGGAGAGTGGACATGGGTTTCCGGTTCGTCAATCGCAGATCAGACAGGCGTTTATGGAATTCAAACCGTGCCCGACCCTGCTAATCATCCCGGGGCCCGCAGTGAAACTAACAGTTCATGGATTGATAACTCCGGCAACATTTGGTTGTTCGGTGGGTTTGATGGTTCAGGAACTTTTAATGACCTGTGGAAATTCGATCTTGGTACTCTCGAATGGACATGGATGAAAGGCTCAAGTTCAATGAACGCAAGCGGCATTTATGGTACTCTTGGTATTGCGAACATAAACAACACTCCCGGAAGTCGTTGCAGTTATGCAAAATGGAAAGATCAGTTTGGGAACTTCTGGATGTTTTCAGGGCTTAAGTATTCCTCTTATTACAATTCAGAATTAAGGAATGATGTCTGGAAATATGATCCGCAAACAAACGAGTGGACGTGGATGAGTGGTACTAACATTGCAAATCCGCCAGGCTCTCTGTCTACCAACTGCGATCCATTAACTACCAATATTCCCTCAGGCCGTTTTGAGAACAGAGCTGCATGGTCTGACTGTGGAGGACACCTCTGGACATTTGGTGGTGCGGGTGATGCCTATGGATACAACTCCTTTTCTGACTTGTGGTCGTTTAACAACAATACACTCGAGTGGACGCTGGTGAATGGAACTACCATTGAAAATGAACCGGGTTTTTACGGAGTACAGGGGACCTCCTCTCCTTATAACTATCCGAAATCACGCTTTGGAGCTATTCCATGGGTTGATGATAGCTGCAACTTGTGGATGTTTGGCGGCTCTTTTATGAATGATTTATGGAAGTTTAAACCTGATCCATCATGCCCCGGAACATTTGTTTGCAATTCAGATTGTAATCCACTTTCGCAAATCAGCTTTGGTGCATCTTCATTGAAACTCTGCGAAAAATTCTGCATTGATTTTTTTGATTCTTCCTCGAACAATCCTACATCGTGGCAATGGATTTTCCAGGGTGGTTCTCCTTCATCTTCCACCGATCAAAATCCAACGAATATTTGCTACACGGTACCCGGCTTCTTTGATGTAACACTCATCACCACGAATGCAAATGGAAATGATACCCTCACCTTGTACAATTACATCACGGTCTACCCTACTCCACCCTTTCCAACTATCACACAACTTGCTTATACACTCACATCGAGTCCTGCAAGTTCATATCAGTGGCAATTCAACAGTATAGATATTCCGGGAGCTACCAATCAATCGTACACCATTTTGCAAACTGGTTATTACACAATAGTTGTAGGTGACGAGCATGGTTGTGTAAATTCTTTTACCGTGTATGTGCTCATCAGCGGCATTGATGATGTGATGAGTGATGGGAACATTTCGATTTATCCAAATCCTTCTTCAGGAAATTTTATGGTTGAATGGCTTAATGGTTTAATTGCTGGTGAAGTTTCTATTGATGTTGTCAATACTTTAGGGCAAATTATTTTTTCATCAACAGAATCCCGATCTATCGTGACTAGTTCAGGATTCCAAAAAGAAATTGACCTGAGTAATGCAGCAAGCGGCGTTTACTTCATCGAAATAAAAACGACGAATGTATTTGTGAGGAAGAAAATTTTGATTGCGGAATAATCCCGCAATTAAAGAGTGTACTTTCACTGAACAAATATTTCTATTCTTTTCACTATTGATTTTTATTGGGATGAAAAAAATTTTACTGGCTCTCCTATTCACTTCACATTTTTCCCTTGCCCAAAATTCATTGGTGAAGCAATGGGATTATCGGTTTGGAGGAACGGATGATGATTGGCTTTATTCCTTGCAGCAAACCACTGACGGAGGATATATTTTGGGGGGATATTCAATTTCTGATAGCAGCGGAGATAAAACCCAACCATCGTGGGGAGGATGGGACCACTGGATTGTAAAAACAGATTCACTCGGGATCAAGCAATGGGATAAACGCTTTGGAGGAACTGGTTATGATAAACTTTCTTCCTTACAGCAAACCACTGACGGAGGATATATTTTGGGAGGATCTTCTTATTCCGGAATCAGCGGAGATAAAACCCAGCCATCTTGGGGAGGATGGGACTACTGGATTGTAAAAATAGATTCACTCGGGATCAAGCAATGGGATAAACGCTTTGGTGGAACTGATGCTGATTGTCTTTTTTCCTTGCAGCAAACCACTGACGGAGGATATATTTTGGGAGGATATTCATATTCAGGAATCGGCGGAGATAAAACCCAGCCATCATGGGGAGGATGGGACTACTGGATTCTAAAAATAGATTCACTCGGAGTTAAGCAATGGGACGCACGCTTTGGAGGAAATAGTCATGAGTTTTTTTCTTCCCTGAAGCAAACCACTGACGGAGGATATGTCTTGGGAGGATCTTCTGAATCCGGAATCGGCGGAGATAAAACCCAGCCATCATGGGGACATGATGACTACTGGATTTTGAAAATAGATTCACTCGGGGTGAAGCAATGGGATAAACGCTTTGGTGGAATTGGTGATGATAATCTTTGTTCCGTGCAGCAAACCACTGACGGAGGATATATTTTGGGAGGATCGTCATCTTCCGGAATCAGCGGAGATAAAAGCGAGCCATCATGGGGAGGAGATGACTACTGGATTGTAAAAATAGATTCACTCGGCGTCAAGCAATGGGATAAGCGGTTGGGAGGAACCGATGATGAACAGGGATTTGGAAACATTACACAAACAAGCGACGGCGGCTATTTAATTGCAGGAACTTCTTATTCTCCCTTCGGCGGAGATAAAACTGAAAATAATCTTGGAGTGGAACAAAGTTGGATTGTAAAAACGGATTCTAACGGCACTAAGGAATGGGATAAGACAGTTCTAACCACTGGTCATGATGAATTAGGACAGGCAATTCAAACCAAAGATGGATGCTTTGTTATTGCAAACTGGACTCTCGCAGGAATAGGTGGTGATAAAACACAAGCAAGCCAGGGAAATTATGATTACTGGATTGTCAAGTTCTGCGATATGACATCAATAATATCATTCGTAACATACGATAACAACCTCTGCGAAAAGTTTTGCACTAACTTCCAAGATCAATCAATGAACATTAATGCAACCTCATGGCAATGGCAATTCCCCGGCGGTAATCCTTCATCTTCAACCGAACAAAATCCGGCAAACATTTGCTACAATGTTCCCGGAGTTTATGATGTAACACTCATCACCACCAATGCTTTTGGAAATGATACACTCACACTGGTGAATTACATCACCGTCTATCCTACTCCGCCAATTCCAACCATCACGCAAGCCGGATATACGCTCATCTCGAGTCCGGCGAATTCTTATCAATGGCAACACAACTCGATAAATATTTCCGGTGCAACCAATCAATCATACACCATTTTGCAATCCGGTTATTACACAGTGATAGTTGCTGATTCTAATGGCTGTGTAAATTCTTTTACCGAATATGTGCTTATAAGCGGCATTGATGGTGTGATGAATGATGGGAACATTTCGATTTATCCAAATCCTTCTTCAGGAAATTTTATGGTTGAATGGCTTAATGGTCCCGATCTAATCGGGATGATTGGTCAAGTTTCGATTGAGGTAGTAAATACACTTGGGCAAATTATTTTTTCATCAACAGAATCCCGATCTATCGTGACTATTTCAGGATTCCAAAAAGAAATTGAACTGAGTAATGCAGCAAGCGGCATTTACTTCATCGAAATAAAAACGGCGAATGTATTTGCGAGGAAGAAAATTTTGATTACGGAATAATCCCGCAATTAAAGAGTGTACTTTCACTCCGACCAATTCAAATCAAAAATATTTTCGCTTGAAAAAGTATTTCATTCACATTCAGTTTTTGTTTTGGGTAGTACTGCTTAGTTGCTGAGTGAAAAATGTTTTAGTCGTTTTGCTATTTAACGTGAGTTCGGGATTAGAAATGTTAACTCAACCATCCTTCTTAAAGAAGTTGAAGGAAAAATAAAATAACTACTGCGTCATAATTCAACTTAAAATCAGGATAAAATATAGCAGCTACGGGCAAATGAAACCTTATTACCTTAGTAGAAAGCCAAAGGAGGATAAATCAAAAACCTTATGACCTTATCATAAGCAATCATAGCAAAATAAGGTAATAAGGTTGAGAGTGGAACCGGCATTGGCGTTTCTACTAAGGTTTAAAAATTAATCCCGAACTCGCGCTATTTATTCTTTTGAGACATAAAATTCATTCCATGAAAAAACTTTACGCCATTATTTTTTTCTCTCTTTTTCTCAATTCAGCACTTGCACAAAAGCAAGCCTGGAAATGGTATTTCAGCAACAATGCTGCGATGGATTTCAGCACCGGGGTACCGGTGGCACTCTTTGACAATGCCATGTATCAGTATGAGGGGTCTTCTTCTATTGCTGATGAAAATGGCGATCTGCTTTTTTACTCTGATGGTATTACTGTTTGGAATAAAAATCATCTGCCGATGCCGAATGGGACCGGCATGCTCGGAAATTATTCCTCCACGCAATCGGCCCTCATCGTTCCAAAGCCGGGAAGCACGACCATCTATTATATTTTTGTCACTGACGAAACCTCTACTGCCCATTATTCAGAGCTTGATATAACACTCGATGGAGGGCTGGGCGATATTACCGCAAACAAGAATATTCTCCTGAACAATAACTGCAATGAAAAATTAGCAGCCGTTCGTTCGGCAAATGGCCAGGATATCTGGGTTGCAGTTCATGAGGTCAGCAACAGCAACTTCGCTGCATACCTTGTAACAAGTTCAGGAGTGGGTGCTGCAGTTGTTTCCAATGTCGGCAATCAGATCGGAGGCGGACCGGGACAGTTAAAGTTTTCACCCAACGGAAAAAGAGCTGCCCTGGGGACTCTGGGTTCAGAAACAATTGATCTCTACGACTTCGACAATTCCACAGGCATATTTTCTCATCCCGTGGCACTAACAACAGTGTATAATCAAACATACGGTCTTGAGTTTTCACCAAACAGCAAAGTGTTATACTCAGGTGAATTTCCCGGTACTCAAAATGTGCATCAATGGAATCTTGATTTACCGGATTCACTGATTCAGTTGTCGGATGCTACCATTGGTATATCGTTAGGGAGCACAGCATCCTTTCAATTAGCTGTTGATGGCAAAATTTATTTTGCACAGGATGGCGCTTCTTATGTTGGATCCATTAGTAATCCTGATGTTTATGGGGGCGCTGGTTATGATAACATGGCAATAAATGTTTCACCAAAGGTTGTCGGTCTGGGTTTACCCAATTTTATCGCAAGCCTTTTCCAGCCCGTGAACGCTGAACATTTCTGTTTTGGCGACGCCACTAATTTTTATTTCACGGATTCTGCTTTGTACACTTCGGTCTATTGGAATTTTGGTGATTCCGCTTCGGGCGCTGCTAATATTGATTCTGGTATCAATGTTTTTCACGTGTTCTCTGATACAGGTGAATATACTGTTCAGGTGGCAGAGAATTTTAGTAACGGAAGTGTTGATACGCTCTATACAACAATCACGATTGTTCTTTCTCCTCTTGTAAACCTGGGAAACGATACTTCAATCTGCGAAGGCGACTCGCTGTTCATTGATGCCGGCAATGCCGGAAGTTCATTTCTGTGGAGTGATGGAAGTGTTTCACAAACACTTTTAATTTCCGCAGCGGGCATCTACTCGGTGGCTGTTTCTGATGGCACCTGCACCGGTGTTGATACCATTGTTGTTTCCACCATCAACTGCAACCAGCTTCCTGCTTTTGCTGCATCGGATACGGATGTATGTGAGAAATTTTGCGTTGACTATTTTGATCTTACGCTCAACTCTTTTGAATGGCACTGGACTTTTGAAGGCGGCAGTCCTTCTTCGTCAACCAATCAAAACCCAACCAGCATTTGCTACAACTTTCCGGGCACCTACGATGTGACCCTCATCTTCACGAATGCAAACGGAACTGATACACTTACGCTGCCTGACTACTTAACAGTCTATGCCACTCCTCCGCCTCCTGCTATCACGCAAGCTGGTTATACGCTCACTTCGAGTGCTGCAAATTCTTATCAGTGGCAATTCAACAGTACCGATATTCCCGGCGCAACGAATCAATCGTACACCGTTCTGCAATCAGGATATTACACCGTGATTGTTGGTGACGCGAATGGCTGCATCAATTCATGGACTACGTACGTTTTGATTTCAGGAATTGAGGATGCGGATGATGAAGCGGGCATTTTTATCTATCCCAATCCTTCTTCGGGAAGTTTCATTGTTGAATGGCTTAATGGCTTAATGGCTGATGAAGTCCAAATTGATGTTGTGAATACATTGGGGCAGATTATTTTTTCGTCTGCTGATGCACCATCTATCGGGACCTCTTCATTCTCCGAAGGAATGCATTCAGACAAAAAGGAAATTGACCTGAGTAATATGGTGAGCGGCGTTTACTTCATCGAAATAAAAACAACCAATGTATTTGCACGGAAGAAAATTTTGCTGGTACACTGAACTGTTTCCCTTCTGTTAAAAATTTCTGTTCTGCGGGCGAAGAAAGGCATAGATTTGTTTCATAGGATTCCATTCAGAAAGTGATGCCTCGCACAGGATTGACTTCATTAAAATAAGAGCAAGCTTTTTTTCCTTAATAAAAAAAATTGATCGCTCATAAAATTATCATCATGAAAAAAAATTTCCTCCTTCAACGAAGCTTCTATCTTCATGTTAGTTTCAGTAAACAACTCCGCGTAGCCGGACTCATCACCGCCCTTGTACTTTCCTGCTCAACAGTATTTGCGCAAAAGCAAACCTGGCAATGGTACTTCGGTTACAATGCCTCTATGGAGTTCAGCACCGGCGTGCCGGTGGTGACGAACAACAGCGCTATGAGCCAATGGGAAGGTTGCGCTTCCATTGCTGATGCAGACGGTGATTTGTTATTCTACACCGATGGCCTGAGCGTGTGGAACAAGAATCATACTGTTATGCCCAACGGTACCGGACTACTCGGGGATCCTTCGAGCACGCAATCAGCATTGATCATTCCCAAGCCTGCCAGCAATACCATTTATTATATCTTCACCACGAATGGATCAACAGCGTACTACTCTGAATTAGACCTTACGCTGCAGGGCGGCCTCGGAGATATAACCGCGAACAAGAATATCCTGGTGTCATCAAATTCTGCTGAGAAGCTGGCAGGAGTTCGCGCAGGAAGCGGTGACGATATTTGGGTGGCGACACATCAGAATGGCACCACGATGTTCCAGGCATACCTCGTTACCAGTGCAGGTGTGAATCTCACTGCGATTAATTCTTCAGTCGGCAATACACTCGTTGGCGGCATTGGTCAACTGCAATTTTCTCCCGATGGAAAGCGCGCAGCCATGGCGAGTTACAGTTCACCTAACAATGAAACAGTTGAACTGTTCGACTTCGATAATTCCACCGGAATTTTTTCCAATCACATCGGCTTATCTACATCGTATTTTCAAACGTATGGACTTGAGTTTGCACCCAACAGCCAGATTCTTTACAGCGGCGCAAATCCCGATAATCAAATACACCAGTGGGATTTGAGTTCCGGAGTGCAGGCCACCATTCTTGCATCGAACACCATTGTGGGAAGTGATGCAAGTACGGTGGGCTCATTTCAACTGGCCCCCGACGGAAAAATTTATGTAGCAAAAGAAAGTACCGGTTACCTCGGCGTAATTAACAACCCCGATTCACTCGGTATGGGTTGTGATTATGTTTCACTCGCAGTGAGTCTTTCACCACAATCCGTTGGACTTGGCTTGCCCAATTTTCTCGCAAGCTTTTTTTCTATGATCAAAGTGGAGAACACGTGCTTTGGTGACTCTACACACTTCTTCATCACCAATGCCGATGGTGACTCTATAGTATCCTGGGATTTTGGTGATCCTGCTTCAGGCGCTGCAAATACCGGCTCGGGACCGGATGTGTATCATGTGTTCACCACCGCAGATACTTTCCTTGTAACCATCATCGAATACTTATACGGCGGAACGGTGGATACCACTTACATGAGCGTACTGATCTCAAACATGCCGGTAGTTGAGTTGGGAAATGATACGATACTGTGCCTCGGCGACGTCTTTATTTTGGATGCAGGGAATGCAGGAGCGAATTACGCATGGTCGAATGGCGGCAACACTCAAACTATTTCCGTAACCGATTCAGGATCTTACTCGGTGATTGTTAGTGTCGGCGGCTGCAAAAATATTGACAGCATTATCCTCAGCTTTATTGACTGTACACAGCTTCCGCAGCCGGGGATATCTGCGCCCGATCCCACCATCTGCGAAAAGTTCTGTATGGATTTTACGGATCAATCCACCAACAATCCTACCGCATGGCTCTGGACTTTTGAGGGCGGAAATCCTTCCACATCCACTTTACAAAACCCAACCCAAATCTGTTACAATTTGCCGGGCACGTATGATGTCACGCTTACGGCTTCCAATGCTTTTGGCTCTCTTACACAAACATTTCCAAATTACATCACTGTTTATGCAACACCGCCGGCTCCAACTATCAATCAATCGGGATTAACGCTCTATTCCAGTTTCGCAACAAGTTATCAATGGCAATTCAATTCTGTCGATATTTTGAATGCGATCTACCAGTCGTACACGGTAACGCAATCCGGGTATTACACAGTGGTAGTTTATGATTCTCATGGATGCTTCAATTATTCTACGGTGTATGTGTTGATTTCCGGAGTAGATAACCCGATCGGAGGAGCAAACTTTTTTATTTCTCCTAATCCTTCGAATGGAACGTTTATGGTTGAATGGATTAATGGCTTAATAGCTGGCGACATTTCGATTGATGTGGTGAATGCAATCGGGCAAATTGTTTTTTCTTCTTCTGAATCCCAATCAATCGGGAGCGGTGCTGATTGGAAGAAGGAAATTAATTTGGGTGATGTGGCTAGTGGTGTCTATTTCATTGAAATTAAAACGAAGGATATTTCATTGCGGAAGAAAATCGTGGTGGAATAGCGGAGGACCAGATTTGACGATTCCGCAGTACTTATCAAATCATTTTTGCGGGGGCCAGATTTGACAACTTCAAAAAAAGTTGTCAAATCTTTTCCGCGGGACTTTTCCTCCACTTTCAATCCATTATTAGAACAGAAAAATATTTTGCCGTAACCGCATTGAAGTTGAATCGCGTATTTCAATTTGTTGGCTTCGGGAGGGCGGCAGATTTGAGAAAGAATTACACCTCCACCTTCAGCCCATCATACGCCAGAAAAATATTCCGCGGCAACTGCGCTGAAACAACATCATGCAATCCCATCTGATGACTCATGTGGGTGAAGTACGTTTTCTCTGCGCCGATTCTTTGTGACATTTCTATTGCTTCATCGAGACTGAAATGCGAGATGTGCTTTTCTTTTTTCAAGGCATTGAGGACTAAAACTTTTGTGCCTTTTATTTTTTCAAATTCTTCTTCTGCTATAAAGCTTGCATCGGTGATGTATGTAAAATCGTTTGGTTCTCCCTGTCGTGGGTTGAGGTGAATAAAGCGAAAGCCAAGCACGGGTAATTTAAGGTGAAGTACTTCTGCGGGAATAATTTTCAGCGGTCCAATTTCAAACGGTGAAAGCGTGATGGTATGAAACTTCATCTTCGGAATCCACGGATAATTATAGTTCGGATCAAAAGCATAATAGAATTCGCGGCGAATGGCTTCCTGCACCTCTTCCGTTGCATAAATATCCATAGGCTGCTGCGTGAAATAATTGAAAGCGCGGATGTCATCCAGGCCGGCAACATGGTCTTTGTGCGAGTGCGTGTAAAGAATAGCATCCACCTTCTTCACCTGCTCTCTCAACATCTGCTGGCGGAAATCAGGGCCGGTGTCAATCACGAGCGTAAAATTATTTTCTTCGATCATCACTGACGTGCGCAGGCGGTTGTCTTTTGTATTGGAGGAATGGCAGACTTCACACGGACAAGAAATGACAGGAATGCCCTGCGAAGTGCCGGTGCCGAGAAACGTAACTCTCAAGCGTTGAACTATGGGTTATTGGGTTATTGGGAAATTAGGTTATTCGGAAACACTGTGTAATTGTCTTGCGTGCTGAAGAAAATCGAGTGACGGTGAAGATAGCTTTGACTCATCCAATTCAATCTGCGAAAGAATTTCGAGCAGCGAGTTGATGCGGGATTCTGTGTCAAAGTATTTGTTGATCACCACTACTTTCTTATCGAGCAGAATGCAATAGCCGGCTTTGAAAGTTCCCTTCTCATAGCGAACAACATAGTCGCCTTCGCGAAAAAGGTGTTCGAGTTTATTCAGCGTTGTCGGAGTATAGCGGAACATAAAGATTTTTGATTTTTGATTTTTATTGTATTACTTGAATCGTGAGTCGTGTTCCGGAATCGCGATACGCGTATCGCGAACCGCGCTTTTCGTACGTTTGCTGTGTAAAGGTAAATCTTCATCGTCATTGTGACGCAACAGTTATTCACAGCAGCTATGAAAAAAAATCTTCGTTTCGTTTTTCTTTTCATCTTTTCAATTTTCTTTTTGGAGAGACCGGTATCGGCACAGGATCAACCATCCGAAGCCAAACAAGCGGCTCATGATAACTCTTATGAGCCGAGCATGCACATTCGCGGAGCTGTAATTTTCGGAATCAATGCAGCACAAATTGATGGGGATGATTACGCAGGTTATCACAAGGTGGGATTGAACTTTGGTTTTTACGGACAGATTCCGGTTTCAAAAAAATTTTACTTCTCCACTGAAATTCTTTATTCGGAGAAAGGCGCAAAGAATCCTATTACTCCAAATACACCCGTCCAATATTGGTACACCTGGAAAATTCAGTATGCAGAAATCCCGTTGCTGATTCACTTCCAGGACAAGAAAGCATTCAACGTGGGAGTTGGATTTTCTTATTCAAGAATGGTGGATGAGAAGCTATCTGTAAAGGGATTGGACCCGATTCCTACTCCCATTTGTCCGGGTAATAACGTGGTAATTGACTCAGGCAGCATAGTTCCTTTTTGTCTGAAGAAAAACGATTTTGAATTGATCGCTGAAGCTAATTATTTTCCTATAAATCACCTGGCGATTAATGTCCGATATCAGTATTCACCATTTCCTATGGGATATTTCGTGAACAGCAACTTCATAAATCGAAGCATGCACAACAACTTGCTTTCATTTCGACTGATGTTCATCTTTGGAAAATAGAATTGAAAGTACTTACGAGATAATCAATAATTCCATAAATAAAATTTTTACTTGTGCATTTTATAGCAATGACTAAATTTCGGAGGTCATGTATATCATCCACACAAGGACAAACGAAGAAGTAGAATGTAAAATCGCCGAAATTAAGCCGAAGGATCTTTTTTATACCCGCAAGGAATTTTCATTTGATTGGATTCAGGAAGCGTCAAAATATTCAGTTTACAAATTATATACTTTGAACGATCAAAGAATTCAAGGATTGATTAGCACTCTTGATGAGAGAGACTTTCTGTTTCTGAACCTTATTGAAAACGCAAAAACCAATGTTGGCAGCCAAAAAATATTCGCAAGGGTGGCAGGGAATCTTATCGCCTTCGCTGCATCACTCTCATTACAGCAGAATGATGGTTTCATGATGATGATTGCAAAAACGAAGCTGATAAATTGGTATCATGAAACCTACGGATTTGTTCGTTTAGGTAATTCAAATAAAATGATTTCACAACCAGACAATTCGAAAAAATTAGTAATTTCGTATCTATGAAAAGCACTCTTAAAAATCATAAGTTATCCGACGATCAGGACGTCGCTATGCCAATACTTCATGGTACGTCACAGATGACTAAACAGGATTACGAAGAGGTGCGGCAATTTATTCGCGCTTACAAAAAGCGCCACGGCAAAAAAACTCGCCTTCAAAAAACTTCGTGATTCCACATTGTAATATCAAACCTTCTTCTCAAGAATCAACACCACCTTATTATAATCGGCAGCGGCGTTTATCACTTTCTTAAATTCCTCGAATTCAGTAGCAGGGAAACGGACTTTCTTATACACTTCATCAATGATCACCTTCACGGTATTGCCTTGCGTGGTGTATGATGCATGAAAGTAGCACGGGGTATCATTGCCTTCTTTCATATCCACATTCAGCTTTAGCGCATCAAGATTTTTGATTTGGTATCCATCCGGGATGGTGAAGGTGATCTCGCGGTAAAAGCCACGGTTGAATTCATTCTCGATAGGATTCTCCCGCTTCTCTTCTGAATACATTTCTTCCTGCGTGCCGAGAACGTTGCCGATCTTGAAAAGAACTTTGTTTCCCGCTTTCTCAATCAGGGAAGAAAGGGTGATGTCGGCTTCAAAAATAAAAGGGTGCCCTTCCACATTATCAGCAAGCTGGTTGGTGACCTTAATATTTTCAGCTTTTGAATCGTCACCCATCAACTGCATCAAGGCATCAGTAATTTTTTTCTTCTGCTCATCATTTAAGAAATCATAGTAGGATTGAGATATGGATTGTGCAGCATAACCGGTAAACACCAATTTCGTTTTTACTTTCACTTCTTCAAATGGTTCGGCGAGAGAAACCGAAGCATAAATATCACTGCGGTTCGTGGAATAGTCAGAAGCTGCAATGTGTTTTACTTTTCCCACGCCACTCGTTAAATCGCCCACGGTTAATTTCTTAATAAAAAATCCATCATTTTCAATACACTCCTGCGGTGGCAATCCATTGCGTACATCAAATTCCGTTGGAACAAGATAAATGTTGAGTGAGGGAATAAACAGCAGCACCTTGTCGAGATAATTCCATGTTTGAAATGATCCGTCGAAAAGCTCTTTGAAGCGATCGGTAGTCAGTACCAATTCAGGTGTGAAATTCATTTGCGTAAGCATGGCGATGTACAACCTCACCATGCCACGACTGTTTGCAGTTTTGCTGCTGAGGATTTTACGAATGTCCTGCAGGTCAGGATTGGCTACGCGCTGCAGAGCAATCGTGCTCTTGAGGTAGTTATCAAGCCAAAAAACTTTTTCCTTATCACTGCTGCCTTTGATGTCGAGCTTCTTCATATATTTCGCTACCTCGCTCACCTCTTTATCTTCATCAACAAAGTATTGGTTAAAGAATGTCTCTGATGCTCTGCCCCAGTCCAGCATGCGCTTATCACTCGACACACGGTTATACGCCAGCGTATATTCAACGCGCTGAAGATTCGCATTGTACGTTGCATATCGCTCACCATTCAATGCAGGCAGGTAATCTGCACTGAGTGACCAGTGTCTCCCGTCTTTGTAGTTGGTATCTGCTTTCATTTCCACCAAACCGTTGTACGACTTCACCGCAAACTCGAGATTCTCCGGGGTATACAGATCAAACTCTAAATTTTTCTTCGGGTAATCATTTTGAAGAATTTCGTTTCCGAAAAGCTGCGCATCAAATTTCAGGATGTACAGATATTCTACTTCACTTCCCGGCTCCAAACCTTCCATTGCAAAATATTGATAGTCGGCGCCGGACTCTTCATTTTCTGTTTTCTTAATATCATTTTGTGTGAGCGTAGTCACTTTGCCATCCTTAGTGATGGAGCGCGCTTTCATTTTTACTACTTCGAGCACACCACCGGTGGGGACATAAATCTTATTGAAATCCTCAATGGCTTCCTGTGTATTTACCTTTACAATCGTGTGCTTCATGTAGTACATCACCAGGTTCCGTTCTCTGTCTTCAGTATAAACATATTCGAGGATGCGCTTGTCTTTTAATCCGATCTCCTTGGCCTTGGTGTCATCACCGCTAAGTACATGCGGCTTGGGCTTCGCCTCCCAATCATATTTTCTGGAAATGATGTCTTGTGCCGAAGAAATTTTTATTGAAGCAATGAAGAGAAGAACGAGGAGTAGTGGATTGAGTATTATTTTTTTGCTCATGATTTTTTCTTTGGTTTTATGATTTCGCCTTTTTTCAGGATGATGGCGTCGCTGTATGCCTTGTTTAGCTCTTTGATCATCACGTTCCAATCGGGAAAATCTTTTCTCTTCAGAAGAAGCACATTCAGGTATTGTGATTTATCGAGAATGATCTTATTGCCGCTTTGAATGTAAGCAACGCTGAACCCAAACAGATCATCATGAACTGATTTCGCCGGCGGAAGATACTCCACAATGTAGCCCTTTGGAATTTCTAATTCGTAATGCTGACGTAAAAGCCATTTGTAATCTTCTTCGTAATCAAGTTTTCTTTTTGCGGTGTCGAGAAAATCATTGTACTGCATTTTGTCGAGGTTGAGATTGATGTAGATCTCATCCCCCGCCTGCTGAATATAATCAGCGAGATAAAACTGGCTCGTCACGATAAGGTCTTTATCACGATCATCACGATTTGAAATAGTGAAAGTATCGAGCCGGTACTTGTTATTTCCGACCGTAAGGTGCGACTCCATTGCTTTTTTGAAATTATGCTCTTCCAGGTTGCCCAAAAAATAACTAAAGTACTGGCGGTCATAACCAGTGAGACGCTCAACGGCATTTCCTCTCAGCAGACGATCCTCAATTTTCAATTGGAAGGAATCAATGGTCGTATTCTTTTCAGAAGGAACTTCCGGCACCTTTTCAATTTTGTAATTGCCCGAATCAATAGCGATCAATGCTTCTTTTCCCTGTATAAAACCGGATGGATAACCGTAAGGTAAATGATTGGATGTGCCATCGAGAAAAATAAATTTACCCTTATACTCCAGCGTGGTGATCATGTGATTGTCAGTAAGGGGTGACGGCAACTCCTCGTAAGTGTACGGGATATCGCGAGTGCCTACCCATGTGGGATACGCCTTGAATCCTGCGAGCTTGAGCATGGTGGTGAGAATGCTGCTCATGTCCTTACAATCACCATAGCGTTTTTGACAAATGCTATCTGCCTCACGCGGAATAAAGCCCTGCAGGCCGTCTTCAAACGCCACATATCGAATGTGATCCTGCACCCAGTAAAAGATGTTTCTCACTTTATCGAGGTCATCTTTTGTGTTGTGGGTGAGTGAATCAACTATCTCCTCCAGTTCTTTGGATTTTGTTGTATTAATGTTTTTGATGAAGCCGTAATACCATTTGTACAAATCATCAGACGATGAAAGCACATTCGTGCTGGTGCCGTTACTCGAATAATTTTTTAACCGCACCACGATGTGTGGCATAAAGTAGCGGATGGAAGGAGCATTGTCATCAATAGTTGTAAGCGCCTCCACTTTATCCATTTGCCATTTGTAAATCTTCTGCTTGTTCTTTTCTTCCACGGTAAAATGCACCAGGTCTTTGTCAACGTTGAAGAGCTGGTATTCGATGTTCACATTGTCGGGAACGGTGATGGTATATGAAGATTCCTCACAGGGAGCATAGGATTGAAAAAAGAACTGAGGCAGCAGTTCAGGCAGTTTGATTTCCTGCTTATACGACACCACGCGGTGTGCGCCCGGCTGCAAGCCTGTGAAGAAAATTTTCTTCCTCATGTAATCATCGTAAAAGATGTCTTCGTCCATTGATTTTTCGGTGACGATGTTTTTTGCGGCTACTGCGTGATACTTATTCTTCTCAGGCACCATCGTTCTCGCATCTAATTCCATCAAATCATTCATTCCGGAGTATCCTACCGATGATTCTGAATATTTATTCACGTTGTTGCCAAGCAGCATCAAATCTTCATAATGATCTTGTGTGATTACCAATTTGCCTTTCACATACGTGACTATAACGCTCCGATTGTTCAATAAGAACACAGCATCGGCATCTTTGTACAATTGCTGGTACTTTATGAGATCATTGGATGGCTGTGCAAAAAGGGAGGCCGTCAATAAGAATATTGGAAAAAAAAGAAGTTTTTTCATAGAACAGCTTAACGGGTGCAAGGTGTTGAAAGTTCTTTGATCGCTGAAATAAAAGAGAGATGGTGGTAAGAAACGCGGCGATGTTGCATTGATTGTGCGTTCTGTTTTTACCGGAGAGATCGGTTGACAACTTCACCTCTATCTTTGAAAAAAATTTCCGCCATGCGCCGGTCCCTGTTCTTATTTTTTTATTCTGTATTGCCATTGATTTCGCTCTCGCAGGTTTCTGTTCTCACACAACACAATGATTTGGCGCGCACCGGTGCAAACCTGAATGAAACACATTTGAGTGTTGCCTCCGTGAATCCTTCCACCTTCGGAAAAATTTTTAGCCGTGAAGTTGACGACCAGGTTTATACGCAGCCCCTGGTAGTGAGCGGAGTGAACATTCCGAATGCCGGGAAAAGAAATGTCGTGTATGTAGCCACCGTGAACAATACCGTGTATGCTTTCGATGCTGATGATGCTGCGAACAATAGTTCATTCTGGCAGGAAAATTTTACCCCCGCAGGAACAGCGGCCGTAAAGAACACTGACATGACCGGCGCTTGCGGAGGCAACTACCTCGATTTCTCCGGGAACATGGGCATTGTGGGGACGCCGGTGATTGACACCATAGCGCAGGCAATTTATTTTGTGAGCCGTGATAAAGTGATCAGCACCGGAATATTCGAGCAGTGGCTTCATGCCGTTGACATCACCGATGGAAGTGAAAAGCTTTTCAGCCCCGTGCTGATCACAGCAAAATATCAGGGCAGCGGTGACGGCAGCGTGAATGACACCATCACCTTCGATCCTCAAAAACAAAATCAACGACCGGCGCTCACCTTGGTGAACGGTGTGATTTGGATCGCATGGGCCTCTCATTGCGACTGGGGACCGTATCACGGCTGGGTGATCGGGTATGATGCCGCTACGTTCGAGCAGACTTATGTCTGGATGAATACGCCTGAGGGATACAATGGCGGCATCTGGATGAGCGGACAAGGAATAAGCGCTGATGACGACGGCAACTTGTATCTCTCCACCGGCAACGGCAGCATCGGAAACAATGGTGATCCTGCTGATACTATCAATCGCGGGGAAAGCTTTTTGAAGTTGAAGCCTTCCGGCAGTTCCCTGAAGCTGATGAGTTTCTTCACGCCGCATAATTACCAGTACCTCGAGGATTTTGATGTTGATCTTGGCTCACAGGGAATCCTGCTCGTACCCAATACACACTTTGCAATCTCCGGCGGCAAAGAAGGAAAAATGTATGTAGTGAATCGCGACACCATGGGTGGCGTTGATACGGTAGATCACGTGACCGAAAAGTTTGATGAAGGCTCCGGAAATCAGTTGCATGGCGGCCCCGTGTTTTGGCACAGTGACACCGCAGATTATATTTATGTGTGGGCGGCGAATCAATACATGCATGCATATAAAGTCAGCTACAATCCGATGCAGCCACTCGATCTTCCTGCTGCAATGACCAGCGGTGTAAGCTCTTCACAAGGTCAGCAGGGTGGCATGCTTGCTATCTCTGCGAATGGCAGTTCACTTGGCTCAGGGATTTTATGGGCCACTCTTCCGCTGAGCGGTGATGCTAACCACGAAACACGGCCCGGAATTTTGCGTGCTTATGATGCTGATGATTTATCACACGAACTATGGAACTCGCAGATCAATCCTGCGGCTGATTCCATTGGCGGCTTTGCAAAATTTGTTTGCCCTACGATAGCAAATGGAAAAGTGTACATCGCCACGTTCTCAGGACAACTTCTTGTGTATGGTTTGTTTGCTGAACAAGGAACAGAAGCTATTCCGGGTGAAGAAAATAATTGGTCACTCTATCCGAATCCTTCAACAGACGAGATCGCCCTCAGCGGCTATCTCACAAATTTCATTCATCAATCCATCGTAATCATTGATGTTACAGGAAAGGAGTGGTATCGCTTCAGTTCAAACGATTTGAAAAATAAATTCAATACAACGATTGACGTGCATGCGTTTCCTGCCGGAGTATATTTTGTGAATCTGAGTGGAAGCGTGAAGAGCTTTGTGAAGAAGTAATTCACTATTCACTATTCACCATTCACCATTCACTCTCACTATCTTCGCCGCCATGAGCAAAAGAATTCTAATCACCGGCGCTGCCGGTTTCATCGGTTCCCATTTATGCGATCGTTTCGTGAATGAAGATTTTGAAGTGGCAGGAATGGACAACCTCATCACCGGCGATCTGCGAAACATCGAGCATCTTTTTCCTCTCAAAAATTTTTCATTCTATCATCACGATGTTTCAAAGTTTGTGCACGTGCCGGGCGATCTCGATTACATTCTTCATTTCGCATCACCGGCATCACCCGTTGATTATGTAAAGTGGCCCATACAAACGATGAAAGTGGGTTCGCTCGGAACACACAATTGCCTGGGGCTGGCGAAAGCAAAAGGTGCGCGCATCCTCGTTGCATCAACATCAGAAGTATATGGGGATCCGCTCGTGCACCCGCAAACGGAAGAGTATTGGGGCAATGTAAACCCCGTGGGACCGCGAAGCATGTATGATGAAGCGAAGCGTTTCCAGGAAGCGCTCACGATGGCGTATCACAATGCGCATGGCCTGGATACACGGATCATCCGCATCTTTAACACCTACGGGCCGCGCATGCGGCTGAAGGACGGAAGAGTGCTCCCGAACTTTTTCTACCAGGCAATCACAGGGGAAGATTTAACAGTATATGGTGACGGATCGCAAACCCGCTCGTTCTGTTACGTGAGTGATTTGGTGGATGGAATTTACCGCCTGCTTTTTTCCGATTATCATTTGCCTGTGAACATGGGCAATCCCGATGAGATCACCATCCTTCAGTTCGCTGAAGAGATCATCAAGCTCACCGCAACCAAACAAAAAATTATTTATGAGCCCTTGCCGAGAGATGATCCAAAACAACGCCAGCCGAATATTGATAAGGCCCGGAAACTTTTAGGATGGGAACCAAAGGTGAATCGCGAAGAAGGGTTGAAGATTACTTATGAATATTTTAAGAAGGCACTGCAAGCTTCTTAGCGATTCCTTCGCAGAGAACAGAGAATCATAAACCATCTAACAAATTTTTTCCCGCTCTTAAAATTCAATTGCTAAATTTGAAGGAACACATACTGCAAGTCTATGATCGAATTGTACAAGAAAATTTTTCTGATGCTGTGCTACATTAGCGTGATCACGTTTTGCAGCGCACAAAATTTCGTCAATGGCTCCTTCGAACTGAACACCGGCTTTTGTATCATCAATGCTTACAATGCATATATCACTTCGAATGTTACCGGGTTAGATGCTTATGGCTGCGGAAATGAGATGGACCTGATGAATAACACTTGCGGCTACGGCACCGCTTATGCAGGAGATTATTTCTTATGCCTCGCAAACTCTTCAGGAATTTGTCCTGACGCTTGTACCCTGCAATTAGATGCACCTTTAGTTTCCGGCAACAGTTACACCATTTCTTACTATGACCGAGGCTGGGATCAATACGGGTGTTGTCCGCCAGGTGTGCCACTCGAAATCGGAGTATCCGATATAGCGGGTGCAGCGGGCACTATCGTTTATACAAGCCCTGTTCCCACCACTAATTCCTGGAGTCATCGCGTGTTCACGTTTGTCGCTCCTAACAGCGGACAGTATATCAGCATTGCAGCACAGGATAACACCACGAGATGGACCCATATTGATTCGATTGGTTTTCAAGGCTGCTCTGCCAGTCTTTTCATTGTTCCTTCCGCTCCTTCCATCTGCGCCGGTGACAGCGTAACAGTCAGCGCAACAGGTACAGATACTTATTTGTGGAATCCTGCAAGCGGATTGAATTCGACAACCGACTCTGTTGTGATTGCTTCACCGGATTCAACTACCACTTATACTTTGATTGGAAATTCTAATGCAGGATGTGCTGATACCATTACCGTAACTGTTACGGTGAACGCAACGCCCTCAGTCACTATCATGCAGAGCAATGACACGCTGTTTTCTTCATTTGGGAATTCCTATCAGTGGTACACCGGTGGAAATGCAATCAGTGGTGCAACGGATTCTATTTATGTGCCTGCTTCAGAAGGTTTTTATACTGTAGTGATCACCAACACGAGCGGATGCATGGCGGCGGATACCATTTACTTTTCACTTTCTCCGCAAACAGGTTTTGCTGCATCCGACACTGCGATCTGTCAGAAGTTTTGCATGGATTTTTTTGATCAGACGGGAAACAATCCAACATCATGGCAGTGGAGTTTCCCCGGAGGAAGTCCATCATCTTCTGCACTGCAAAATCCAACTCAGATCTGTTACAACAGTGCAGGAGCGTATGATGTAACATTAATTACTACGAATGCCTATGGCACCGATACATTGATACTCGCTGATTACATTACTGTTTACTCAACTCCGCCCTTTCCTACCATCACGGTAAATGGTTACGTCCTCACTTCAAGTTATGCCGGTTCTTATCAATGGCAGTTCAATTCTGTTGACATTCCCGGGGCGACCAATCAATCATATACTGTAACACAAACAGGTTATTACACGGTCAGAATCAGCGACGAAAATGGTTGTGTGAATTCAGCGATGGTGTATGTACAGATTGTTGGAGTGAATGAACTTGCAGATCCCGGTATATTCATTTATCCCAATCCGTCGGAAGGAAAATTTGTAATAGAGTTTTCCAACATCTCATTTAATCAGATTTCCATTGACATGGTAAATGCATTGGGTCAAAAAGTTTATTCAGACTATATGACCAACACTTTCGGAACGGCCATCAAAAAAGAAATTGATGTGAGTAACCTTTCTAACGGAATCTATTCAATCGGGATCACAGAAGGAAGCAATGTTGTTCGCAGAAAAATTGTGATCATGCGGTAATGGCTTTCAACACCAAAAGACATCGGTGAAAATGCAATGCCCTCTTCGTTCCTTTAGAGACATTGACGCATTCTGCCTCATGCGATTGCATTGCCCCTATGAAGTTGATCTTTGATTTCCGGAATAGCACCTCATAATCCCTGAATCATCACCAGTTTTAACTTTCATTCGCTGTATAACCAAGAAGAAGTAACTTTGGAAGCATTCAAGAACGCTCTCATGCGCACTGCCTTACGCCGGACTTTTGGACTTATTGGTTTTTTATTTCTTCTTTACAATTGCTCTGCTCAAAATTTTTTGAACGGCGATTTTGAAATCAACACCGGATTCTGCATCATCAATGGAGGCAATGCCTGGATCACAGCCAATCTTTCTAACTCGAATGCGTATGGCTCAGGACAAGAGATTGATTTGATGGACAACGGCTGTGGCTATGGAACTGCATACAGCGGAAATTATTTCTTATGTCTTGCCAACTCCTCCGGAACCTCGCCTGATGCAATTACATTCACACTCGATGTGCCGTTGGTTTCCGGCCAGGCTTACACGCTCTATTATCATGATCGTGGCTATGATGTTTATGGATGCTGCCCGCCCGGCGTACCTATTGAAGTAGGCGTTTCAACTATCTCGGGAGCGCAAGGCACGGTAGTGTACACCAGTCCCGTTCCCACTACAAATGTGTGGTCGCTGCGAACGGTAAACTTTGTGGCACCCAACAATGGACAATATATCAGTTTCCAGGCACAAAACAACAATACCCGGTGGACGCATATTGATTGTCTTTCACTTGGCTTCAGTGCGTGCTGCGCTCCGTATACGTTAAACCTTACAACAGTGGATGCAACGTGTAATCAGAATAATGGAATGGCAGTAGCAGTTGTTTCCGGCGGCGGTGGTCCCTTCACCTATTTGTGGAGTACGTTACCTATTCAAACTACAGACACCGCATTTAACCTGGGACCCGGCACGTATGCAATCACAGTGACAGACACTAATGGTTGCTCAGGAACTGACTCTGTCACCATCCTGAATGTGAATCAACTCAGCCTGGCCGTGAATCCTTCTTCAGCAACCATCTGCTTTGGAGATAGTGTCACGCTGACTGCCACCGGCGCAGCATCTTATTCCTGGAACCCATCAACAGGATTGAATAGTACAACCGATTCCGTGGTGCTTGCTTCACCATCTTCTACAACAACTTATACTTTGACCGGAACTTACTCGGCATGCATTGACAGCGTTACGGTTACCGTGACTGTGCAACCGCTTCCGCTTTCACCATTTTCCATTGTGCCTGATTCAGCTTGCACAGGCACAGATGTCGCGATCACCTACACAGGAGGATCGTCGCCCGCTGCATCTTATACCTGGGACTTTGACGGAGGAATCATTACTTCCGGAAGCGGACAGGGACCTTACCAGGTTCACTGGGATTCCGGTGGAACATATATTGTTTCGTTAACGGTCATTGAAAACGGATGCACGTCTCTTCCGACAATAGACACCGTGACCATCTTTGCGCCGCCTGATCCTTCGTTCACGATTTCACCTCCTGAAATTTGTGCCGGAGAAATGGTGGGGGTCACTTACACCGGCAATGCATCAGCTTCGGCAATTTACGTGTGGGGTTTCGGAACAGGAGCGATTTTGCAGGGCAACGGCGAAGGTCCTTACGTATTGCAATACAATACTGCCGGACAGGAAGTAGTGACGCTCACCGTGACAGAACATGGTTGTCCGTCGTCACAGAATGATACGTTACAGGTTGACTCGATTCCCATTGCTTCTTTCGTGGCGTCAGATACGACAGGATGTGATTCGCTACTCGTTCACTTCGCCAATCTCTCATCGGGTGCCTCAAGTTACCTCTGGAATTTTGGTGACGGAACTACGGATACAACCATGAATCCTTCGAAAACTTTTGACATAGGAACATACACCGTGAGTTTGATTGTGACCTCTTCTAATGGTTGCAAAGATTCAATGCTAATTCTTGATTATATCAATGTGTATCAGTCACCGGTTGCGCAATTTTCTGTAAATCCTCCGGCAAATATTCCGCTGTTCCTGAAAGATGCTCTTTTTCAATTCACCAACTCTTCGCTCAACGCTTTTAGTTACGAATGGAATTTCGGTGACACTACTTTGAGCACTGAAACAAATCCATTGCATCAATACACTGAATCAGGAAACTTCACAGTCACATTGTATGCTTACAATGGTACTTGCGTTGATTCTGTTGCTCTCAGTTTCTTAATGGTAGAACCTAATCCCGGTTATTTTTTTCCGGATGGCTTCACTCCTAATGGTGACGGCATCAACGATGTATTCAGCGTGTTGGGATTTCATCTGCAATCTGTAAACATTAGCATCTTCAACCGCTGGGGTCAGTTGATTTTTCAATCATCGGATATTGATCATGGGTGGGATGGAACCTACAATGGATTACCCGAGGAAACAGGAGTGTATGTTTATCTTGCTGGGATAGTTTTTCTCACCGGTGAACAAGCAACAGCGAAAGGAAGCATAACGCTTATCAGGTAGTAACTTTTCTTAGCCAGGACCTTCCGAAAGGGAATACTGATTCAAGTCCCCGTATTTTTTTCAACCCGATTTTTTATTCGCTGAAACGCAAGCAAAACATTTTTACTGACAGCCACATAAAATAGCATGAGCGGAAGTAAGTAAAACATGGCCCGCGAGTATCCGCTCGTGATGTAGCTGAGCGAATTAAAATCTTTGTAATCAACATCAATCTGGTAAAAAATTCCTGTCAGTAAAATCCAGGAAAGAAAGACGACGCTGAGTAAAGCCAATTGATCACCTTTTCGAATAAGTGCTGCAATGCTGATGAGAACTCCGGTCAGGAAAATGTAAATCGTGAAACCATATAAATCGGGTTTGAAAATGAGCGGCATGATTTGAGAGAGCATTCGTTCAAGTTTTTCTTTATCGAAAAAAAGATGCCGCACCATGGGCTGCTCGCTTCCAACCTTTAGTATGCCGGACAAATAAATCTGCCAAGCAAAAAAAATGATGAAGCACACGGCAGAGTAGAAACCGGCTAACCAAACTTTTTTCTTTCTGAAGCTTTTTATCACCACCAACATTCCACCGGCAATAGCAAATGCAAGGGATTCAGAGCGTGTCCACAAAGCGAAAACCATGAGCAATGTTCCCAGCCAGAAATAGGCCATATCATTTTCTTCATACCAGATATAAATACAGAGCAGTGCCATGGGGCAATAGAATGTGCAGGGAATACTGCCTGACGACAAAGAAGAAAACGCTGCGAGCTGTGGGATGGTGACGAGCAAGAACGTGAACAATGCCGCTGCAAAGTGATTTGTGAATCGAATAAGTAACGCGTAAAAGCAAATAACTGTAGAAGCGAAAAAGAGTGTGATAACAATCTGCGATGAAAAATTTCCGGTGGCATAAGAAAACGCAAATGCTAATGGCACTAAGGGCGGATACAAATCGCGCACAGTATAAAGAGGATTGCTCTTATCAAAAATAGAGTTCTGAATGGTTCCTTCGTGCGCAATTGCTCTTCCCAAAAAATCATATCCGGCAACACTGTCATAAATGAAAACGATCCAATATTCGCCCTTGATCATGATCATGGCGGAAACGGCGAGAATGCAGGCAATCAGAAAAACCCATGCGGCATGAAATTGCTTTCGCTCAAAATTTTTGCCCGCAAAAACTCCCTTCCCTAAGGAATCCTTCGGATTGGAAAAATCATCAAGCGAAAAAAACAGGCGGGGGTCAAGAAATATTTTTTTATCAGTAAAGAAAAGTGCAACGAGTACGGTGATGATTCCGCCCCACAAAACAAAAAACTGATTCAGCGGCAAACCACCGATGTCAAACAAGAACATCATCATCGTGGTGACACCGATGCCAACCGGAAAAGCAAATCCCGATTTTTCAAGAAAAGAAAATTTCCGGGAGATGCTGTTCAGCACCGCGTAACCTAACAAGTAAATGAGCAGCCAGCTTATGAGCGCCATGCTAAAGATTTATAGGGATCACACCGGTTGTAATTTTATTCTCCAGCTTGTAATGAATTTTATCCAGGCCCCAGCCATTGAATACCACAACGTAATTCGCTTTTTCATAGAGAGGATTCGTATTCTTTTCTTTTTCATATACGAGCTTGCGCGGGTAGACAAAATAGCTTGCCCAGTTCTTCTCGAGAACTTCTTTGTGAAACTTAATCTTGCTTTTCGAATTGAGCAGCACAGTGTCCGGCGGCATAATTATGATGGCATCGGGCGGCGTATGATTCACGATATTATTCAGCAATGAAAAAGTTGCGCCGAACCGAAGCTGGTATTTCTCTTCAGGACTGTTATTCCAGTGAAGGAAAATAAATTTCATATCCTTCGGCAGATCAGAAGAAATGTAGCGGTAATAAGGCGTGAGCAAAATCATTGTAACCAATGAGATCGTAGCTGCTAACAACAATAATTTTTTTTTCGTGATTGATGACATTCTCAAAAAGTAAGTCGCTGTTGGGAACCCTGATCTCCCACGATGTGCAAGATCAGCAAATCTAAATGACCAATGACTACTGACCAATGACCAACGACCAACGACCATTCACTATTCACTATGTTTGTGCTGCTTTATGAGTGAAGAAAAAACCTACTTCGCACATCCCACCGCGATAATTGATGAAGGATGCTCCATTGGGAAGGGAACGAAGATCTGGCACTTCACTCATGTAATGAGCGGCAGCGTGATCGGTGAGAACTGCAGCTTTGGTCAAAACGTGGTGGTGTCATCAGATGTGATCCTGGGAAAAAATGTGAAAGTGCAGAATAACGTTTCCATTTACACAGGAGTGGTTTGCGAAGACGATGTCTTCCTCGGTCCTTCGATGGTGTTCACCAATGTAATTAATCCGCGCAGTGCTGTTGTTCGTAAAGATCAATACCGGAAAACATTGGTAAAGAAAGGAGCGAGTATCGGCGCGAACGCCACGATTATTTGCGGAGTCATCATTGGTGAATATGCATTTGTCGGAGCGGGTTCGGTGGTGAACAAAGAGGTGAAGCCATTTTCTTTGGTGGCGGGAAATCCTGCACGGCATATTGGATGGATGAGCGAGTACGGACATCGTTTGGAGTTTGATGCAAATGGTTTTGCTGTGTGTTCAGAGAGCGGGCAGCGGTATGAATTGAAAGAAGGTGTTGTAAAAAGAATTTCTTAGAAGATCATGTACGACGAATTGATTCAAAAAGAAAAAAAACTCGCCATCATCGGTTTGGGTTACGTTGGGCTTCCCATTGCCCTCGCATTTGCAAGAAAGATTTCTGTCATCGGCTTCGACATCAATTCGCAGAGAATTGCGATGATGAAAAAAGGAATTGATCCAAGCAATGAATTGGCTAAAGAAACTTTTGAAGGCTGCGACATTGAATTTACTTACGACCTCAATGAGCTTCGCAAAGCAAATTTTTTTATCGTCTGTGTTCCCACGCCGGTGGATGATCACAGCGTTCCTGATTTAAGGCCGCTGATACGGGCTTCGGAAACAATTGGTAATGTTTTGAAGAAAGGTGATTATGTCGTCTTCGAATCCACCACCTATCCCGGCTGCACGGAAGAAGATTGCCTGCCCATCATCCAGGAGAAATCAGGATTAAAATCCGTTGCTGATTTTAAAATCGGTTACTCGCCGGAGCGCATCAACCCGGGTGATAAAGAGCATACTATTGATAAGATCATGAAAGTGGTTGCCGGCTGTGATGACGAATCGCTCGAACAAATTGCAAAAGTGTACAGCATTGTCTGCAAAGCAGGGATTCACAAAGCGCCATCCATCAAAGTAGCGGAAGCTGCGAAGATCATCGAAAATACACAGCGCGATTTGAATATCGCTCTGATGAATGAGCTGTCTAGAATTTTTCATCGCCTCAACATCAACACGTACGATGTGCTCGATGCTGCGGCTACCAAGTGGAACTTCCTGAAATTTTATCCGGGACTTGTAGGCGGTCATTGCATCAGCGTTGATCCGTACTACCTCACGTATAAGGCGCAGGCGCTCGGCTATGAATCAGAGGTGATCACCAGCGGAAGACGTATCAATGATGATATGGGTCCGTACATCGCGCGGCGCACGGTTCAGCTATTAACCCAGTCAGGGAAGGATCCCGGCAGGTCCAAAGCTTTGGTGATGGGCGCCACGTTCAAAGAAAATGTTTCCGACATCCGCAATTCAAAAGTGATAGACTTAGTGAATGAACTAAGACAATTTTCAGTAAAGGTTGAGGTCGTGGATGCTTATGCAACGAGTGAGGAAGTCCAACGTGAATACGGGTTTCCTCTCGCCGAAAAAATTTCCACTGACTACGATGTTGTGATCCTCGCTGTAGCTCATGATCAGTATCATGGTCTCACCGAAGATTATTTTCTTTCCATCACCAAACCCAACTCGATCTTCGTGGATGTGAAAGGGATTTTCAGGAATAAAATTCAGAAGCTGCTTTATTGGTCGTTATAATTTTTTCTATTGACACAGGAAAGAAAAATTCTCATCACCGGCGGCGCGGGCTTCATTGGCTCGCATGTGGTCAGATTATTTGTGAAAAAATATCCGCACTACAGGATTTTTAATCTTGATAATCTCACCTACGCAGGCAACCTCGAAAATCTTCGTGACATAGAAGAAGCAGCCAACTACCGTTTCATCAAAGGCGACATCACTGATGCTTCATTCATTGATCAGCTATTTTCAGAACAGCAATTTGATGGCGTGATTCACCTTGCTGCTGAAAGCCACGTGGATCGCTCGATTGTTTCTCCGATGGATTTTATCAACACCAATATTATCGGCACCGTGAATCTTCTCACCGCTGCAAAAGCGGTTTGGCAAAATCAGAAATCGGAAATCCGGAATCCGAAATTCTTCCAGGTTTCAACCGATGAAGTTTTCGGATCACTGAATCATGGTGGTTACTTCACTGAAGAAACGAAGTACGATCCAAAATCTCCGTACTCAGCCTCGAAGGCAAGTGCTGATCATCTTGTACGTGCTTATGCACACACATACAAGCTTCCCGTTGTGATTACCAACTGCTCGAACAATTACGGACCATTCCAGTTTCCTGAAAAACTAATCCCGCTTGCAATCAACAATATCAGGAACATGAAGGCAGTGCCGGTATATTCAAAAGGAGAGAACGTGCGTGACTGGTTATATGTGGAAGATCATGCTGTGGCCATTGATTTAGTTTTTCATAAAGCAAAACCCGGTACGAACTATAACATCGGCGGCTTCAATGAGTGGAAAAATATTGACCTGATAAAATTGCTTTGCAAGATCATGGATGAAAAGCTTCAGCGACCTGAGGGTACTTCTGAAAAGTTGATCACCTTCGTGACAGATCGCCCCGGTCATGACTTGCGCTATGCCATTGATTCGCGAAAAATTTCTGAAGAGCTTGGATGGAAACCATCGCTCACTTTTGAAGAAGGACTTCGTAAGACTGTGGACTGGTATTTACAGAATGAAGAATGGCTGAAGCATGTGACCTCGGGAGATTATTTGAAGTATTACGAGCAACAGTATCACGAGCGATGATTTTGAAATTGAAATTTCAGAATTTCCAAATTGAAAATACTTTATGTACGAAACTTCCTTTCATCCAAAGTCATTAACTGAATTTTCCTTCCTCATCACCGGTGGCGCCGGCTTCATTGGCTCACATCTCGTTGAGTATTTGCTAAAGCATAACGCGAAGAAAGTCCGCGTCCTCGATAATCTTTTAACAGGCAGGGAAGAAAACATAAAACTCTTCAGCGATCAGCCGGCCTACGAATTTCTTCACGGAGATATCCGCAATCCTGATGAGTGCCGGGAAGCATGTGATGAAATTGACTTTGTGCTGCACCAGGCAGCGCTCGCTTCGGTGCAACGCTCCATGACAGATCCTGTTACAACGCATGTGGTTAATGCCGACGGTTTTCTCAACATGCTCATTGCTGCGCGGGATTCGGGTGTCAAGCGGTTTGTGTACGCATCTTCTTCCTCTGTCTATGGCGATCATCCAGATCTTCCGAAGCAGGAGAGCAAAACAGGAAATCCATTATCTCCTTATGCTGTCTCAAAAAAAACAAATGAGTTGTACGCGCATGTATTCGCCACTGCCTTCGGAATGGAAGTGATCGGCTTGCGCTACTTCAACATCTTTGGTCCGCGACAAGATCCGAACGGTCCTTATGCCGCAGTGATTCCCGCTTTCATTCGTGACTTAAAAAACGGTGAGGCTCCAATAATCTATGGGGATGGCTCGCAAACCCGTGATTTCACGTTCGTGGAGAACGCTGTGCAGGCAAACATCAAAGCGTTGTTCACTTCACACCCTGATGCTCTGAATCAGGTTTACAATGTTGCATGTGGTGAACCGTGTTCCATTCTTCAACTTTTCAACATGATTGCGCTGGCAATGCGTCTGGAAGTGAAACCAAAACTTGAAGCGCCACGTAAAGGAGATATTCTGCATAGCACAGCTGATGTTTCGAAAGCAAAGCAGTTATTACAGTATCTGCCCTCTGTTTCAATTAATGAGGGTTTAAATATTTTATTGCAGTCAGACATTCAGGAATCAAACAACGCTTGACGATCATTATCACACATGATTATTGAAAAAATCTCTGCGCCCCATAAGGGGAATGGAAAAGGAGTCCTACATTTGCGCACCAATAACAAACCCAAAACCATGAAATTAGTGCTACGCCTCGTGCTCATATTTGCACTGGTTGTGAAGTTCGCCGAAGCTCAGCAAAACCCGAAGCTGGAAAATCCACCCGATAATTTACCCTCGGGAAACGGGTATATTCAACAATCTATAACTGAAAATAACCAAAATCTGCAAACGCTGGGAATGAATCCCATCCAGGTATATCAGGATAAACAAGCACAACCGCAAGGCAATACACAGCCTCAGCAAAAGACTTCCGGAAATAATCCTCCGTCCCCACCTGCTCCTCCTTCAAAAACTAAAAACACAGCACCTTCGGATACATCACGGCCTTACATTGATACCACTAAGTTGCCAAAATCAGCAATTTATGGTCATGATTATTTCCGCAACAAGAATTACCAGATGTTCAATCGCACCACCGATGCTCAAGCCATGGGCAATTACATTATTGGAGTAGGTGATCAGATTGGAATCAACGTATGGGGCTATTCGAGCTACAGCGGCTCTTACACTGTGGATCAAACCGGTTCTATTATGCCGGAGGGAGTTGGCAAAATTTTCATAAAGGGATTGACTCTTGAAAAAGCCAAACAACTGATCCGCAGTCGCTTCGCAACATATCTTGACATGCCGAACTCGCAGATTGAAGTGACAGTCATTTATTCGAGAGTTATTACTGTGAACATTGTGGGCGATGTTTTTAATCCCGGTTCGTATTCTATCCCCGCGTTAAACACAGCATTCAATGCGTTGCTTGCTTCAGGTGGTCCTACTGATCTCGGTTCTGTGAGAAATATATTCGTGAAGCGCCAGGGACAAACTGTTCGCATGCTTGATATCTATCAATTCCTGCTTGACCCCAACAGCAGCACGGATTTCTTCATGGAAAACAACGATTACATTTTTGTTCCTCCCGCACAAAAGGTTGTTTCGGTGGGTGGTGAAGTAAATCGTCCGTTCAAGTATGAATTGATTGAGGGCGAAGATTTGAATAACCTGATTACCTATGCAGGCGGATTAACCGCTAAGGCATACACGAAAGCAGTCCAGGTGAAACGCTTTTCAGGAAACCAGTATGTGCTGCTCGATGTAAATCTCGACAGCTTAATGAGAGTGAAAGGAAAATTCAACCTGCTCAATGGAGATGAAGTATTGATAGGTACAGTGCCGCAGAATATTTTTCGTTTCGTGAAAGTGAGCGGAGCCGTAATGCAACCCGGGGAATATAACTTTAGCGAAGGCATGAGAATTTCTGACATTCTTTCACAATCGCATGGCTTGAAAGAATCAGCAATGACGGATCGGGCTTACATCATTCGCAAAAACAGTGATCTGACATCTAAATACATCACCTTCATTCCCGATAACATAATCAAGAATCCAAACTCTTCCGAAAATTTCAAACTGCAAAACCTGGATGAGCTTGTATTCTTCGACAAGCAAACTTTTGTAGATACAGTAAAGGTGACTGCTGAAGGTGCTGTTCGTCTTCCCGGGAAGTATACGTATGCCAATGGAATGACGCTGAATGATCTGTTGTTTAGTGCGGGTGGTTTGAAACCGGAAGCTGCAAACACAAGGATTGAAATTACACGGTATGATACCAGCAACAGGGGAGCTCCGAGAGTGATACAGACCTTCACCATTGACAAAGATTTAAAAATAGTTTCTCCCGGGTTAGAATTTGAACTGCGCCCCTTCGACGTAGTATTTGTTCGTTCGGTCTCAGCGCTCGATACACAAATGGTAGTGACGCTGACAGGTGAAGTGATGTACCCGGGCGTATATGCACTTACAAGTAAAACTGAAAAGTTAGTTGACGTAATTCAACGTGCCGGCGGATTAACAAGATGGGCAGATGCCAATGAGGCCACCTTGGTTCGTATAGAAAATAATCGCGGATTGGTATTCATGGAGCTTGACAAGGCCTTGAATGACCAGAACGGAAGGTTCAACATTTTGCTCAAGCCGGGAGATAAGATTGATATTCCTATCATGAACGACATCGTTTCCCTTTCCGGCATGATCAATTTTCCTTACAAAGATTCAATGGGTTTCCTGAATGCACCGTGGAAAGAAGGCAAACGTGCGAAGTGGTACATTAAAAAGTATGGGTTGGGTTTTGCTCCCGACGCCAAGCGTATTCGCACTTATGTTATTCAACCGGGTGGAACTGTACAGGACCCTCGGCGATGGACCTTCATTCGCATTTATCCTAAAGTGCAAAAAGGTGCTTCAGTAGTTGTGCCTTATATTTTAAATAAAGATGGAATGCCCGGACCTGCCCCTGGTACTCCGGCACCCGCCGCTTCGCCACCTGTTGATTGGAACCAGGTGATTGAAAGCGCCATGGTCAAGATCACCGGCTTGCTTACGTTATACGTGCTCATAACACGAATTAATTTTTAATTTTAATCGAAGATCTCTTTGGATATGAATCAGGATCAGCCGCAACACAGGATTAATCCTGCTGCAAAAACAGAAGATGAAGAGATACAGATTGGCCCGTTGTGGACTAACCTTAAAGGTACTTTCCGGTATATTCTGAGAAGATGGTACATCTTACTGTTGTTCATTGTCATCATCTCTTCATTAGCTCTTGTATATGTTTGGTGGTATGGAACTAAGTACATTGCTACTGCCTCATTTGCCCTCGAAGGTGAAACGGCTTCCAGCGGGTTGTTGAGTTCCTCGCTATCCATAGCCAATCAATTAGGACTCCAGGGCGCTCCGGGAAAGAACACTACCTATAATAATAACTTCTTCGCTTCCCTTATTCAATCGCGAAGAGTGATTAAAGCGTCCTTGATGGACTCAGCTATGATGGGTGGAAAGAAGGATTTGCTGGCGAATCACTACATTAATCTTTATCACTGGAGAACCGGGAGCTTTATTCACAAGGGATGGAACAAAGTTCCGAAGCTGAAAGATTTTTATTTTAAAGAGAAGTCACTCACTCAATTGACGCCTCTTGAAGACAGCATCATGAATGTGATTTATGAAAACATCATCGAGAACAACCTGGTGGTTACTTATGATGCCACCACACCATTCAATGTGGCAACCTTCAACACGAAAAGCCGTGATTTCTCTATGTGGATGATGAAGTACATGGTTGACAAATCAGCGAATTACTACATGGATAATGTTTTTCATTTGAACAAGAAAAACATGAATATTGCTGATCAGCGTGTGGATTCACTCGGAAGGGTTTTAAGAAGCCTGGATTACAGAGTGGCAAACCTGCGTGACTTATCGAACAACACCATTCGCCAAAAAGGATTGCTGGATGTGAATTCAGCCAAACGCCAGCAGGATTTATTAAGCACTCAATATTCTGCGGCTGTCAACAACGTGGAACTGGCAAAGGTGACCATACTCACAACGGCACCCATTCTGCAGGTCATTGATGATCCTCTTTTTTCAACGGAGGTTTCTTTTGTTCGTTGGTACCTGGCACTTATTGTCGCTGCAATTATCGGGATCTTTCTCGGCACCATTTACTTAGTGATTGCCAAAGCCGTAAAGACATCCAATGAAAAAGTAAAAGCGCGTAAGCAACTGGAAGAACAGCAGAATTCAGGAACCGCTGCCGCCTGATCTTCACATCGTGTTTGATTTTCTTTTTAAGAAGCAAAAAAAAAATCGGGATGCAGACCAATCTCTGAAGGTTGATCTGCATTCGCATTTACTGCCGGGCATTGATGATGGCGCGCAGCATGCTGATGATACCCTCACGCTGATTCGCGGGTTGCAATCGCTCGGTTACCAAAAGTGCATCACTACGCCTCATATTTACCTCGGTGTTCACAATAACTCGAAGGAAATTATTATGGATGGTTTGAAGAAGGTGCGGGACCTGTTAGACCAACAGAAAATTAATTTTCAAATTGAAGCCGCTGCAGAATATTTTTTCGACGAACAGTTTTTCAAACTCATTGATCAAAATGATCTCATGACGTTCGGAAACAAATATGTGCTATTCGAGCTTCCTTTCACCACCAAGCCCCTGATGGTGGATGATATTATTTTCAAAATGAACCTGGCAGGATACCAGCCTGTGCTTGCTCATCCTGAGCGCTATTCTTTTTTCCACAACAAAAAAATGCAGGAGTATGAGCGGATGAAAAACGCAGGAGTATTGTTTCAACTCAACATTATGTCACTTACCGGTCATTACGGCGAACCGGTCAGGCATGCAGCCCGCGAGTTGATTTCACAAGGCGTTGTTGATTTTCTGGGTACTGATCTCCACCGTGAAAAACATTTGCCTATAATTGAAGCAGCAAAGAAAACACAAGAGTATTCCCGGCTTCTTGCTTCAGGAAAATTGTTGAATGAGACGCTGTAAGGTCTTCAATTACCAATCATCATTCCGATCAATCACCAAATATTTTCTCCAAACGAGTCCCATGGACAATAAACCGACTACTAAATGATTTGCATTTGGAGTTTTTTTTCATTTGAATTTTTCCTGTCCGCAGGACTCTGGGAGAAAGTTAGGAGCTTGATCTTTGTCCACAGGACTCCCCTGAAGAAATTTGATTACAGCGCTCCCTTCACTTTCTTTTCAAGCCATCTGGTGATATCAAAATAATCATATACCGGCTGCTCGCGGCGATCTTTCTTTAGCTGGTCAAATTTTTTCAGGTAGGAAGAAAAAAATTCGCGGGGTTTTTGTTCACAGGTGATCTGCAAAAGTTTTGTCACCAATTCACTCAATAACTTTTCGCTGATGAATGCTGATTTGCTCCTCGCAGTCATGCGCTTCACTGAGAGCGCGAGATAACTGAGTAAGTCAAAATTTTCTTCTTCAAAATGAATGATCGCCTGCATCACATGAACCATGAATAGCGTTTGACGCCAGCGTACCGAATCACCACTCCTGAAAATTTTCTGAATGTAGAAGATCGCTTTCTCATGATCCTGCAATTCGAAATGGCAGGCAGCGAGCACGAGGAAAATTTCTGACCGTTTTTGTGATTCAAATGAGGCAACATGCCGGACAAAATATTCTTCCGCTTCCCGAAGACTTTGCAAATTCGCTTTCACAGTTCCGGTTTGAATGGATATTGCTAATTCAACCGGCAGCGTCCAGGAGAGCAAAACATTTTTGAACCTGCTGCTTCTGATTTTTCTGATCTTGCTCGTATCCGTAAGCTTGCGAAGCTGTTGTATGATTTTCGTTGCCTTCTCATACCGGTGCAGGCGAAAATGTACCAACAATAATTCATTAAGCGCATTCAGGTAGTTGCCCGGCGATGCGGAAATAAAATGCGGATGCTGCTCATACAGCGCGATGTGTTTGTTCAGCATCCTTTCCGCCTTTTCATATTGAAGCTGATAAAGAAAATAGGAAGATTGGATAACAAAGTACAAGCTCTTTGATCGCAAGCTGATGGCATTCCTCTCACTCTGAAGCAGCTCATGCTTCATCAGCTTTTCAATTGCTTTCTGTTTCTGGCGATGGTTGTTTTCACTTCGGCCTAAGAGCATTCGCAACGTCATGGCGAGATATGAAATCTCACCGTAGTTATTCAGTTGCCGAATGATTTTTTTCTCCTCAGTGCCGAAACGCAGGATTTCCTTTTCAAGATTCCGCGGTTCTATGATGTGCTGAATGATTGTATACTCCTTGTGAATAATCTCGAGCTGTACTTTCCATTCTTCATATTGCCGCGCGATTTTCTTTGCCCTGGTGAGAACGGAATAACAATCATGGAAAAGCGCCTTGTCACTGAGGATGGAGGCATCGAGCATCATTTCCTTCAGCGTAAAATCAAAAGACCTTCCTTCGTGAAAATTGCGCAACCATTTCAGGAGCAAATGATAGAGCTGAATTTTCTTGACAGCAAAATGCTTCATCTCCGATTGGCGACTCAGTTCTTTCTTCAGTGATGCATCGTCGGAGATTTTCTGCTCATCAATCACTTTAAACATCCGCAGATAGTCACTCGAATCGCCGTGAGCGGAAGCTTGCAGGGTGAAATATCTTTTTTCACTCTGCGTCATGGTGCGAATAAGACGGTAGATGGAGCCGGAGCGATTCATGGGTGAAAGTTACAAGAATGAAAATTCCAACTTCCAACTTCCAAATCACAAATAAGAGCAAAATTGAAAACTCAAAACCCAAACTTCGGGATCGCAGCTCTTGATGATAGTTGAGCCGAACACCTGGTTTGGAATTTTTTCTTTTGAATTTGCTTGTGATTTGGAATTTGGAATTTGGTACTTGGTACTTGGTACTTGGAATTTATTCTGAGTTACATTTGCCGCCTCTCCGAAGGAGTCCTTCGGACAAATTTTTATAGCGATGCAACCCACTATTGACATTCAAAAAATTATTGACCTCGCGCGCAAAGCCGGTGATGAGATCATGAAAGTGTACGCACAGGATTTTTCTGTGGAGCTTAAAGGCGATAATTCTCCCCTCACACAAGCCGATCAGAAATCAAATGGTTTGATCATTAACGGATTGAAGAATTTGTATCCTGAAATTCCGATCATCTCCGAAGAAACAAAGCTCACTCCCTACGATAAGCGTAAGAATTGGAAAACCTATTGGCTGGTTGATCCGCTTGACGGCACCAAAGAGTTTATCAAGAAGAATGGGGAGTTCACAGTGAACATCGCACTGATGAGTGAAGGACGGCCCATGCTTGGTGTTGTGTATGCGCCTGCGCAAAACAAAATGTGGTATGGAATGAAGAGTGAAGGAAGTTTTTTTGTGAATGATGACGGCTCAAAAGTTCCGCTGCAGAAAGGAAGAAACTGGCGTGACCTGCAGAAAGTAAATGTAGTTGCAAGCCGCTCTCACCTGAGTGATGAGACGCTGCAATTTGTCGAGGACTTGAAAAAAGAAGGTAAAGAAGTAGACTTTGTTTCTTCCGGAAGCTCCTTGAAATTTTGTTTGGTGGCGGAAGGAAAAGCAGACGTCTATCCGCGTTTTGCTCCTACCATGGAATGGGATACCGCCGCCGGTCAGGCCGTAGTTGAAATTGCCGGAGGAATTGTTTTGAACTGGCACACCAAACAGCGGCTCGAATACAACAAAGAGAATTTGCTGAACCCATTTTTCATTGTAGAATTTCCTTCATAGAAAAATGATACTCTTTCGTGATTGTGCTACCTTGTCGCCCCAAATTGATTTTCTATGAAACACTATTTAACAGGTCTTAAAAATGCCCTCATCATTCGCGGAATACTGGCGATACTCTTTGGGTTGTTTGCTTTGTTTATGCCTGACATTACACTGAGAACATTTGTTATCGTGTTCGGTTGCTTTGCCATTCTCGACGGCGCATTTTCCATTATTCTTTCCCTAACCCGAATCAAGCATGAGCATAGCTGGTGGTATCTTTTATTGCAGGGATGTTTGAGCCTTCTTGTAGGATTGCTGGTGTTGCGTGCACCGTTTCTCACGGAAATACTAATCGTAATTTATATCGCCATCTGGATGATCGCCATTGGTGTTCTCGAAATAACTACTGCCGTTCGCATTCACCGATTTATCAAAGGGGAATTACTCTATGTCTTTTCAGGGATCATTTCAATACTTGCCGGCATGGTGATCTTGTATGATCCGATGGGTGGTATTTGGGTGCTGTCATGGTTAATCGGCGTCAATGCAGTTTTATTTGGAGTGATCTTCCTCATCATGGGCTGGCGACTTTCGGTACGGGTTAAGACTATGGAATAGTCAACTGTGAGAGTGCAATGATCGGGAAACCAGTTAAGAGAATTATGAATCGGATTCTTCACTCTTCAGTGCGCGATGAAATAGCTGAGCCAGTTCCATGGCATTAAATCCCGCAAGTAAGAGAATCGGATATTAGGTTCTTCAGTGTACCACCAGAATTTTCTCTCTATAACTTTTATTGTTGGAAGAAGCGATGATCAAACACACGCCGCTGTTCGGGTCGTATTATGTGTATCGTGAATCGTATTACGTGAATCGTGTTACGCGCATCGTGATTCGCTTCCTATCTTTACCCCGCCTGAATATATTCACCCACCAAGGACTTCCCGAAAAAAACGGGATAAAAAGGACTCGCTACTAACCACTGCATGGTATTCAACAGTTTCGCTTTTCTCATATTCTTCCCGGTAGTCACGATTATCTATTTTCTGCTACCGCATAAATGGCGATGGCTGCACCTGCTCATTTCGAGTTGCGTGTTCTACATGTTCTTCATTCCCATTTACGTCTTTATTCTCATTTTCACCATCGTCATTGATTACTTCGCCGGCATTCTCATTGCCAGTGCGCAGGGTACACGGCGAAAACTATTTCTGCTTATGAGCATCTGCGCCAACGTGGGAGTGCTCGCGGTGTTCAAGTACTACAATTTTTTTGTGATGAATACTTTGTGGGTAGCGAACCTGTTTCATGCTCATCCTGATATTCATTACCTCAGCATCATCCTGCCCATCGGTTTGTCGTTCCACACATTTCAGGCGATGAGTTACACCATTGAAGTGTATCGTGGAAATTTCAAGCCCGTAAAAAACTTCGGCATCTACTCGCTCTATGTCATGTTCTACCCGCAACTCGTTGCCGGACCCATTGAGCGCCCGCAGAATCTCATCCATCAATTCTACGAGAAGCACGAGTTCGATTACGACCGGGTGGTAAGCGGACTGAAGCTGATGCTGTGGGGATTGTTCAAGAAGATCGTTATCGCTGACCGCCTCGGGGCTTATGTCGTGAACGTTTTCAATTTTCCGCATCAGCATTCGGGCGAGCCACTTACCTTTTGGGTAGCAGCATGGATGTTCGCAATCCAGTTGTATTGCGATTTCGGCGGCTACAGCGACATTGCCATCGGCAGCGCACGTATAATGGGCTTCACCCTCATGACGAATTTCCGACGGCCGTATCTCGGACAATCCGTTGGTGAAGTGTGGACCCGGTGGCACATCTCACTCACTACATGGTTTCGCGATTACGTGTTCAACCCGCTTGGTGGTTACCGCAAAGGAAAGTGGCGCGGCATCTTCAATCTCGGCGTCCTCATGTTTCTCGCGGGCCTATGGCACGGCGCCAACTGGACGTATGTGTTATGCTTCCTGATCTTCTATTTATTCCTCACCACAAGATTAATTTTCAGAAAGTCGCTGCAGAAGTTTGATGACCTCGTTTATAAAGTGAATCCGCTGTTTGGCAGAATCGTGAATACGCTGCTTGCTTTTCACTGCGGAATTTTCTCTTATATCTTTTTTCGCTCACCCACAGTGCACGATGCACTCTATTATTATTCGCAGATGTTTAGCTTTAAGAGTTTGAAGTTTTATGACGGAGATGCTTCGACACTTTGGTATGGATTGTTCGGCATCATCTGTTTGTTCGCAGTAGAAGTTTGGCAGGAAGATTTTGCTTCGGATAAGAATGCAGTGTTTCCGGAGCCCGGGCGGCAATGGATGAAATACGTTTTTTACGCGGCTGTGATCTCTATTATTCTGTTGATTGGTGTGTTTGATGCCAGTCAGTTTATTTACTTTCAATTTTAAATTTTTTTAGAAGAATGAAAGACTATTTGACGCGGAAAGGCAAAAAAATTTGTTTGGGAAAAGAGAATTAAGATGAAAAACCAACTTATGATCTCCGATGAAGTGATCATTAATAAAATCTATTTTATCAGAGGCAAGAAGGTCATGATTGATCGTGATCTTGCTGAATTGTATGGTGTGGAAACAAGAGTATTGAAGCAAGCGGTACGACGAAACATCGATCGTTTCCCACAAGATTTTATGTTCGAAATGACAGAAGGGGAACTCTCGAATTGGAGATCACAATTTGTGACCTCCAATTCTACCAGGATGGGTCTTAGGTACCCCCCATTTGCTTTTACAGAACACGGAGTACTCATGTTGTCTTGCGTTCTCAATAGTCCTCAGGCGATTGCGGTGAGTATTCAGATTATGCGCGTGTTCGCTCAAATGCGGGAGAAGTTGCTTTCAAATAAAGATGTTCTTCTCCGCATGGAGAAAGTTGAAAAAAGAATGATAAAAGTTGAGGGAAAAGTCGGAAAGTACGACGAGGACATCCAAATGATTTTTGAGGCACTGAAGGAATTGATGAACCCTCCGCAACCGCCTAGAAAGAAAATTGGATACAGGTTGAACAATGATGACTAATTTGTTAAATCAGAAATTGGAAATCACAATTTGTGACCTCCAATTAAAGAATCATAAAAATGGAGGACGCAATTTGCGACCTCCAATTTTAAACAACGATGATAAATTCAATTAGATCTTGATATCGCAAATTGTGACATCAAGTTGGAGAGATTACGGAAGAGAAATTTTTCTCTGTGCCACTGCGACTCTGTGGTGAACTAATTTTTTGAAAATGGAAACAAAATCAAAAGGCGTCTTAAAATTTTTTCGAAACGCACTCATCCTGCTCGCACTGGTGATCGTGTTTGATCAAATCGGCGGTGGCATTTTGCATTGGATGTATTTCAGGCAGAAGACGGGACCGAATGCTGAAACCACTTTTACCTTCACGAAGATGCAGGCTGATGGCATCATTCTCGGCTCATCACGCGGAAGAAGAAATTACAACCCCAATATTCTGGCTGATTCACTCGGCATCAAAATGTACAATGCCGGGCACGACGGGCAAACGGTTTTCTACGAGCAAGCTGTGATTCGCAGAGTGCTCGCGCGTTTTACTCCCAAGCTTGTAATCATTGATTTGAATCCTGAAGAAATGTATTTCCGGGACCTGCACTATGACCGGCTGAATGTTCTTGCACCGTACTATAACGATTTTCCTGATATCAGGGATATTTATTTGCTGAAAGGTTTGCATGATCGCATGGGCGATCCTAACTGCTTTTTCGTGAAGCCGCAGATAGAAGGAACCGATGGCTGGAACGGCTTCTGGAATAAGCATAACGCTTTCGAGCCATTACTTCTTCCATTCAATAATGAAAGAGTGAAGATGCTTTCCGCAACTTATCCTGACAATTCCAATATCCTCGACATACTCTCAGGCATTTTCAAGAATAGAAAATCAGAAATGGGATTCAAGCCGCTAAAAGGAATCATCACACAGAAGAAAGCTGATGATTTGATAAAAGAGAACGCCGCCCTGCGAAATGAAAAGGGAAAGAAAGTTGATGCGAATAAATTGAAGGCACTTGAGAATGGAATTGAACTCTTGCAGGCACATGGCTCCCTCGTCATGATCAGCATGTCCCCCGCACTTGCGCCATTTGGCAGAGAACCATCGTATGATTCCGTTCAAGCGGTATGCAGGAGATACAATATCCCGTTCAAAGATTACAGTCAGGATTCTGTTTATCTTCATCTGCAATACTTCTTCGACAACCACCTGAATAAAGACGGAGCTAATATGTTCTCTTCAAATTTGGCCGGTGATATCAAACGGGAATTTTTTCCTAATACATTTAGCAAGTGACTTAAGAGGTAAGACGTAAGACTTAAGACAAAAAACCCGAAACCGACAATTCGAAATCCGAAATGCAATTACCCAACTTTCTTTTAGTAGGAGCAGGAAAAAGCGCAACGCGATCGCTGTACAACTATATGATACAGCATCCCGATGTTTTCATGCCCAAGCTGAAAGAGCCACAATTCTTTGTAGCGAATGAAGTGAAAGGAAGAATTCAAAAATGGGTGGAAGATTTCGATCACTATAAAAAACTCTTTGCGACAGCACATGGAAAGAAAGCAATTGGTGAAGCGAGTGTGATGTATTTATTTTTTTATCAGGAAGCAATTAAGAACATCAAAAAATATTTGGGAGATGAAGTGAAGATCATGCTCATTCTTCGCAACCCGGTGGATAGGGCTTATTCCGCCTACAATTTTGTCCACGTAAATAACCCCGATGAAAAATTTTCTTTCGAGGAGGCATTGGAAAAAGAAGATGAGCGATGGAAAAACCGGGCGACACTGTTCATGCAGTACAAGCGAATGGGATTGTATGCTGATGCGGTGAAGGCATACCAGGATAATTTCAAGCAGGTGCACATCATGTGGTATGATGAGCTAAGAAAAGATCCTGCAACTGTCTTGAAAGGAGTATTCGATTTTCTTGGAATTACTTCTGATGTTGAGATTGATTACACACGGCAATGGAATAAAGGAGGAAAGAAATGGAAGAACCCTTTACTACGATGGCTGTTCATGAGCGATAATGTTTTCAAGAATACTTATAAAGTTTTCTTCCGCAAGCGCAAAGGCGTTCGCACCAATGAATTCTTTACCAAAAACTTCATGGAGAAAACCGAGCCGATGAATCCTGACACTCGCAAGATGCTTATTGAATATTTTCGCAGCGACATTCTCAAACTGCAGCAGATTACAGGGAGGGATTTAACCTCATGGCTGCAATAAAAAAATGCAAACAGAAATCACCGAACCAAAAGAAGGTCACCATCATGAGATCATGAAAGGTGGCATTTCCGCCTTTACCACACGCCTCATCGGCATGGGTTTTAGTTGGGTGTTTGCCATTCTTGTAGCACGGGGATTTGGAGCGGCAGGTTCCGGCTTGTACAATTTATCTCAGACACTGATGAATATCATGGCGAGCATCACCAAGCTCGGCAGCGATACGTTGATGACCCGTTACGGTGCTCAATACAATGCCCAGAAAAAATACGGTTGGATCAAAGACCTATTCAACAAATCCCTGCTTGTTTCGGTGCCTCTTGCAATATTCTTTACAGCATTGCTTTACTTTCTTGCTCCCTGGATCGCCCAAAAAGGTTTTCTGAGGGATGATCCTGACGTGGTCACAGCATTTCGGATCGCTGCATTCTCATTGCTTCCTGTCACCATTTTTAATATCTCCAACGGCGGCATTCGCGGGTTGAAAAAAATTCGCACGTATGCCCTGCTGCAGAACGTCAGCAACTTTTTTTTTGGATGCATCATCATCGTCATTCTCTGGTTCTTCACGCGCGATCTGTATGTACCAGTGATCACCTATACGGCATTCATCACCATCACTGCCGCCCTCGCACTTTTTTTCTTCCTCAAATATTCCAACTACACGAAAACAAAAGTTGAGCAGGGACTAAACTTCAATGAAAAATTCTGGATCGGTATCTCGCTCTTCGTGGCTTCACTTGCCTCACTCATCCGTGGCTATGCTGATACCTTGATTCTCGGGCGCTATGCTGCCGATCTTGGTGATGTTGGTGTTTACCGAAATGCATTTAAAGTGGCAATCGTTACCCGCATCGTACTCACGGCCTTTCTTGTTCCTGCAGCACCAAAGTTTGCCGAGTTGTTTTCACAGGGGAAAATCAGTGAACTCGCCAGAAGCGCGCAGTTCGTCACCAAAATTATTTTCTGGTGCTCCGCACCTATTCTGGCCGGTGTGATTCTCCTCGCACCGTTTATTATGGGAGTTTTCGGAAAAGAATTTGTGAAGGGTTCGGATGCGTTGATCATTCTTGCTGTGGGTCAATTTATCAATGCTGCTACGGGTCCCGTGAGCAACATTTTGATGATGACAGGAAGGCAAAAGCTAAATCGCAACATGATGGTCGGCACTACTGTTCTTGCCATCATCCTGGATTTCATTTTGATTCCGAGGTACGGAGCTCTCGGCGCTGCATGTGTGAACACCTTCGGCGTGATCCTGATGAACATGATTCCGTTCTTCCTCATCAAAAAATATTATGGCTTTTACACGCTTGATTTTAAAGACCTCTTCAACGTGAAGCCCAAAGAATTTTTAAAGCAGGCGAAGCAATTGATGAAGAAGGAAAAGAAAAAGAAAACTCAAGGGGATGAAGCCGTTGTTGACGATATGATTAATAATACAGAGTAGAAGGTCTGCCGCCGTACCTTTGTACTGTTCATGGCTCTTCCCAATTTCTTATGTGTCGGTACTCAAAAAGCAGGAACCACTACGCTCTATGAAATTCTCAGGCAGCATCCTGATATTTTTCTTCCGCAAAAAATAAAGGAGACCAAGTTCTTTGTGTACGAAGAAAAGTATGCCAAAGGAGCTCAATGGTATGAGAAAGAATTTTTCAGTGAATGGAAAAACCAGGAAGCAATCGGTGAAGTTGATCCTGCGATGATGTACGAAGAAAAATCTGCGCAACGGATTTTTGATACGCTGGGGAAAAATGTGAAGCTGATTTTCATTTTCAGAAATCCTGTCGCACGCGCCTATTCGCATTACCTGATGAGTCAGCGAAAAGGATTTGAAGAGCTGTCATTTGATGAAGCGATTGAAAAAGAAAGCGGGAGATTGAAAAATGATCCCGGAAAAAAATTCAACTTCAGCTACTTTTCCAGAGGATTATACTCGCAGCAGTTGGAGCGTTTCATAAAATTATTTCCGCGGGGAAATTTTCTCTTCCTTGTTTTCGAAGATGATTTCATAAAAAACAGGAAAGCAACCTTCGATAAGATCCAGGATTTCCTCGGGGTGAAAAGAGCAGAATTGGATCTTGACATTCGCAGCAATGAAGCAGGTGCAACCAAGAGCAAAGCCATTCATGATTTAACACGAAAGAAAAATTTCTTTCGAAGCGCTCTCGGAAAATTACTTCCGAAATCTGCTCGCAGAAGCATGCAGCAATTTTTAAGTGGAAAAAACACGGAGACCATCCAAAACCCCAAGCTTGATCCCAAAAGGGAGAAGGAATTGATTGAACAATACTTTATCGAAGACATTCACCGGCTGGAAAAAATGATTGACCGGAATCTAAGCACATGGTACAGTTGAGAATGATGGACAAGAATCTTTTTCCAAACCTGCTCATCGTTGGTGCTGCAAAGGGCGGTACCACGGCACTTCATTATGCGCTCGACCAGCATCCGCAGGTGTACATGAGTAAGAAAAAAGAGCCCGGCTATTTTGTGTGGGCGGAAGAAGATTTAGAGTTCATCAATAACGGCAAGCTTATTACACAGCCAAGATTTCTTGTCAATCATCTCGAAGAATATCTCCCCCTGTTTAAAGATGGAAGAGATAAAAAAATCCGTGGTGAGTCTTCAACCACATATCTTTTCTTCTATGAAAAAGCAATTGCAAACATCAAGCGCATTCATCCGAATCCTGAAGAAGTGAAGATTATGATTGCACTGCGAAACCCTGTTGACCGCGCATTCTCTCAATACATGCATAAGCTGCGTGACGGTGCCGAGTCACTTTCATTTGAAGAAGCATTAGAGAAAGAACAGTGGCGCAAGGAAAACAACTGGCACTTCGATTATCAATATGTGGAGCGTGGCATGTACTACAACCAGGCCAAGGCATATATAGAAAATTTTCCTTCAGTAAAAATTTATTTGAGTGAAGATTTGAGAGGTGATTCTGCAGGCGTTGTGAATTCGCTCGAAGATTTTCTCGATGTTGATCGCGCGCCTCTTGATTTCGGAGATGAACTCAATGTGAGCGGTGAACCAAAAGTGGAAGCGCTCAATAAATTTTTGAAGAAGAAAAACCCTTTGAAAAGTTTTCTTGGAAAACTATTGCCGCAGGAGTTGAGAAGGAAGGCGCGACTGAAAGTTCAAAGCACCGTTTACAAATACAATTTGGAAAAGAAAGAGATGAATCCTGATACACGGGAGAAACTAAAAAAGGTTTTTCGTGAAGATGTGTTGAAGTTGCAGGATTTGATCGGAAGAGATTTGAGTTCATGGTTCATTTGAACAGGTAAGATTCCCGTATTTATTATTAGTACTTGCCAACTTATCAAGGTAGTATTGATGTTTGATAAAACGCTTCCAAAATTTATTTTGATGAGAGCAATGTGTTTGAAGTTCTGTGTGACCTTATTTTTTGCACTAGTTCAGATTAGTGGAACTGTACAAACTTTGAATGCTCAAAACACTTTTGAAAAATCGTTTGGATACGATTCGCTTGATGAAGGACACTCAGTTAAACAAACATTGGATGGAGGATACATCATTGTTGGATACACTGTCAATTATCTCTGCGGTCTTGGTCACGATTATGCGATAAGATTGAATTCATTAGGTGATACTATTTGGACAAGGAGTTATGGTACTCAATATGATCAGAGCATGGCTAACGCGGTGCAACTAACAAACGATGGAGGTTTTATCATTGCCGGGTACGCACAACCTTACAGTGGAAATGGGTATTTATATTTGGTGAAAGCGAATGAATCAGGTGATACCATGTGGACAAAAAGAATAAGTTCAGGTGTTGACTACACCTGCGGTTATTCGGTTCAGCAAACAAATGATGGTGGTTACGTTGTTTGCGGAATCAAGGAAACTATTTTTTCTACCACATCCCAAATCTTTCTTGTTAAGACAGATGCAAATGGCACTCAACAGTGGGCAAAAACTTATGGTGGAGCGAATAGAGAAATTGGTTACGATGTAAGTCAAACCTCCGATGGAGGATTTGTAATCGTCGGCGGCAGTCAAAGTTTTGGCGCAGGAGATTGGGATTTCTACATGGTTAAAACTGACGCATCTGGAAATTTAATTTGGGAAAAGCATTATGGTGATTCTGCAGGAGATATAGCTTACTCAGTTAAACAGACCACGGATGGGGGATATGCTATTCTTGGAGAATCTGACAAGATTGTTCAAAACCATTGGGTAATCGACCTCTTTCTGATAAAGACAAATTCAAATGGAGACACTCTCTGGACAAAAAAGTATTCCGGCAATGTTTACTGCGAACATTACTCTCTCGATCTCGGGTGTAATGATGGTTACATTTTGGCCGGGGCAAAAGTTGATTCATTATCTGGTTACAGCGATGCCTATTTAATTAAGACGGATGATTTTGGAAATGTTACCTGGTCAAAAACATTTGGAGGATTATGGGATGATGGAAGTTATTCAGTTGAAAAATTAAATGATGGATACATCGTAATAGGTTATTGCGATGTGGGTGGAAATGGGATGCAGTACGAAGATGTTTACGCAATAAGAGTTTCCAGTTATGGTGCGTTGACAAGCGTGATTGATCCGAATGCGCAGAACGCACTGTGTAAGGTTGCTCCCAATCCCTTCTCCAAATCCACTATGATTAATTTCGACAAGCAAATAGAATTTAATTTTTCACTCTATGATATCTTCGGTAAGGATGTAATGAATCTGAAGGGTAATTCAAACCAATTCACAATTGACAGAGGCGTCTTGCCCAATGGTGTTTATTTCTACAATATCAAATCTGAAAGTGAAACTATTTCTAAGGGTAAATTAGTTATCGAGTGATGATCTTGTAAATCTCTTCTGCCGAAATATTCATTAAGTTATCTTCGCAGCACTTTTCAAAGTGAATGTCAGAAAACCTTCCCAACTTCTTTATCGTGGGCGCAGCAAAGAGCGGCACCACTTCCCTCTATGAATATCTGAAGCTGCATCCTGAAGTGTATATGGCACCGATTAAAGAAACGCATCACTTCAGCACTGACATTGATAACACGAAGTTCCGACCTAACTACGCGCGCTCCCTCAACAAAGACCTTTCGAAATTTTTGGAAAGTGATATGAATGAAGGAATCTTTCATGCCTTTGTAAAGGATTGGAATGAGTATGTGCAACTCTTCAAAAAAGTGAAAGACGAAAAAGCGATCGGCGAAGTCACCAACTCATATCTGTATTCTGATGAAGCGGCGAAGAACATCATTGCAAAATTTCCAAAAGCAAAAATTGTGATGATGCTGCGCAATCCTGTTGATCGCGCCTTCAGTCATTACCTGATGGACTTGCGTATCGGCTACGAGACTGATGATTTCATGACGGCATTGAAGAAGGATATTGCCCGCAACCCGAAAGGGTGGGGCATCAGCAATTTGTATGTTGAAGTTGGAATGTACAGTGAGCAGGTGAACCGCTATCTCGAAACTTTTCCTGAATCACAGCGGCGCATTTATTTCTTCGATGACTTCGTGAAGAACCCTGAGGCGACGATGAAAGATTTATTTCGCTTTCTCGGTGTAAGTGAGCAAACCGATATTGACTTCAGCAAGAAATACAATCCTTCTTTCATCCCCAAAAACAAAATCATTTCAAAACTTAACACACAGAAGCGTGTGAAGGATTGGCTCAAGAGTGTATTGCCGAAATCAGTGAAGAGCAAATTCAAGACAACATTTTACACGGATAAAGATTTGCCGAAGATTAAACCCGAAGAGAGAAAGTTTTTGCAGGAGATTTTTCGGGATGATGTGATGAAGCTTTCTCAATTACTGAATCGTGACTTATCACTGTGGTTAAATGAAAAAAAATAAATGACTGAATTGCTGAGTGGTTAAATGGCTTGCCGTCGCAGTTCAGGCAACTATTTAACCATTCAGCCATGTAGCAATTCTTGAAGCAGCATGCAATCCGAAATTCCAAAGGTCTACATCGTCCTCGTCAATTTCAACGGTCATAACAACACCATTGAAACCATCGAGAGTTTGGCGAAGCAATCCTATCAGAATTTTCAAATCATAATTGTTGACAACAACACCCCTGCTTCGATTCAAATCATTAAGGACTGGGCAGATGGAAAAACACTTCCTGAATTTTCTCCCCCTGATGAAATAAAACAATTCACGTTCCCATCCTGCCCAAAACCAATTCCTTATATCGAGTATGAAATTGCTGAAGCAGAAAGCGGTGGAAATTCAGAAAAGGAAAAATCCGATTCACTCACACCATTCACCATTCACCATTCACCATTCACCTTTCCCCTCATCCTCATCCAGGCAAGAAGCGATATCGGCTTTGCCGGAGGAAACAATGCTGGCTCACGCTATGCGCTTGCAAAAGGTGACGGAGAATATGTATGGCTTCTCAACAATGACACTACACTCGATTTCGAAGCACTAAAGTTTCTCATTGAGAAAGATGCGGAGTACAAGTCAAGAAATGAAAAAGTAGGAATCATTGGTTCGAAGCTGCGATGGTATCGCTGGCCTGATAAGATCAATGCCATCGGCGGCATGTTTAACAAATGGACAACGTGGAGCTATCATCTTGGTTTGAAAGAAGAAGATCACGGACAATATGATCGGGATGATGTGAAGTTTGATTACGTGTACGGCGCTTCACTATTTATCCGCAAAGAATTTCTGGAAGACGTTGGCTTGATGAATGACGTGTATTATGCCTATTTCGAAGAAATGGACTGGGAAGTTCGCGGCAAAAAGAAGAATTGGAATCATGGGTATGCCTACAAGAGCGTGATTTATCATAAGCAAGGTGTCACCACCGGAAAAGAGATTAAAGCCAAAAGCCGCCCGCTATTTTTCATGTGCTGCAAGTATCGCGGCTGGATGTTGTTCTATCAACTTTACTACCCTTACCTTATCTTCGCACCCGTAATTCGCCTTCTGCTGAAAGCCTTGAAAAATATCACGGAAGGAAATTCAAGGGAATCTCTTCTCATATTTAAAATTATTTTGGGCAAGCGAACGTGTACACGGGATTAGAATTGACTGCACCGGCATTGATGCCTGACACTACGTCGCGTATCACGCTGAAACGCGCCCTCAAGGTTTTCGGAGTTTATCTTCTTTTCGTCAATGTTTTTGGAGTGCTGATTAAGAGCCCGATCTCATTGATCTACCTGGTCTTTGGCGGATACCCGATGCTATTCGTTGATTTATTTTTCTTTCTCATTTTCTTCGGTGATTCTCTCTTTAATAAAGGCGGCAAATTCACCCGCTATGAAATATGGGTCGTCATAATGCTGACTTATATTTTGCTGGTGTCAGGATTAATGGCCAACTTCTATTATGAGCAACCTGTTTTCATAGGTATGAAATCAGAAAAATCATGGCTTGCTATATTGATCGGATTTATCTTCTTCTATCTGCTCAAGACCAAAGCCATTGATCTCAAAATCATTAAGGATGCATTACTTTTTGGCGCATGGCTGCAGTTGCCGATTTTTTTAATACTCCTTACCACACTCAATCCCAATCATTATGCAGGTACCTTGTTCGTGTATTGCAACACAGTAAAGGGTGGGTGCCAGTTTGAGTTTGACATTTTTGTGTTTGCCTTCGCCTCTATTTACTATTTCATTCGCTTCGTACGAACCAACAAATTGTGGTATGGCCTTTTTGCTGCAATTTTTTTCGGCTATATTTTCTTCATTAATCAGAAGCGGGGAACATCACTTGCGCTGTTGGGAACTTTAGGTCTCTATTTTCTTTTGAATCTTAAGTGGGATAAGATCATCGTGTACACGATCGGAGTTGTGATATTTTTTATCTCAGCCATCCTTACTCTTTATTTCTTTCTCCCTAATATTCTTGACCGCCTCATTCTTCAATACTATGATGTGTACCAGGTGCTAACCGGGCATCATGTGGCTGAAGCATCGGCACAGGCACGAGTGCGCGAATCTGCGATTGCATTCAAATACTTCGCTAAGAATGATTTGAGCTGGATTTTTGGGAATGGAAAAACAGACAATGACTGGGCCGGACAACCGCCTGATCTTGATCACTATTATCCATCCGACATTGGAATCCTTGGTATTATATGGCAGTTTGGCGCTCTCGGCTTGTTATTGGGATTGTATCAGTACTATCTCGTATTCCGGCATCATCGCCTCATTAAATTTTTCAGGAAGAATTCTTTTTACCAGGCCATTCTCTATTTCCTCATCTTTTTTCTTGTTCGCGGTATCCCTACCGGAGGAAGTTGGTTTGACCCGGGAATCGCTATTGCTTCAGTCTTTGTTGCCATTCACTACTTTTTTTACTATGTAGAATTACATCCTGAAAAAGGATATCGCAATCCGTTATAATCATTTTACGCCGTGATCAGCGAAAACAAAAATGAGGAGCGATTTAAACTTCCCAACTTAATCATTGGCGGCGTGCACAAAGCAGGAACAACTTCAGTATTCACGTACCTCTCCATGCATCCTGATGTTTGCGGATCATCTACCAAGGAGATCGGCTTCTTTATGCCCTTGAAATACGGAAAAGAAATTGCTCCGGTTGAGGAGTATTCGAAATATTGGGAGCATTGTGAAGGAAGAAAAAAATACCTTCTTGAAGCCAGCCCAAGCTACATATATGGAAAAGAAATTATTGCAGAAAGAATTCAGAAAGAATTGGGTAGTGAAGTGAAGATGATTTTCATTTTTCGAAATCCGGCGGACAGATTGTTTTCGTTTTATGAAAGAAAGAAGGCAAATACTTACCTTGGCAAAAACGTCAGCTTCAGGGATTTCATCGAGAAATCTATGACTATGTCTGAAACAGAGCTTGATAACCATCGTGATGATGAAGAAGCACTTTTCCTTCGTGGCATTCGGGAAGGATTTTACATTGACTACCTCCCACCCTGGTTTGAAAAATTTGGGGAACGCTTAAAAATCTTATTTTTTGAGGATCTGAAGAAAGACTCATCTGTTTTCATGCACGATTTATGTCAGTGGCTTAATCTTGACTTTAGTATATATTCGCCCGCTGATTTCCGAGTAGAAAACCAAACCATCGCCTATCGTAACAAATGGCTACACAAATCGTTACTATTTATTAATAAGAAGTTTGAAGCGTTCTGGAGAAAAAACATCCGATTAAAGCGAATTTTGCGCTCTTTATACAAAGGTGTCAATGCAGAGGACAAAAATCGTGAACGCATGAGTGAAGATGATAGAACTTACCTGGATAAAATTTATAGCTCATATAATAAAAGGTTAGCTGAATTTCTCAATGAAAAAGGGATTATGCGACTGCCTGAATGGTTGATGTGATGGAAAAACTACCTAATTTTTTTATTGTTGGCGCTCCTAAGGCAGGAACCACGTCGCTATACTATTATCTGAAGCGGCATCCTGAAGTATTCATGAGCCACATTAAAGAGCCCAACTTTTTTTCTTATGATGAAACCGTAAAGCAAAATCTTTATCACAAAGAAAAAGGTGTCGGCACCCTGAATGAATACAAAAAGCTTTTTGCCACGGTCAACGGTCATCACAAAGCAATTGGTGAAGCGAGTGTTTCTTATTTGTTCTACCCTTCCGTAGCCGAAAGAATCAAGAAGATGGTGCCTCAGGCGCGTATCATCATGTCACTGCGCAATCCCGTAGAACGGGCCTATTCGCATTACTACATGGAGCACAAGCTTGGGTACGTGAGTGAATCATTTGAGGACATCGTATTTAAAAAATCAAAGCACCGAAATGCTCATTTGTATTACCAGCAGTATGTCGAACTGGGACTTTACCATGAGCAGGTAAAGCGCTATCTCGATGCCTTTGGACCAGAACAGGTGAAGATTTTTATACACGATGATTTGAATGATAAATTGGAGAGCATGGTCCTTTCAGTTTTTGATTTTCTCGGATTGGATAAAACACACCTCCCAGGTTTGGAAAGTCGCTTCAATACGTACTCCATTCCGCGCAATTCTTTTTTCAGAAAACTTTATTCACAGAAGTCATTGCGGGCGCTTGCAAAGAAATTAGTGCCGGCTGCAAAAGTGGAAGCGGTGAAAAGTATTTTTCTCACCCGCGATAAAAAAGAAGACAAGGACATTGCTATTGTAAAAGAATTGAAACGCATTTATACCCCTGACATCAAAGAACTGGAAAAGCTTCTTAACCGGAATTTAAGCTCGTGGTATGAATAAAAACGGAATACTGCAAGTAGCAATGGTGGAGCCCATAGGAGGGCACAGTGGTAATGATTTTTATGATTTCGGCTTGTGTAAGGCCGTTGCAGAGCAAGGTACTAACCTGGTTTTCTATACTTGTGATGAAACGAATCTCGATACACAATTTTCTTTTCCTTTCAAAACTGAAAAACCCTTCAAAAAAATTTATGGCAGCGACCCGATTTTGTTGCGCGGAGTTCGCTATGCGATTGGTTCGTTCAAAGCATCGAATCATGCCGCCAAAGCCGGATTAAAAGTGGCGCACTTTCATATCTATCATTTCGCGGGAAGAGAATATCTCAATTTTTTATTTTTTAAGAGGAAGGGCTTCAAGATCGTTGCCACTATTCATGATGTGGAGTCGTTCGATAAATTCGGTGAGGAAGTGAATGCGTCGAAGTATGTGAAGTTCGGGAAGATGATGGATCGAATCATTGTTCACAGTGAATATGCAAAGCAATCCGTGCAAAAATATTTCCCTGATTTCCCCAAAGAAAAAATTCATATCGTTCCGCATGGCGATTCTGATTTTCTTTTCAACAAAACAATTGATCGCCGTGAAGCGAGAAAGCAACTGAATCTTCCGATGGATCAGAAACTTGTTCTCTTCTTCGGGCAAATAAAAGCAGTAAAGGGACTCGACGTGCTGCTAAAAGCATGGGCAATTGTTCGCGATAAAATGAAAGGAGCGAAGCTGCTCGTAGTCGGAAGACCCTGGAAAGTGGAGCAGGAGCTGTTTGATAAAATTGTAAAAGAAAAAAATCTCGATCCCGATTGCATTTTCAACTATTCCTACGTGCCCAATGAAGTGATTCCTGCTTACTTCGCCGCGGCGGATACGGTGGTGCTTCCTTACAGGGAAATTTATTCCAGCGGTGTGATGATTCGCTCACTCGATTACGGTGCTGCCATCATCGCTTCGGATCTTGATGCCTTCAGAAAAATTATTGTTGACGGCGAGAACGGAATGATATTTAAGAATGGTGATGAGAAGGATCTTGCTGAAAAAATTCTATCACTTATAGGCGATGAAGAGAAGCTCAGGCGCTTTCGCCTCAACGCAAAAAAAACTGCTGATGAAAAATTTTCATGGCAACTGATCGGTACCAAAGTAAACGAAGTATATAAACTCGCACTGAATGGCTCAACAAAATGAAGTTATTTTTATAACCGGTGCCGCGGGTATGGTTGGCGCGCACTTGATTGACTATTACAAAAAGATCCTTCCTAAAGAAAACATCATCGGCTCCTGGTTCAACCCTACGATTGATGTGCATGATATTTTGGGGGAATGCTCAGCCCGCAAGCTGGATGTGACAAATACAAGGAAAGTTTTTGAGTTTATCAATCGGTATCGCCCCACAAAGATTTTTCATCTGGCCGCACAGAGTCTTCCGACTGTTTCATGGGAGAAACCGATTGAAACGCTTGATACTAATCTTCACGGAACCGTGAACGTTTTTGAAGCAGTGAAGCAGATTCGCAAAAACAATCCTGATTATGATCCTATGGTGGTTGTGGCATGCTCCAGTGCAGAATATGGTGCATCCCTTACGCCTGAAAATACACCGGTGAAAGATGATACTCCCCTGCTTCCGCTGCATCCTTATGGCGTGAGCAAAGTGGGTCAGGACTTACTTGCATTTCAGTACTGGATGAATTTTAAGATCCGGTGCGTTCGCGTACGCATTTTTAATACGACAGGTGCGCGCAAGACCAATGATGTGACGAGTGATTTTGTGCATCGCGCCTATGAAATTTCAAAAGGAGCGGAGAATATTTTTCGCGTTGGAAACCTTGAAACAAAAAGAGCCATCACCGACGTGCGCGACCTCGTGAACGCGATGGTTTTGCTTTCAGAAAAAGGAAATCCCGGTGACGTGTACAATGTTAGCGGCGATAAAGTGTACCAGGTGAAAGACATTATTCCGCTCATTGAAAAAGCCATTGGTATCCAATTGAATATCCAGGTGGATGCTGCGCTTTTACGCCCGAGTGATGAGCCAATTATCTATGGTGACTCTTCAAAGCTGAAAAGAGATACGGGCTGGAAGCAGAAGTATTCTCTTGAAGAAACGATTATTGCCATGTTTCAATATTTGGTTTCGAAGAATCGGTAGCAGGTTTTACCGGGCGCAAAGTCCTGCCCTCACAATTAACCTCCCTGTGACTTGCGCCGGTGAGTGATTCACACCAGCCAATATTTGCAGTGAAGTGCTATATTTGAGCTGCAAGTTCTTCGCAGGAATTCAATGATTAAAATCCATCTCTACGGCAGATACAAGATGTTGGACATTCATTCATAAAAAAGAAAATAATGTCGGCAAGAGTTTCATCGTTTGAAAAAGTCAAGCTCGGCGATTATGATTATCTGTTCTTCCTTGTTGCCTGGGATGACTATGAAACCACGGTAAAAGAGCAGATGGATAAAAACTCTGAAAAATTTGGAGAGAATATAGGAACTGCCGGCTTGATTGTGCAGGCCTATGATAAAGATAAATGGGCGACTGCAAAACAAATAGTGGATAAAGATTGGGGAGAATTGAACGAAAGAATTCGATCTGAGCAAGAACCATTTTTATTACTGATCAATACAGATTTCGCAACCTTTAATCCTCAAACGAACAACTGGGGAATCATTTGGATCAATGATTATTCTGAAGACAAAGATTCAATACCACAGCTTTTCTTTTCGATTCAGAGCAGAATCAGAAAAGGTGAAAATCTATTTGACTTCTTCAATTCATTAAAAGACAAAACCCCGACAAAATCAATCATTAGAAATGGAACAGGGGAATTAAAAGACAGAAACTTTCAAATTGGAAATAAGGCTTTCATTGACGGTGGAACAAAAGAATATTGCTCGAGGATAAGAACTGAAATTTCAAATGGAAATACGAAAAAAGCTATTTCATTTTTAAGTGAAACGAAATCCAATTACGATAATGATGTGGTGATGTTGAGTAGTCGTTATGAAAATTTACGGGTAAGCGGGATTAGACGCACAATTAGTAATAATGAAGAAACTATAGAATTAAATAAAATCAATCATTCTATATTAGAGTTGATTTCGAAAATTGAAGAAGAAAAATAAAACGATTGCTAACAATTACTGAACTCTGATTATTTTATCCGTTTGAATTATTGTTTCTCCTTGCTGAAATCTTAAGAGATACATTCCCGCAGCCCAGCTATTTGTAAATATGGTGAGAGAAGATTTGCCATTGGGTATAGAAATGGTTTTCATTTTTCTGCCGATGAGGTCGTAGATATTGGCAGTGATGTGTGAATTGCTATCGGGAACTTCTGAGTCAATTGTGAAGTGATCGAGGGAGGGGTTGGGGTAAACTGAAATGGAAAGTGGTGGTTTGGGTGATGGGATGATAGTGGTATCGGTTTGCGTTGTGTCGATTTGAGTGGTATCAGGACAAAGTTCCACGGGAACATTACAGATAAAGCAACCACCGACTTTCGCCAATGTGCAATTGGACACGAGAAAGCCAGCACCATAACCGCCCCAATGAACTAAGTAAGTTACCAGCCAACTGGCATTATAGGCAGCCCACTTTGAATCATCACCATAAACATAATCAGCATAGAATCCCCCGTAAAGCAGCATTGTTGAATGGAAAAACCAAATTGAATCGTGACCACATATAGATGCAGATGAATCTATTCGCAAATAACAATTGGAAAGGACAATGTTGTTGTTGAAGTCAATGTGATTACGAATGATTATTGTATCTCCGTCGAGCGTATCCGCTACTGCTATGTTATTCCATGAAGATGAATCTTCCCACTCACCGTCCTGACTTGTGGTGAAAGTAGTCGCTGAAGAATACAGGAAGAGGATAGATAAACAAAAGAAACAGATACAGAAAAAAATAAAATTTTTCATTTAGGGTTTTTTTATATTTTCTAAGTGTATTTCGTAATGTTTATTATTTACATCCATTTTAAACCATACTTCCTTATATTTTAAACGGGTGGTTGTCCACTCAACTTCAAAATTATTTGGATTAGGATACCTTAGGAATGATAAGGGGAACGCTGAACTTGAGCTATCCACTAAGAACCCAATAATTGGCAAAAATTCTTTAAGAAACCCTCCATATGAGCCTGCCACTTGATAATGACTACTGCTATCTCCCCATTTGATTGTAAATCCAGTCATTCCCTCGCCGGCCCAAGTACCAAATGTAAAATTACACTCGCCATTAAAATATTCATTCCAATATTGAAGCGAATCAATACCATCAACCGTCCAATACTTTAAAAGCCATTCACCTTCTAATCTTTTTTCTTCACCCCTGAAGCTGATGCAGGGTCCATCATCGTACTTCATACAGGAGCTGAAGCAGGTTAGTAGAAAAATAACTTTGCCTAAGAAAAGGATTTTTTTCATTGCTTAACGATTTTAAGCGCATCAATCTGTTTTTGTAAATCAATAATGTATACACTTAGTTCTTTGCCTATGGTTGGTGTCCCACCAACCTTTTTTAGCCACTCAAATATAGCACGATTATTCCATGTCCCCGACATACGCAAAGGACATAGCGCGGATAAAATTTAAGGATTACGATTTACTTCTGAATAACAAGCTTTCCACCCGCTGTTTCCTTCTCGCCTTTCACTTCATAAAAATAAACCCCTTCACTCCATTTGGAGACATTTATAATTGCATCATTGCCTGCAAAAAGATGACTGTAAATTTCATTACCCATAACATCTTTAATTCGTAATTCGTAATTCGTAATTCCTGATTCGAAGTGAATAGTTACCGCATCATTCGCAGGATTTGGATAGATATTTATCAAATTATTTGTCCTAATATTTTTAGTCCCTACAGCAGAACAAAGAGTAGTTACAATTGCATTGCTTCCCACCATTGTTTCGGTGGAACCAACCACTCCACCGGATGAAACCAAGGGTGTGGGCGAATTCGTATAGATCGGTATATTCGAGACAATTGAAAATGGATTACTTTGATTGCATCCTCCATTTCCCAGCGAATCAAATTTGATAAGATACATATCATTATGCCCGGCGCCGGTGCTTTCTGTATAGCCGGCAATTGCGAACCCACCATCCGAAGTTGGAATTAGTGCGTACGGTTCTTCATTAAGCGTTCCGCTGAATAATCGTGTCCACAGAGTATCATAATTATTGTCTAACCGAACCATGTAAATATTATAATCCCCTAAATTTATATCGCGTGTCGAGCCTGCCAGTATATACCCACCATCATTGGTTTGATGCAAAGAATATCCTAAATCAAGAGTAGCGGAGATACCACCAAACATGCGGGTAAAAACAGTATCTCCCTGCGCATTTGTTTTGATGAAATAAACATTGGTAACACCGATGCCGGATACACCAATAAGTGCATATCCGCCATCTCCGGTTTGCTCTCCCCACTTGCCCTCTTCGATATCAATCCAGCCATAAGTTTTGGTAAATAAAATATTCCCTGATGAATCTGTCTTAATCAATAAAACATCACCATTTCCCTGACCATAACTGTTCGTAAATCCTGTGATGATATAACCTCCATCATCTGTCTTATTCATTGACCGCGCCTGGTCTTCACCGCTTCCTCCAAAAATTTTTGTCCATAAAGTATCTCCGGCAGAATTGGTGCGGATCATGTAAACATCATCATTGCCTGCACCATAGCTTTTGGTGTTTCCTATGATCATAAATCCACCATCGTTTGTGACAGCAACAGCATTTCCTTCATCATCATTTACACCACCATAAGTCCGCGTCCAAAGCGTATCTCCCGATGAATTAATACGAATTAAATAGACATCATTATTCCCGGCTCCGAAACTTGCAGTGTAACCGCAGATAATAAATCCACCATCCGGAGTTTGCTTCACCGAATATGCGAATTCATCAAGACTATCACCATAGGTCCGCGTCCAGAGCGTGTCTCCGTACTCATTAGTTCGGATAACATAGTCATCATAAGTGCCCAGACTAAAGGAATGTTGAGCGCCTGCAAGGATGTATCCTCCATCAAAATTCTGCTGAACGGCATATCCTATATCATAACTCGGACCGCCATAAGTTTTTTGAAAAACAATTTGAGAAGATGCAAATCCAATTGAAATCAGCACTACGAGAATTGATAAAAGAATATTTTTTATATACATACATTTTCTTGTTAAATACCGGCGGGTATCCTAACCCACTGAAATTGCTTTTAAGTTTCGGTCGCCAACAGATAAACAAAAGGACTTACCCTCGCAAGTCCTTTTGTTTCTTCTAAAAAAATTTCAATTACTGAATCACAATCTTATGCTGCATCGTGTTCGCGCCGCTTTCAATATTCAGGAAATAAATTCCTTTCGGAAATTGGCTGAGGTCAAGATGAATTTGTTCGCCACTCTTCATTCCGTCTTCAGTTCTTGAAAGCAATATTTTTCCTTCAATATCTGCTACTTCCATTTTTACTTTGCCGCTCATAGCTGCATCAGAAGCAATCGTCACCAATCCCGGCGAAGGGTTGGGGAACAATTCAAACTGCGAAGAGGAAATCGTGCTTTCAACTCCCGTCGTAAGGAGAACTATTGCAGGCGTGCGCGCACTCACACAGACAGTTGCAGCAGGAAGCACTTCCCAATCGTAGAAATAATAATAGTAGAAAGGACCCTGATCAGAATTATTAATGGAGACAAGATCATTCAGCACATAAGGATAATCTACACCCTGACTGCTGCGCTCGAGGTGAGGTCCGTCCGTATTGAGAAGAATCTGGTTTTGTGCGGCATTGGTTCCTAACTGGTAGCTTCCGGGAGTGAGGTTGAAATTAAGAGTAACCCGGTTTGTATCAACCGGCACATTTACCATAGTGCTTTGAATGGTATTGCCTCCGGCATCTCTCAATTCAACGAGGCGATTACCGGGAAAATCAGTATAAACTTTAGCCGATTTGAGTGTGCAGGGACCAAGCACATCGAAAAAAGTGATGGCGTTGGTGGATCCACTCCCGCTATATGAACTGCCATGGTGATATTTTTGTCCGGTGTAAAAAGTATCAGCATACAGCACCTGGTCTTCTGCGTAAAAAGTGTCAGTAGCTGTGATGTACATAGTGTATGAATTTCCTGTAGCCACCGCCACTCCGCCGGTGGGCACATCGTACCACGAAATGTTATTGCCGGTGGCTGTAACAGTAGCATTTCCCGGTTGAGTGATGGTCGCACCCGTAGTTACTGGAGCTGTTGACGCAAGAACACTCACATTAACAGAAGCGGAAGTCCACTCCTGGCAAGTCCCTTCAATGGTGACCCAATAAGATCCTGGTTCACTTACAGAGGTTGACTGGGTGGTATCACCGTTCGACCATAAGTAAGAAGATGCACCCGAGCACGTCAGCGTCACGCTTCCGCCTTCGCAAAAAATTAAATCACCTGCGGCCGTTATTACAGGTGTTTGATCAGGGCTTACTTCTACATTCACAGCATTGGTAACCGAGCAGACATCGTTTGCTGAAACGGCAGTTACATAATAAGTGCCGCCGTCAGAAACGGTTATTGATTGTGAGGTGGAATTATCAGACCACAAATAAGTATACCCGATAGGAAGTGATTCAGCGGTAAGTGTGAGTGTTTGCCCCGGGCAGAGAATGAATGGGCCATTTGCAGTGATCGTAAAATCGGGCGAAACGCAGCCACCTTCTTTCATTGTAATAAACTGATCTGCGGATGGACTTATAATGGAGGTCACAGTGCCTGATGGCCAATGAACAACCGCAGAATCAATGGTAGTTGCAGCGCCAAGCCCAAAATGAAGATTCGTGCTGTTGCAGGTTCCATAGCTTTCCCCGGCATGCACTTCACGAACTTGTTTTCCCCAGGGACCATACAGCGTTACGCGCGCACCTAACGCGCCTTCCGTACTTGTAGTGCCAATGAGATTGAAGGTGATAAAGTGATTTCCATTGCTCGTATTGTTCAGCCAATAAACATCATCAACATTGCTGGGAGTGGTATAACCCGTTGCATAGCTTGAATAGATATCAATCTTTCCATCGTGATTCAAATCTCCGCTCGCAAATGATTTCATGTTATTGCCGTCGAACAGCCCGAGAAGCTTGGTGAAGGTGTGGTCACCGTTATTATGGAAAAAATCGGCATGATCTCCGGTGACAAGAATATCTACGAAACCATCGTTATCAAAATCTTCCATTTGTGATTCGATAGGATAAATATCGCTGATGTCAAACCCTGAACCGGCAGAAATATTTGTCATGTGACCTGTGCCATCATTTTCAAGCAACCTGGCCGAAACGTCATAATCCGTTTGAATCACATCGAGGTCGCCGTCATTATCAATATCAGCGAAGTTGGTTGTCCAGGTTTGACCACTGTCCCGCAAACTGTAACTAAGTGCATCTTCAGAGTAGTTGCTACTGCCATCATTTACAAACAGAACATCCCAGCGCCGGGAATCATCAGGTGTTCCTACGCATTGACGGCACTTGGCAATGTAGAGATCTACATCGCCATCGTTATCAAAATCGGTCCAAACACTTCCATAATTTCCTGCATCCAGAGGATCAGAAAATCCGCATGAGTTGGATGTTCCAGGATGAACTGTCAAATTTATCATGGTTGTACTTTCATTAAGATTTCCTGATCCATCATTCAGAAAAATGTGGCTCGGAGCATTGTCATCGCACATAAAAAGATCTTCCCACCCATCATTATTTACGTCCATGAAATTTATATTCTGCACGAAAAAATCGGAGTTCGGAAGATCAACGATGGTGCCACTCAGTCCTGTATTGTCAATCAGCAAAAGCTCTACCGCGGGACCATAGCCGCCGGCTACCACATCCTTAAATCCATTGTGATCAACATCGGCAACGCACATGCCCCATGCCCATCCGGACCCGCCGCCAAAATCTCCAATGTGATTGTGGGTGAACTGCTGACCCGGCTGCTGGTAGTCAATGTATACATTGTGTCCCTGGTCGAGCCGAACGATGTCATCGAGTCCGTCGCCGTTTACATCCACCACAGTTACCGAACAGCCGCTGTGAGTGGCACCTTGAAACTGTGAATTAGAATTGGTGAAACTTACTTGCGCTTCTGTGTAAAAAAATGCTAACAGCATTGACAGAATTGCAAAGCAGGAAATTTTTGTAATGAATTTCATAAGAGAAACGGTTTTGTTTAGAAGAAGCGATTAGAATGAGAAACTAAAAGTAGAGAAATTTTTTTGTTGCAGTAATCAATCTTCATATAGAATAAATTTCTTTGGGAAGTAGTTTGGAAATCTTTCGATTGGGGCGTTATGCGCAGTACTTCGACTTCGCTAATGGCATGCTCCTCAATCCGTCATTCAGAGTACCGACCATTTTCGAAAAGGAAAAAATAGAAATGACCTTACACCAGCGAGGCTGTCATTCCGACGCAGGAGGAATCTACCGAGACTAAAGAATAGATTCTTCTCCCGATCAATCGGGATCAGAATGACACGAAGTGTATGAACGATATTGTAAGGAAAATTCTTTACACCCTGATAGATCTCTGCCTGATATTGTAATCCCGATTTGTCAGGATGAATGACGGAAAGATTTGAAGGGACAAATGTGATTGCCAAAGACTCCATTTAAAATAGTTTGTGCTTAGGATGAGAGTTGCATAAGTAAATTTTCACGATAATTTTCTCATAGATTCCTTCGCACAAACCGCTTTTAAGGCCTTACAACTTTAAAAACAAAATTGCCTTCGTTGGTTTTGATTTCTATCAAATAGATTCCTGTCTTCTGCGGCAGTTGCAACGGAACTGCTGAAGCTTCAGAATTGATTGAAAGATTGTAACGAAGTGTGCCATTCGATTCAAAAACTTTCACAGCATAAATCATGAGCTTGCCTTTGTTTTCTATCATCACCGAATGAGAAGTGAGTGAATTCAATATGCGCAAAGATTTTTCTGAAGTGAAATTGGAAATACCTGTTGGCAGCACGATATCCGGTATCGAGTCATGTGCCACCATAATGGGAGTTTGATCGGCAGCATAATACATGCTCTTGAACGTATCAATCTCAGCACTGCTATATGTGAACATCTCCTTCACCCATCGCGGCGGAACAGATTGATAGAACACTTTTGCATACACATTCACCGGCCCCGTAATTCCACTCAGCGGAATGTGGTAGTGCACGATATCACGACCGGTGCCTTCATTGATGCCGGCCTTATTGAAGTCAGGATCATTCAACGCATCGCCAACAATTTTTGTGGTGTCATAAGATGGAAAGGTGGAAACAAATCCGTCCGGCGGAATGCGATTGTCTTTAAGAAAAGTATCAGCGCGCTCAAGCACTGATGTAAAATCTCCATTCACATCGCCCATGATCATTTCATAAATCTGGACCTGTGATGCCTGATTGATCATGTTGTAATGCGGTTCGAAGACGTCATCAATATTTTTCACTTCATAAGTTCCATCAAAAACCCCGGACTGAAAAACAGTATCCTGGTTTCCATTGACAATCACAAACTGCACCACCGCTCTCCGGCTGGGATATCCCGATGGAAATTTATGACCAGCCTTATTGGTGATTTGAAAACGGAAGAATGCCGTGTCAACTGAGATACTGTCAAGGTATAGATGAACAGTGAGTGCCTGCTGCGTCAGCATCCGATAAGTCTCGGCCAGCGTGGAATCAAAATCAACATCGGGTGCAGTTGCATTCAGCGACGTTTTATTTTGTTTGATCAAATTTACCATAAAATAATTTCCGCCGACAAACTGGTGCTGATTGAATGGCGATCGCGGCGAAAGAGAAAGAATATTGTTTGCAATCACCACCGAGTCAGTGATCTGAGGCATGTGACAATGCTGGCAAGGTATGCTGTCCTGGGGAAAAGAAGAGTTGAGCCATTCATGATAGGTTGCCTGTTCAATAAACGTGTGGCCGTTGTAATTTCCATTCAGGTCGGCAGTTTTAGAGATGAGCGTGTGACATGAAGAGCAAACTGCCGAAGTATTCATGTGTGCGCTGTAAGTTGGAATAAGCCCTTCGTACAATTGCATGGGGCCGGTAAACGGATTCAGAAACGGACCATACTCTTTTTTCGAGGTATCATACGGTATATCGCCGGAGAAAACGGTACCGAGATTTTGAGTTCCTATTTCATGGCAACCGCCGCAGGCAACACCGTTCAATCCCAGGGTGTCATTGTACAAATCATTGAGCGTGTACGATGCCGCCCCGTGATACATGGCAGTGAAATGTCCCATCGGTGCATGGCACGAAGTGCATTGCGTTTGCAACTCGGGCGAATGACCGGGATCCACCAAAATTTCATGACTCACCTTTGCGCGCCACAATGGATCCTTCGCCGAATTCGCCATCATTGAAGATTCCCAGTCATCATACAGGTTGATGTCAACTCCGCCTTCAGCAACATTGGCGTGATGCATGGTGTCATAACCATGACATCCCTTGCAACTTATTGAAGTAAGAAAATACTGACCGGAATCAATGGGATTGCGCGTGGGTCCTTCCGGATGATGTTTGAAGAAAGCAATTTCCTGTGACGTATGAAACGGCTTCGCCTCATTTCTTTTTAAAGAAGTCAGGCTGAACGCTAATGCAGTGACAAGGGAGAGAATGAAGAAGAGTAATTTTCTTACATGCATCAGATTCTGAATTGAGGGTGGTGGCTAAAGTAAAAATTTTGGGAGGAGCAATTTTGGGAACGGGTATTCTGCCAAAATCGGTGACCTTGTCAATGCTTTTGCATGAGCCCGGGAATAATTACCCGGATTTGCAGAAATAATAACTGACTCACTGAGAGCCAATGCTGATATTGATATGAAGCTCGAAGTGGAAGTGGCAGATATGATTGCCGGGTTATTGTTTAATAGATCAACAAAGAAGGAAGTATCGGGACAATATCCCCCGTGGTCATGGGCGTAAAACCTGTAATCAAAAATGCCGTCGTTGTCCAGTCGAGGGAGTCAGAGTTTTGAATAGTATATCCGGAACTATATCATGATAAATCACCTGTGTATCTGTGTCCCGATGATTTGATAAAAGAAAAGTAGCCGCCTTACCTGAGTATGCTGCAAGCTTTTTCTTCAGTGAGGAACATTCCTTAATAGAATATATATTTTCTGAGCATGAAAGTTCAGCATAAATCTTTTACGGAGAGAGAGAGAGAGAGAGAGAGAGAGAGAGAGAGAAAAATCTTTGAAAGCAAAAAGCCCTCATGCGAGAGCTTCTTATCCAATAACCAAAATCAGCAGGATAATTTTCTTCATTCACCGCTCACTAATAATTGTTTTGAGAAAATTCCTTCTTCAGTCACCATCCTGATCATGTACATTCCCGGAAATAGATTTTTCAGATTCAATTGACTGGTGTGCTCACCGGCGCTTTGTTTTCCATTCACTAAAACTAATTCTCTTTTTCCCATGAGATTGTACAGCTCTATAGCAATGTTTTGATTTTGCAGGAGCGTGTATGAAAGTGTTGCAACCCCGCTTGATGGATTCGGATAAATGAAAGGAGGCTCAGATGATTGTTCAGGATTAATCATTTCTGTGGCAACGTCTGAAAAAATCCGGATCAGTGCAAAATCATCTGTGCTGTATTCCGCTCTTCCTGCGATGAGGATTTTACCATCCTGCTGCATCGCCATTGCAAATGCCTCATCATGCCCGTTTGAAATTGGGAGCGTTAGATTTCCATCGGAGTCAAATGAAGTATCGGGTGATCCATTGGAATCGTAGCGCGCGATTCCAAAATCATTATTTGATCCGTTGTAGGAGCGACCTGCAAGAAGAATTTTCTGATCGGGCTGAAGTGTGATGGCATAGCTTTCATCATGGTTTGTCAATGCGGTGGTTACTCTTCCATTGGATCCGAATGTATTGTCAATGGTGCCCAGAGAATCATAGCGTATCATGGCAAATTTTGTAATGCTTAAAATGTCCCCGGTATAACCGGATACTATTATTTTTCCGTCGGGCTGAAGGCTCATTGCATTCCCATAGTCATCAGCATTGGCAATATCAGTGGTTACCGTGCCATTCGTTCCGAAACTATTGTCAATCGAACCGTTTGAATTAAAACGCACCAGCGCAAAATCATAGGTAGTGCCATTGTCAGATCTGCCTGCAGCAATTATTTTCCCATCGGGAAGCAAAGCCAAATCATAAGCGCGGTCATTGTAGCTTCCAATGGCTTGCATCACTTTTCCGGAGTTGCCGAAGGTATTGTCCGGGATGCCGGTTGAATCGAGACGGAGTAATGCAAACATTGTTTGTGTTCCTGAAAATGCATATCCGGCTACCAGTATTTTGCCGTCCGGCTGCACCACAACTTTGAAGGAGACATCATCACCGCTTCCGAAATCAACAGTCACTTTTCCATCTGTGCTGAACGAATTGTCCAGCGTTCCATCCTCATTATACCTCGCCACTGCGAACCCGTCATTATAGTTTCCATTGATGTATGTTTCCCCGGTCACTATAATTTTTCCATCCGGCTGAAGCACGGCGCTCAAACCAAAATCGCCGATACTTCCGAAATCAGTGGTTACTTTCCCGCCAATACCGAATGATGGATCGAGTGAACCATCAGCATTGTATCGCACGAGTGCAAAATCGTAATCGAAAAAATAATTGGTGCTGCTGTTCGAGTATCCTGCTGCAATAATTTTTTCATCCTGTTGAACACACAAAGCATAAGCATCCTCATAGAATATTCCGATGGGGGTGGTAACAATGCCATCACCATCGAAACTGATGTCGAGCGTCCCGGCCTGACCAAATGCAATTGATGACTCAATGAATAAAACCGTAAGAAGAGATGTTATTTTTTTCATGGCTTTAGTTTTTAAGAATTACTTCGATTAATTCCTTAATTAATTTTCAATTCCTTTCAATTATCCTTGGCACCCTGATCTACCCAGCATTGCAGCGTTTCCAACTCCTCTTCATTCAACGAATCTGAAGGAGGCATGCTCCTTTGCTCAAGCACCTTCAATTGAAAAAATCCATTTTCAATTTGAGCATGCACTCCTTCGTACGTTGTAAAATTCCCCGGAGGAAATCCGGCTACGTGGCAACCTGCAATGGCGCAATGCCTGCTGATGATCGGTACAACATGTACCGAGTAAGAAATGAAATCGCATTGGTCAGCAGGAGTTGGCCAAGCTTTTTTGTTTTCACAGGAACAGAAAGAGGACATTGCCACTATCAGCGGCAGAAAAAATTTCTTCATTGACCCTGAACAATCATCGGCGAAGAATAAGCGTGACCATTTGCAATCAGACAAATGAAGTAAAATCCTGCATCAACATTTTTCAAATCCAAATCATATTGATGATCGCCTGCAGCCTGATTTTCATCCGCCAAAACTTTTTCTGTTTGTCCAATCGCGTTGCACAATTCAATTTTTACATTTTGATTTTCCAATAATGAATATGCGAATATTGCAGATTCGGTTGCAGGGTTGGGGAAAACAGAAATGTAAGAGGTCGCTGAAGTTTCATCATTAGTTCCGGTGTTGGCTGCAATGTTGATGGTGTAATCCTCCACTTCTCCATGATAGCCGAGCGGATCAAAAGGAAAGTTGCACGGAGTCGGGGGAGTATGACCACCCAAATTCGACATCTTCGCAGTGGCACGCAAGCGTGTTGTCCCTACCGATGCTGTTGCAGGCACAGTAAAGGTTGCAGTATACATACCGGCTGTGTGGTGATCAAGTGTTAATACGGTTTCACCTGCGTCATTCAGAGTTCCGTTAATGTTAAAATCAATCCACACGCGCAGGTTCATATCGGGACAGATATAAGCATCCACAGTATGGGTAATTGAAATGGTGTACGTCTGTCCGCGATGGAGCGTGGTGCTCAGGCCGGTAAGCACATATCCATCGTCAGGGTTTTCAATCGCTTCCGAACTGCGATTGATATCGTTCATTGAGAAATTGGTTATGCCCGGCGTAGTAGGTCCATAAGGTTGCACAACAGGAGTACACCATTGCGCGGAACTGCGAAATGCACTGGCGGAAATGAGAAGCACTGCGAGAAACGTAAATGTTGTTTTCATGACATAGATGTTTTAAAGTGAAATTTTTTTGTCTCTTCGAAGGAGTCTTATCCATAGAATCCTTCGAATCGGACAAAACTATTTTCATCCTTCGCCCCTTTGCGTTAAGGGTATCCCAATTATTCATAAAAAAAGTTAAATGCGATCCAAAGTTTGTCTGCGCCTTTTGCTTCTTCTAACTTTGAAGAATGTTTAAGAAGAATCTCGGCTTCGTCATCTTTTTACTCTCAATCGCATTCGTGGCGCTTGTTGCGTTGCAGGTGTATTGGATCAGAAGCGTGGTAAAGCTTCGCGAAGATCAATTCGATGCGAACGTGAATCGCATTCTGCTCGATGTATCGAATAACGTAGAGAACAATCTTGTGTGCTTCGAACTGTTTTCAAAAGTTCACTTCGGACATGGCGATGGTATTTACCTCATCAAGCAGAAGTGGGACAGCGTCGGGAATCAAGAGCGTTTTATTCCTGCTGTTTTTGAAAATCATCTCATCAAAAATCTCGATACCGTCACCAACTATTTTTATTATGAAGGGAAAACTGATACACTGTTTCCGTTCAACGATTTGAAATTTACACATCCCGCCACAGCGGAAATCTCGATGAAGTTTGTGTATGATGAAAAGAAGAAAGCGCCGCTCATCAATCACGAGCTTGTTGATTCAGGCGGAATGAAAAAGTATACCGCCTCACAATTCCAACAACTTACTTACGATCACAAGCCACTCAAAGAAAAAATTGACACCGTGCTGCTCGATTCGCTGCTGCATCATGAACTGCAGGCAAAGGGGATCAACATCGCTTTCACTTACGCCATCACTGAGCAGGGGTCTGATTCCATTTTATTTTCAAAACCCTCTGATCCGGACCTTGCTCTTTTGAAGAGTGATTTAAAAGCGGCCATGTTTGCAAATGATCATTTCAATCCTCCGTATGAATTGCGAATTGACTTCGGAAACAAGACCGGTTACATTCTTTCCACCATCACACCGGTGCTCATCGTTTCCTTCGTGATTATCCTGATGCTCATTTTAATTTTCTGGTTTGCCGTAAGCACCGTCTTGAAAGAAAAGAAATTGACGGAAATGAAAAATGAATTCATCAACAACATGACACATGAATTCAAAACTCCCGTATCAACCATTGCTCTTGCGATGGAGACGATCAACTCGCCGGAGATCATCAACGATAAAACCAAGCTGGGCAATTTTCTCACGGTGATGAAGGATGAAAGCAGCCGCCTCGAAACACAGGTAGAGCGCGTACTTCAAATTTCTGCTTTGGAGAAAAATGAATTGAGGATGAACCTTCAGCCGGTGAATATCAATGAGACGATCCTGTGCACGATGAAAAATTTCGAGCTCTATTCGAAAATCAAAAACGCCTCCATCAACATGGTGTATGACGGGCATCAACCTGTTATCCTCGGTGATGAAGATCACATCAAAAACATGTTCTCAAATCTCATTGACAACGCCCTGAAATATTCCAACGGAAGAGATCCTCTCATTACCATCAGCTCGAAGCAGGTCAATTCACACGTCACGATCACCGTAGCTGACAACGGCATCGGCATGCATCATAAAGAGCTGAAAAAAGTGTTCGACAAGTTTTACCGCATTCCTACAGGGGACGTTCACAACATAAAAGGATTTGGATTGGGATTGAGTTATGTGAAAACAATTGTTGCATTGCACAAGGGAAAAATCAAAGCAGAGAGCGAACCCGGCGTAGGAAGCAAATTCACCATTCAGTTTCCAAGCGCGAATTGAAACTCTGTGTAATCTGTGGTCCCGATGGATCGGGAGTGGCAAGAATATTTTGAGGTGAATCCTGTTTAAATTGTATGCTGAAAGAAAAACCGAACATCCTGCTGATGGAAGATGATTGTAACCTCGGTTACATTCTCAAAGAAGCATTGGAGATAAAAGGATTTGCGGTGACTCACAGTAAAAACGGGGAAGAGGGGCTCACACACTTCAGAGAAAATAATTTTCACGCCTGCATTCTCGATGTGATGATGCCGCTGAAAGATGGCTTCACCGTGGCAAAAGAAATCCGCAAGAGCGATCATTTCACCCCGATAATTTTTCTAACTGCCCGAACCATGCAGGACGATAAGCTGAAAGGATTCAAGCTCGGCGCTGATGACTACATCACCAAACCCTTCAGCTCAGAGGAATTGGTATTGCGGCTCAAAGCAATTTTGAAAAGAACTTCTTCTGCGTTTGATGAAGACGGAAGCATGGTGTTTCAAATCGGTGCCTTCATTTTTTACTCTCACGAGCGCAGGCTTCAATTCAAAGACAAAACATTTCGCCTCAGCACGAAGGAATCCGACTTGTTGAAATTACTCTGCGAAAACAAAAACAAAATTGTGCGGCGTGATCTTGCGTTAAAAAATATCTGGGGCAATGATGATTACTTCACTGGACGCTCCATGGATGTGTACATTGCGAAGCTGCGGAAATTATTGAGAGCAGATGACTCTGTAGAACTTCAGAATATTCATGGAACGGGATTTAAATTGATTGGGTGAGTAGCATGAAGTTGGAAGTCCTTATAGTACTTAGTCGCAAGTAGTTTATTTTTCGAATTGCAAATTACTCCGCCCCTTCAACGAGCACAGTAACTTTATTCTTCAGCACTTCCACAAAACCTTCTTTAGCATTCACGCGCGTTTCGCCTTCTGAAGTTTTAAATCTTATGATGCCGGCTTTAAGAGAAGAAATAAGCGGAGCATGATTGTTCAGCACCTGGAACCATCCTTCAGTACCGGGCAGCGTAACAGACGATGCCTCGCCACTAAAAACTTTTTTCTCCGGAGTTAAAATATCTAACTGCATTTTCTCTTTTTGTAAACTGCCAACTGCAAACTGATTTTTTTGCCTACTGCTTATTGCCTATCGAAGCAAAGCGGAGATCCCGATTTTTTCGGGACTGCCTCCCTGTGTCGCGAATCGCGATACGCGTATCGCGATTCGAGTTACCGACTACTGCCTCCTAATTCTTAGCCGCTTCCATCAATTTCTTTCCTTTATCAATCGCATCATCAATAGTACCTACAAGATTGAATGCTGCTTCAGGATATTCATCTGCTTCACCGTCCATGATCATGTTAAAGCCGCGGATGGTTTCATCAATGGGAACAAGAACACCCGGCAATCCTGTAAATGCTTCTGCCACATGGAAAGGCTGTGACAGGAAACGCTGAACACGACGCGCGCGCGACACCGTGAGTTTGTCTTCTTCACTCAACTCATCCATACCGAGGATGGCGATGATGTCCTGCAATTCTTTGTAACGCTGCAACGTAAGCTTCACCCTGTTTGCACAATTGTAGTGAGCATCACCAACCACTTCAGCAGTGAGAATCCTGGAAGTAGAATCGAGCGGATCAACAGCAGGGTAAATCCCCAACTCAGAAATTTTTCTGTTCAATACCGTCGTTGCATCAAGGTGCGCGAAGGTGGTTGCAGGTGCAGGATCCGTCAGGTCATCAGCAGGAACATATACTGCCTGTACCGAAGTGATGGAACCTCGTTTGGTGGAAGTGATTCGCTCCTGCATGAAACCCATTTCAGTTGCAAGCGTGGGCTGATACCCTACGGCAGAAGGCATTCGGCCCAGCAGTGCAGAAACTTCAGAGCCGGCTTGCGTGAACCGGAAAATATTGTCAATGAAGAAAAGAATGTCACGGCCTTTTGCTTCATTGGGATTGCCGTCGCGGAAATATTCGGCCACGGTAAGTCCGCTTAAGATCACGCGTGCGCGGGCTCCGGGTGGCTCATTCATTTGGCCAAACACAAGGGTCGCCTGTGATTTTGCAAGTTCTTCCATGTCCACTTTGCTCAAATCCCATCCTCCGCTCTCCATGCTGTGCTTGAACTCATCTCCGTAACAAATCACATTGCTCTCCATCATTACACGAAGTAGATCATTCCCTTCACGAGTACGTTCACCGACACCTGCAAACACGCTCACACCTGCATACGCCTTTGCAATGTTGTTGATCAATTCCATGATCAAGACCGTTTTTCCAA
>Ga0134121_10000078_pt1 | contig 105926 bp, 113 predicted proteins | sample KB301_FD_96463 | JGI IMG/M metagenome (GOLD analysis project Ga0134121, IMG submission 96463) | Terrestrial soil microbial communities without Nitrogen fertilizer from Kellogg Biological Station, Michigan, USA - KB3-0-1 | ecosystem: Environmental > Terrestrial > Soil > Unclassified ...
CAGGCAAAGGAAAAGTTTGCCGCCGACGAAGTCGGCGGCATCATCATGGATCCGCATACGGGCGACATCATCGCCATGTCGGCCATGCCCGACTATGATCCGAACCAGTACGGCAAGGCCGCAAGCACCGGCGCGTACGAAAATCCGCTCGTCGAGCATGTGTACGAGCTCGGCTCCATCATCAAAGGACTTACCATGTCTGCCGGCCTCGATGCGGGCGTGGTCACGCCGACAACGACCTACAACGACAAGGGCTTTCTCATTATCGACAAGGCAAAAGTAAGCAACTATGACGGCCGCGGGCGTGGTATCATACCGATGCAGGTCATTCTCAATGACTCGCTGAACACCGGTGCGGTATTCGTCGAGCAGAAGCTCGGAAAGGACGCGTTCCGCAATTATTTTTATAAGTTTGGATTGAATGCAAAGACCGGGGTCGATCTTCCCGACGAGGCGCAGAGCCTGGTGAAGAACCTCGAGAGTCCGCGCGAACTCGAATATGCGACTGCGGCGTTCGGCCAGGGCATCGCGCTCACGCCGATCGTCGCCATCCGCGCCTTCTCGGCGCTCGCCAACGGCGGCGTTCCCGTTGTTCCGCACGTCGCTGTTGAGATCAAGTATCCCGAAGGGACGGTCAAGAAGATCACCGAGCCGGTGCAGGCTCCGGCGATCAAGCCCGAAACCGCAGAGACCATTTCGCGCATGCTCGTAACCGCGTATGACCAGAGTCCCGCCGGCATCGCGGGAAAAGCCAAGAACGGCAAATGGAGCATTGCGGCAAAGACCGGTACGGCGCAGATCCCGGATCCGCAGGGCGGATATTACAGTGACAGGTATCTGCACAGTATGGTAGGGTATTTCCCGGCTTACGATCCGAAGTTCATCGTACTGCTCTATCTGTACAATCCGAAGAATTCGGGGCCGCTGCTCTCCTCGGGCACCGTCGCCTTCACGCTCTCGGAGGTCGCCAATTTTCTTTTGAATTATTATCAGATTCCACCAGACAGATAAGCCTCCACCATTTCGCACTATGCGCACTATTTTCAAAAAAATCATCACGCTCACGCTCACGCTCGTTGCCAGGGGGATCTTGTGGCGCCATCATCCGCGCATCATCGCGGTCACGGGCAGCGTCGGCAAGACTTCGACCAAGGATGCCATCTATACCGTGCTCAAAGGCACCGGCAGCGTGCGCCGCAGCGAAAAAAGCTTCAACAGCGAACTGGGCGTTCCGCTCTCGATCATCGGAGCAAAGAGCGGTTGGAATGATCCGCTCGCATGGCTTGGCGTGCTTGGCAGCGGCATCGCCCAGATCGTCGAGCCCAAGAGCCGTTATCCGAAGACGCTTGTGCTTGAGATCGGCGCCGACCGTCCGGGCGATATCAGCTCGATCGCCAAATGGCTCAAGCCCGACGTCGTGGTCATCACGCGCCTGCCCGACGTGCCCGTCCATATCGAATTCTTCCCGACGCTCGACTCGCTCATCAAAGAAAAGCTTTCGCTCGCAAAGCACATGCGGAAGGGCGGCACGCTCATTCTCAATGCCGATGATCCGCGCGTGCTCGAAGCCAAGGAAGAGATGCGGGCAAAAACCGTGACCTTCGGCGCGCATGAAGGCGCAACGATCCGCGCAAGCAACGCGCAGCTTCTTGCGCCAGGCGACGGATCCGAAGGCGGCCTGACGTTCAAGCTTGATTTTGACGGCAAGAGCCTGCCAGTGTTCCTTCCGAACATCTATGCCGGGAGCTTCATGACGGTGGCGCTCGCGGCCCTCTCCGTGGCGTATGCCTCCGATCTCAATATGATCAGCGCTATTGAAGACATAGCGGCATACGAAACGCCGCCCGGCCGCGTGCACCTCATTCCGGGAATGGAGGACACGGTGCTCATCGACGATACGTACAACTCGTCTCCGGCAGCATGCGAAGCGGGGCTTTCGATGCTCGAAGACATTCCTTTCGGCAAGCGGAAGATCGCCGTCATCGGGGACATGCTTGAGCTTGGGAAGCATACGACGGAAGCGCACGCGCACATCGGCGCGCTTGCCAAACGCTCCGCGAATATCCTTGTGGCCGTCGGCCAGCGCGCCAAGGAATGCGCCCGCGCTGCGCGCGAGGCCGGCATGAGCGAGAAGAAAGTATTTGAAGCGGATGATGCGGCTGCGGCATCCGCGCTCGTCAAAGAAATGCGGAAGCCGGGGGATATTATTTTCATCAAAGGATCGCAGGGCATGCGCATGGAAAACACCGTGAAAGAGCTCATGGCGGAGCCGGAGCGCGCGGGGGAGCTTCTTGTCCGGCAGGATGCCGAATGGCAGAAGAAATAGAAAAAGGCGCGCAAATTAAAACCACCCGCTGGAGAGCAGGTGGAGTTTTTTTTGTTTATCCTTAATTCAAGATCGTGATCTATATTTTGCTTTTTAACTTTAATAGCCATCGATAGCCTGTCGGGCCGCTTTTTTTGGCTATGAAATTTACCAATCCGATAACTGCCAGCATTCCGAAGAGTCCTGGTATTGCACTGCCTTCTCCAAAAAGAAACATTGGGTGTTGCATACATTCACTATTTTGGTTCGGAGTAATTGTATCACACAACATAAATCTAGTCAAGTCAATGGCTCAAATTGACCCTTTCAATATTTAGTGTTAATCTTTGTGAAATCTATGCATAATTTCACCTCACAATTATTTAACAATGGAAGTAGCAGAACACGTATACAACTCGACCATTCTGCGCAAATTGCGCGCGGAAACGATAGCTGCGTTCACGGACGCTAAGCTCGCACTCGGCAACAACTACGGTTTGTCTGCCATCAACCAAATACGGCCTACCCTCACTCTTACTTTGAACGGCAAATCATTGACCGAACAGAGCGTCAGGGTGCAGACGGCACAGGTTACCAAGGCTTTGCTTGAAAAATTCGGCGACACGGTGGCTCTCAAGCCGCTTGGCGCTTCAGGCAAAGAATTTCGCATCGACTATACCGGAGAGTATAACCTGCGGAATCAAACTGAAGGCGGGGAGGGCGCTCCGCCGAAAAGCGAAGATCCCAAGCCCGAAGATCAGACCAAAAAAGCCGGCCGGAAGAAGACAAAGGCCTCCGAGTTGGAACAGGAAATTATCCACATTCTGGATATTCACACCCCGCTCCGTCTCGGCGAGCTTGCTACCGGTTTCGTTATTATTCCGCGTCCTGCGGGCGAAGAGAACGTAACTCTTGGGTTTAAAAGCGTCATTGCATACGAGCAAGCGCTTGTTTGCCTTGAGCCGGGATACTACAAAAGCATCACGGTAGATACCGTTTCGAGGAATCTGAGATTTTCGATCTCGACGAAGGAAGGAAGCATTATGGACCATGACGTGCGCCGCCGCGAAGAAGCGTCGGCGTTCATGACCAACCTGAAGAAGGCGGTCAACATGGTCGGACCGCGTGCGCGCGTGCTCACGCCGTTCATGCTTGTGGCTTCTGAAAAGAGCAGCTCCGTTCGCGGGATCCAGCTGCAGTTCACCGATCCCGGCGATGCTGCGGGCGCAGTCAAATACTTCGAAGAGCATTTCGGCGTCAAAAAGGAAGGCGCCATGCTCACGCTCAGCGTTACTGCAAAGCAGATAGCGCGGTTTGCAAAGGAAGAGATCGAGTTCGCGCAGAAGGCTGAAAAGCGGGGACTCATGGCCATGGCAAAGGAAGTATCCAGCGTCATGGGCTATGTGCGCATGAGCAAGAATTACGAGGAGTTCCATTTTCTGCGCTTCAACAGGGACACGATCAACAGCCATGTGATCAACCTGATCGAATCCATCAAGATGTTCGGCTACCTGCAGTTCATCATCGTCATCGAGACCGATATCATCGACGGCGTCATGAAAAAGTGGATCGTTGACGGACAGCACCGGTTCAAGGGATGCAAAGCCGAAGGCTTTCCCATTCTCTATACCACGGTCAGCGGCATCACAAGCAAGTATGAGCTGGTGCGCCTGATTGCAAAATTGAACAGCACATCGCGTGCATGGGGGCTCCCCAATTACGTCGATGCCTGGGAATCGCTCGGCATACCCGAATACGTGATCCTCAAGCAGCAGTATGAAAAGACACGATTGCCGCTCTCGCTCCTCATACAGATGTATGAAGACAAGAGCAAAAAAGCAGCAGTGGCAAAATTCATGGATGGCAGGTTTCAGATGTGTAACGACAGCGCCGATCGGTCGATCCAGTGGATCGTCGATATCCAGAAAAATTGCCTGCCGAAAAGCAGGGATCTGTGCGCAGGCCTGTACCAGTGCATAAAAAAGATCGGCGACGGATACAATCATGATTCGATGAAGACGAAGCTTCGGCGCATCGGGCGCGAGCGGCTTCCGTTCATGGAAGGAGACAAGCTGGAAGAAGTCACCGACAAGTTCTATAAGATCTATAAGGCGGCGGCATGACAGCAAGCGCTCAAAATCAGTGCAAAAGCGGGACCATAAGGTCCCGCTTTTTCGTTTTTTCGGGCGCGCTCTCTCCGCGGGGTTTTTTGACAAACCATCCATCAAACTGTAGAATTTACGGGATCAATTTCTCATTTTTTAACAACTAAAAACGGAATAATATGCCGATACAACCAAAGTTTAACGGCGAAGGACTGACATTTGACGATGTCCTTCTTATGCCCGCGTACTCGACGTGTCTGCCCCGCGAGGTGGATATTTCTACGCAATTGACGAAAGACATCCGGATCAACATCCCGATGCTTTCGGCGGCGATGGATACGGTCAGTGAACAGGCGCTCGGTATAGCGCTTGCACGCGAAGGGGGAGTGACCATCCTCCATAAGAATATGTCGATCGAACGCCAGGCCGAACAGGTGCGCAAAGTGAAGCGTTCCGAAAACGGATTGATACTCGATCCGATCACGCTCAAAGCTGATGCGATGATCGGCGATGCGATCAAGCTGATGCGGGAAAACAAGATCGGGGGAATCCCGATTGTCGACGAGAAGCATATTCTTGTCGGCATGCTTACGAATCGCGATCTGCGGTTCGAGAAGAACATGAAGAAAAAGGTTTCCGAGGTCATGACCAAGGAGAACCTTGTTACCGCACCGCCGAAGACGAGCCTGCAGAAAGCAGAAGGAATCCTGCAGGAGTATAAGATCGAAAAATTGCCGATCGTCGACAGGAAAGGCAAGCTCATCGGCCTTATCACGTTTCGCGACACGCTCCAGCTCAAGGAGTATCCGAATGCATGCAAAGACGGCTCAGGCAATCTGCTCGTCGGCGCGGCCGTCGGGATCTCTGCCGATCTCTCTGATCGCGTATCTGCGCTCGTACAGGCAGGCGTTGACATTATCACGCTCGACAGCGCGCATGGACACTCAAAGGGCGTCATTGATGCGCTCAAGAAAGTGAAGAAAGCATTCAGCATTCCCGTGATCGCAGGCAATGTGGCAACGGCAAAAGGCGCGCTCGCGCTTGCCAATGCCGGAGCCGATGCCGTGAAAGTGGGAGTGGGGCCCGGTTCCATCTGTACGACGCGTGTCGTAACAGGGGTCGGGGTGCCGCAGCTCACCGCGATCATAGAAGCGTCGAAGGCGCTTAAGAAAAGGGGTATTCCCGTCATCGCTGACGGAGGCATCCGCTACACGGGCGACATGGTCAAAGCCATTGCCGCCGGTGCTTCATGCATCATGGCGGGCTCGGTCTTTGCGGGCACTGAAGAAAGCCCCGGAGAGACCATTATCTATGAAGGCCGCAAGTTCAAATCGTACCGCGGCATGGGTTCCGTCGAAGCGATGCAGGAAGGCTCCAAAGATCGCTATTTCCAGGACATGGAGGATGACATCAAGAAGCTGGTTCCGGAAGGAATCGTCGGACGCGTGCCGTACAAAGGCATGCTTTCGGAAGTCGTTCAGCAATTCGTGGGCGGACTCCGCGCAGGCATGGGGTACTCTGGGGCACGGGATATTCCCACGCTCCAAAGGACCGGACAATTCGTGCGCATCACGCCGGCAAGCATGGCCGAAAGCCATCCGCACAACGTGGTGATCACAAAGGAAGCGCCGAATTACAGTCGGTAAAAAAGAAAGAAACAAAATTTTCTCACAAAAAAATCTATCAAGGATGAAAATTATTGAGAGTATCAAGCGAGGGCTTGTGCACCTCGTTTTCGGATTGTTCTGGGGAGATGAAGGAAAGGGCAAGGCTATTTTGGAATTGCTCGCGCTCCTCGGATGCGAAGTAAGCGCCCGCTATCAAGGCGGGCCGAATGCCGGGCATACGCTCTATGTAAACGGCGAAAAATTTGTGGCGCACCTCTTGCCAAGCGGCGTCGCTGTTCCCGCGGTAGAGCATTTGCTGATCGGCAACGATGTCGTGGTTGATCCGGCAAAGCTCGTACAGGAAATCCGGGAAGCCGAAAGTCTCGGCATGACCGTCCTGCCGCGGCTTGAAGTAAGCGAGCTTGCAGCGCTGATCACCCCGTACCACAAGCTTCTGGACAAAGCGTCAGAATGGTTTCGGGTAAAAAACGGCAACGATAGCATCGGCACCACCGGAAGCGGCATCGGACCGTGCTATGCGGACGCCGCGTCTCGCGACGCGCTCAAGCTTGGCATGATCAAATCGCCCAAGTTTGAAAAGTTCGCGCAGGATATGCATGCTCGGCATGCAATGCTCCTGCGGGCGTACATTGCGGAAGGCATGGAATTTGACGCGGTAGCGCAGCTCTCGCTTGAAAAAGCCCTTGTCGAATGGCAGGAGGCTATCAGGTGGATACAGGGATGCGTTGCTGTTGTCGACATGAATCACGAAGTCGAAGTGCTCCTTGCCGGCGGCAAGAACATTTTGGCCGAAGGCGCGCAGGGAGCCATGCTCGATGTTTCGTTCGGAGACTATCCGTTCACGACATCATCAATGACGACTGCGCACGGCCTTTTCCACGGCCTCGGCATCGGACCGTCTGACTTCGGCAAGCTCTATGGCGTAATGAAGCCGTATGTTACCAAAGTGGGCGGCGGAGCCTTTCCGTCGCGGATGGACTCCAAAGTGGAAAAGTATTTCCAAGAAGAAGGCGCTGAATTCGGTGCGACCACCGGACGGCCCAGAATGTGCGGATATTTGGATCTTGTGGTGCTTCGCCACGTTATCAAGCTGCATCGGGGATTCGGGCGGCTCAACATTTTCATGACCAAAACGGATCGGTTTCCGAAGCAGGTCAAAGAGATGTTCGTCGTTACCGGATATTGCTATCCCGACGGCGGAACAAGCACACGGCTCGAGCGTCCTTTGTCAGAGGTAACCGGAGTGGTAAAAGAAAGGATCGAGCCCTGGAAAGTAAAGAGCGGGCAGAAGTATTATGACGGAAGAAGCTTGGGCCTTGATATGCTCGTCAACAGGATTCGATCAGAATTTTCCGATGAGGATGTCGACATCGCATACATCGGCACCGGGTGCGAGGCAGGGGATTATTTCCCCTATCCCGCGCAATTCACCGAAGAGTGATGGTTTTGAAGAATACTGGTACAAACGGAATTTTGCTCTGCAAAATTCCGTTTTTTTATTTGTCCCGCACGACCGGGGGCCTCGTTGACGCGCCTGTGTATGTATGCCAGTATGGCGGTAACTGAAAATCACTTTTAAAACCAAAAATCGTCGCATATGAAAAATACAGCATTAGGATTCTTTCGGACGCTCATCGCGTCCTACAAGCTCATGAGCGGCTCAAGCGTTATCGGGCTTGCCTGTCTCCTGTTCGGCCTCCTCTCTGCGGCCTTTACTCCGAACGGATATGCCGTGGCGGGTTTCGGCATGCTCGAGCTGAGCGTTCCGCTCACATCAGGCCTGCTTTATTTTGCCTTCAAAAAAAGGAGAGAGTGCGTGCTCGGATGGCTTAGTTTTTACGGAGAAGGGGGAGCCTTCATCTTTCACATCATTTTCGGCCTGGTGATGATCATTTCCATCATGGACGCGCAAGTGTTCATGACATCCTTGTCCGGCTTCTTCCTGTTTTTGCTGCAGGTCATCTGCCCGCCGCTGTATCCGATAGGGAAATCAAAAAGCACCATCGAGGATCCGTTCTTTGCTGCGCTCCGAAGATAATTTAGAAAAAATCCCCCAAAAAACAGGGCCGGCATACGCCGGCCCTTTATCATTCCATTTTTCATGATCGCGCCTTTGCTTTTTTCTTCGGAATCATGGCGCCGCGCTTGCGCGCTTCAGACAGTCCAATGGCGATGGCCTGCTTTCGGCTGGTGACGCGTTTTCCGCTTTTGCCGCTCTTGATTCTTCAAGCATTTTTGCTTACTTTGACCAACACACTATTTGACTTAACCCGAACAAGAGAGGAAAATATGACAATTTTCTCAGACCACCTCGGAGCCTGGCATTCTTTGACTTCTCGTAGAAGTGTGATACTTTGAGATTGAATATAACTACTTTAAAAATCACCAATAAAATCGTTTAAAATGAAAAAGACAAACTTTTTTCCGATCTTTCTTATTAAATTGGCCCTTCTGGTCCTCTGTTGTTTCCCAAGCAAACCGGTCTTTGCACAAACACCCAAGTATAATATGTATACGTATCCCGGAATGCAGCAGGGAGAAGTATGGCTAGGAAATGTTTCAAAAACGTTCTACTCCAAAATGGATAAAGACGGTTACGCTGTACTTGTGGAAAGCGCAGAATCTGCTTCCATTAATATGGAAGAAATGCGTTCGTTCTATCCCGATTTATTTCAAAATATGAGGTGCGGATATATCTCGTATGATAAGGAAGGGAACATCATTCCTGGCTTCGTGCCCGTATTTTCTAAAGTATTATATGATTCGCCCAAATATCAGGCGGCGCGGGAGGCAAAAAGAAGGATGGAAAAAGCTGCAAATAAAAGCGCTGTTGATTAGCGTTTTCAAAGGATGAATTAAAGTTTCTATAAACCGCCTGCAAGCAGGTGGTTTTTTATTTTGCCCATTAGTGAGAAAGACAGATGTGTGTCATAAAACAATTTAGATGGCGTTATGTCAAGATCGGTATATAGTATACATTGGAAGTGCTAAAAATATCCGGCGTAACAGCGTCTCAAAGACTCGCTCGACTCAAGCAGGAAGAGGCCGATATGAACATTCAAAAGGTCATCGAACAATTGGGCTATAAACGCAAGGAGGCGGAATTCTACCTCGCGGCACTTTTTTTGGGCGAGTCCAAAATATCCGACCTGGCGGAAAAACTGAAAATGCCGAGAACAAGCGCGCTCATGATCGCGGAGAAGCTGCAGAAGGAGGGATTGCTCAGCTATTACGTAAAACGCTTCAACAAATATTGGGTGGCGGAAAATCCCGACAAGCTTCTCTTGAAGCTCAAAGATCTGGAAGCGTCGCTGAGATCAGTGCTGCCGACGCTCAAAGCAATGGAGCTGAAGACCGCCCTCGGAAAGCCGACCGTGAAAGTGTATGTCGGAGCAAGCGAGATCCAGCTTATTTTCGCGGATATCATATTAACGAAGCGTAATTTTGAAGCTATTATCGCCTGGGATGACCTGACGAAGGTGTTAGGCGCCCCATATGTCACCAGTTTCATCGATACGCAGGTCAGCCATTTTCTCAAACTTCGGTTGATGACCCCTTTGGGCGAAGCCGGACAGAGGCTCAAGGAGCGCGATGCCAAGGAGGGGCGCGAAACCCGGTTTTTATCCAAGCATAACGCAAAGCCGCTCAACACGGCCACGTTCATATACGGCAACAAGATCGCTCTCATCTCGCTCGGCGAAGCGCTTGCGACCGGATTCCTCATCGAGGATATCGACGTGCACAATACGATGACCGTCTTTTTTGAAGGACTCTGGGAAGCGCGATAATTACTCATCATCTGCCGGATACATTGCTATGCATACCAACAAAAACGGAATTATAGAACTGAAGAACAAATTGGCCATAACAGCCAAGGGCAAAGAAGACGTGCGTCGCAAGCTTGCCATTGTTGCCAGAGAAAAAGAGGACACCCGGCGGAAGCTTGAAATTACCGCAAAGCAGCTTGCGGTAACCGCGAAAGAACTTGCCGCGACCGCCAAAGAGAAAGAGGACGTTCGCCGGAAGCTTGTTGTCACCGCCAAGGCGCTTGCAGTCTATACTACGGGACTTGAGGTCAAGGACATCAAGCGCACAGCAGAGCTTGTGGAGCGGGTCAAAGAACTCGAATCGCTCAACAAAGAAATGGATACGGCGCGAGCCAAAGAGCGGGCCATTCTTCTTTCGATGGGCGACGGGCTTTTTGCAACCGATGAAAAAGGAAATATCATATTCATAAACAAAAAAGCCGAAAAACTGCTCGGCATACAAAGTGAAAAAGTGATGGGAAAGGCTTTTTCCGAAATTGTGCAAAAAGAAGACGAAAAGGGGATCCCTATCCCTCCAGAAAAGCGCCCGATCAACGTAGCGCTTGAGACCGGCACCGTTCCGGTCACTCCTACGGTAACCGCCCCCTACTATTATGTGAGGAAGAATAAAACAAGATTCCCTGTGGCAATCACCGTAACTCCGATCATGCTCGAAAAAAAGATCATCGGAGCGATCGAAGTCTTTCGGGATATCACCCAGGAAAAAGCCACGGATAGGGCAAAAAGCGAATTTATATCGGTAGCCTCGCACCAGCTGAAGACTCCGGCAACCGCGATCAAGCTGCTCTCGGAAAGGCTCCTCGGCGGCAAGATGGGCAAATTTACAAAAAAGCAGCAGGAATACTTTGAAGATATCCGCTCATCAAATGAGCGGATGATAGAGCTCGTTAATGCGCTTCTGCGGGTATCGCGCCTGGAGCTTGGGGCATATGTCATTCGGGTGCAGGAAAAAGATCCGTGTGCCATTGTCGACGATATTCTTACTGAATCGAAATATATGATTGCCAAGAAACGGCTGAAGCTCAAGCTTGTGTCTCAGAAAAACCATCCGATGCTATCGCTTGATGAGCACATGTTCCGCATGGTGATCAACAATCTTGTCACGAATGCCGTCAATTATACGAAAGAGGGCGGCGAGATACGGGTCAACTGCAAAGTGGCGAAGAAGGGCGAAGTGCTCGGGAAGAAGCTTTTGGACAAGGATTATTTTGTGGTTACCGTAGCGGATACGGGGTATGGCATACCGCTTGCGGCGCAGGGCAAGATCTTCACCAAGTTTTTCCGGGCTGACAATGCGCGGGCAAAGCATACCGACGGCACCGGGCTCGGGCTCTATATCGTCAAATCCACTCTCGGCTATTCGGGCGGCCAGATTTGGTTCACGTCCCGGGAAAACAAAGGCTCGATATTTTATGTGGCTATTCCTATGGCCGGAATGAAAGCCACCACTCCCAAAAAAGAGTCTATAGGTTAATTAGGGTATCGAGAGTATACTAACCGCCCTATGATCAAAGAAAAAAAGAGCCGGATAATATTGATCGTGGAAGATGAAGCCATCATCAGCAAGACGTACGCGGAAGAACTGCGCTACGAAGGCTTTACGGTCTTCACCGCAGAGAACGGCAAAGAGGGCTTGAAGCTCGCGCTTGCCAAAACACCAGATCTCATCCTGCTCGATATTCTCATGCCGGTCATGGACGGCCTCACTATGATGGACAAGCTGCGCAAGAAGAATGCCTACGGGAAAAAAGTGCCGGTCGTGCTTTTGTCCAACCTTTCCTCAAGCGAGGAAAAGATCATGAAGACGATCACGAATACGAAGAATGAGCCGACGTCGTATTTCGTCAAATCCGACTGGGATCTCGATGATGTGGTGAAGAAAATAAAAGAGCTGCTTTCGAAGGGCGAGACAAAAAAATAGACAAAAAAGCCGCATAGTCCCGGGGATTCGCTTTCCGAATATTGCATGACGACAAATATGTTGTCATTTTTTTGTGTGAAAATAATTATCACACAATACGGCCGCTTGAACCGCGCCTTCTAAAATAAGGATATTTCTGGATATAGTTTTTTAACCACAGATATGTAGATAGGCAAGCAAAAAAGTTCTGACAAAACATGCGAGCTTTTTCGGGAAGAGCCGCAAGATGTACGTATGAATACATTACTGGAAAAGAAGTTGGGCCTGGTATCGCTGATCGCGTTTCCTGCGATCAAAGACCTGGGACTTGGATGCCTCGAAAGCGTGCGCTCTGCCGATGCGATCGGCGAGGAGCTCTATACCGCCTACTATGCGCGCATCCACAAATATTTCAGTTTCCGCCTCTTCGACAAGTCCGAAGCGGAAGATCTTGCCCAGACCGTATTCCTCAAAGTTTTCAGCTCGCTCAAAAAAGGCCTCTGGGACGGCGAAGGGGATCTGCGATATATCTTCGCGATCGCCCGCAACACGCTCATCGACTATTTCCGCCGCAACAAGCATACGGTGGTCGTCTCGGACGAGATCGTCTCCGATACGGTAAGCACGCTTGTGACCTCAGGGCCCATGGAAGACCGCGAAGAGCGGGAAATAATTACCGCTGCCATGCAGGGCCTCCGCACCGAAGAGATGCGGGCAGTCAGCTTCCGGTTCTTTTCCGATATGGAATATCCGCTCATTGCACAGATGATGGGCAAGCGGGAAGACGCCGTGCGCCAGCTCGTGCACCGCGGGCTCAAATCGCTCCGGGCGAATCTCGAGCCCCAGGCCAGTATTCTTCGGTTTTAAGCGTTGCGCTCGCTGGCCGGTTCTATTGACCCTATAGATAAATTTGTGATATAATACAATTTCACAAATTCCTTAAAAATTAAATATATGAAGAAACGCAAAGATTTAGTTAATGCCACCATTGGAATAATGGGCATTATTTGGGTAATTTTCGGGATCATAGCAATTGTGTTTAATAATCTCGTTTTATCCGTCATTAGTACCGTAGCCCTTGTATGTATGGGCCTGGTTATTGGAACAAATGTTGATTATGCTGCTACAAAAAACAACATGACAGCGCCGAACGGCGGATGGCATGAAATGTCACCTCGGCAAAAGTGGGAGCAAGTTTTTGCATGGATCGCTGCACCGTTTGTTTTATGCATGCTGTATTCTGATTACCACATAATCATCAAAAGCTTCGGGCCGTTTAATGCCCGCCAGGAAGGCGTGTATTTTTATCTGTTACTGATGCTCTGTCTCATTACTCCTATATTTATTGGCATGGGGGTAAAAAAATGGTTTCCGAGCATAGCTGAAAAGTTGAGTTACTCGTAATGCTAATGAAATTCGTATTTAATCACACCGACCGCTCTTTTAGGAGCGGTCTTTTAATTTGACATTCTATATTTATATTATATAGTGCTAACGAATGGCAATATTGCTTGTTCGCTAAAAATCAAATTGACTGTTTTTATGGAAAGCACTCAAAAAGGAACGCTCGGAGAACTTCTCGGACCGCTCGCACAATTTTTTCTGCGCCTCATCGGGAATGATGGAGCAGTATGGTGGGATGCCTTTAAAAGGTTTCTCAGAAGGGAAAACCCCTGGATCGTGTGGAAATACACGCTCTCCATCATGGTTGGCTCTCGTACTGCATTGGGTATCCTCATTGAATTTCGGGAGCAGATGATCACAGTCGACGACTGGGTCAAAAGCTACCTGGAAAAGAACCGCGATTTTCCGACGAACTCGGAACATGGGGCAAAATATTTTACCGACATTGCCCTGTCGGAGCTTGGATTTTCAAGAAAACTGACGACGTATCAGGAGGTGTACAATCGTGCGGTTGAGCGCGGTCTGGGCTTCTGTACGCTCGAAGATGTTCTTCTATTGTGCCTTAAGCACAGCAAAGGTGACTACAAAAACATGAAATTTATTTTTGCCATGAATCCGATACATCATGACTCCGGCTACATACCCGAAATCAAGATACTGTCTCTTTCGTGGGATGAAGATGGAAAGGTGAGCCTGGGCTCGGAAACAAGCGGGGTGGCATGGCAATATAGCCCAACAGACCGGCTTGTCTTTGAGATCAAAGATATTCAATCAATCTGAATAGCAGCTGCAATAGGATTTTCATCAAAAAACCGCCCTTGAAATGGGGCGGTTTTTATTTTGAGAAATAAAGTGGATTAGATCCAAGGTACTAAGCCACAGAGTTTAAAAGAGACATTGACTTTTGTAAATAAGTATGCTATTATATAAATGAACTTTAAAAACTTAAAAATGAAAAAACTGCCAATTGTTTTGCTTTTTATCGCCCTGCTCATTGCAGCAGCAGTTTGCGTTGCCCTGGGATTTGTTTATGCCCGGTATGTACTGGAGGTTGTTGCGGCACTGCTCTATTCTTTCTTCCTGGTGACCAGCCTCTTCCGAATAAATCCTGACAATATCGGAGGCAGCTTGTGTTTGGGTTTTGTGTCTGGCCTTGTTCCCATCCTTTTTCTTTTTAAGACTGCCAGCACGCTAGTTGCTGTCATTTGCTCAAAACAGGATATTCCCATGCTTGTTATCGGGGCAACTATTGGGGGATTAGTAAATTGCTTACAATCCCAACCTTACAATGCAGCAGTGTCTGAAGAAAAAGAAAATGCCAAAAATGCAGCGCACGCCTAAAAATGACTGAAAGTCTTCATTAAAACCGTCTCATAGAATATGAGACGGTTTTTTATTTACTTAACCCATGAACTGATATAATCCGTACATGAAAAATACTTCATATTGGCTCGAAGATCCATACCAGGCGCGCCCTGCATTATCGGGCAATATTGAAACTGATGTCGCAATAATCGGAGCGGGTATTACCGGGGTTTCGGCGGCATATCATTGCGCTAAGCAGGGATTGAAAACTGTCCTGATCGAAAAAAGCACCATAGCCAGCGGGGCGGCCGGCAAGAACGGCGGGATGGTCGTTGAAGGCTTTTCAATTCCTTTTATTGCGGCAATTGAAGGAATGGGGGCGAGTCAGGCAAGGGAGAGTTGGCTGAAGACCATTGAAGCTCGCACTTTGGTTCAGGCTTTGATCAAAGATCATGCTATTGATTGCGATTTTGAACAGCCGGGAAGCCTGTTGATGGCTTCCACTGTATCCGAAGCGGAATTTCTTCGAAATGAAGCGACGGCTCGCAGCGACGCTGGTATCGCGGCAGAGCTCATAGAGTCGGGCAATCAGCTGCGGAGCAGTCCTTTCAGTCTTCAGCTATGGAACCCTGCTGATTGCATGATGGATCCCGTGAAATTTGTCAGAGGCTTGGCTCGCGCGGCAGAAAAATATGGCGCAATCATCTATGAGCAGAGTCCCGCCATGGATTTTGATGCGCATACCGTTACGACTCCGGATGGCATCATTACTGCGCGGCGAGTTGTACTGGCCATGGAGAGCGAAGATCCTTTCTTGGATCCCGATGAAGTGATCATTGCGAAGGAACAGGTGATTGTTACTGAGCCTTTGTCAAATCAGCACATTGCCGAGCTTGATTGGAAAATCGGCGGCATGTTCTGGACCCTTGGAGAAGACTATTACAATATACGAAGAATCGGGTCTCGTTTGTTTACCTCAGGCAGGATACATGCTGATGCAACGGAAGAAGAGCTGGCACTGCATAGAGAAAAATTAATCAAAATAATGAAAGAAAGACTTTCTTCGTTATGCCAAACGGATATCGTCATCTCGCATTGCTGGACTGGCGTAACATTACGAACGACCCACGAGTGGCCCTTGATGCGAGAACGGGATGGACTGTACGAACTTTTTGGTAACGGCGATTTTGGCTTCACGAATGGAATTATGGCCGGCAGACTTCTTGCGGAATCTTTTAAGGACAAACCTTAATTCATTCGGGGAAGTGGGTACACGTATCGGTCACAAGTCTTTTTCTGCTGAAAAAGCTCGCGACCCCGCCTCCCGCCGTCGCGGTCCGGCTTTCGATTCTTTTTCAACATGCGCCCCAGCATGTTGAAAAATCACAAATTCTTTGTGCTGCGCCCAAAAATTTGTGACCCTACGGGGAATCGAACCCCGATTTAAAGCTTGAGAAGCTTCCGTCCTAACCGTTAGACGATAGGGCCACCTTAAACTGATCGCACACGGCAAAAGCAAAGCGATAATAACACTTTTTTGCTTAGTTGACAAAGGTGGTATAATGGAAGGGTAAACCAATTAGCAGTTAATCGAAGAACTACCATGCACAAAGTTTCTATCTACACCACGCCGTCGTGCCATTTCTGCCACATGGCAAAGGACTATTTTGCCGAAAACAATATCGCTTTCGAGGAAATCGACGTGGCTGCCGACGCCGCAAAGCGCAAAGAGATGGTTGATATGACCAAGCAGCTCGGCGTGCCGGTGATCCGCATCGATGACATGGTCATTGTCGGCTTCAACAAGCCGAAAGTCGCAGAGCTTCTCGGACTGCAAAACTAGCCAAAGTCGTGTATGCTAAAAGCACCCGTATGGGTGCTTTTAGCTTGCCCTTGTAGTTCAATGGATAGAACAGTCCCGTCCTAAGGGATAGATGTCGGTCCGATTCCGGCCAGGGGCACAAGATTTGATATGCGTACTTGCGGTTTTTATAAAAAATCGCCCAACCGTAACAAGCGGTTGGGCGAGGGCGATCATACATAGCAGATCTTTTACTGTAGCGCCATAGACGTGAGGGCAGTAAATAATTCGCCAAAATAGTTGACTTTTATTATTGAAACCATCGATTCTTTCATCGGGGACCGATCTTTGATCCTTGTTTCATAAATATTTTCAACCACCTTGAGAACGTGATTAAATGCTTCCGGTGTCTTGTCTGCAATCTGAAAGATGCTTTCAACATCTTCAGAAAATGCATCGCCGCAATTTTCAAATACGGCAAGCGCCCTTTCGCTGCATACAGCAGGCAGGGTAGGCAGCATTAGTTTTTTAAATTGTTCGAGAGTCATAAGCTGAGTTTTCTTTACTCTATCTTACAAGGGGAATATGTCAATAGCTAAAATTGACCCAAGCCCGTATTTGTTGTAACGTATCAGCGAACCAAACTACTGTGCAATGAAATATTATTTGACAATACTCATCGTTTTTCTGCTTTCTTTTTCGCTGCAAGGAAAGGCTTTTTTAAAGACAAAAAAGAGCGATACCACGCTCACGGTTACGAAAGTATTTGAGAGAAGCTTGAGCGGAAGAGTTTTTGAGAATATCACCAAAACAAAAAAGATATCCTTTGAAACTTCTGAGATCGCTCGCTCGTACTTTCCTATTCCCGATAGTCTGCTTATGGATCGAAAGACCGGCGAGCGGGCTGTCGCCGTTATGAATGGAACTGAAAATGGTCCCATCGAGATGAACCTCGATACGGTGATGGGGATTTATTGGAAGCCCTGGCAGGTGCCAACGAGGTTTTACCGAGAGTACGCATGGAAAGATTCCGTATGGGTCAAGGAAAATAAATCGGCTCCGATCATCGGCACGTATGCATCTGATTTTCGGGCTCATGTCTTTTTTCTTCCTTTCATCGGGTTAATCATTTGCGGGGGATACAGTATGGGAAAGAAAATAAAGAAACCGATACAGAGCTTTATTATTTCCTCAGTTTTCATGTCGCTGATTTTTGCGACGATACTGATATCTCCCTGGATTGAATATCTTTCGCTCAAATGGCTTGAGGTCTGGATCTTTTACATGATCGTGATCTTTGGCGGATGTTTTGTGCTCAGGGGAGGCATAATTATTGCTGTTCGGTTGATTCGAAAAAAGAGGGTTGCGGGGGTTGCCTGAGTTAAAATGATTTAAGAAATTTAGCCGACTTATTTTTTAATAAGTCGGCTATTTATTTACCTTTCGGGTAAACCAGATTCGGCTACCACGTAGCCAGGTGAGTTTCGAATCTTTCTCGGCACCTAAGGAGCGCTAAAGCGCACAAATTTATCATGTGTCACAAATCACTAAGTCTGCTCGGGCGAGTACGCCCTGTGCGGACTAAGTGTTCGCGACCCCGCCTCGCCGTCGCAGAGCGACATGGCTGCGGCCGCACAAAAACGGAAAAGAGCGCAGCAGTGCGCTCTTTTCGAAAACCCGTTTTTGTGCCGAGAACCAGATTCGAACTGGTGACCTATCCCTCTTCAGGGGAGCGCTCTACCAACTGAGCTATCTCGGCATCTTTTATTTTGCTGTCGCGTCCGTAGCCTTATTGAAGAACTGCTGGCCGGGGAAAGAGAGGCCTGCATCCTTTAAGTTCGCATTTCCCTGAGCGAATATCCCGGTTACCGTGTCATAGAGCGGCTTCACATAATAGTACGCGCCCACGGTCACGCCGATGATGATGATCCAGTAAATAGTCTTGAACATGGCCGACGTCTTCTGCGCGCTTCGGATCTTTCGAAGCATGACGTTGTTCTCTTCCGCAAGCGAAAGCATGCGGTCCAATTTCTCCTTATCTTCAGGTTCCATCCGGGTCACTGTACCATATTATATGGCCTTTCTCAAATAAGCGGCCGGCCGCGGCTTCCGGTATTCTCCATTAGGCCTTTTTGCAATATTTGCTACAATACGGGCATGAAAAAGACACGCGTAGCGATCAATGGCTTTGGCCGCATCGGCCGGGCATTTTTAAAAGTGGCTTGGGAGCGTCCGGAGCTCGAAATCGTGGCAGTGAACGATCTCGGCTCGCTCGAATCGCTGTCGTATCTCCTCAAATACGACACGGTGTACCGCAAATGGAATCATGAGGTCAAGAATGACGGCAAGGACATCTGGGTAGATGGCAAGCAGGTGCATTTCATTTCAGAAAAGGATACGACGAAGCTTCCGTGGAAGGATCTCGGCATCGATGTCGTTGTCGAATCGACCGGACTCTTCACCTCGTACGAAAAGGCAAAATTCCATCTCGATGACGGCGCAAAGAAGGTGGTCATTTCCGCGCCTTCGAAAGGGGACGGCTCCGTGCCGGGGGAGACGATCCTCCTTGGCGTAAACGAAGAAAAATTCGGCACCTGCGACATCACCTCGAACGCATCATGCACGACCAACGCGGCATCGCCCTTGATCGGCATTCTTGACGAAGCCATCGGCATCGAAAAAGCCGTGCTCTCGACGACGCACGGATACACCGCTTCGCAGGCGCTTGTGGACGGACCGTCGAAGAAGGATCTTCGCGAGGGCCGCGCAGCGGCAGAGAATATCGTGCCGTCTTCGACCGGAGCGGCAATCGCCGTGGCCAAGGCATATCCGAAGCTCGAGGGGCTCTTTGACGGCATCTCGCTCCGCGTGCCGGTGCCCGCAGGCTCGATTGTCGACGTGACCTTCATCGCAAAGCGCGCAACGAGCGTAGAGGAGGTGAACGATCTTCTCAAGAAGGCGGCATCCGATCCGCGCTGGAGCGGCGTGTTCGCCGTCACGGAAGAGCCGCTCGTATCGTCTGATATTCTTGGAGAGAGCCATGCATCGATCGCCGATCTTGCCATGACCCGCGTCATCGGCGGCAATCTTGTGAAAGTCCTCGGCTGGTACGACAACGAGATGGGGTATACGCACACGCTTGTCGAGCATGTGGCAAAGACGGGAGCTACTATTAAATAATTAACCTGACAAAAAATATGGAACCAAGAATGGAAACAGAATTGACGAAAGAAACGTTTGTGAGCGGAGAGGCCAGCTATTTCAAGAAAGCCGAGGAGCTCAAGGAGAATCTTGATAAGATCGAGACCGAATTGGCAGATGCGACAGGGGACGCAAAAGCTATGCTTGAAGAGAAGCGGGAGGAGCTTCTTAGCATCATCAAGAACGAAGAACAGAGTCGCTTGAACTAACCCATGAAAGTGTACATCGGCACCGACCATACCGGCTTCCACTTGAAGGAAACGCTCAAATCATATTTGGGGGAGCTTTCGCATGCGGTGGAGGATATGGGCGCGCATGCATTCGATGCGCGCGACGACTATCCTGATTTCATCCATCCCGTAGCCGAAGCCGTGGCAAAGAACCCCGGCAGCTTCGGAGTCATTATCGGCGCATCCGGGCAGGGCGAAGCTATGTGCGCCAACCGCGTAGCGGGTGCGCGAGCGTTCGTCTACTATGGCCCTGCGCCCAAACAGCAGACTGACAGCTCCGGCAACACGCTCGACATCATTGCTTCCACTCGCGCGCATAACGACGCGAATATTCTTTCGCTCGGCGCGCGCTTCATTACGGAAGAAGAGGCGAGGCAGGCAGTGAAGCTTTTTCTCGAGACGCCGTTCTCCGGCGATGAGCGGCATGTAAGAAGGTTGGCAAAGTTTTAATATTGATTTTGTGTCATTCCCGATCAAGTCGAGGATGACAATACAAAAATGGCCGAAATAATTCCCGCATTGCTCGAAAAATCATTTGATGATATCACCGGAAAGCTTGCGACCATCGCGGGCATGGCAGGAACCGTACAGTTCGATGTCTGCGACGGCGTTTTTGTGCCGAATGTCACCTGGCCGTTCATCTCGCCGGTGCTCGAAGGCAAAACTCCGAACTATGCCGAAAATTTCAAACTGATCGTGGCCCAGGAGGCCGACATGCCGAATTGGGAAGATTTTGATTTCGAGCTCGACCTCATGATCGCCGACGCCAAGCGCCTTTTACCGGATCTTCTGGCGATCGGTCCCGCACGCGTCTATTTCCATGAGGAAGCTTTTGTCGATCTCAATACCGAGATCGAAGCGCTCTGTAAGCTCATGCCGACCATCGTCGAGCCGGGCATTGCCATCAATCCCGGCACGAATCCCGAGATCCTCTTTCCGCTTCTCGACGACAGCATCGTGACATGCGTGCAGTGCATGGGCATCGACAGGATCGGGTTTCAGGGCCAGCCGCTCGATGAGCGCGTGCTTACGATATTGAAAACGCTCCGTGCGCGATATCCGAACCTTCCGCTCCAGGTGGACGGCGGCGTGTCGGAAGAGACGATACCGCGCCTTATTGCGGCCGGCGCTACGCGCCTCATCTCCGGCTCAGCCGTCTGGAAGTCCGGAGACCCGATTGCGAATCTCAATGCGCTTAAAAATGTGGTAAAATAAAATGAGTTTGTCATGCCCGATCAAGTCGGGCATCCAGAAATACGAACCTAGATTCCGGGTCAAGCCCGGAATGAGACACGAGCACCACTATGCTTACCGAAGAAAAGATACAACAGCTCAAACTTACGGCAAACAGCATTCGCGAATCGATCATCGACGAGCTTTTGGCTGCAAAATCCGGACACTCTGCCGGCCCGCTCGGCATGGCCGACATTTTCACCTACTTTTATTTCCACGGGCTTCGCCACGATCCGCATCGCCCCGACTGGCCGGAGCGCGATCGGCTCGTGCTCTCGAACGGGCACATCTGCCCGGTCTACTATGCAACGCTCGCGCATGCAGGATATTTTCCCGTCCCCGAGCTCCTGACGCTTCGCAAGCTCGGCTCCCGCCTCCAAGGCCATCCGCACCGCGAATGGCTGCCGTATCTTGAGACATCCTCCGGCCCGCTCGGCTCGGGGCTTTCGCAGGCTTCCGGCATGGCTCTTGCCGACAAGATGGATTTCGGCGAAGTCGCCACGCGCCGCATCTATGCTTTCCTCTCGGACGGCGAGCTCCAGGAAGGCAACTCATGGGAAGCCATGATGTTTGCGGCCAAGTACAAGCTGCACAATCTCACCGCCATCGTCGACTACAACAATATCCAGATTGAAGGCTACGTCGAAAATATCATGCCGCTTGCGAATCTTTCGGACAAATGGCGAAGCTTCAATTGGCATGTGATCGAGATCGACGGGCATGATTTCAATGCGATCGATCAGGCGGTGGAGACGGCGAAGACCATATTCGAAAAGCCGACGGTCATCATCGCGCACACGATCCCGGGCAAGGGCATTGATTTCATGGAGCGCGATTATCATTGGCACGGCAAGCCGCCGTCTCCCGAGGAAGGCAAGAAAGCGCTCGCCGAACTGCGCACGCTCGGCGGAAAGATAAAAAGCGAACACGAATAAGCTATGGCGATCGATCTTATCAATTTCAAAACAGTCGGCGTTCTCGGTCTCCTCTGCATCTGCGCCGCCATGATCGTCCGGCACCGGACAACGAGAGACATTCTCGGCATGTTCGGCGGAGTCTGCCTTCTTATCTACAGCCTCTACCTCAAAGATCTGATATTCATCATACTCCAGAGCGTGTACATCATCGTAATCGTGATCGATTTCATCAATAAGAAGCTGGTGCAGGGAACGAATGATTAATTTTCAAAATCAATGCTCAATCCAAAATTAAAACTGAATCCGAAAGTATGGAATGACGATGTCGAGCAGATCCCGATCCGCCAGGGCTTCGGCGAAGGCTTGCTTGCGGCGGGCGAAGCCGATGAGAGCATTGTCGGCATGTGCGCCGATCTCACCGAGTCGACCAAGATGAATCTTTTTGCCGACAAATTCCCGAAGCGCTTCGTCCAGGTGGGCGTGGCCGAGCAGAATCTTGCGACGGTCGCCTCCGGCATGGCCGCCATGGGCAAGCTGCCGTTCATCTCCTCATATGCCATGTTCAGCCCCGGCCGCAATTGGGAGCAGATCAGAACGACGATCGCGTATAACAATGTTCCGGTCGTTATCGTCGGAAGCCATGCGGGCGTGTCTGTCGGCCCCGACGGAGGCACGCACCAGGCGCTCGAAGACATCGCGCTCATGCGCGTCCTCCCGCGCATGTATGTCATCGCGCCGTGCGACTCTATCGAAGCAAAGAAGGCCACGCTTGCCATTGCGAAGCTCCGCGCACCGACATATCTCCGCCTTGCCCGCGAAAAAAGCCCGATCATCACGACCGACGAAACTCCTTTTGCGATCGGCAAAGCGCTCGCCGTATTTGAGCCGGACGGCCTCGCGCATGCGGGCATCATTGCCTGCGGCGCACTGGTGCACAACGCGATGCGCGCCGCGCAGAAACTGGAGAAAGAGGGAATTCGCGTGAAGGTCCTCAACATGGCAACAATCAAGCCGCTCGATGAGAGCGCGGTCATTGCGCTTGCAAAGGAAGCAAAGGCCCTCGTCACTGTCGAAGAGCATCAGACTGCCGGAGGGCTCGGAAGCGCGATCGCCGAATGTCTCGCCGGAAATATGCCGACACCCATCGAGTTCATCGGTGTCAAAGACGCATTCGGCCAGTCGGGCGAACCGCGCGAGCTTATCGAGCATTACGGCATGGGTGTTTCTCATATTATCGAAGCCGTGCGCAGGGTGATTGATCGGAAATAAATTTCTCTCCTGTGTCATTCCCGGTCAAGCCGGGAATGACACAGTTGCGGGTTGACGGATGCGAGTGCCGGGAGTACGATTTCCGTATGAATATGAACATGAGACCGCACATGGGCGTTCCCGGAATGAATCAGCCGCCTGTCCAAGGGGAATTCAAGCTGAATGACCCGGACAAGGAAAAGATCCGCCTGATCGATCAATACAAAATCAGTCCGGACGCGGCATCGCGAATGAAATATGTCGATGGCGCGTGGATGTACGGCGCCGAAAAAGCCGAAGAGCATTTCAAGGATCTTGACGATCTGTATAAAGACAGCAACGATAATAGCGAAATATACAAGCACTAAATATCAAAAAAACCGGCCTCGAGGCCGGTTTTTTTGATGCGTGATTTTTTAAATCTGCCGCGGCTTGTAGTCTGCCGGAGCCTTTGCAAGAAATTCTTCGATCTGGGCCTCCGTGAGGAGGCCTTTCTGCGCGCCTACCTGCTGGGTAACGGACATGGCATTGATCGGCGCCCACATGAGCGCTTCGGCGATGGTCTTTCCCTGCAGAAGGCGGATCGTGACGGTAGACGAGTATGCATCGCCGGCACCGGTGCGCTCTATGGGAACGTGCGGATACACGGGCATGAACCAATACGTCCCGTTTTCTTCGCGTGCATATGCGCCCTTTATGCCGTCCGTGACGACGACGATTTTCGGGCCAAGCGCATGAAGAGCATCCATGAGCTTTTTGAAATCAGTCTCTTCGCTTCCGAGGATGCGGCGCGCCTCATCGAAGTTGCAGAAGAAGACATCCGAATGCGCATAGATGTCGGCAAGCTTTTCCTTGCCGAGCTTTATCTGGAAGGTGCCCGGCTGAAAGGCAAGCTTGGTCTCGGGATGCTCGGCGAGCCATGCGGCGATCTCGTGGTGGAACGCTTCGGTGTTTTCTCCGAGCGAGGTGAGATAGATCCATTTCGGCGCGGGAAAATCTTTCGGAACATAGCGTGTAAACGGGGCGTGCTTCACGAGGATGGTGCGCTCGGGTCCGTACCAGAGCACGTAGTGGTAATTGGTCGGAAGCTTCGGGTCCGTATCCACGTATTCCGTCGAGACAGTATTTTCCGCGAGCGTTTTGATGCAGGCCTCGCCGTTCTCATCCTTGCCGACAAATCCGGCAGTCGCGCTTTTCAGGCCGAGCCGCGATGCTGCCACCGCCGCATTTGCGCTGTTGCCCACGGCGTAGAGCACTTCATGATATTCAAAGGGGACTTTGTCTCCGAAGCGCAGGCAGAGCTTGCAGTTTTCCTGGTCGAGATCGCAGGTAGCTTCGGCGTCCTGCAATCTGATAAAGTCGTCGATCACCAGATCTCCGATAGACACAAAATCGTATTTTTCCATAGGAATATTCTAGCACAGGCTCTCATTTGTTGGTACACTGTATGCATATGATCGAATCCAACGAACTGCCGCTTGCTCCCGCAAGTCCTGATATCGAAGTGACTGCGGTGAACGATGCGGAAAGCCGCAGCCGCGAATATGCATCCGAGCGCAAAGCGATGCTTGCAGAGATCGAAGCCGGATGGAAGATCACGTTTAAGGACAAAGACGGCAATACGCAGTCGGGAACTTTTCTCGACAAGGATGCCGATGCGATGATGATCGGCGTCAAAACGGATTATGAGAATCTCTCTTTTTCCTTTGATAAAGTGATCGACGCGTACAAGCCCAAAGAACACAAGGAATGAAGGAAAAGATAAAACTATTTTTCAAAGGGGACGTCGACGACTCTCCGGAGGCTATCAAGTCGCACAGCCGCGATGCGAGCCTCTTTGAGGCGAAGCCCGAGCTTGTCGCGTATCCGAAGGACGCGGACGATGTTTCCGCATTGGTGAAGTTTGTCGCTCTGGCCAAAACAACCGATCCGAGCATCTCGATCGCCGCGCGCTCGGCCGGCACCTGCATGGCCGGCGGCTCGCTCACGAATTCGATCAGCCTCGACTGCATGCGCTATCTCAATGCGACATGCGACATACAGAAAGTCTCGGATTACAGCATTCTTCCGCATTTTTACGGCGCAAAGCTTCCGGTCACCATTTCGGGCGAAGCGCGCATCGAGCCGGGCATCTATTACCGCGACTTCGAATCAAAGACCCTTGCCCAAGGCCTGCTTTTGCCCTGCTTCACGGCATCGAAATCAATCAATGCGCTCGGCGGCATGATCGGCAACAATTCGGGCGGGGAACTCTCGCTCAAATACGGCAAGACGCAGGATTACGTGAAGTCTGTCGAAGTCGTGCTCGCCGACGGCTCGCGCGAAACATTTTCCGAGATTCCGCGCCAGGAAGCCGAGAGCAAGGCGGAAGGCAGCGACTTTGCCGCAAGCATCTACCGGAAGATGCTTGCGCTTCTCGATGCGAACAAAGATCTCATCGAATCCAAGCGTCCGCGCGTCACGAAGAATTCCGCCGGATACAATCTCTGGAACATCGTGCGCCGCGATACGCTCTCGGGCAATGAGATGATCGACCTCTCGCAGCTCATCGTCGGATCCGAAGGCACGCTCGGCATCACCACGTCCGCAACGCTCCGCCTCGTCAAAGTAAAAAAAGAATCGGCGCTCCTCGTGCTCTTCCTCTCGGACCTCGACGATCTCGCCCAAATAGATATCGAAGCGCTCAAAGTGGCTCCGGAAACAGTGGAAGCCTATGACGACAAGACGATTCGGCTCGCGCTCCGCTTCTGGAGCGGATTCATCAAGAAGCTCGGCCTCTGGGGCGCGATCAAGCTCGGATTCGAGTTCCTGCCTGAATTCGGCATGATGCTCGGCGGCCTGCCGAAGCTCGTGCTCCTCATCGAATGCGCGGGCGACGACAAGCAAGAAGTGCTCGCCCGCATCGGACTTCTCCAGAACAATCTGAAGCGCTTCACCTCGATCAAGACCCGGGTCGTCCGGAATCACGCCGCCGCAGAGAAATACTGGATCATCCGCCGCGACAGCTTCTCGCTTCTGCGCGAGCATCTGCACGGCAAGCGCACAGCTCCATTTGTGGACGATGTCATCGTGCCGACCAATACGCTGCCGGAATTCCTGCCGAAGCTTCGCGCCATTCTCGACGGGCACAAGCTCACCTACAACATCCACGGCCATGCAGCCAACGGCAATTTCCACATCATCCCGTTCATCGATCTCGACGAGCGCCTTTCCGAACAGATGATCCTTGATGTCTCAACGGAGGTATACACGCTCGTGGTCGCGCTCGGAGGCTCGATCACGGCCGAGCACAATGACGGCATTATCCGCACGCCGTTCCTTTCCATGATGTTCGGGGACGAGATGGTCAGGCTCTTTGCCGAGGTCAAAGCTATTTTTGACCCGAATGCCATCCTTAACCCCGGAAAGAAGGTAGGACTCGTCAAAAAAGACATCGACCGCTACCTTATCTCGGGAGAATAGCCTCTGATCCCTATGCCTATTGCCGAGAGGCGTTTTTTATGTATAATGGGCACCTATGGTAATCAAACTAAAAGGCACCGCACGAGATGCGGCTGAAAATGTTACAAAGATCCGCGAAAACGGGGGAATCCCCGCTGTTGTCTACGGCGCAGGCCGCGAGACGATCTCGCTCACGGTTCCTCAGGGAGAATTCGCGAAAGTGAGCAAAGAGGCCGGCGAATCGGGTACGGTATCGCTCGATATCGGAGGCTCTATTGTTACCGTGCTCATCCATGACGTAAGCGTTGATCCGGTCAGGGGACATCCGATCCATGCCGACTTCCTTGCCATCGACGTCACCAAGCCGATCGAGGTCAGCCTTCCGCTCGAATTCACCGGCGTTGCTCCCGCTATCAAGGCCGGTCTCGGAACCCTCGTCAAAGTCCTTCATGAAGTCCATGTTCGCGGCCTCTCCAAGGATCTTCCGCATTCCGTTGCCGTCGACATCTCGTCTCTTGACGTCGTCGACAGCCACATCTCTGTCGCTGATCTCGTGCTTCCCGAAGGCGTCGCCGTACTCGGAAAGCCGACTGATATCGTTGTGTCTATCGCCGCTGTCCGCGAAGAGGTTGAAGAAGCTGCGACCGCTATCGACTTTGCCGCTATCGAAGTCGAGAAAAAGGGCAAGAAAGAAGAGGAAGGAGAATCCGAAGCAAAATAAAGAGATTTTGGGTTATGGTATACTGAAAGGACCTATGAAAAGAGGTCCTTTTTGTTTGCGCATCATAGCTCCCGTGCTCATCGCGCTTTTTGCGGCGATGCCCTTTTCCGCTTTGCTCTCTTCCTCCGCCTATGCCGCCGAAGACCCCGCAGTTACCGACTGCAAGAGCTTTCTCGCCACGGCTCCCGCTTCGGACTTCAACAATCCGGCGAGCAAGGCTTCCCAATGCCAGACCCTGATCGCGCTTTTTGCCGAGCTTGCCCAGCAGCAAGCGAAGCTTGCAAACCAGCAGGGGGTCTCGGGCACGCTTTCGGGCGACATCGCAAAACTGACGGCGCAGATCAATACGAAGAAGACCGAGATCAAGGCCAAGATCGCGCACATTGCCGTGCTCACGCAGTCCATCGGAGAAAAGCAGACCGCTATCGAGTCGCTCAGCGTCAAGATCCAAAACGAGAAAGAATCGCTCGCCCAGCTTCTGCGGAAGACCGACGAGATGGATCATGCGACGCTCACCAATTTCCTGCTCTCCGCGACCACGCTTTCCGATTTTTATTCCGACGTCAGCCGCTTCGATACCCTAAAGACCCAGGTCAAAGCTTCCGTCGACAGCATCACGACCATAAAGACGGTAACCGAACAGAAGAAAGCCGAACTGCAGAAAGAACAGGATCAGACGATCGATGAAAAGCAGTCGCTGCTTGAGACGCAGAACAGCCTCGCGCAGCAGCAGAACACGCAGAAGACGCTGCTCTCCATCAGCAAGGACAAGGAAACGCAGTATAAGCAGCTCATTGCGCAGCAGCAGGCAAAGGTGGCGCAGATCAAAGCAAAAATCTTTACGCTCGCCGGAGGCTCGGCCGCCATCCGCTTCGATGTCGCGCTCCAGTATGCTCAGCAGGCGCAGGCGGCGACGGGCATTGATCCCGCATTCCTTTTGGCCGAGCTTACGCAGGAGTCCAATCTTGGCGCAAACGTCGGCCAATGCTATCTGACCGATGAGAATACCGGCGCAGGCGCAAACGTGAAGACCGGCAAAACGTACCCGAATGTCATGAAGCCGACGCGCGACGTGGCGCCGTTCATCGCCATTACTGGAAGTCTGAGCTACAACTGGCAGAAAACCGTCGTATCATGTCCGATCGCGGGCGTTGCGGGCTACGGCGGCGCCATGGGTCCCGCCCAGTTCATTGCTTCGACATGGACGCTCTTCATTCCGCGCCTGCAGAAAGACCTCGGCCACTTGCCGAATCCGTGGTCGGCGGGGGATGCGTTCATGGCTGCGGCGCTCTATCTCACCGATCTTGGAGGCACCGGTTCGGCTGCGAGCGCGCAGCTTCGGGCTTCCTGCAAATATTACGGCTCGGGAGGCAGCACCTGCGCATACGGAAGAAACGTCCAGACCTTAAAAACGCAGATCCAGAGCGATATCGACTACCTGAATCAATACGGGGTATCGAGGCGCTAGAATGCCGAAAGAGGCATATAAAGAAGGGTATTGTCAAAATTAAACGCCTGTGCTATTATCGAAGCCTATGCAGAAAAAAATCCATCCAACATATCACGCAAACGCCCAGGCAGCATGTGTCTGCGGCGCTACTTACTCTGTCGGCTCAACGAAAGACACGCTGAAAGTTGAAATCTGTTCCGCTTGCCATCCGTTCTTCACCGGCAAGGAAAACATCCTCGACACCGCAGGACGCCTTGACCGCTTCAACAAGCGCCGCGCAGCAGCCGCTCCAAAGAAGACAAAGTAACGCGCAAAGAAAGCACAAAATCGCCGCAAGGCGATTTTGTGCTTTCTGCGCTCCGGACCTTTGGGCTTTTCTCTTTGTGCTTTACACTATATCCATATGCCACTCATCGATCGCCTTCCCGAACTGAAAAAGGACCACAAGACTGCATATCTCGCCGAGAGCTATGAGAAGCTTTTGCGCGAGGAAGAAGTCGTCCGGGAGATGCTCGGCGGCGATAGCTCGCTGCACGAGATGGCCGTAAAAGAGCTTGAGCTTATCGAAGTCCAGAAGCACGGACTCGAAGAGCAGATCGCCGCGATCGAAAACTCCGAAAAGGAAGAAGAGCAGTTTCCGAACGAGATCGTGCTTGAAATCAGAGCCGGCGCAGGCGGCGACGAAGCGTCGCTCTTTGCGGCAGAGCTTGCCGGCGCCTATCAGGGCTATGCCGCTACCAAAAACTGGGCATGGAAAAAATTGGAAGCCTCGACGAGCGAAGTCGGCGGATACAAGGAGGCCTCGTTCGAAGTGCGCGGAAAGGATGTCTACAAGGAGCTCCGCTTCGAGACCGGCACGCACCGCGTCCAGCGCATCCCCGATACCGAAAAGAACGGCCGCATCCATACGTCTACGATCACCGTTGCCGTTTTGCCGATCCGGAAGAAAGTAAAATTCGTCATCAATCCGGGCGACCTGGAAATGGAATATTCGCGCGCCGGCGGCAAAGGGGGACAGAACGTCAACAAGGTGGAGACCGCCGTGCGCCTCATCCATAAGCCGACCGGCCTCGACGTGCGCTGCACGAGCGAGCGTAGCCAGCTTGCCAACCGCGAACGCGCCATGGAAATCCTGACGGCAAAGATCCAGATGCTGAAAGAACAGGAAGAGGCGCAGAGCTATTCCGCAGAGCGCAAAAGCCAGGTAGGCACGGCCGACCGCAGCGAAAAGATCCGCACGTACAACTATCCGCAGGACCGCGTGACCGATCACCGCATCAAGCAGTCATGGTCCAATATTCCTGGCATCATGGCTGGAAACTTCGGGAAGATCATCGGTGCGCTCGAAGAAGGCAAAATGGGGGATAGTGCCGATGAATAAGGAGTGCTATACTAAAAAGAACTCTTATGATCACAAAAAACTCCGCACAATTTTTAACTAAAATATTTTTTGGCTTCGGTGTGCTTCTTCTTGCATTTTTTGCATTCTCTCCGCTCCGCGCATCGGCTGCTGACGTCTGGTCTCCGCGCACCGGAGTGATCAACCCTGTCGGCATTTCTAACTTATATCCGGTCGTCTGGTCTCCGGAGCTTGGGATCTATGTCGCGTTCCCGAACGGGGGAATGGTCATGACCAGTACCGACGGCCTCACCTGGACAGGACGCACGTCTGCAGAATCCAACCTCTGGGATGCCGCCGTATGGTCGCCATCGCTCCACATTTTTGTTGCGGTCGCTGAAAGCGGAACCAATCGCGTCATGACAAGCCCCGACGGCATTGTCTGGACTGCCCACGCCGCATCCGCCGCAAACAAATGGGACGCCATTGCCTGGAGCCCTGATCTCAATCTGTTTGTCGCAACGAGCTACGGCTGTGCGAGCAACTGCGTCATGACGAGCCCCGACGGCAGCAACTGGACAAACCGTACGGCCGCGGAAAACAACAACTGGAATTCGATTGTCTGGTCCCACGAGCAGAGTATCTTCGTTGCAGTCGCCTACACCGGTACGCACCGCGTCATGACGAGTACGAACGGCTTTGATTGGTTTCCGCAGGTTGAAGCCGAAGCCAACCAATGGTTTGGCGTGACATGGAGTTCGGATCTCGGGCTTTTTGTGGCTGTTGCGAGCACCGGTACGCACCGCGTCATGACGAGCATCAACGGTACCAGCTGGGCAACCGCCGATGCGGCTGCCGCGAACGGATGGTACTCCATTACCTGGAGCCATGAACTCGGCCTCTTTGTTGCGACCGGCACATCCGGCACCAATAGCCGCGTCATGACAAGCACCAACGGCACGAATTGGACGATTCGGACAACTCCCGGAGACGCTGCAAACCGCTGGCTCAGCGTTGCCTGGAGTCCTACGCTCTATCTTTTTGTCGCGGCCGGATACAGTGACGGAATCATGGTCTCGCCTGACGGCATAAACTGGTTCCTGCAAACCCCGCTCGGCAATGGCAGCGGCGGCAATGCCATTGCCTGGAGCCCTAATCTTGGTCTTTTCGTAGCTCCGGGCGTGGGTTCGGTCATGGTCAGCCCTGACGGCAGCAACTGGACCCGATACACCGCTCCCTCGGGAACGTGGGAATCGGTTGTCTGGGCGCCGTCGCTTGGACTTTTTGCCGCCGTGTCGTTTCAGGGAAACATCATGACGAGCGCCAACGGCACCAATTGGACGCAGCAAACAACGCCCGAAGCCAATCAATGGTTTAGCGTAGCCTGGGCGCCGTCGCTTGGCCGCTTTGTCGCGGTTTCCAACAACGGCACGCATCGCGTCATCACAAGCACCGACGGCATCAGCTGGACCTTTGCCGGCATCAGCGGAGTTCCGAGCATTGTCTGGAATGCCGTCACCTGGAGCCCGGATCTTGGCGGACTGTTTGTGGCTGTGGGTGCCGGAGGAGCGCCTACGAGCGAAGTGATGACGTCGCCTGACGGCCTCACCTGGAGCGCACAGACGGCAGCATCAGGCAGCCAGTGGGTTTCCGTTGTCTGGTCGCACGAACTCAGTTTGTTTGTTGCGATTTCAAACAACGGCGCCGGGAACAACGTCATGACAAGCAGCGACGGAGTCTCGTGGTTCTTGCAGTCTGCCGCTTCAGACAGCCACTGGAATTCCGTGACTTGGTCTCCGGCTCTCGGCGAATTCAAGGCCGTTAGCTCCTCGGGCGTCGGCAATCGCATCATGTCGAGTACGAACGGCACGCTCTGGACGACCGAAACATCGCCTTTTGACAATTCATGGAACGGAGTCACGTGGGCCCCGTCGCTCGGCATTTTTGCTGCAGCGGGCTCGTCCGGCGGATACGGCGCGATCATGGTTGCCGGTCCCGGCGCTCTCTATAATGTGGTTGCTACGCCTGCTCCGAGCTCGGTCACCATTACCTGGAGCACCGCCGCCGCATCGACGAGCCAGATCCAATACGGCACTACTTCCGCATACGGCACTTCGACAACGCTCGATGCAAGCCTTGTTACGAGCCACTCGGTCACGTTTTCCGGCCTCACTTCCTGCCAGACGTATCATTTCCAGGCATACTCTACGCAAAATAGCGTTACCTTGAATTCGGGCGATCTGACCTTTGTCACCACGGGCACCTGTCCGCCGACAGTCATCAATCCGACCGTAAGCGCCGTTACCAATTTTTCCGCAAACTTCAGCAGCAAGATCACCGTCACCGGCGGGGTGGATTCAACGGTCGTCGGATTCCATTACGGGCCAACGCTTAGCTATGGCAGCACTGTTTCCTCGACCGGAACATTTTCAAACATCACCTTTAGCTTGGCGGCGCTCGATCTCGCCTGCGCCACGCTCTATCATGTGCAGGCATTTGCCACGAATACGCGCGGGACGAGCGTGAGCAGCCTTGACATAACATTCACGACAGGCGCCTGCGCGGCGCCCTCGGTCATAAGCACTGCGGCATCTTCGATCACTCCGACTTCGGCGACTTTGAACGGAGAGATCACGGGAACCGGCGGAGCAAATGCGAGCGTGCGCGGATTCAACTACGGACCTGACGCAAGCTATGGAACAACCACGACCGAATCGGGCAGCTTCGGAGCCGGCGTCTTTACAAAAGCGCTCTCAGGCCTTACTTGCAGCACCGTATATCATTTTGCTTCTTACGCGACAAATCCGACGGGAACAGCGGCAAGCACTCCCGATCTTTTCTTTACGACGCTTGCCTGTCCGGTGGCCTCAGCTCGCGGCGCCAACATTCCGATAACATCCAAGGCTACCGGCCTTGGCGGAGCGCCGCTTGATTTTACGATCAACGGCGGAGCGCAGACGGCAAGCTCGCCGAATCTTTCGCTTGCGTTTAACGGCGATCCGCTCACGGTCAAAGGATTTGCCGTTTCGCTCGACAAGAATTTTTCGGGAGGAGGCATCATTCCGTATCTCTCGACCCGAGGAGCATTCTTGCTTCCGGCAAGCGCGGGCATGTATACGGTCTATCTCAAATACTACTCGACGAGCGGCGCTCCTTCGGATGTCATCGCGCACAGCGTTTCGTATGTTCCGGGGGGAAGCGCGGCTTCACCCGAAGCTGGTACCGGCGCTCTTTTTGACCATACGCTCAAGATCGGTACCCGCGAGTCCGAAGTCGTTTTGCTCCAGAAATTCTTGAATGCTCAAGGCTTTACGGTCATGCTTTCCGGCGGCGGATCACCCGGATACGAAACCAATTTCTATGGTCCGGCCACCACGAAGGCGCTCGTCCGATTCCAGGAAGCTCATGCGGCAGAGATTCTTGCTCCGCTCGGCCTTTTGCACGGAACGGGGAACTTTGGCTCAGCTACGCTCGCATTTGCCAACAATCTCATTGCTTCGGGCAAATAGCCTCCGTCCCAATTCACACAGGTCATTGCTTGCACGGGCAGCATCGTGGTATCCTATGGGCAGTAGTTTAGTTTCTCATGTGCGCCTTGTTACGCAGGGAGTGTACCGGTGAACGCTTAGCTACCATTACTAGGTATCGCGCGTGCGCCGCGTTTGCGCACAGTTATTGTATGGCAAAGAAGCTCTACGTTGGAGGAGTACCTTACTCTTCAACAGACGCTGACCTCAAGGCTCACTTCGAGCAGATTGGTCCAGTGGAATCAGCAGTCATTATCATGGATAAGATGACCGGTCGCTCAAAAGGCTTCGGTTTCGTCGAAATGACGAACGACGAAGATGCGATGAAGGCTGTTGATACTCTCAACAACACCGATTTCCAGGGCCGCAAGCTCACCGTTTCCGAGGCACGTCCTCAGGAGCGCCGATTTTAATTTCCATAGGGAATTTGAACCAGCAAAAGCCCCCGCATGCGCGGGGGTTTTTGCGTTGCGAATAGCCATTTTTTTTGATATAGTCCCACTAGCCCGTTTTGGGCCTGTTTTCTTGTGTATTTGCGTCCATGGTTCAATAAAAATAAGAAATAGTTTCCTGCGTGCGTGTGTAGTTCAGTGGTAGAACGCTGTCCTGATAAGACAGAGGTCGTAGGTTCGATTCCTACCACACGCACGCAGGACGGTAAGCTTATTTGTAAAAAAGTATGATTGAAAACGACAAAAAGCCCTATTGGCGCGATCCGCTCATAGCATTCGGACGGATGTCCGGATGGGTCATCGGTCCCATACTCGCTGCGCTTGTCGCAGGGAAGTGGCTCGATCGAAAATATGATACGGCGCCATTCCTTTTTCTTGCCCTTACCGGCATCGCATTCTTTGTCTCCATCGGAGGACTGCTCAAAGAGACAAAAAAATATCTCAAGAATATAAAGAACAATGAACCCGATACCAGCAACAACCCAGATCAATCATGAGAGCACGCTCTACGCGGAACCCGTAGCGTCTGTGCACGGTTTTCCGATCACCAACTCGCTCATCACGAGCTGGGTCGCAGTGCTCGTCATCGTGCTTCTGTCGCTTGCGCTTCGCGCGAAGATGAAAAAGGTTCCGGGGAAGCTTCAGCACTTCTTCGAGGTCGTCCTTGAAGGAGGACTCAATCTTGCCGACCAGGTTACCGGCAGCCGAAAGATCACGGGAAAGGTGTTTCCGATCGCCATCTCGATCTTCTTCTTCGTGCTCATCAACAACTGGCTCGGCATCCTGCCGCTCGGCGCCCTTGGCGTGCTGCATCCTGCGGCCGGAGGCAGCTACGATTTCGTGCCGTTTTTGCGCTCCGGTACGGCGGATATCAATACGACCATGGCGCTTGCCGTCGTTGCGGTCATCGGCTCGAACATCTTTGGCATACTCGTCATCGGTATTTGGAAAACCTTCAATAAATATGTTAATCTGGGGGCGCTTGCGAGCATTGCCAAGAAAGTTCGCAAGGAGCCGACCGTGCTTTTGGTCGCCCCCGTGATGTTCTTTGTAGGATTGCTTGAGCTCATCGGCGAGGTTGCAAAGATCGCTTCGCTCTCGTTCCGTCTCTTCGGAAACGTCTTTGCCGGCGAAGTGCTCCTGGCTTCCATGAGCGTGCTTCTTGCCTACGGATTGCCGATCCCGTTTCTCTTTCTCGAGATCATGGTCGGACTCATCCAGGCGCTCATTTTTGCCATGCTCACGCTCGTATACTTCTCGATCGCCTCGCAGGATCACGACGAGCCGCACGAGCACGCCGAGAATGAAGGCTTTCACGAGCACATGCCCGCATAAGGAATATGGATTTCGCATCAAGTTCAGAATGATCTGTCATTCCGGGCTTGACCCGGAATCCAGGTTTATAAGCATTATTAGTAATCAGTAACTATTTTATATGGATGCAACAACACTCGTGCCACTCGCAAAAGGTCTCGCAATCGGTCTCGGCGCTATCGGCCCGGGCCTCGGCATCGGTATGATCGGCGCGAAAGCCATGGAGGCTATCGGCCGCAATCCGGAAGCCGCCAACAAAGTGCTCGTTCCGATGCTTATCGCTGCAGCTTTCGCTGAAGCGATCGCCATCTACGCGCTTGTCATCGCTTTCTCGATCAAGTAAGCAGTTAGAGAATTTAAAGCTCGGCTTTAAATTCTCGCTACTGCATGCTTGCAGTGTAACGGCGTCATTCCCGGCTTCCCGCCTCAGGCGGGCAAGGACCGGGAATCCAGGCTAATTCGAACCTGGATCCTCGATCAAGTCGAGGATGACGCAAAAAAACTAATCCATGGATTCATTAATCTCAACATTCCACATAGACTGGCACCTCATGATCGCGCAGCTCATCAACTTCGCAGTGGTCATCATCGTGCTCTGGATCTTCGCGCTCAAGCCGCTCAAGAAGCTCATGGACGAGCGCGGCGCTACGATCGCGGGCGGCCTCGAGAACGCCAAGAAGCAGGAAGAGCTCTTGAAAGCCCAGCAGGCAGAATACGACGCTGCGCTCGCACAGGCGCGCATCGAGGCTTCGGCGATCATGAAAGACGCCAAGAAGGATGCCGAATCAAAGCGCGCCGAGCTTTTGGAAAAAGCCCAGGCGGAATCGCAGGCCGTCGTTGAGGCCGGCAAAAAGCAGCTGCTTGCCGAAAAGGCAAAGATGCTTGATGAGGCCAAGGCAGAGCTTGTTTCGCTTGTCGTGTCTGCGACCGAGAAGGTGCTCGGCGAGGCTGCCGGCGGAAAGGTGGAAGCAAGGCTTGTCGAAGAGAGCATCAAGAGCATGTAATATATGAGATCATCCGACCCTAAAAACCTGGCAGAAGTCCTTCTTGAGACCACCGACGGAAAGCCGGAGGCCGAACAGCACAAGGCGCTCAAGGATTTTGCCGCGTATCTGTCGCGCAAAGGCGAGCTTCGGCAGGCGGATGCCATCATCGAGGAATACCGCAAGCTTTACAATGAGAAGCACGCCATCATCGAAGCCACCGTCACTCTCGTCTCGCGGCTTCCCGAAAAAACCAAGCTCGAGCTTCGCGAAACCCTGAAGAAACGATACAAAGCGCGCGAAGTGCACATACTGGAAAAAGTCGATCAGCGGATCCTCGGCGGCATGAAGATAAAGATAGGGGATACGGTATACGACGGCACGCTCCAAAACTCGCTCTCGCAATTACAAACAGCTTTACTCAAATAATCTTATGACCACAAAAAATCTCATCATCGAAAATCTGAAGAAAGAGATCGCCCATTTCGAAAAGGGCGCGAAGACCGAGCATGTCGGCATCGTGCTCGAAGTGTTCGACGGCATCGTGCGCGCATCGGGGCTTTCGACCGTGCAGTCATCCGAAATGGTGACGTTTCCGGGCGGCCAGACGGGCGTTGCGCTTAACCTCGACGAAGACTCAGTCGGCATCATCGTGCTCGGCGACTACACCAAGATCAAGGAAGGCGACGAGGTGAAGGCTACCGGCAAGATCCTTGAGATCGGCGTGGGCGATGCGCTCATCGGCCGCACGGTCGACGTGCTCGGCAATCCGATCGACGGACAGGGTGCGATCAAATCGACAAAGACGTATCCGATCGAGCGCGTGGCGTCAGGCGTCATCACCCGCCAGTCGGTGGACCAGGCGATGCAGACCGGCATCAAGGCTATCGACGCGCTTGTGCCGATCGGCCGCGGACAGCGCGAGCTCATCATCGGCGACCGCCAGACCGGAAAGACCGCTATCGCGATCGACACCATCCTCAACCAGAAGGGCCAGAACATGGTCTGCGTATATGTCTCGATCGGACAGAAAGATTCGAAGCTCCGCAAGCTCGAGACCCGTCTCCGCGAAGGCGGCGCGATGGAGTACACCGTCATTGTTTCGGCAGGCGCGTCTGATCCGGCCGCCCTCGCATACATCGCGCCGTACGCAGGCGTCTCGATCGCGGAATACTTCATGGACAAGGGCCAGGATGTGCTCATCGTCTATGATGACCTTTCAAAGCACGCCGTCGCATACCGCGAGATCTCGCTCCTTCTCCGCCGTCCGCCGGGCCGCGAAGCATATCCGGGAGACGTGTTCTATCTCCACTCGCGCCTGCTTGAGCGCGCTTGCCGCCGCAACAAAGACTACGGCGGAGGCTCGATTACGGCGCTCCCGATCATCGAAACCCAGGCCGGAGACATCTCCGCATACATTCCGACCAACGTGATCTCGATCACCGACGGACAGATCTTCCTTGAGACCGACCTTTTCTACAAGGGCATCCGCCCGGCCATCAACGTCGGTAACTCTGTCTCCCGCGTGGGAGGATCGGCTCAGATCAAGGCTATGAAGAAAGTCGCCGGAACCTTGAAGCTCGACCTCGCGCAGTTCCGCGAGCTCGAAGCCTTCTCGCAGTTCGGCTCAGACCTCGACGAATCCACCAAGAAGCAGCTCGAGCGCGGACGCCGCGCAGTCGAGCTCCTCAAGCAGCCGCAGTACTCGCCGGTCCTCGTTGAGCACCAGATCGTCGCGCTCTACGCGCTCGTGAAAGGATACCTCGATGACGTCAAAGTCAGCGACATCACCCGCTTCGAAGCGGAGCTTGCCGAATATGCCGAGACGAATGCCAAGACATTCATGGGTCAGGTCCGCGAGAAGAAAATGTGGGAAGAGGACGGCGAAGCGGAATTGAAGCAGGCGATCGAGAGCTTCAAGACGGTGTTTGGGAAATAATATATGGAAAATCAAGATAAGGATAAAAAAGAGATTGTAAGCGAAAATGTCAAAGGCTGGCTAGGTATGCTCGGCGGACTCCTTATTCTTGGTTTTATTTTTTTCTATATTTACATGCTAAGTCATAGCAATTGGTAATTAATTTATGGCTGGAACAAAAGAAATCAAAAGCCGAATTAAATCGGTAAAAAACACGAAGAAGATCACCAAGGCGATGGAACTCGTCTCGGCTTCTAAGATGAAGCGCGCCATAGCGAGCGCACTCGGCTCGCGCCCGTACGCCTCATATTCGTGGGAAGTCCTCGAATCGCTCTCCGGCTACGTTTCCGAGACTTCGCATCCGCTTCTGGCCAAAAGGAGCGGCGGCAAAACGCTCATTATATTCATCACCTCCAACCGCGGCCTCTGCGGCGGATACAATGCGCAGATCTCGCGCAAGGTCATATCGGCACTTCAGGAAGCTTCAATTGCACAGACCGATTTCATCTCAGTCGGAAAGAAAGGGGAAGTAGTCCTTCGCCGCATCGGACAGAACATTGTCGCCTCGTTCAACGAGCTCTCCGATTCGCCGAAGCACGCCGATGTATATCCGATCGCAAACTTTGCCATCGATCTCTACAAGCGCGGCGAGTACGACACGGTGCGGGTAGCGTTCACTGATTTCGTCTCAGCGCTCACCCAGGTGCCGCATGTCCGCACGATCCTTCCGGTATCAAAGGAGGCGATCAGGGCCGAGCTTGAAGAAGCAAAGGCAGATGCGCCGAAAGGCATGCCGAATTACACCTTCGAGCCGGATTACGAAACGCTCATGAGCGTGCTTGTTGAGAAGATCGCCCACATGCGCGTGTACCAGATGATCCTCGAATCAAGCGCTTCCGAACACTCGGCGAGAATGCTTGCCATGAAGAACGCTTCGGATGCCGCAGGAGAAATGATCGACGAGCTCACCTTGGCATTCAACAAAGCCCGCCAGGCCGGCATTACCCAGGAGATCTCGGAAATATCGGCAGGCATGGCGAGTGTCAGTTAAATTTTTTATAAGATTATCAAATTAGTAGCCAAAATTATTATGAAAGGAAAAATAAAAACAATCATCGGGCCGGTCGTCGACGTCGAATTCGAAGGCGGCTATATCCCTGCAGTCTACAATGCGCTTGAAGTCCAGCTCGAGAGCCGCAAGCTCGTGCTTGAGGTGGCGTACAACCTCGGCGGCAATGCGGTTCGCGCCATCGCCATGGATACGACCGACGGCCTTGCCCGCGGCATGGACGTGCTCGACATAGGCTCGCCGATCTCGGTGCCGGTCGGCGGCGACACGCTCGGACGCATCTTCGATGTGCTTGGCCAAGAGATCGACGGAAAGCCGAAGGTGAAGACGACCAAGCGCCTTCCGATCCACCGCCACGCTCCGGCATTCACCGAGCAGGCGACCAAAGTTGAGATCCTCGAGACCGGCATCAAGGTCATCGACCTCATCTGCCCGGTCCTCAAGGGCGGAAAGGTGGGCCTCTTCGGAGGAGCGGGAGTCGGAAAGACTGTCGTGATCCAGGAGCTCATCCACAACATCGCATCGAACCACGGCGGCTATTCCGTGTTCGCCGGCGTGGGAGAGCGTACCCGCGAAGGAAACGACCTCTATCATGAGATGATGGAATCCAAAGTGCTCGATAAGGTGGCGATGGTCTTCGGACAGATGAACGAGCCGCCGGGTGCGCGAGCGCGCGTCGCGCTCTCCGCGCTCACCATGGCCGAGTATTTCCGCGATGAGGAAAACAAAGACGTGCTCCTCTTCATCGACAACATCTTCCGCTTCACGCAGGCGGGCTCCGAAGTATCGGCGCTCCTCGGACGCATTCCTTCGGCCGTGGGATACCAGCCGACGCTCGCATCGGAAATGGGAGCGATGCAGGAACGCATCACTTCGACCGACAAGGGCTCGGTCACATCAGTGCAGGCCGTGTACGTGCCGGCCGACGACCTTACCGACCCGGCTCCGGCAACGACATTCGCCCACCTCGACTCGACCGTCGTGCTCAATCGCTCGCTCTCCGAGATCGGCATCTACCCGGCTGTCGACCCGCTCGACTCATCATCGACCATCCTTGATCCGCACATCGTCGGCAAGGATCACTATGAGACCGCCCGCGAAGTGCAGCGCGTGCTCCAGCGCTACAAAGACCTCCAGGACATCATCGCCATTCTCGGCATGGACGAGCTCTCCGACGAAGACAAGCAGCTCGTGACCCGCGCCCGAAAGATCCAGCGCTTCCTCTCGCAGCCGTTCTTCGTGGCAGAGCAGTTCACCGGCGCGCCGGGCATGTATGTGCCGCTCGCCGAGACCATCCGCTCGTTCAAAGAGATTCTCGAAGGCAAGCACGATGATAAGCCTGAGAAGGATTTCTACATGAAGGGGGCGCTCTAAGCATTATCTGTCATTCCCGGCTTGACCGGGAATCCAGGCCCATTGCTCATTGAATTTAAATACAAACCTGGATTTCGGATCAAGTCCGGAATGACACAAAACAAAAATAAATGGCTACTACGCAATTAAAGCTAAAAATAATCACGCCGGAGCGCACTGTCCTTGAAGAGACGGTGGATTCGGTCACGATCCCGACCACCGAAGGGGAGATCGGCATTTTTCCGCACCACATTCCGCTCGTCTCTACGCTCGCTTCCGGCGATATCGTAGCCAAGCGCGGCGATGAAGTGATTCCGGTGGCGGTATCCGGCGGATTCATCGAATTCAACAACAACGAGCTTGCCGTGCTCGCTGACTTTGCCGAGCATGTCTCTGAGATCTCAGATGAGGTGGTGGCAAAGGCGAAGGCTCGTGCAGAAGAGCTTGTGAAGATGCAGAACGATGTCTCTGTCGTCGACTTCGAGCACTTCAGATCGGAGCTCGAGCGCAGCCTGACGCGCGTGAAGGTTGCTGATAAGTGGAGAGGAAAAAAGTACAGACTTTAATATTTCCTATCCACACCTTTTCCAGTAAAAATCTTTGCATAGGAGCGCCTTTTTCGGTATACTCTATGCATAAGTGGTCGACAGAAGAGAATGTCCCAACGTAGCCTATCTGCGTTGGGCTTTTCTTTTTTTGTTTGACATTTTGGGTTGCCGCGATTATCATACGGGCACAACTTCATAGTGATTTATTATCTAGAGCGCGGGGAGAGAATTGGCTCCATGATCCGCCAGCAACCATTTGATTCGATAAAAGCCTGCCCTGAGCGAGCTTGCGAGTCGAAGGGTGCTCCTTCCAACCCTTCCGGGGAAGATACGCTTACAGAGCTCTTCACCCAGAAGAGTTTTTTATTTTTTATGAAAGCCATATCCACCTATACCGTAGAAAATGTGCGCCGCGGCCATCCCGACAAAGTATGCGATCAGATATCCGATGCGATACTCGACGCCTATCTCCTCCTTGATCCGAAAGCCCGCGTGGCTGTGGAATCGTTCGGCGCGCACGGCTTGCTCACTATCGGCGGGGAGATCACATCCACCGCTTCCGTCGACATCGAAACAATCGCGCGCGATGTGTATCGCTCGATCGGATTTACGAGCGACATCGAAGTGTCGCTTCGCATCGTCAAGCAGTCTCCCGAGATCGGAGAGGGCGTCGATCGCGATGGGGCGGGGGATCAGGGCATCATGTACGGCTATGCCACGAACGAGACCCCCGAATATCTGCCGAAAGCCACAGTCCTCGGCGCGCGCATCGTCGAGATGCTTGATACGGCGCGTGTCCGCACGGCATTGCCGTGGCTTCGGCCAGACGGCAAGACGCAGGTCACCATCGAGCATGATATTTTGCGCACCGTGGTGGTGAGCGTACAGCACGATCCGAGCGCCACGCATGAGATCATCACTGCAGGCATCATCGAGCAGGTGCTTCGGCCGGTGCTTGGCGATGAGCTTGCGCCGGACGTGAACATCATCATCAATCCGAGCGGACTTTTCACCATCGGCGGATTCGATGCCGATACGGGCCTTACCGGCAGGAAGATCATGATCGACACATACGGCGGAGTCATTCCGCATGGCGGCGGATGCTTTTCCGGCAAAGATGCGACCAAGGTAGACCGCTCGGCTGCATACATGGCCCGCTTTGCCGCAAAGAATCTCGTGGCTGCAGGATTCGCAAACGAGGTCCTTGTCTCGGTCGCTTATGCGATCGGAAAGATCGATCCGGTCATGCTCACGGCGACCGGGGAGAACGGCAGGGATCTGACGCCCGTGCTCATCCAGCATTTCGATTTTCGTCCCCAGGCCATCATCGAGCGCCTTGATCTGCGGAAGCCCGGGTTCCGAAAGGCCGCAGCCTACGGGCATTTCGTCGATCCCACTTTCACATGGGAGCAGGTCGTCCAGCTTCCGTAACTATGCTAAAATAGCTCCAGCATGGAAATCATCAAGACCGACGGCGTCAGGGAAAAGTTCAGCACGGCAAAGCTCTGCCTGTCGCTCCGCAAGGCCGGCGCGCCGCGCGATGTGGCCGACTCTATCTGCAAGACCGTCGGCCAGGGCATCAATCCGAATTCTTCGACGAACGTCATTTTTCGAAAGGCCCTCAAATATCTCGTAAAGGAAAGTCCTGACGTGGCGGCGCGCTACAGCCTGCGGCGCGGACTTGAAGCGCTCGGCCCTGCCGGGTTCATCTTCGAGCAGTACTTCGAAACAATCCTCCAGTCATACGGATTCGCCACCAAGCGCGACATCATCCTGCGCGGCAAATGCGTGTCGCATGAGATCGACGTCATCGCTTCGGTCGGCACCAAGCGCTTCCTTGTCGAAGCAAAATATCACAATGTTCCGGGATTGAAGACGCACGTCGATGTCGTCATGTATGCGGATGCGCGGCTTGTCGATATCGTCAAAGCAGAGCCGGAAAAAGCCCGCAAGAAATACGAATATACGATGTGGGTGGTCACCAATACGAAATTCACCGATGCATCGATCGAGTACGCGAAATGCCGGGGCATCAGGCTTACCGGATGGAACTATCCGCGCGGCGAGAGCCTTGAGGACATCATTGCCGACAAGAAGCTCTATCCGGTCACCGTGCTTCCGTCATTGCCGAAGACGCTTCTGCCGATCCTTGTGAAGCGCAACGTCATTCTTGCACAGGACTTGCTTACGTACGAAGCCAAAGACCTTGTGTCTATTTTTGGGATGACGCGAGATGTCGCGGAGAAGGTCTGCAGGGAGGTCTCCGGAATAATGCTCGGCAACTAATGCTATGACAGCGCGCACTCATCACTCAGGCGGCACAAGCAGCGATCTCGGCGCGCTCTATGTTGTGGCCACGCCCATCGGCAATCTCGAAGACATCACGCTTCGCGCGCTTCGCATATTGTCCGAGGTTTCGCTTGTCTTGTGCGAAGATACCCGCCATTCAAAAGTTCTTCTCGCGCATCACGGCATACGCACAAAGACCGAAAGCTATCACACGCATTCGACTGCGGCAAAAATGGAGGGAATCGCGCGGCGCCTCGAGAGCGGCGATGATCTCGCGCTCATAAGCGATGCCGGTACGCCGCTCATAAGCGACCCCGGCTCTCCGCTCCTTACGTATCTCGAAGCGCGCTTCGGAGGAGCGCTCCGCCTTGTGCCCGTACCGGGCCCAAGCGCCCTCACGGCGGCTCTTTCCGTGATTCCTGTCCCGTCCGGCAGGTTCACATTCCTCGGGTTCCTGCCGCACAAAAAGGGCCGCCAGACGGCTATCCGGGCCATGCGCGAGGCACACGACGCACAGGTATGCTACGAATCGTCCCACCGCATCCTGAAGCTTTTGGGGGAGCTTGAAGAGGGCTATCCTGAGGCGCATGTCTGGATTGCCCGGGAGCTTACGAAGCAGTTTGAAGAGGTTCTCCAGGGTGCGCCCGGAGAGCTTCGTGCGCTGCTTGAGGCGAAGCCCGAGAAGCAGAAAGGGGAGTTTGTCGTAGTGGTAAGTAGAAAGTAGAAAAGTAAATACACCATCCCTGCACCCCTCCTTAGTAAAGGAGGGAAAAATGCTTTCTTGTATTTGCTTCCCCTCTTGTAATCAGGAGGGGGAGGAGGGGTGGTGTATTTCCAGATAAAATTATTTTTGATATACTTACCAAAGTATGAAAACAATTCAAGAAAAAATAGTGATCGGCGCGGGCCTTTGGCTCATCCTTTTGCCGTTCACCGGCTTTCCGTCGAGCTGGAAGATGATCCTTGCCGCCGTCATGGGGCTTGTGCTCGTGTATGTCGGAGCGCTCCTCTTCAAGAAAGCTCGCGAACAGCACGCGGGAAACGGAGAGAAGAAAACAGAAACCTTCACTGAGACGGCGTAATTATTTTTGTACCATGAAAAAAAGAACGAAAGCTTTATTTATTGCAGGGTCCGCGGTCATCATCGCGGGTGTTTTTGTTCTTGGCATCTATATGGGCTATGCGCATCGTCCGTACATCACGCGCATCGCCGGCATCTCGAACAAGGACGTTCCGAGCGATATCACCGCCGACTTCGAGCCGTTCTGGAAAGTATGGAATCTCATTGACGAAAATTATCCGGACGCGAGTTCGGTCACCGCGCAGGACAGGGTATACGGCGCCATCAAGGGACTCGTCGCTTCGGTGGGCGATCCGTATTCCGTCTATTTCCCTCCGGTTGATTCCAAGGAGTTCCAGGACACGATCAACGGCAGCTTTGAGGGCATCGGCATGGAGGTGGGCATCAAGGACAAGATCCTTACCGTCATCGCTCCGCTCAAGAATACGCCCGCTGAAAAGTCCGGCATCAAGTCCGGCGACAAGGTACTGAAGATCAATGATACGAGCACGAACGACATGTCCATCGATGCTGCCGTCAATCTTATCCGCGGACCGAAGGGGACCGTAGTGAGACTCACTATCTTCCGCGAAGGCGCCGACAAGCCGGAAGAGATATCGGTCACGCGCGACACTATTGATATCCCGACGCTCGACTCAACGCTCCGTCCCGACGGCGTCTATGTCATCACGCTCTACAATTTCAGCGCCTCGTCCGCAAGCCTTATGACCGATGCCCTGCATTCGTTTGCCAAGAGCGGCTCGCATAGCCTCATCATCGACCTGCGCGGCAATCCGGGCGGATACCTCGATTCTGCGGTAAACATCGCAAGCTACTTCCTGCCGGAAGGGGACACGATCGTGACCGAAGATTTCGGCACGAACGGCTCTCCTCGCGTCTATCGCAGCAAAGGCTATGACCTGCTCGACCTCAAGCACATCAAGGTGGCTGTGCTCGTGGACAAGGGATCGGCGTCAGCTTCTGAGATTCTGGGCGGCGCTCTCCAGCAGCACGATGTTGCGCCGCTCATCGGAGAGACGACCTACGGCAAGGGCTCGGTACAGAAGATCATGGAAATCACCGGCGACACCACGCTCAAGCTCACCATCGCAAAATGGCTCACGCCGAACGGCACCTGGATCTCCAAAAAAGGACTCGATCCCGATATTCCGGTGACGGTGACCGATCAGGATGCCGCAAACCATGTCGACCCTGTGCTCAATCGCGCGCTTGACTACTTGAAGTCTGGAAAGTAGTCTAGGGACATGAAGATCATTTTCCTCAAAGACGTGCCGAAAGTGGCGCGAAAGAACGACGTCAAAGACATGCCCGACGGATATGTCCGCAATTTCCTCCTACCGAAAGGCGTGGCTATCCCGGCAACTCCCGAAGCGCTCCAGAAGCTCGAGCGCGCTCAAAATGAGATCCGCGTAGAGCGGGAAGTGCAGACGAATCTCTTCAAAAAGAACATCCAGGCGGTGAGCGGCGTCGGCGTCACCATCTCGGTTATGACCAACGAGAAGGGCCATCTGTTCAAGGCGATCCATGTCAAAGATATCGTAGAGGTGCTCAAGAAAGAGCACCGCATCAGCATGGCGGAAGAATTCGTGCGCCTTCCGGAACCGATCAAGCAGGCAGGCACGTTTACCGTTATGATCGAAGCGCTCGGCATGAAGGAGCCGATCACCGTGAATGTCGTCTCTTCAGGAAAATAAACACCGCTATCGCAAGCATAAAAAATCCCGATCACTATGATCGGGATTTTTTATGCTTGCGCGATTAGTCGACGTGGACGATCTTCTTCGTAGAATGCGTTCCGTCGAAGTGAGTCTTTCGCTTGTTTGCGAATTTCACCGTTCCTGGCTTGAGAGCGAAGAGGGTGTGGTCGGTGGCAACTTTGACGTTGCGGCCGGCCATGATCACGGTGCCGCGTTGGCGGACGATGATAGAGCCTGCCTGTGCCTTCTCTCCGGCATAAAGCTTGGTTCCAAGATATTTAGGATTTGAATCCCTTAGGTTTCGCGCGGTACCTCCCGCTTTTCGATGTGCCATATGGTTATAATTGGGGGATTTGGATGAGGGTTATAAACAAACCTTCGATACAAAGCCTTAAAAATGCTATATAATTAACTCAATGAATATACATCTTTTTATGCATAAAATCAAGGGTTTGGCGGGGGAGAGGCGGCAGATGGTCGTATAGATGGGTATATTAGTGGGGGTCACGGTTGTTTCCTTCTATCTGGGCTATGTAGCCCGGGCCGAAAGCGCCCAAGCAAGCCCTGTCGTCATAAACTGCCCGGCCAATGCGTATATGGATGCAGAAGCCCTTTCAGAAGGTATGCCCAAGACCGCGAGTTCTCTGGCACCGGCGAGCATGTCGGCGGACAAGGGAGCATTTGTCGCATCAAAGAACGGCAAGAAATATTATCCGACCGGATGCAGCGGGGCAAACAGGATCAAAGAGGACAACAAGATATTTTTTGGCACTCGTGCGGAAGCCGAGCAGGCGGGATACGGACTCGGGGCAGGGTGCAAATAGCCGCAAGAAAAGATTTCAATACATCACATGAGAACCATACTCAATATCATCACCATACTCTTTGTTGCCGGATCGGTGTATTACATTGCAACGACGAACAACGTGCCGGAGCTTGCCGAGGGATATATACAACAGTACAAGGCAAGCATCGGCCGATTGAAGCAGGAGATCCCGAATACGCTTTCCACTCTGGATACTTCCATGCAAACGACCATTCCCGGAATGACGCCGCTCAAGCAGGCGATCCAGGCGCCGTCTGTTCTGCCCGATTCGATCTCCGGCACCCTTCAGAAAATTAAGACGATCATCATTCCGCCGGTGGCAGTAACGCCGCCGGCCGGAAGCACGGCAAGCGTCGGAGCGCTCAGCGTAAAAGGCGTTATCGCAGACACGAACGCCGAACGGCAGAAGCAGTCGGTTGCGGCGCTCACCGAATCCGCCAAGCTTGATGCCTCGGCAAAAGCCAAAGCAGACGACATTCTTACGCGGCAGTATTTCGCGCATATCGCGCCTGACGGAAAGACGGTGAGCGATACGACTGCCGCACAAGGATACACGTATATCAAGATCGGAGAGAATCTCGCGCTCGGCGATTTTACGAGCGATAGCGATCTGGTCACGGCATGGATGAACAGTCCCGAGCATCGCGCCAACATCCTTGATCCGGATTTCACCGATATGGGCGTCGGCGTCTCGTACGGCATGTATCAGGGCCGCAACACCTATGTCGCCGTACAGCATTTCGGCCGGCCGCGCTCCGCATGTCCGACCGTAGACAGCGCGCTCAGGGTCCAGGTGGAGAACGGACAGGCGAATCTTGATGCCGAGGTAAAGGCGCTCAATGACCTCAAAATTCAGATCGACCAGGGGAGGGCACAGAACAAAGACATGAATGCTCAAGTCGATATCTACAATCAGGATCTCGCAAGATATACCGCGGAATTTTCCCAGATCGATTCACTGCGCATCGCGTACAACAAAGAAGTCACAGCGTTCAACAGCTGCCTGGCATCTCTGTAAACATCATAAGGAGGGAACAGGTCTTGGCTTCGGTCAAGGCCTTATTTGTTGGGCTTAAGCTTTCCTATTTATAGTCGCACAATATACCTTTTATGACATTAAATACCAAAATAAAGCTATAATTATAAATAAAAATGTCGAGCCGTCTGATTAGCTTCCCGCTTGCTTCCCACTCTGTCATTCCGGACTTGATCCGGAATCCAGGTGTATGTATTAGCTTCCCGTCGACCGTTCCCTGTTTTTAGTATCCTGGCCAGTAATCATTTTTTGTTTATGTGAAATTATGATCACATAAACTGGTGGACCCAATACTGGCTGGAATACTGAACGCAAACCAAACTACCACTTAGCCCTGTAACACCCCTTAAAACGCAATATAGGGCCTCGAATGGCTGGCCGCAAAAACATTTCAGGATACCAATTTTCTGAATTTTGCAGGGAAGTCAGTCCCCTGTTGTTAAACTAGTTTCGCTCAGCTTCAAAAATATATCCATCAGGTTTAATAGAAAATTTTAGAGCATCTATGGGATTTTGTACAATGGTTATAATTGGTGATTCGGAATTAATATTTTCAACAAAATAAATAAAATAATTCTTTTGCTTTACTCCAACAGAGTATTCATTCGAACTTACGTAAAATCGTACGGAGTTACTGATAGTTGTCGTTGTTTTAACTTCAATATATTTCTCGTCACCGGTTGCATCGAAGGATAAAATATCGTAACCAAGAGTATCATCATCAATAGAAACTCGCCGTACTTTAGCGGCTAGATCACTCTTTCCTGCGTCTAAAAGTTTTTGCTGCTCAATTTTTAGGACAAGTTCTTCTCCTTTGCTTCCTGTAACTGAATTATTTTTATTACGAGTAATAAAATCAATTTTTTTCTTACGAGAATTAAGTTTATATAATGACTCCCCTTTAATTTTAGGATTTAATCGAATATATTCTTTTATGATAGGTTTAACTTCCACGGGTACGTTAACGTATAGTTTATCATTTTCCGCTGGAACTTCTTCAGAATTTTGATCAATAAAAAGATTAAACATACTATTTACTGAACCAAATTGATCAATAATTTTATTTACACGTTCATTGTTTAAATGGGTAAATCCTTGAATTATGTTATTTACTTTATACCCAACAGCCGTATTGAATATTTCAATCGGCATGGAAATATATTTTAAATTTTTAATAAAGAAAGTATATTGCCAAGGATTTCCTTTTTCATCTTTTGGCCACATTGCTAAAGCAAGATCCGGATCTTGCTTTTTAAAATAGACTTCGCCAATCATGACGAGTTTTCGATGAGCATAAAATACAACCATGTCACCGGGTTCCATTTTTCTCCACGCATTTGAGGTGCCTTCGCGGTTTCCCCACGCATAAATTATGGGTTCATTGGAAAGAATCCCTACTTCGTTCTCAGTAAGATATTTGGCGATGCGCTCTAAAGGGACACCATGTTTAATGGTGGATTCAAAATTTTTATAAGATTTTTCGCCACTTCTGGGTGCAATAAAATAGTTCATGTGGTTGTATCTTTATATAATGCCACATATCTATTTAATCGCAAGAGTAAAAACCCCTATTTAAAGATGGATACTTATATCAACAATATCTCCATCACGCAGGACCGTTTTTGTGGTCGGCGGAATTCCGTTTACGAGGAGTCCAAGTTGCCCCGGTTTATATTTTTTATCAATCTCCGGATAGTCTAAAAAAATCTTGGCCAAGAGGCGTGAAAATTTTTCATTTTGAAACATGACAACAGAACCTTGCTTAATTCTTGTTATTGATTCCAGTTCTTTATCATATCGTATCGTGACATATATTGATGACTCCATACTTTTAAGTATGTACAAAAGCCTATCAAGAATTTCTAAAGATTTTAAGAGATCGGTGAATTCAGTTCGCCGAGGAGGCCTTCGATATCCAGCGGTTCGGTGACCATCTCCACTTCCCCATCGTTCTTCACTTTCCACTCGCTTCTCGGCCTGTCGGCATAGAGTTCGACGCCGTTTTGGTCGGGATCCTCCAGATAGACGGCTTCGGATACGCCGTGGTCTGCGCTGCCGGTAAGGGGGTAATTTTCGTCTATAAGGCGCTTGAGGACGCGGGCGAGCTCGATCCTTGTGGGATAGAGGATCGCGAAGTGGTAGAGCCCTGTGCGGCCTCTGGGCGCCGGCGCGGCGCCCTTTCCGACCCAGGTATTGAGCGCTATATGGTGATGATAGCCGCCGGCCGAGAGAAAGACCGCCGAGTCGCCGTAGCGGGCGGTGACCTCAAAGCCGAGCAGGTCGCGATAGAACAAGAGCGATCGCTCAAGGTCGGAGACGGTCAGGTGCACGTGGCCGATGGTGACTTCGGGATGGATGCTCATGATCTTATAGCTTGTCGTACTTCTCGCTGCGGCCTTTGGATTTTTTGACCGGATATTTCTTTTCGTTGAGCTTCATCTTCTCGCTGAATGCTTTCATGAGATCGATCTCGAGGTCGTGACTTATGGTGAGGAGCCAGTAGAGCGTGTCGGCAAGCTCGTAGGAGACCTCTTTCTTGTTTTTTGCGAGGTATGTTTTCAGGTTCTCGCCGCTCTTCCACTGGAAATGCTCGAGGACTTCGGTGGCTTCAAGCACCAGCGAGAGCGCCAGGTCTTTGGGGTCGTGGAATTGCCTCCAATTGCGCTTGTCCCGAAATGCGTTGATCGCGGCGGTCATTTTTTTGAGATCGGACATACTGACATCGTCGCACGTTTTCCCGGGTTTATCAAACCCGTGTTTTTTGACAAATAACCCTAAAAATTGTACTATTTCCCCGAACTCATTTTAAAAAACCATAAAAAATCATGTCATGAAGAAGAAACACACAGAAAGACATTTGGCCCTCAATAGGGTGAGAAATCAGGCAGGTCTTTTGGCCTTAGGCATCTACGGAGTCATCCTTATGATCCTTTTCGTGACCCAGGTGATCGGACCGAACGGGTTTCCGGTGCTCCATGCCAAGATCTGGCTCTTTTCCATCTATGGATTCGTGCCGATCGGAGTTTTTTTGATCTCGGGACATACCAAATTCTTTTTGGGAATGACCATACACTTTGCGCTGAGCAGCTATGAGTATCATCTGCATGAGCTTGACGGGATTGATCAGGATCCCGAAGATCCCCGGATCGTCATGTACGGGCGGCTGATGGAAGAAGCGTATGCGCTTCTCGATCGGCTGCACATTGCTTCTGAACGAAAGAAGGAGGATACGACTTTGCTGGTGAACAGCCAGGTTGCCAAGATCACGGTGACCGAAGGGTGCCGGTATGAAAACGGCGGGGCGGAATTTTCGCACGGAAGCCTGCGCTTCGGCTTTGGCACGCGAATCATCGAGCCGACCGCAATGCTCCTTAATGCTGATTTTCCGGGCGGAGGAATACCCTCTGAGCCTACGATCGTTCAGTGCACATGCGGATGCCAGCGCTTTCGGGTGTATACCAAAGATGCACGATTTGTCGCCATAAGCCTGCGCGACAGGCAGGATCTCTGGAATGCGGTAAGCAAGCTTCGGACTGAAGGATGCGTTGATCCGAGCGAAGACATGCTTCTGCGCGACGAGATCAATGGGATGAAGTTTGCGGACCTGAATATCATTGCAGAGTATTCCATGCAGTAAAGTAAAGAAGACCTGATTTTCAAGCAGCAAAAAACCATGCGTAGAATCGCATGGTTTTTTAAATGCCCGGCGGAGCAGCCGGTCAGTATTTTCGTATCACGCCCCGAACGACGGCTCGGATCTGGAGGTCGGTGGTCGGATAGATCGGGCTGAAGTCCTTGTTGGCGGGCTCAAGCCAGACCTTGCTCCCCTCCTTGCGGAAATATTTCATGGTGAATTCCCCGTCCACTTCGGCAATGACAATCTGCCCGTCCTTTGCGAATTCGGTGCGCTCGGCGATGACCATGTCGCCGTCGGCGATGTGGGCGTCGATCATGGAGTCGCCGTCCACTTCGAGGATATAAGTCGACTCTTTCTTTGCGATGAGATAGCTGTCGATGTTCATCGTGGTCTCAAGCACGTCCTCTCCGGGAGACGGAAAGCCTGCTTTGACGAGACCGAGCAGCGGCACTTCGGTAAGCCCCGAGGTCGGCAGGAGGCGGCCAAGCTGATCCTTGGCCACGAGTCCTGCATCCATGAGCTTCTCGACGACCCGGTACACCGCATTCTTTGATTTGAAGCCGAAGAGCTCCATCATTTCCGAATAGCTCGGCATGCGCTTTTCGCGGCGGTAGAACGAGACGAGTTTGTTTTTATAATCGATTTCCATTGATAGAGGTCTTTTTGCGTGCTATCTGAATTGTAGCAGAGACGGAAAGAAATTGTTGAAGAAGTTCTTCCTTGTGTGCTGGCGGATCTTTCGCTGCAGGATCTTGTGGTCGCGCGCTTCCCTAAAATAAGCTTCGCCGTGGATTATTTTGTGGTCGATGATCTTGTTAATGCGCTGAATTTCCTTTTCGAGGAGCTTCAGATATTCGTGCTGTGACATATGTTTTTTGCTTGTTTTAAGTGCTAAGCGACCTACAGATAGTATAGGTGAACGATCGTTCACAAGCAACTGTGGATAACCAAAACAACACAAAAATAGGGGAGATGTAAAGAATTTCTCAAATTTTAATAAAGGAATTCTAAAGAGAAAATGACTTGGCTACATAGCCGTTCTTTGCTGCGACCGGCAGTCCGATGGCCATAGTGTGATACGTTCCGATCGGAAGCTTGCGGTCGACGCGGAGGATGTATGAGCCTCGAGGCACGGCGTACGAGTACTTCCCTGTCTTGTCGAGCACGCAGTCCACGATGTCGGCGTGGGTCATGGCATTCGTGATGCGGATGACGCCGAAGGAGAACGGATCGCCGGTGTTGGCATCGCGCACGTAGCCGTACGGGCGCCAATAGAGCGTCTTTCGCGCAAGGAAGTATGAGAGGACGTAGACGAGGATAATGATGATGCTGTAGATGTCGGCCCCGGCGGCAAGCGTGATCGCGGCAAAGAGGAAGCCTATCCAGAAGATCCACTGCACGAGCCGCTTGGTGAACCTGTCAGAGAGCGCCTGCTTCCCCATGCCGAAGATATCTTTGGACATGAAGCGCTCGAAATCGAATGCCTGCGGATCAAGCGGAATATTGATTGCGGGCAGTATTCCGGCCGGAGGAACAACGAACGTGCCGCCGAGATAGAGATGGCGGTAGACCTCGTCGTGCTCGAGGTTGGCGAGCTTCTCTGAAGGGAAAGCGTATTTTGATTTGCCTGCGACGAGCGAATAGGTGCCGGGCGGCGGAGTCGGGAATCCGAATTTGCCGCGGATGTCGGTTGCCGTCTCCGCAACCTTTTTGCCGGTGGCGCTGTTGATGAGCACTACCTGCACCGGATCAAGCGGCATCTTGGTGACGCTGTCGTAGGCCGTGCCCCAGACTGCCTTTTGTTTTTTGATGCCGATGCCCTCAAGGAAAAGTGCTGCCATGCGTCCGGGAACGAGGAATATTTCTGCGAATGAGATCGTATCGAGGAAGAGGCCGCCGAAGAGTATGAAGAGCCCCGCAATGACGAGTCCTGCGATCGCGATTATGCGAGGGATAGTGCTGTCGAGCGAAAAGACGCCTTGCATGCTTCGGGTCAGATCGATATTTTGGATCCATGCTTTGATCTCGCAGAAGGCCCACGGGAAGAAGCTCGTGGTCTGGCAGATGCCGCTTTGGATCGGCGATACGATCGGCGTCGTCGGGAATATGATTTGGGGCACCGGCGGCGGCACGTATGTCGGAGTCGGGACAGGTACGGGAGCCGGCTCGCTTGGCAGAGGAGTTGGTGTTGGAATCGGTGCCGGAGCCGGAGCGGGAGCTGGCTTTGGCTTCGGTGATGGCGCAGGCGTGACAGGCTCGATCGGAGCCGGAGGCAGGATCGAATATATCGTGAACGGACTTACGGCCAGCATGTTGCTCTTTCTTCCCGCAAGATCGTTGAGCTGTATGGTGCAGGAATTATAAGTGCCGTCGGCAAGCGGAGAAAAGGTGATGGTGTTCATGCCGGAGCCCGCATATTGTGTCGCGCTCGTACATCCGCCGCCGTACGAAAGCACGCCTGATTCGTTCGAGCTGAATGTATAGCTCGGGCTGTGGTTCGTATCCGATACGGGCGCCGGGATCTCCTCGCGGAGATTCGGCTGCGGATAGCCATGCCGTCCTCCGCCACCGCCGCTTGTTCCCCCGCCCGTGCCGCCGCTCATTCCGGCGACGTCGATCTCGACAGTGCTCGAAACGAGACTGCTATTGAAATTGGAAAAACACCCGAGCGTATAGAAATACGGAATGGAGGAGCTTCCCGGATTGGCGGGCAGCGTGACGGTGACCGGGCTTGCGCTGTTGTCTGATCGGGATCCGGTCCATGTCGGGTCGGCCGGCGTCGCCGAGGCCGTACAGCTTGAGGCTCCGGCTGTCGTCCAGGTGAGATCCACGCTTCCGCCGAGGCTTGAAAGCGTGTACGGTCCGCTCGATGCGTTTGCCTTGAGCGAAACCGTGGCGAGGCCGCTTGGAATGATGTGATACACGAGAGGCGCGCACACAACGCCAAGGCCGGAGACCGCATGCAGCGTGACGTCTTCGGTGGTAAGCGGCGTGGGTCCCGAGATATGCACCGCTCCCGTCATGGCAGTCGTCATGCTCGGCGGAAGCGAATACGGGATGTCGGTTATCGAATCGACGAAGACGGTGGTCACGCCGCTCGGCTGTGTCGATGAGAGCGCGTACGACCCCGAGGCGCCGACGATGAAGAATTCAACCGGATTGGAATTTGGCAGGGAGAAGAAAAATGTCGGACTCGCGCTGTCGGCGATGAGGTCCTGGCTCGAGCTGTCAAAGGCGCACGATGCCGGATTGATCACGAGATGCTTGGCTGCGAGCGATGACGGGGAGCCGGGCGTCGGGAGCGTAAGAATGGCATTGCCTGCCGCGCCGTCGGTGATGGAGCCGCCGTTTAGGGCAAGCGAGGCGGTATTGTTGTAGTCAAGGTCGGGTGACGTGTTGCTAGAAGCGATCGTGTAAGTAAACGTGAGCGTGTTCGTCCCCGATCCGGATACGTATGGCACCGCAGTGAACGAGGGGCTTCCGGTCGCAAGGAGGATCGTCGGCGTGCCGCCTGAAGTGTTCACGGTTACGATCTGATCAAAGACCACTTGGACGGAGATTACCTGCCCCGTCGTATATGTCCCCGTCGGATTCGATGCAGTGACGCTGGTCACTCTCGCAATGCTGTTCATGAGCGTGTAAACGGTTGTAAATACGGGATCGCTGACTGCAAGATCGGGGGCGTTGTCGCCGTTGTTCCACTTGCCTGAAGTGATGCCCATGGTGTCGCCGAACGAGCCTGCTACGGCGGCTGTTCCGCCGATCGAGAATGCTCCCGTGCCGCTGCCGGTAAGGAGGTGTACGTCCGTGCTTCCGTCGATGGTGGCTGCCAGGTCGATCTTTCCGTCGTTATTGAAATCGTTTGCGGTCATATTGCTCACGCCTGCGATAGACGGGATGGTGGCCGGTGTTGCCGGAACAAAGCCGCTCGCACCGCCGAGGCTTTTATAGACATGGATGACTCCCGAGACATCGGTTACGGCGACATCGGCCTTTCCGTCATTGTCAAAATCGCCGCCTGCTACCCCAGCCGGTGAAAATCCGATGGATGTCGTGATGGCCGAAAGAAAATGACCCGTCCCATCGCCGCGGAACACATGGACGGTTCCCCCGCTTGTATTTCCGGCGCTCAGAATGTCGATTATTCCGTCGCCGCTGAAGTCGCCGACAGATATGAACCCCTCATTATTGCCTGAGACGGTGAGCGGCGTTCCGGCAGAAAATCCGCCGGAGCCGTTATTGAGGAGTATGGTGATGGCGTGGCCGCCAATCGGCTCCGCAAAAGCGATGTCGTCGCCGTTTACCCCGTCGAAGTCTCCCGTGGCCGCATCTCGGAAGGCGTTGCTTACTGCGCCGATGTGCGAACTCGAAATAACGAATCCTCCGAGACCGTCGCCTTGGAGAATATCAACGGGCGCTCCCGTCTGGAAAGCGCCGATGTCCTGGTTGCCGTCATTATTGAAATCTCCGGAGAAAAGATGCCGCGTATCAGTCATGTCGAGGATGGTGTATGCCGTCGCTGGCCCGAAGACTCCGGAAGCTCGCGCGGTGTGGAGAAAAAGAAACAGCGAAAACGTGGCGAGCGACGCAAAAACAAGCAAAGTCGAGATCGAATACCGAGAGCTTTGTTTGGACGAGTCGAATTTCATGTACCCGTAGTATAGCACCCTTTTGTGCGCCATGCGCTTGTTTATAAGGCTCGCAGGCGGTATTTGACAGGTCCCCTATCCTGTGGCTTGACAAATAAAGCATTCGTTGTTAAAATTAGGACAAACTTCAAGACAATGAAAAACGTAAAAAATTCCTTGGTAATAGCCATAGCATTGATATTCATGCTCTCGGCTCAGAGCGCTCACGCGCAGCATCGTTGGGAAAGGTGCGGAAACGCAAATCTCAGCGTACATGTATCAGTATGGTATTCCACTTATGATGCATATGGGAACCAAATTATGGTGTATGGACCGCAGCCCGCTGTTCAGCAGTCTTATTACAATAATAATGCGGCTGCGTCCTATGTGCTAAATCCTATGCTAAATCCTGTGATACCAGTACCAGTGCCCCCGATGGTGTATATAAACGGGCAATGGCAGCAGCAAAACCGGTGGGGAAATAATTTCTCCGGCCATGGATGTAATAATCAATTGTTGAATGGATGCCACCGGCCTAACCGTTGGCGAAATAGCCAACAAGGCGGCTACTACAGACAATGAGTGCAAGCAAGCAAAAAACAAAAAAAGGATTTTAATCATTCGATTAAAATCCTTTTTACTTTTTTACATACTCGCATGTTCATCCGATCCTGCGCTTGGTCAAGTCGTCGTTGAACAGGATCTTCAGATTCCCCGGGTGGATGATCCAGCTTTTTTCTTCGGCAAAGGCCGCTCCGGCCGCGATGATCTTCCTATTGTTGTCGGTCTTGTTTGAAATGCCGACAATGAGCGTCTTTGGAGAGTATTCCGTGATAAACCGTGCCAGGTTCTCGCCGCGCGTACCGAAGACCGGGTGCGGCCTCCATCCGCTCAGGTCGCCGTCGACGGCAATGATCGCAAAGCGGTACTTGGTAATCAGGTCTTCAAAATCATGAGAAGAAAAATTCATGAATTCATCGACGAGAGCATCCGGAAATGCATTTTGGAAAGCACGGGCGATGACTCCCCGCATGATGAAATTATCTTCGATGATGAGTATTCGTTTCGGTTCGTCCATACCAGTGTGATTTTGTTTTTTAAGAATGACTTCCCTTGTGGGGGCCTTTGTCACACGCTACCACATATTTTGAAAAAATCAATAGATATGGCGGTTTATCCTTATGACCGCTGCCGCAATTGCGCGCGTATTTCCATGCGGTGTGTTAGAATACAGGCACATGAATCATTTTGGGAAAGGCGCGCATAAAGCTTCCGGCAAGGTAGATGCCCGGCTGGTGACGCTGCTTGCCGTGCTCTTCGTCTCCGTGAGCTTCTATCTCATACAGATATGCTTTGCGACAGTCACCTACGACAAGAGCAAGCTTGCCGGAGCGGCAGCTTCGGGTACGCCGGATGCCGTTATCCCAGCTCCTGTCGTGCCGGTGCTTCCCCCGCTCGATACTGTCGCATATGACGCCAAGATATTGGCGATTGCAAACGGCGATACGACCGGACTCTGGCCGGTAAAGACCGCATATCCCGATCCGGGAGCGATCCTGCCCTTCAATCGCATCATTGCCTATTACGGAAATCTCTATTCGACAAAAATGGGCGTCCTCGGACAGTATCCCGAAAAAGAAATGCTCGCACGCCTCGATGTCGAAGTGAAAAAATGGCAGCTTGCCGACCCTGCGACGCCGGTCATTCCCGCGCTTCACTATATTGCCGTGACCGCGCAAGGAAGCGCCGGCGCCGACGGCAAATACCGCCTGCGCATGCCGGGCACGCAGATCGACCTCGTGCTTGCTATGGCAAAGAAGATCAACGCCCTCGTCTTTCTCGATATCCAGACAGGCCTCAGCACCATCGACAAGGAAGCGCCGGCATTTGAAACCTATCTGAAGATGCCGCAGGTCCATCTCGGCATCGATCCGGAATTTTCCATGAAGACGGGCAAGAAGCCGGGCACGGTCATCGGCACGATGGATGCGACCGACATCAACTGGGTCATCAACTATCTCACCAAGCTCGTCAAAGACAATCACCTGCCGCCGAAGATCCTCGTCATTCACCGCTTTACCCAAGGCATGGTCACCAATGCCGCAAAGATCATGCCGACGCCCGAGGTGCAGGTGGTCATGGATATGGACGGTTGGGGCGTGCAGTCAAAGAAGATCAGGGCTTACAGCGATTTCATCAATAAAGAGCCGGTGGAGTTTACCGGGTTCAAGCTTTTCTATAAGAATGATTTTCGCGAGCCGAACAGCCGGATACTGACGCCAGCCGAAGTCCTCAAGCTGAAGCCGCAGCCGATGTATATACAGTTCCAGTAGAAGAGTATAAAAAATAAAATGCGCTTGCCGAAATTTCGGCAAGCGCATTGTTCGTGATTTGGAGCACGCATATTATCCTCCTCCGTGGCTTCCGCTCTTTTTCTTTTTGCTGCCGGAGACAAGGGAGGCAAGCTTGGAAAAGATCGCAACGGCAAGTATCAGTTCTGCGAGCGGCGTGATGGCGCGGGTAAACACGGCGAATCTGTTCCATGCGGTCATCAGCGATTCGGGAAACAGCCATCCCCAGAAGAATACGACCGTAAGGAGCATAAATAGATTCGTGCCCAGGAACCACCAGAGATTGGTGAAATACAAACGAAAAAATGGTCTCATATGATATTCAGTTTTTAATTTTGAGGTGAGTATTGTGTATATTGTATCACATATTTATGTAAAAGTCAAATAGAAAAAGCGCCCGTGAGGGCGCTTTTTCTGAAGGAGTCAGCCAGGCTTATTTTGCGAGGTCTGCGTCGATGATTGCTTCGATCGACTTTGGATCGAAATTGACCACCTGCACGGCGTTGATGAAGACGGTCGGCGTGGCATTGACGCCAAGCTGATTGCCGTCGCTCTGATCAGCGCTGATAGCGCTCGCATACTTGCTTGCAGCAACGTCAGCCGTGAACTTATCGGCGGCGAGGCCGATCTTCCCTGCGTAGCTCAGGAAAAAAGTAAGCGGGTTGCTGCTGTCTACCCACTGGTTCTGGTTGGCGTAGAGCTGGTCGAGCATCTCAAAATACTTGCCCTGAGCTCCGGCTGCTTCCGCAGCCTCTGCTGCGATTGGAGCGTTCGGGTGCTGCGGCAATGGGAAGTTGCGGAAGACGAAGTTGAAGTCGGGATTTCCTGCGTATTTGTCCGTGATCTGCTTGAGAATCGGATATGCCGCTCCGCAGGCGGGACACTGGTAATCGCCGAATTCCACCATGGTGACTTTGGCGCTTGCGCTTCCGGTCATATGGCTATTGGCGCGCACAAGAAGCGACGGATCGCTTGCGACTATCGGAGCGGCGGGCGTGCTGAAGCTCGGACCTTTCCAGACGAGGAAGCCCATGCCGACAATAAAAAGGACACTGATGACCGTGATGACGATCGTTTCTTTATTCATGCGCATGATATTTTTTGTATGCGAACATTAAAATGATAATCAGAACATACGTAAGGAAAGAAAGGAACGGAATGGTGATGAAGCCGAACCACTGGATGAAATGCGTCGTGCAGGATACTCCGGTCGTACAGGGAGCGAGCGCATCGGGAATGATCTTCCAGTAGAGGAGATTGTGGAATATGGAGATCGCGCCGCCGACGAATGCAAGCGGCAGCACATAGCGGTAGACTTTTATGTCCTTATGCATGATGCCGACAGCGAGAATGAACACTATCGGATAGGTGAAAATACGCTGGAACCAACACAAGACGCACGGCGGATAGCCGAGCACGTTTGAGAAGAAAAGGCTTCCTCCCATGGCCAGAAGCGCTACGAACCAAGCGATATAATGGCTGTTTTTCCGTATGAATTGCATAGCGCGATTATAGCATTTTTTTCTGAGGACTGTCTTCTTTGCCGACATCGTCAAAAGATCCCGTGGTATATCGGGATCTTTTGTACGAAGCGTGTCGGACTAGAGCTTTCCAAGCTTGCTGTTCTTCTCCTTATTGTATTCATACCATCGGTATCCGCCATATCCGAGAAGGATTGCAAGGAGAACCAAGAAGATGATCCAGGCAACCCGTGTTCCGATCGGCATTCCTCCGAGAGCATTTGCCGCAAGATTATTTTCGGCCTGGCCGAGATCGCTATTCGGAGCAAGCGCGACCGTCTGGTCAGGCGCCTGCGCCAATTCCCCGTTATTCCCCGTCTGTGCTCCGCCAACAGTCCCGCCGATCGTCTGATTGCTTGCGAGCTGTGAGTTGCCGTTCAGATCAGTGTTTGGCGATTGGCCCGTTGATGAGAGGACCGATGAGCCGCCGGTAGTACCTGCGCCGCTTGTGGTTCCGCCGCCACCCCCTCCTCTGCCACCGCTTGATCCGCCCCCGCCGCCCGTAGTGCCCGTTGACTGCGATCCGATGACCGATCCTGAGATCGTGCCATTCGTTGTTTGGCTTGTCGTGGTTGAAGACGTAGCTCCGTTTGAAGAAAGATTGCCGGTCACTTCAGACGCGCGGGCCTGCACTGCGAAGGCGCAGGCAAGAACGAGCGTGAGAACCGTGAACAGTGTCGTTATTTTTTTATTCATAATGCTTTCATATGCTCAAGCGACTCGGTGCCTTGTGTCGGCACCGAGAGCAAGAGTCATTTTGTTATTAAGGGAGTGTCTGTACTCCGTAGCTTGTGCTGTATGCACCGTTGAGCGTGGTCGATGGCACTGCCACTTCGACAGTTACCTGCACCTGCTTTCCGGGCATTCCTGCATCAAGGTCTCCGGTCATATTGAGCGAAGGCGCTGAGTAGGTGTTCGCCGCGGCAAGCGTGATCGTAGCGCCCGAATTGTCAGCCTGGGCCGAAGAGATCCGGATATTGTTTGCTGCGCTGATCGTGCTTGCGTTGGAAGTGTTCGTCCAGTCGCTGAACTTCATTGCGAGATGCGTCTCGGTGTCAGGGACCGTGATGTTGAACGTGTACTTCCATCCATTCGCGAATGTGCCGTCAGCCGTTGCCGTGCCGTTCACCGTCGTAACCGAAGTTACGGCAAGTGTGCCTGGAACGATGCCGCCTTCGACGGTGCCGTCGATCGTGCCCGACGAGGTGCCGCAGGTGCTGTTCATAACGAGCACGTATTCGTCAGCGCTTATGTTCGTGAAGTTCGGAGCGGTGCTTGTAAGCGTGCCGTTTGCTTGCGCATCTGCGAAGCTTATCGTGCTTGTCTTATAGCCCTCCAAGCGGTATTTGCCGGAGACGCAGGTTGCGCCGATCGGAAGTACATGGCTCGTGTTGTCCGCCACCTCCGCCGTAGTGTAAGAAGCCGGAGCATCGAATGCTACGGTGTCTGCTTCGTAGAGGTTGTTCGTGTCAGTATTGCTGCCGAGCGTGTAGCTGCCGCTTGCAGAGCTGCCTCCGCTTACGTTTGCTGCCTGCCAGGTTGCGGTCATTGGGAAGAGATAGCTGCTTGCGCTTGCGGCGGTAGCCTGTGCGCCGTCAAGGTACTTCATGATGTGCACTTTGAGCGTGGTCGGTGCTGCCGTACATGACTTGTTCCAGACGATCACGAACTTGTTCGAAGTGATGTTGGTAAGGTTTGGAACCGTGAGGCTTGGCGTTCCCGCTTGTGCTTCCGCCATCGTGTCGCCGGTCGTATAGCCGACAAGCGCGTATGAAGGATTGGTTGATTCAGTGCCGCAAGTCTCGCCTACGATCGTGCCGTCAGGCACTTCGTTTGTGCTGTATGTCGCGCCCGAAGACATGTCGGTGGTCATCGCTTCGTAAGCCTGCGGGCTATTGAAGCCGGTCGAGCTGAGAGCGTATTGTCCAGAACCTGCACCGATATTATCGGCGCTCCACGATGCGGTCATCGGGAAGGTATTGCTGTTGTATGATGCTGCGGTCGCCATCTGGCCATCGAGATAGCCGTCGATGGTAACGGTCACGGTCGGCGCCGGTGCGTCATCGGCAAGCGCGATGGATCCAAGCGGTGCGAGGACCATTGCGCCGAGCACGAGTCCGGTAGAAACGAAAGAATACAATTTGTTTTTCATTCTCATAAAATATATGCGGTAGTGATTATTTTTATAATTGATTGCCCCGCCTATGCGTATCGCATGACAAGGACATTCGAGAGCCGATATTTTCCCAAAGAACAAGCAATGATGTCGTCGCTGTGCCGGCTGCTGCGACCCGAGTTGTGTATCCACAAGCCATCTCTTGTTCCATCAGGTGAAATTCATACACTCTTCTGTCCGGGGTCAAAATTATTTTCTGGCCTCGGACTTATAGTAACGCTTGCCGATTTTTGTCTGTGACAAAATATCTTTTATGACACGAATACAGGATGCCGCAGCTTTTTGACAGAAAGAAGGTTTTGACGTATCGTAGAGAAAAACCCCCTGACAAATGAAACGATATATACCACTCTTTGCATGCATGCTCTTAGCCGGCATGCCGATTCGGAATACCGCAGCCGCGCAAGATTGCGACGCAAGCGGCACGCTCTCTTCCTGTGTTTTACACGGCGTTCCCCAGTACTACGGTTCTTGCAGCGGTCTCACCTCTTTTCTGGCGGCGCTCTGTGACGATGATGAGATCATCGAGTCGTTCGGCGAAGATCTTATAGATACCGGCCGCGAGCTCGGCCGAAAGATCACGTATGTAAATCGGAAGAACATGATCGACTTTACGTATTTCGTGGATTCTTTTCGTGTGACGTACCATTTATGGCTCCGGCCCAAAGACAATGGCGAAGGCGAGCTGGCCGTCAATTACTATCTTGGCAAAAAATGGCACAGCAGCACGGATCCGTGGATCTATCCCCGATTTCCGGGACGAGCCCTTGCCGAGTACGACAGTATTTCGGACTTCCGCTTTCATGTATGGATCGTCGCGCAGCTCATGCGAGCCGATCTGTTCATCCCGGTAAAGCTTTCCGAGCGCTTGGCGTTCAATTTCAAGAACGCGAGCAATCTTGATGATTGCCTGACTATGATGTCCGCTATGGGGCTCATCGTGCTTACGAACGAAAGGACGAGAACGATCGTCGTTTCAAACGGACAGCGATCATTTTGCCTCCTTTCAAACGGAGCGCCGGATAAGTTCTTTAGTATCAGTCCCGGTTGGCAATGATATGGCCTTCCCAAAGCAACAAAAAAAGCCTGCGGTAACCCAGCAGGCTTTTTATTTTGCGAGCACCTCCGTGATGTATGTGAAATGCTTTTCGGAGACGGGCATGACGGAGAGGCGCGAGCCTCGTTTGAGGATTTCCATGCCAAGGAGGCTCTGCTCCCGCTTGAGCGAGCCCAGATTCACGGGCTCTTTGAATTTTTTTACGAAGGCCATATCAACGCATGCCCAGATCGGAAGCTCCGGCTTTGCTTTCGGGTCGTAATGCATATCCTTTTTGTCGAACTGCGTCTCGTCCGGATGCGCCTTGCTTGCGACTTTTGCAATGCCGTAGATGCCGGTTGGCGACTCGGGTGTTCCGTTTGAGTGATAGAAGAGCACGAGATCGCCCGCGCGCATATCATCGCGCATGAAGTTGCGGGCCTGATAGTTGCGCACGCCGGTCCACGGCGCCTTGCGGTCCCGCTTGAGGTCGTCGATCGAGTAGCATCCGCCTTCTGATTTTATGAGCCAATATCTCATGTGGTAAGTAGAAAGTAGTTAGGAGAAAATAGTAATGCAACCTTGGTGTCCCGCTAGCAGTATATCAGAGGCGGAATTTGCGCATCGTTTTTCGAAGGTTTTTATAATCGGGAATCTGCTCGGCGACGTGCGCCCAGAACTTCGGTCCATGGCTGAATTCCGCCAGATGGCAGAGCTCGTGCACGATGATGTAATCCTGTTGTTCGGGTGCGAGGAAGAGCAGCTTGTAGTTGAAATTGAGATTCCGCTTTGAGGAGCAGCTTCCCCATCGTGTTTTCTGATTCCGGATGGCTACGGCATTGTAGTGAAAGCCGTAGTGCCGGTTGAAATGCTCCAGGCGCGCCTCAACGAGCGCTCGAGCCGCCTCCCGGTGCTTCCGGTAGTGCGCCTTCGTGTATATCGATCTCGGGCGCACGATCCGCTCTCTCGGATGCGTCTTGAAGAAATCGACTTTGTCCTCGATCCACTGCCATTTGTCGCGGAGGAACGCTTCGATCATGGACATGCTTGCATGCGGGGGCTTTGTCACCATGACGGAGCCGTCGGTGCGCACCGTGATCCGCATGGCTCGGGATCGGCCGCTTTTTCTGATGGTAAGATCGATGTTTCCCATTCGCATCCCGTAAGTATACGGCAACTCTCCGGCAAAAGGCATCATTGCCGCAACAGCGGTAGTGTGGTATCGTGTAAGCAATTAAATCTTTAGCATATGGGCATCATAGGAAAAATAATTACGTCGGTCCGTCCGAATCGGATTGAGACAATGGCGGTTGGAGACGAAGCATATATCGATCCGTACGATGTTACGGTCACGCAAAAAGCGGTCTTTATCGAAAAGCTTGCGCCGATAATTCCCAAAGATGCGTATGATGATGAAGACGCATTCGAGAGATTCATTCCGATCAAAAGAACCGGTCCTGGCTGGACTGAAGATGATTTTGAGCTTGATTTCTCGGGTCTCGGATCTGGCGATTATGAGATACTGCTTGAAACAGATGCGACCTACATCGACTTCATGAATGACAGGGAAATGTACGTCGTCTTTTCAAATTTTGAGTTCAAGATCGAAGATTATTTTATCCAGCCCGAAAACGAGCTTTCGTTGGTGGGTAATGAAGAAGACAGCCTGGAGTCGCAGCTGGCAAAGGCCATTGAGCAGGAAGATTTTCTGCTTGCGGCAAGACTGACTGAAGAGATCAAGCAGGCCGGCAAGCATTCATCAAAAGCTCGAAAGAGGAAAAAGTAACTTAAGTGGGGTTATCGGGTAAAAACCTGTATCAGCATGATACAGGTTTTATTGCATTCCCGTGAGAAATTATTTATTCCCGAACACAACCTTGAGCACAGCTGCTGCAGTCTGGATGCTTGCCTGGAAATCCGCTTCCGCCTTGTTCACTGAGCCGTCGCGGGCGGCTGCGAGCGCGTCGAGGTCCGCAGCATTTTTGTCGAGGCTTGCGATCTTTGATTTGAAATTGCTGCGCGCATCGCCGAGGTCTGCCTGGGCTCTAATGCTCGCGATAAACGGGGCGGTTGGCGGGTTTTGCAGGCAGTCAGATTTTTTGGATGCAAGCTTCGTGTCGATCGAGGTTTTGAGCGCTGCAAGCGCATCACCGTATGTCTGTGCTCGCGCCGCGATGACTCCGTCCACGCCGTCGCGATATGCCTTGATCGCAGCGTCTACTGCGGCTCGGCGCGCGCTGACCGCCTGGTTGACCGATTTTTCAAATGCGAGCACGGCTTTCTTTTCGGCCTTTGTCGAAGCTCCAGCCATGAGATTTGCAAACTGGGCAGCGTATGTCGCATCAGCATCTTTTCGCGCGCTAAGAAGCGCGGCATCGCTTTCCTTGCGGCTCTCGAGGAGCGTCTCCTGCCGCGCGTTCTGTGCGGCGGCATACTTCATTTCGCTGTTTGAAAGGAGCTGATCGAGCTCTGTATTCGAGGCGTCGATCTTTGCGCATACAAGCGAAGCGGCATTCCCTGCTGTGCCGTTTGCCGGCATGTCGGCAGTCTCGGCGTGAGCTTTATGCGCGGGGCCAAGAAATGGCAGAGAGATGAGGAAGGCGAGCATGCCGAGGATGATTTTGTTTTTGAGTTTAGTTTCCATATGTTTGCGTGGGATCGGTTATTGCCTGCGAATCTGCGGTCGCGATCGATTTTTCATTATTGCTTTCGGCCGTGCTCGACTCCTTTGCCGATGCCGCCTGGAATGCCGCTACTGCCTGATCGACACTGCTCGCAGGTGTTGCGTTCATGGCAAGTGGAGCTTCCCCGGCCGAAGGCGCTGTCGTAGCCGCCATGGGGCGCGTCACGGCAGAATTCGTCTGATTGTTCATTACGGCGCTCTGCGGCACTTCAATCGGCGGCGTTCCCTTTTTGCTGATGATCAGTCCGCCGGTAAGGAAGGCGACTGCCGCTATCGGCAGGACGTATTTGAGATTGGTGTAGTGGATCGTGCTCCAGAATCTGACGAACGGGCTCTGTACCGGCTTCGCATTGCCCGGCGCCGTTTCCGGAAGAGCGCGCAGGATCTTCTCGAGTCCTGCCTCCGGCACGCGCATTGATTCCTTCCATGTGGACATGACCGACATGGCTTTGAATGCGCCCTCGATCTCTTCCGCGAATTCCGGGTAGGTGCGGACGATGGAATGCAGAGACACTCCTTTTTCGTGGAGCTCAAGCGCCTCGCCGAGGACTTTCTCGATTGTTTTTGCCGGCTGTGGTTTTTTAGGTTGTTCCATATTTTTGTTTGAAAATCTTACTGAGCGTCCGTAGTCCCCGCACCTGCAGCTGCCGCACCGCCGTTTCCTTCTTTCCAATGAGCTCGGCGATCTCGTGCGTGGAAAGCTCGTTGATGAATTTGAGGGTGACGACTTCTTTCTGGTCTGCGGTCAGCTCCTCGAGGCATTCGTAGAGCACGGAGGATTCTTCTTTGAGTCGCGCGGCGTCGAGCGCGGTCGGTGCGGTGTCGGGAACTTCGCTCATGTACTCGTCGTCGGTCACCGTGTCAGAGCCTTTTTTGCGCCAGAAGTCGATGAGCGTGTTTTTGGCGATGGTATAAAAATATGCGAGCGGCGTGTGATCATTCTCCAGTACGGTTCCGATATTCTTGTAAATCTTCAGAAAAACGTCCTGGGTCAGATCCTCGCTCTGCTCCCTGCTTCGTATCCGGGTATGGATATACCGGTAGATCGGCACGTAATACTCCTTATAGAGCAAGGAAAAAGCCTCGTTGTCGCCTTCTTTGGCCTTTTGTATGATTTCCTTGATGTTGTTCATAGGGCTTGTGCCCGCTTGATATTACGGGGCGACGTCTCTTTTGTGATGGGTTATAACGGGCTCCTTAGAGTATAGGGTATTGCCCCCGGAATGCGCAAATGAAAAACCAGCCTACGGAGGCTGGTTTAAATTGCAAGCAAATAATTCCATGCTCATGCGAGCTTTCTTTTTATTCTCGGTTTTGCAGCGAGCCTGCGCAGATTGATGATCGCGTACCGCATCCTGCTGGTGCATGTCGCAAGAGAAACACCGGTCAATGCGGCGATCTCTTTGAAGAAAAATCCTCCTTCATACCGGAGCATGAAGACTTCTCTTTGTTCGGGCAATAGCTGGTCCACAAGGGCGCGGAGCAGCTCGCTGTGCTCTTTGGCCATGAGTTCCTGTTCTCCGTTCGGAGCTTGCGAAATAAGCGATTCGACCTGATCATCGATTGTAAAAAACATACGAGATGTCTTTCTGCTCTGATCGGCAAGCAATTTCGAAGCAAAGCTTTTCATGGTGACTTTGAACAGCATTCCTTCGGCGAAGCTGCCTTTCTGAATGAAGTTCATAAGGTTTAAAAAAGTCTCCTGAACTGCATCTTCCACCAAGTACCCTTCTTTGAGCGTCGGGAAGAAAAATGTATTCAGCCATACGGAATGGCGTCCCACAAGAATGCCGAAGGCGGCGTCGTTGCCTTCATAAAATGCTTTAACGAGCTCCTCGTCTGTGGATCCGGTGAGTAGTGCGTGTCTCATGCTGTGCGATTTTGAAATGTGAAAAAACAAATAAGTATCAGAGTGATTATACCATGCTACGTAAACATGGCAATGCGGCTATCCCCTGTTGTGATATGCGGAAATATCCATTAAAATAAGGCCATATGACAAATAAAGAGCATACGCTGTCGTGGCAGGCTTTGGGGCGCATCGTAGTCGTCGGAGCGGGCATCTTGCTTGCCTGGAAGGCGGTAGACGTCCTTGTCGGCATCCTTATTGCGCTCATGATCGCCACCGCCGTCTTTCCTTTTGTGCAGAAGCTGCACAAGCACCTCTCGCTCACGGCTTCGGCCATCGTGGTCTTCCTCTGTATGCTTGTTCCGTTTGTCCTCATCGGCTTTCTCATCATGCCGATCATCATTGCCGAGATCCCGTCGCTCGTCAGCACGCTGCACCATGTCCTTTCGCACGCTACCTTTCTGCCGGCACAGGTCCGCTCGTTTGATGCAGTGGCTTACTTCACGCAGAACGGCGGAGACGTGCTTGCATCGACCAAGAGCGTGGTCTTCGGCATTGTCTCGGTCATCACCGTCTTCTTCATGTCGTTCTACTTGGTTCTCGACAATGAGCGCTTCCTCGGCTTTTTCCTTGATCTGTTTCCGCACAGCGAGCACAAGACCGTCAAAGACATGCTCATGGAGGTTGCCCGCGTGAACGGAATGTATATCCGCGGAAATTTCATCATCTCGCTCATCTGCGCAGCATATCTGTTCATCGTGCTTGCCATCCTCAAAGTTCCGTTTGCTCTGCCGCTTGCGATCTTTGCCGGCATTCTTGATCTTCTGCCGCTGGTTGGCTCGACGCTCGGCACGATCCCGGCGCTCATCATCGGATTTACGATCTCTCCGGTCACCGGAATTCTGATCCTTATCCTGCATCTCATCTACCAGCAATTGGAAAATGTCGTGATCTCGCCTGCGATCTACAACAAGGCGCTCGACATCTCGCCGGCGCTCAGCTTTCTCTCGGTAGTCATCGGCGGCGGACTCTTCGGCATCCTCGGCGCGTTCCTGTCTCTTCCGATCGCGGCAAGCTTGCCTGCGGTTGCCCGGTATTTCCGTCACTATCAGCGGGATGTGCATGCATAGGAATTTGTCTTATCCACACAAAAAGGCCGCGCGTATGCGCGGCCTTTTTGTGTGACCCTGTTCTTTAGATAAACTTGAAGCTCTGCACCATATTTTCAAGCACGCCCTGTACCTTGACCTTGTCGAACTGCGAGATGTGCTGGTCCGGAGAATAGTTGCCGATGTTGGTCGAGTGGATCGTGTACTCGACGACGTAGCATTGGCCGTTTCGCACTGCTCGGTAGCTCGTCGTGTCATAGAAGTTGCCTGCGCCCGCATCGCTCATGGAAATCTTGGTGAAAGTGTTTCCATTGATGAGCACCGTGCTTATGGCCGCTCCCGGATTCATGTTTTCCTCCGTCAGGCAGCTTGCCACAGCTTTCGGATCGCTTGAGGTTCCGACGGTGAACTTCGCTTCGCTGAAATTGGTTGCGGGCTGGTAGCTTCGAGGAACCTGGACCGCTGCAAGAAGAAGCCCGAGGTCGGTTGTCTGTGCTCGCCAGTCGGCAGCATAGCTTCCGTCGCCTCCATACAGCGAAAACATGTTCGGATAGGCAAAGCTGAACGTCTTTGATGCGTCGGTGAAAGTATTATTGTTTCCGCTTTGCGTCTGGGTTCCGGCGACGCAGTTCGAGAAGGTGGTCTTCCCGCCCTCTTCGAGGAAGGCGTTGTTGCCCTTGCTCCAGAATACCGCTGTGTCTTTTTCATAGCGGACGCCCGATCCCGACATCGCCTGCGGCAGGTCGAGTACCCGTCCGTCCGACAGATGGAGATTTACGCTTGCGGTGCCGTACGAAGCGGCGATGGTGCCCTCCTGGCAGAAGTATGCAACGTCCGTTGTCGATGCGGTACCGTTTCCGGTATCCGGTTTTGGCATAAGCGGCCGCCGGAGGAGATAGACTCCGGCGATGATGACAATGAGCACGATAATAAGCGTTCCGATGGTTTCTTTTTTCATATGTCTATATGTACGCTCGGTTAACTGATATGTGACACATTCGCGCCCGCGCACCGATGGATGCTAAGAGATGATCGTCGCCTCGATCATCATAAAGAGAGGAATCTCTTTTCGTGCGGTGTCTTCGGCTGCTTGGCGCGGGCCCGCTTCGCTCTTCTTGTGCGAGATCCATTCTTCGAGCCGGGTTACGGCAAAGCCGCTCTTGGCAAGCGCCTTGGTGAAATCCTGGAGGGATCGATGGTATGAGATCGTGGCTTCGCTCTGTGCCTGCCCCGGATGCATGAGTATGGGCGCGGTGCTTGCCGAGAGATAGCCGTCGATGCGGCGGTACTGCGTTTTTTCTTTTTCATCGAATCCCCAGCTTGAGCGCTTCGGAATCCGGAAGACCGGATGGTTCATGACGATCACGAATCTGCCGCCCGGGACGAGGACGCGCCTGATCTCGGCAAAGACTTCGGTGATGTTCTCTATGTTCTGGATGGCGAGCACGATTGATGCCGCGTCAAACGACTTGTCTTTTGCAAACGAGAGCTTGTGGGCCGGAGCGGCATAGAACGGAATGTCTTTTGATCGGGCTTTTGCCTGCTCGATGAGCTCTTTGGAAATATCCGCGCCGACAACCGCCGCGCCCTCGCGCGCGATCTTCCGGGAAAAGAATCCCTGTCCGCAGGCCACATCGATGACGCGCATGCCTTTCTGTGCGCCGAGAATGCGAAGCAGGTTGGGTGCGATGACCTTTTCCTGGTAGCTGTCCTTGTTGGTCTCGAGGTAGTTGTCATACCATTCGGCAACCTTGCCCCATGATGTAGAGGCGGGTATTGGAGCGGCTTTCTGCCGAACCTCCGGACGAACGGTCTTTTTTGCGGCAAAGGTTTTTACGGGATGGAATTTCGGTTTTTTGGGCATGCAGGTATTATCCATCATTGTCGGATAATTTGCCAGTGAGGCAGAAAAAAAGCTCTCGTTTTTGAGAGCTTAATTTTTTACTGAGGAGAGGGCTGCGGGAGAGGCTGCAAATTAGGCGGTTACGCCTTCTATTTCGGTGAAGCTGATGAGGAATCCGAGGATTCCTGCAACGGCAACTATACCGAGCCCCTTCATTGCTTGTGGGATTGCCAAAGCAAGAACAAGAGATGTAACGCATACCCCTGCAGAAACTAATCTGAGAACTTTTTTCTTTTTCATATAAAGAGCGTTTTAAAAATGATTCAAATTAATACTACAACTCTTTTAGGGCTGAGTCAATAAATCCGGCGTGCAAAACTGTGGATTACTTTTTTACGGAAAAATATCAGCGAGTTCGTTCGAATAATAAAATTGCGAGCCGAGTTCGCCGTACGCGTATGTCTTCCCTCCCGTGGTGATCGGCGCTCCGGCAACTTGCGGATTCGCGTTCGGATGCGATGCCTGGAAGCCGAGATTGAAAAGCGTCACGACGGCTTCCGGTTTTTGCGAGATGTCATAGCCTGATCGCTGCCACTCGGATTCGATCTCTTTGATGAAGAGCGCTGTATAGAGATACTGGTAGCGGCGGTCTTTCGTGTCGGTGAGTCTGTTGTAGAGCTCCGTGTCGTGGCTTGCTCCGGGCGCATATGCAAGAAGCGCGCTCATTCCCTCGCCTGGATAGAACGGCGAGGACGGATCGCTTGCGTACTTTTCAATATCGGCGGCAGTTTCCTGCTTGATGCCGGAAACACCGAGCGAAAATTGCGTGAGCGAGCCGAGAAGCTTGAGCGGCTCGAAGTAGCTTTTGAATATGTCGCGGTTCGAAGTGAAGAACCGCGTCTGCTCGGGAATGACGACGGCCGCGATCATGCGGGCCGAGACGCCCGTCTCTTCGGAGACCAATCTGATCACCGCCTGGTCTTTTGCGAGGCCTCCCGAGATTGCCTGCCATTCGGGCGTGCCGTTCCAGTCGCATGATGGCTCGGTGTCGGTGCATGCGGGAGTCGATGTGTTCGGATTGAGCGAGCCGCCAAAAAACTGGTTCCGGCTTGCGATCGAACCGCGGACGTTGAAGACTCCGAAGCGCATGCCGAAGAACACGGCCGTAAAGACAATGCCGATGACCGCAAAGACGTAGAGTGCGACCTTGAAAAAGGTGCGGAAAAATATATTCATGCCGAGCCAGTATATATGCTTCTGCCTTTTTGGCAAAATATGCCCTATCGGGAGGCATGATATACTCACTATGCATGCTTCAATTCACCACCTCGTATCTCGGCCGCAGGCTCCGCATCGCCCTCCAAAGCCTTGTCTTCGTCCTTATCATGTCGGTGCTTTCGATCTCGCCGATCCTGATTATTTTCCTGCTTTCCGGCGCGCTCATTTTTTTCACCATAGCATCGTATCTTTTCTGCTTTGCCATACTCGCATTCATCTTTGGCATGATCTGGGGCGGATACAACCTCAAGGTGCGCCGCACGACGATTGTTCTACCCAGCCTGCCTCAAGCGTTCGAAGGATTGAAGATCGTGCAGTTTTCAGATCTCCATCTCGGCACATTCGGCACGCCCCGCTTTGTCCAAGTCGCGGTCGAAAAGATGCGCGCGGAAAATCCCGACGTCATATTCTTTACGGGCGATCTGGTCAACAACCGGGCCCGCGAAGCGGATATATTCCTCTCGGCGCTCGACGGCATCACGGCTCCGCTCGGAGTTTTCTCGATCCTCGGCAACCATGATTACGGAGATTATGTGTCGTGGAAGAGCCCTGAAGCAAAGAGACAGAATCACGAGGATCTTCTCGCGCTTCATCGCAGCCTCGGATGGAAAGTCCTTCTCAACGATCATGCTGTCATTGCGCGAGGCGGACAGTCCATCGCGGTTGTCGGCGTGGAGAACTGGGGCCACTCGTTCAATTTTCCGAAATACGGCGATCTGAAAAAAGCGCTCGGCGGCCTTGCCGACGTGCCCGTCAAGCTCCTGCTTTCGCACGATCCGACGCATTGGAAATACAAAGTCGTATCCGAGTGGCCCGACATCGACGTAACTTTTTCAGGGCATACGCACGGCGGACAGTTCGGCATTGAGATCGGCTCATGGAAATGGAGCCCCGTGCAGTATTTCTATCCTCTGTGGGCCGGGCTCTACACCAAAGGCCGCCAGCATCTCTATATCAACCGCGGCGTCGGCATGCTCGCCTACTCCGGACGCGTCGGCATCTGGCCTGAGCTCTCGGTCATTACGCTTTCCGCAAACAAATAACTAGCTTTTTGTTTCTGTTGCAAGAACGGGCACCGCTCCATCGATAACGACGGAAAATATCATTCGCCCCACGAGCTGCCCCGACGGCGTCTTCACGTTGACGCGCCATTTGCCGGCACTGAGTCCGGTATTGATCGAGTAGGTGCGATAGCCTTGTTCGCGGCCGCCCACAACCCCGAGCGGGATCGTGATAGCCGTCACCCATTTTTTCTTGGCCGCATCATAGCGCTGCCATTCGTGCACGATATTCGTATTAAAGGCGATCGGAGAGAAGATCGCGCTATAAGCATAGACTGCGCTGCCCGGAGCGGCATGATATGCCGGATAGATATCAAGAAATGTAAGGAAGCGGTCCCATATGCTGCCGGCTTCTTCGGTAACGACATACTGGTCGGAAGCATTTCGCGCTATGGAATGATAGATCCCGGCGTCCCGGAGCGAAAGCGGCAAGGGCGGAATGAGATTCAAAAAATACAGGGCATTCACCACGATATAGATGCCGACAACGGACGACAAGAGCGCGTTCTTTCCCCGCTTGAATCCTTCTTTGGTAAAGAGCTTGAGGAGGCCGAGGAATCCGAGAAGGATGATGAGGCTCACGCCTCCGCTCGCAAGAAAGATCGCCGAGCTGATCTGGTGGAGCAGCACCGGCAGGAGGAATATGGCAAAGAGATATACGGAGAGGAAGAAAAAGCTGATCTGGAAATCGATGCGGGCATAGTGCCGTTTGAAGGATTCATTGGCTACGAATGCAAGCGCGAGGATGAGGAAGAACGGCCATGCCACTGCAAGGACCGCGCTTCGGAAATAAAAGACGATAAAGGTGCTGATCAGCCCTCCGAAGAAGAACTGGAGGATGTTGAGCAGCCAGAAATGGAGCTTGGCGGGATCGCTGTCGCTTGCGATGGCGCCGGCACCCTCGTTCTCTTCGCGATTTAAGAGAATGATGCAGATTCCGACAACGAGAAGATGCACGATTACCCAGAAATTGTCCCAGAACATGTCGACGCGCTTGAGCGTGATCGCGTCAAAGACGAATCCCCCGATGAGCGAGAGCGAAGAGATCGGGCGCTCATGCCGGGCGTACCAGCTCCGGAGCGTTGCGATCGCCGCATATTTGGGTGGCTGTTCCATTGCTCTACAATACAATACAAAAAGCCGCTCTGCAAAATGCCGGAGCGGCTTTTGAGATCGCATTCGCGCGATCTATGCTTCCTTGAGTTCCATTGTCGCGTCGAGCATCACCTCTTCGCCGAGGGTGAAGCCTCCGGCCTCGAGCGCCGAGTTCCACTTCACGCCGAAATCCATGCGGTTGATCTTTCCGGTGACTTCAAATGCCGCTACGCGCTTTCCGTCCATGCCGGTGCCGATGCCGTGAAGCGTTGCATGCACGGCGACTTCCTTGGTCACGCCGCGCATGGTAAGATCGCCGGTCACTTCGAAGCTGCCGCTATCTTTCTTGGTGAACGATTTTGATACAAAGGTGAGTTTCGGAAATTGCTCTGCCTCGAAGAAATCTCCCGAAAGAAGATGCCCGTCGCGCGCCGCATTGTTGGTGCTCACGCTTTTGATGTCAGCGGAAAGCGTGAGCTTCGCTCCTTCGAATGTATCGTCTGCCGCAGCAAGCGTGCCTTCGAATGCGGTAAAATGCCCCTTTACGGTTGAGACCAGCAAGTGCTTTACTTTGAAGCCAAGCTCGGAGTGTCCGATATCGATATTCCATGTACTCATAGATGTTTTTTCTGTGTTAGGTTTGGTAATAGATCCAGTGTATCGGAAGTACTTTACTTTGTAAAGCGCTTGGAGTATGCTTTCTCTATGAAAGACCATTCAGGCGCGCTCTGTCCAGTGGCAAAAGTAGCCGCCCTGCTCTCTGATGCCTGGACCATGCTTATTGTCCGCGATGTCATGAAGCGTCCGATGCGCTACAGCGAGCTCGCCCTGTCGCTTGAAGGCATCAGCACGCGCACGCTTACGCAGAAGCTTGAAAAGCTCGTAGCGGCGGGCATTATTTCTAAAAAAGAATCCCGGTATTCCATTACCGCCAAAGGAAAAAAGCTCGGCGCTATTTTTGCCGAGATGACCAAATACGGAAAACGCTACCTGGCGAAATAGCCGCTCTTATTTGATCCAGACCGTCTTTACGTTCACGAATTCCTTGATGCCGTAATGCGAGAGCTCGCGGCCGTAGCCGGAGCGCTTGATGCCGCCGAACGGCGCGCGCGCATCGGATCGCTCCTGTCCGTTGACGAAGACGCTTCCCGTCTCGAGACGGGCGATCATTTTTTTTGCCGTTTCCATGCTTGTCGTGCAGAGCACTGCGCCCAATCCGTACGGCGTGTCATTGGCGATGTCGATCGCCTCGCTGTCGCTTGCAAACGTGATGATCGGCGCTATCGGCCCGAATGTTTCTTCGTCGTAGGCCGGCATTCCCTTCGTCACGCTAGAGAGGATGGTCGGAGCATAGAAATATCCGGCAGTGCCGATACGCTCGCCTCCGAAAACGACGCGAGCTCCCTTGGCTGTTGATTCGTCCACCTGGCGCTTGATATCAAGGAGGCCCTGTTCTGTTGCAAGCGGGCCCATGGTCGTTGTCGGATCCATCGGATCGCCGACGACAAGATTCTTGAATTCGGCGGCAAGGGCTGTTTCAAATGCCGCTGCCACGCTCTCGTGCACGATGAAGCGCTTGGCTGCGATGCAGCTCTGGCCGGCATTGTGCTGCATGCGCGCCCGGGCGGCTATCCCTGCCGCCTCTCTGATATCCGCATCCGCAAGCACGATGAAGGGATCGCTGCCGCCGAGCTCGAGTACGGTCTTTTTGATTTCGCTGCCGGCAATGCGCGCCACATCGCTCCCCGCCTTTTCGCTTCCGGTGAGCGTTACCGCCATAACGCGGGGATCGCGGATAATCTTTTCTACGCGCGACGAGCTGATCAGGAGATTCTGGAAAATTCCTTCCGGAAAGCCCGATTCGGTGAATGCCCGCTCGATGGCCTCCGCGCATCCGGGAACGTTCGAGGCGTGCTTCAGAAGGCCGACATTGCCCGCCATGAGCGCGGGCGCGGCAAACCGAAGCACCTGCCAGAACGGAAAGTTCCACGGCATGACCGCAAGCACGATGCCGAGCGGATCAAACTGCGCGTAGCCTTCGCTGCCTCCCGAATCAAGCGGCTCTTTTGCAAGATATCGTTCGGCATTGTCCGCATAAAAATCGCAGACGCCGGCGCATTTTTCGATCTCAGCAATGCCGTGCGTTTTTACTTTTCCCATTTCGAGGCTTGCAAGCGTTGCGAGCTCTTCCTTGTGCGTTCGCAGGTACGTTCCGAGCGCATACATGAGCTTGCCGCGCTCGGCAAAAGTCGTTTCTTTCCAGGATGCATACGCTGTTGCCGCGGCGCGGAGCTTTGCCTCAAGAGAAGCGTCTCCGAGCTCCTCGTATGTCTTGATCACTGCTTCCGTCGCCGGATTTTTTGATTGGATAGCCATAGTATCTATATGTGATCAAGCGCCTCGCGCAAGTCTTCGCCGAGCGCGCGGTTCGTATGTGAATAATCTATCGGGCATTCGATGACGTGGACGCCGCTCCCTGCCAAAGCGCGTGCAAGGGTTTTTTTAAAATCATCCGCGCTTTCGATCCGGTGCCCGACGGCGCCGAAGCTTTCCGCAAGGCGCACGAAGTCAGGGTTGCCGAATCCGAGTCCGTAGTCGGCAAGATCCATGTCCTTCTGCTTCCACCGGATCATGCCGTATTCTCCGTCGCAGAGGATGAGCACCACGAGATCGATCTTGAGGCGGATGGCCGTTTCAAGCTCGGCGACGTTCATCATGAATCCGCCGTCGCCCGCGATGACGACGACTTTGCGTTCCGGATAGATGAGCTTGGCCGCGATGCCGGACGGCAGGCCTGCGCCCATGGTGGCAAGCGCATTGTCGAGAAGGACGCTGTTCTGCTCGTATGCCGGGTAGTTTCGCGCCAGCCAGATCTTGTACATGCCGTTATCAAGCGAGAGCATGCCGTCGTTCGGCATGAGAGAGCGCAGATCGGCGATGATGCGTTCGGGCTTGAGCGGAAAATCGCTTGCCTGCGCATGCGCTTCGATATTCGCGCGCAGGGCCTTTTGCGCTTTGAAAAAATAATCAAAATTCCAGTGCGCTTGCGGGCGTATCTGTTCGGTCATCGCCCAAAGCGCGTGCGATACGTCGCCGATCACTTCAAGGGTCGGAATATAGATGTCGTCGATGTCTGCGGGAGAGAAGTTTATATGGAGCACGGTGTGGGTCTCAGGCGTAAGGATGATCGGCGGCTTTTCCGCTATGTCGTGGCCGAGCATGATGACGGTATCGGCCGCTTCAAGGGCGCGATGCACATAGTCGCCGCTCGAGAGCGCCGTCGTGCCGAGGAAAAGATCGGAACTTTCGTCTTCGACTCCCTTGCCCATCTGGGTGGTGGCAAACGGAATGCCGGTCTTTGCCAGGAATTCCTTGAGCTGCTTTCGGATGAGCTTGCGGTTGGCGCCGGCCGCGATGATGATGATCGGATGGCGCGATCGTTCGATGATCTCCACCGCCTGCGCGATCGATTTTTGATCCGGGGCCGGACGGCGGATCTTCTCTGGTACGATCGGCGAAGCTGTCACGATCTCTTCCGCGATGTCTTCGGGAAATTCAAGATGCACGGCGCCGGGACGCTCGGCTTCGGCCACTTTTATGGCTTGCCGCACGAGGCTTGGTATGCGCTCTCCGCTGACGATCGTTTCCGAAAGCTTGGTGATGGGCTGCATCATGCTTACGACATCGATGATTTGGAACTTGCCCTGCTTGCTCCGCTTGATCGGCTTTTGTCCGGTGATGACGAGGAGCGGCATGCCGCCAAGCTGTGCGAAGGCCACGCCGGTCACGAGATTGGTCGCTCCGGGGCCGAGGGTCGAGAGAGCAACGCCCGCTTTGCCCGAAAGGCGGCCGAAAGTCGCCGCCATGAATACCGCGCCTTGTTCATGCCGGGTGGTCACGAAGGTGATCTTTGAGGTGCGGAGGGCTTCAAGAAAGGCCAAGTTTTCTTCTCCGGGCACTCCGAATACGTACTCCACGCCTTCGGCTTCCAGGCATTTTACAAAAAGCTCCGCCGCTTTCATTCCCGTATCTTTCATGGATATGAGTATACTCCAGGGTCTCGTTTTCGGGAAATTGCGGGCGCGTGCGGCTATTTTTCGAGATCGAGCACCTCGTCGATTCGGATTTGTTTGACGAAATCAGGCACGTGCGAAACAAGAATCATCGCTCCCTGGTAGCCGTCGAGCGCTTTTGCAATGATCGGCAAATGGCGAAAGTTGATGTGGTTGGTCGGTTCGTCGAGAATAAGGAGTCCCGGTTGTTCGAGTACGAGCCGTGCGAATGCTACCAGGCCTTTCTGCCCCTCCGAGAGCGATCCGATCCGCGTATTCATGACTTCGCTCGTGAGCAGAAATCCTGCTGCGACCGCGCGCATGCGCTCCTCGTCAAACCGTCCGGTGACTTCCATGACGACATTCTTGAGCGACGTGAGGACGGTCTCGTCGAAATTAAGCGTGGAAAAATCCTGGCGATAGTAGCCGACGCGCACGCCTGCTTGGATCTGCGATCCCTTGGATGCTCCTTTGGCGATGGCTTCAAGGAGCGTGCTCTTGCCGATGCCGTTCGGGCCTTTGAGGAGAAGATGCTGACCGCGCTTGAGCGACACCTGCACCTTGCGCTGCACGATCTTGTGGTTGTGCATGAGCCCGAGCGAAGTGATCGAGATGATCTCGCCGATGAGGTCAGGCTGGTTTGGAATCGTGAATGGCTTGATGGTCTTGTCTTCTTTGCGCACGTCCACCATTTCGTCTTCAAGCTCTTCAGCGAGCTCTTTCATGCGCTTGGCGACAAGGCGCAGGCGTCCGCCTTTGTGCGCGAATTCGTTCGACTTGTCTTTCTTTGCCTGGATCTGCTTTGCAAGCTGGGCATTCTTCATGTTCTCCTTTTCCACGCGGGCCGTGATATCGCGGAGCACGTTGTTGTAGTTGCCGACATAGTATTCGATCTTCCGCGTATAGAGATCGAGATAGAGCACGCCTTCGGTGAAGGCATTGAGGAATTCCGCGTCATGGGAAATGACAATGACGGTCTTTTTGTAGTCGATGAGGAATTTGGTGAGGTGCTCGATCCCCGCCTTGTCGAGGTTGTTGGTCGGCTCATCGAGAAGGAGGAGATCAGGGTCGGTAATAAGCGCCGAAGCAAGGAGCAGGCGCGCCTGCTGTCCGCCCGAGAACGTGCGGATGATGCGGTCGTGCACTTTTTCGTGGCCTTTGAGATTCACGACTTCAAGCACTTCGTCGATCCGCGGATCGATATCGTAGACTTTTTTGGCAAAGCATTTTTCGAAGAAAGCGCGCACGGTGAGATCCATCTGATCGCGCGGAATGACCTGGCGCGAGGTTGCGATCGTGACGCCGTCGCCGATGATAACCGTGCCGTTTTCCGGCTCGTGGGCCTTGTTGATAAGGCCGAAGATCGTGCTTTTGCCGGCGCCGTTCTGTCCCATGAGGGTGAGCTTGGCTGCCCGGCGCACGCCAAAACTGACCGCATCGAGGATGGGCTTGTTGTGGCCATATTCAAATGACACCTCTTCGAATCTGAGGATAGCTTCGCTTCGTGACATCTCCACCACAATATACTAGTTAGTAGAAAATAGAAAGTAGTAAGTAGCGGCATGCATTTTGCATTCCTATTTTCTCCTTACTCCTTTCTCTCTATTAACTATAGATGCCGATCTGCTTGGCTCCTGTTCGTGCGAAGACGTCGTTTGCGCTTGTTGCAGCGCGGGCGATGACGAGCACCTTGCCGCTCCGCAGGAAGTCCTGATAAATCGCCGCGTCATCGTTGCTGATGCCGAGGTTTACGAGGGCGCCGATCAGTCCTCCGGCTGCAAGACCGGTGGCTGCTCCGGCGACCGTGCTTGCAGCCGCTCCAGTGAGCCCGAGTGCTGCGGCAAGCGGTCCGGCAACGATAAGCGAGCCGAGGCCTGGAATGATGCCTTCAGCCACTGCGAGGCCCGCAATAGCGCCAAGCACGGCTCCGGTGGTCGCTCCCGATACTGCTCCGTCTTCGACCTTGTCGCCTGACTTTGCGTCAGTCAGGTCTCCGTCTGCGTTCACATAGAGATAGGAAATATCCGCATCTGCGACTCCGAAAGCGCGAAGCTCGTCGATCGCGTGGAGCGCCTCTGCATGCGTATTAAATACGCCGATTGTTGTAGTCATGATGGTAAATGAAATTAGGATTGATAATCTTCTGCACTAATAAGTACGCGCAGAAGGCGATCTTTGTGACATCCTACTTTTTTGGCAGGTAGAGCATCGGATCGAGATATGCGTTCACTGCTGCCGTCGGGATCGTAATGGTCCTGCCGGGGCAGGCCTGGCTCGGAAAGCTGTTGATGCTCACGCCGTCATTTGGAAACACCGACACATGGAGATGCGGTCCGGTTGCATAGCCGGTTGCTCCGCTGTACGCCACCACTTCTCCGGTGCTGACGCGGGAGCCTGATGCCGCTTTGACGAGCGAGAGATGTCCGTAGACGCTTGCAAGCCCGTTGTCGTATTTGATGAATATCCAGTTGCCGTATGATGCGCCGGAGCAGGCAATGTCGGTGTTGCCGGAGCCGATGACCGTGCCCGGAGCCATGGCTTTTACCGGCGTTCCGACTGGCGTGCCGAAGTCCACGCCGTTATGGCTGCCGGTGACATAGAGCCGCGCCGCCGCGACGGTCTTGCCGAAGAGCTGCGTGATGACAATGCGGTCGAGCGGCCACGCGAGCGGGCTTGAACCGCTCGGCGGCAGAAGCTTCGGATTGAGGACGTACTTCAAACGGGATTCGTAGTCGTGCAGATCGGTTTCCATCTGGGTCTTCAGCGCGGTCTTCTGCGCGACGAGCTTCTGGTATGAGGTCTCCTGGTTTTTTGTCTGCTTGAGCAGCGTGTTCTGCTGCGCGGTGGTTTTCTGATTGATCGTTCTCTGATCTTGCAGCTGCGACTCGAGCACGAGAAGCTGTGCCTTGGCGGCTTCCACCTGCGTCTTGTTGGCAAGGAGGCTTACTTTTGTTGTCGCGAGCTGTCCGGTTTTTTCTTCCAATGCGCCCCGAAACAGCTGCTGCTGTCCGACATAATGCCAAAGATCAGAAAGATTATTGTCAGAGATGAGAAGCGCAGCCAGCGAATCGGTGTCCTGTGCGTTCATCTCACGAAGGTCTTTTGCGATCGCGGTCCGGAGATCGTCCATATTGCTTGCGGTCTTTGCGATCGAGCTCCCGAGCGATTCGAGCTTGAGATTGGTGGCGGCGATCTTGCCTTCGCTCACCTTGATGTCGGCGTTCAGTTTTTTTGATTCGAGCGCGAGCGTAGCGAGCGCGTTGGAAAGCGTGTTCTTCTGCTTGCCGATCGCCGTCAGCTGGCTTTGGTACGCGGCGATCTCGGCTTCGAGGGCTTGTATGGAATTATTCTGAGCATTGATCTTCTGCTGGAGGTCGCTTGCAGTGTCTGCCCTGCCCAAAAACGGAACAGCAAGGACGGCAAGCGCCAGAAAAAAACCGATGAGCAGATGCTTCTTGTTTCGATCCATATTCCCATTGTACTACAGCGAAGAAGCTATCGTAAAAGCGCAAGCGCCGCGTCAATTCGCGCGAGCGTGTCTTCCTTGCCGATGATGGCGGCGATGGTGAACGGATCGGGCGATTGTTCGCGGCCCGAGAGCGCATAGCGGAGCGGATGGAGCGCCGGTCCGCGCTTCGGAAGCGTGTCGGCATATCCCATGATGCGCTCTTTGAGCATGCCTATGTCCCAGTCTTCCGGCTTGCATGCGAAGAGGATCGCTTGCTCTTCTTTGAGGTGTTTCGCATTCTCTGCCGGCTCTGTCCCCTTGAATAACAGCTTTTCTTTGTCTATGTGCGGCGGTGCGAAGAAAAAATCAAGCTCTCCTTTTTCGGACATGTCGCGCACGTCGGAAAATTTGTCGATGCGCTCCATGATGATCGGCACGAGCATGTGGATGCGTTCGGTCGTGCAGGCTGGATAGGCGCGGATGTTTTCAGGCAGGTATGCGGTGATCGCCTCTTCCTGCGCTTCGTATGAAAGCTTTTTCATGTGCTCCTTGTTGAACCAGTTCAATTTTTCAATGCTGAATATGGCGCCGCCTTTCTGGACGCGGTCGAGATCGAATAGCCGTACGAGCTCTTCTTTCGTAAAGATTTCCTGTTCGGTTCCCGGATTCCATCCGACGAGCGCGACGCAGTTGAATACCGCTTCCGGAAGATAGCCTTCGTCCCGATAGGTAAGCATGGAGAGCGCGCCTCTGCGCTTTGAGAGCTTGAGCTTGTCGGGGCCGAGCACGAGCGGCAGGTGCGCATAGGTCGGGATCTCCCATCCGAGCGCTTCAAAAATGAGGATCTGGCGCGGCGTATTGGCAAGGTGCTCTTCCGCGCGGATGACATGCGTGACGCCCTCATCATGATCGTCGATCACGTTTGCAAGATGGAATATCGGCTCATCGATCGTGCGGGCAACGACAAAATCGCCAAGCTCCGTGGTGTCGATGGTGACCTCGCCGCGAATAAGGTCGTGTACGGTCACCGGCTTTCCCGGATTCCGAAATCGGATAATGTCTTTTATTCCGGAACCGTCTTTCGCCTCTTCGCTCGAAACATAGGCCTTATCGCCTGCAATGAGGCTCTCCAGTATTTCGCGATGCCGCGCCTGGTTCTTTGATTGGTAGTAGATCTCGTCGTAATTGATGCCGAGCCATGCGAGCGATTCGATGATCCCCGTATCCGAGCCTTCTTTGTTGCGGGCGGTGTCGGTATCTTCGATGCGGAGGATGAATTTGCCCCCGTTGTGGCGGGCATAGAGCCACGCGAACATAGCCGAACGGTAGCTGCCGGCATGTGCGGCGCCGGTCGGGCTCGGAGCGAATCGGGTGACGACGTTCTTGTTTTCCACTCCGTGATTCTAACAAATTAAGGCTGTTTTGGCGACTTTGATGATGCGCGGGCTTATTTTTCGTGGGAGATCGCCATGTCAACGAGCACCCGTGCGATCTCGTCGGCCGCATGCGGCGTTGCAAATGCCTTTGCGGATGCAGCCATGTTCCTCCGTCGGATATCGTCGGCGTAGAAGCGCTTGATCTCGGAGAGAAGGATTGTCGGCGAGAGGTTTCCCTGCTCGATGACCTCCGCCGCTCCATGGCGGGCATAGTTGAAAGCGTTGCTCTGCTGGTCGCGGCTCACGCCCTCCGGTATTGGAATAAGTATGGCGGGTATGCCCCAGGCCGCTATCTCGAATATCTGGGAGCCTGCGCGCGATATGACGAGAGACGCAGCGCCTGCCGACATGCGAAGGGCGAGCATGTTGAGGAACGGAAACGGACGATAGCGGTTCTTGAGGACCGTGTTTTCGTCGAGAATGAATTCAGCCCTCGACTTCGCGTCTTCAAAATTGCGGATTCCCGTCTGGTGGATGATCTGGTACTGCTTGAGCAGCTCTGGCAGCGAATCAAGGATGATGTTGTTGATCGCTTCTGCGCCGAGCGAGCCGCCAAGGACGAGTATGGTCGGGATCGTCGGATCAAGCTTGAGGTATTCAAATGCGCCCTCGGGCTTTTTTTCGAGGATCTCAGTCCGGATCGGCTGGCCGGTAAGCGCGACTTTCCCCTTCGGGAAAAACTTGCCCGCTTCGTCGTACGAAACAGCGATCTTCTTTGCGAATTTTCCGGCCCAGATATTCACTCTGCCCGGAACGGTATCGGAGTCGTGGATGACGACCGGTATGCCGAGAATGCGCGCGGCCATGAGCACCGGGAAGCTTGCGTAGCCGCCCTTGCCGAAGACTACGTCGGGATAGAGGAAAAAGAGCGAGCCGACGGCGCGCAGGACGCCGAAGCCCGTCTTTATCATGTCGGTATAATTTTTGAGGGAATGATAGACGCGCATCTTCCCTGCCGGAATAGGCACGAATTTCAGCCCGTTTTCAAAGAGCGCCTCTTTGTCATAGGGCGCATCGGAATAGTAATAGAGCTCGAGATCAAGGATCTTTTCTTTGTCGACGATCTTGTGGACGGATTCCGCGATCGCGATGATCGGATAGAAATGTCCGCCTGTGCCCCCTCCGGTGAATACGATTTTCATATGATGGATTTATGCGGTCTGCTTGCGTTCTTTGGAAATGCCGAGAATGATGCCGACTGCGGCGAGCGAAATGGCAAGCGATGTGCCTCCCTGGCTCATAAAGACGAGCGGCACGCCGGTAAGCGGAAAGAGTCCGGTGATCGAGGCGATGTTCATGAACGCCTGGAGCGATATCAGTATAACAAGTCCCGAGGCCAGGAGTCCACTGAAGAGATCGGGAGCCCGCCGCGCGATCCAGAGGCCGCGCATGGCAAAAAGAATATAGAGCATGACCACGGAGACCGTGCCGATAAACCCGAATTCCTCTCCGATGACGGCAAAGATCGAGTCGCCCTGCGGCTCAGGCAGGTAGCTGAATTTCTGTATGCTCTGGCCGAAGCCGCGGCCGCGCACCTGGCCCGACCCGATGGCGATGAGCGACTGCTGGAGCTGGTAGGATGACCCGGTGGGATCGCTTGCGGGATTCAGAAATGTAGAGACGCGCTGGGCCAGATACGGCGTGTGGAGCGCGACGCCGATGAAGATGATGATGGAGCCTGCGCCAAGCAGCAAGAGATGCTTCCACGGCGTGCCCGAAAGAAAGAGCATGCCGAGGCCCGTTGCGCACATGAGGATCAGGCTCTTCGTGTCCGGCTGGAAGATGAGCACGCTTGCGATCAGGCCGAGAATGATGACAAGCGGCAGGATGCCGAAAAGCGGGCTCTCGACGCGCTTCTTGACCCAGGAAAGCCAGGCGGACAGATAGATGATGAACGCGACCTTCAGGAATTCCACCGGCTGGAAGGAAACGCCGAAGATCGAGATCCATCTGCGGGCGCCGCCGTGGGAGAAGCCGAGATGCGGGACAAAGACGCATGCGGTGACGAGGATCGCGGCAATGAGAAACTTGCCCGCATGATTGCGCCAGAATTTATACGGAATGCGGATGCAGGCGTAGAGCGCGAGCGTGCCGCCGACGAGGCCGAGCGCGACCTGCGAAATGAGTATCTGATAGAACTCGCTCTGGTTGCGCGCAAGCACACCGAGCGAGGCGGAAAAAAAGGCGAAGACTCCCGCAATGGCAAGGATCGCCGCGATGGTGAGAAAGATGAAGTCGATTGATTTTTTTTCCTGTGCCGGCATGTTCTATGAAATGAGCGCCAGTACGATGCCGAAGACCGCGCATATAGCGGAGAATATCCAGTAGCGCATCGTCACCTTGGAGCGCGGCCATCCTTTGGCGATGTAATGATTATGGAGCGGAGCGACCAGAAATACTTTTTTTCCGTTGCGGAATTTTTTGGAGACAAGCTGGATGATCACGGATCCTGTGGTAAGGACGAGCGGCAAGGCGATGATCGGCAGGATGAGCACTTGGCCGGTCAAAAATGCGATGACGGTGAGCGTTGTGGTGAGACCCATGGTCCCGGTTTCCGAAAGAAAGAATCGTGCCGGCGGAATATTGAACCAGAGGAACACAAGCAGGCTGCCGACAATCACCATGGAGAATGCCGCAAGATCGTACTGGTTCTGCGCGTAAGCGATCACCCCGTACGCGGAGAACATGACGATGAAGACTCCGCCCGCAAGGCCGTCGACGCCGTCGATGATCCCGCCCGAATACACGGCAAGCATGACGAGTATGAAAAAGGGAATGAACAGGAATCCGAGATTCCATGTGCCGTCAAAAGGAATATGTATGCCTGACGTGCCGAGCTTGAAATAAAACCACAGTGCGCCGACAAACGCGAGCAGGAAGACGACAAGCAGGCGTTTTCTGAGCGAGAGCCCACCGCCTACGAATGTGCCTTTGCCGGCGACAACCAGGAGATCGTCGATCAGTCCGAAGAGCGATGCGATGATGAGCGTGAAGAGCGGAAGCCATGTCTGGTTGCGGCTCAGATACGAGAGCTTTACGGTCGTGTCGTTCGGGAGTATTCCCGCGATGAGGGCGATGAGGAGCGTTGTCAGAAGCACGCTTCCCCAGACAATGATGCCGCCCATGCGCGGCGTTTTCCGCGCCTCGTCATCATGGAGCTTGCTCGAGATCGTGGCTTCTCTGCCGTCGATGGTCTTTGCTACGCTCGATTTTTTCCAGAGCTTCCAGGCATAGAGATAATGCGTGATGCCCGGAGTGATGCCCATGCCGATAATGAACGCGGCGATCGCCGGCGTGAATATCTTCACGGCTTCAATGGCGGAAGTATGGAGTTCTAAGAATGAAAAATGGTTCATGAGGATTTCTGCTTGTCGGCTGCTGCTCTGACTAATTCCCGGACGATCTCCCGTTCATTCCACGGCTCGGCTCCCCGCTTGGTCATCATCGTATGTTCCGCTCCCTTGCCCGATATGAGTACTATATCACCTCTGTGTGCCAGGGAGAGCGCCTTTCTGATGCCGTCTCTTCGGTCGAGCGCGGTAAAGAGATCGGTCTCGAGCTGCTTGCCTTCTTCCATAGCCGCTTCTGCAAGCGTTTCAATCAGATGTTTCGGATCTTCATCATACGGATCCTCGTTGGTGATCACGAGATAGTCGGCGCGCTTTGCTGCAACTCGCACAAGCGGGATGCGCGATTCGCGCCCGCCGCCGATGATGCCGGTAAGGAGGATCACTTTCCCATCCGCATCTTTCAGGGCTTCGGCCGCCGTAATAAGCGCGCCGAGGCTTGCAGGCTCGTGCGCATAGTCAACCACCACGATGAAATCCTGCCCTTCTTCGATGGTCTCCATGCGTCCGGGAATGACTTTGAGCGAGCGGAGCCCCTCAGCGATCTTTTCGGATGCTATCCCGAGGATCGTTCCGACCGCGCATGCCGGCAGCGCGTTATACACGTTGAACGCTCCCGGAATGGAAAGCCTGAATTGCTCTTTGGCAACGGTAAACATCGTTCCGTTTTTTTCCGTCACGATATCGGCCGCGCGGATGTCTCCGCTCAGAAGACCGAACGTTATTTTTTTATCCGCGGCAAATCCGAGATAGTACGCCGCATGCTCGCTGTCGCTGTTTGCGATGATGGTGCGCGGCACCGGCTTTCCCATAAGCGTCCGTACTTTGTGATCGAGGGCCAGAAAGAGCGGAGCCTTGGCTTTTTTGTACACCTCGAAGCTTCCTTTGTGCGATGCGAGATGCTCCGGCGTCAGATTGGTGAAGACGGCGATGTCGACCGGAATGCCCAAATGGCGAAACTGCTTCATGCCCTCCGATGTCATTTCGACGACCGCGATCGATACTCCCCGCTTCCGCATCTCGTTCAGTTTTTTCTGAATGAGGAACGGGTCCGGCATGGTCATGTGATACGTATTCGCGGTCTCTTCCGTGCCGATGCGAAACAAGGCCGTCGATATGAGCCCCGCAGTGTAGCCGCCCGCGGTAAGCACCGACCAGATATAATTTGCCGTCGATGTCTTTCCTTTTGTCCCGGTAATGCCGATGATGATCATGTCCTCCGCCGGAAAGCGGTGCATGCTTGCCGCGCCAAAAGCACGCACTTTGTGGTACGCGCTTTTGGCAAACTCAGGTGCGAATCGTTTCAGTTTCAGCTTTTTCATTTCAGTTGCCTGCTCTGCGTGCATACGCCGAGCATGGTATGGACCTCATTGAGATAGATATTTGCCGAGTCATGGAGGGCGATCATGTCCGAAAAGCGTCCCTCGGTGGTGGAGCCGAGAACCACGCCGCCCAATATATCCCCGCGGGGCTCCTGCCAAAGTACCGCCAAATTCCCTCCGGCACTAGTAGTATAGCCCGTTTTTGAGGCCATCAAAAGCGCCAATCGGGATGCGGCCAGATCGGTATTGGCAAGATCGATGCTCCTTCCGCTCGATGCGCGGATAGTATCGCCCTCCTTTGCGCTCAATGAAAAAATGTCCGGGTATTCCTCGTAGTCCTTATACAGAAGCTGCGCGATATCCGCAGCGCTTCCGGAGGCGGTCGCGCGCAGATCCGCGGTATCAAGGCCGGTCACGCTCGCATAGGCGAGGCTTCCGAGTCCGAGATGCTTTGCTTCAACATCCATTTGTTCCAGAAAAGCGCTCTGGCTAAGGCCGGTGCTCCGCGCAAGCATGCTCGCCGCGTCGTTCGAGGATGCGATGAGCGCGGCCTTGATGAGATCGCGGATCCGGTAGCTGTCGCTCTCGACAAAACCGACGAAGCCGTCGGCGGAGAGGTCGCCGGGCGCGATAGTATAAAAATCATCGAGCGCATCGCTTTTGAGCGCGATCCGGACGGTCATGAGTTTTGTCAGCGATGCAAGCGGAAGCGCCAGGCTTTCGTCTTTGCCGTAGAGCCGAGTCTTGGTCGAAAAATCGTATACATATGCCGCTTTGGCATAAAAAGTCTCCTGGGGAAAGCTAAAAGCCGCAGCCGTAAGCTTTGCGCTCAGATTTGAGCAGATCCTTTCTACCTCCGCATTCGCGCGCACTCGTATATTTGCGACGAGAACGCCGGAAATGATACAGAGTACGAGGACGACAAGGAGGCTAAGCGTCGGTCGTTTCTGAAATGTCTCCATTGGTTTCTTCCGCCGCTTCCGCACCGACCGATGCCTTCTCAAGCTCATTATGTATGCGCGCGTAATCAGGCAGAGCTTCTACGGCATCTGTGCCGAGCGTTGCAAGCAGCGACACCGTCGGCACATACAGATAGCGCTTTCGGTCTCTCGGATACGGCTTCCGCTCAATGAGGCCGCGCACGAGGAGCGAGCGCAGGATGAAGCCGGAATTCACGCCGCGGATATAGTCGATCGTGCTTCGGGTAACGTCAGAGCCGTACATGATGATCGAGAGGGTCTCGATCGAGGCTTTGGACAGGCCCTTGCTGAGCTCTTCTTTGTATAATTTCTCAAGCACGGCGTGCGCATCGGGGTGGGTTCCGAGCGTCACCGTGTCATCTGCTTGGAGAAGGCACAGGCCAGAGTCTTCGAGAGCCTCCTTGAGCGCAGAAAGCCCCTCGCGGACTTCTTCGGCGCCAAGGCCAAGGGCTTTCGCAAGATCAGAAAGCGTCCACGGTTCTGCCCGCGAAAATAGCAATGCTTGGATGAGTGCTCCGGTCTTTGTCATATGGATTGATGGCGAGCTTCGTCTGTTATACCAGTAAGTTCGATGTCTTCAAAGTCGCTCGATTGCAGCGCGTCCATCATGCCCTGGCGCACGAGCTCGAGCATGGCGAGGAACGATACGATGACGTTGCCTTTGTACGTCTCCGCATCCTCGGTGCTCATCGATGCCTGCCAGGCGCGGAAAGAAACCTTCGTCGCTGCCGCGACTCGCTCCGTGAGCTTGTTGATCATCTCTTCGATATTGATGATCTTCCGCACGCGGACCTGCGGAAGCACTTCCTCCTTCGGGACTTTCGTAAGAACATCGTTGGCTCCTTGTGCAAGAAGCGCGAGCGTGAGCTTCGGGTCGGGCGCAAAAACGGAAGTAAAGACTTCGCGCTCAGGCGGCAGATGGATGACAGTCGCGCCGTAGCGCACGGAGAGCTCGATGCCGATCTCGCGGACGATCGCGTAGAGCGAAAGACGGCTTTCGAGGTCGGCAATGTCTTTTTCTTCTTCCTTGGTCACGATGAACCCCGGAAGAAGCGAGCGGGATTTGATGAGGATGAGCGTTGCAGCCACGGAGAGGAACGAAGTCAGCTCGGCCAGATCGTTTTTTGGAAGCCTGCGCGCATAGGCAAGGAAGTCGTCGGTGACGGATGCCAGGGATATTTCGTTGATGAAGAGCTTGCGCCCTTCGACAAGGTCAAGGAGAAGCTCGAGCGGCCCCTCGAATGCGCTCGTTTTTACCGTGTATGCCGGAGCGGAATTTGTTTCAAGCGTTGTGTTCACAAGGATCATTTTAGCTTATCCGGCCTCTTACTCCAAACATATGCAAGCAAAAGACCCCCATACGGGGGTCTTTTGCGGAAACAGTTTGCGTATTACGCGTCTGCCTCTGTGCTCGGAGCTTCCGGAGCCGCTTCTTCTACAGGAGCTGCTTCAGCTGGGATTTCCGGCTCCTCTACCGGAGCGTTTGTTGTGTTGTCGTCCATAGTATGAATTTTCAATTAGGCTAGTAAGGCGCTAACCATAGCACAGCTCTTCCGGATGTCCTAATTTCAGGCTTTCATTTCAAGGTTTTTTGAGATATCCACAGGTTCCGGAAATGCTTTACTTGACTAAAGCGCTTTAGTATAATAAAGTAGCTCTATGTCAGTTTTGGACAACAAGAAAACAAAAGACCTTGTCGAAGCGATCCTTTCGCTTGAAACAGCCGAAGAGGCCAAGCGTTTTATGCGCGACCTCATGACCGAGGCCGAAATTGCCGAATTCAGCAATCGCTTCTGCGCGGCCCGGATGCTCTCGGACAAGCTTCCCTATTCCGCCATCGAAAAAGAAACCGGCCTTTCTTCAACGACCGTCGCCCGCGTGTCCAAGTGGCTCAACTCGGGCAAAAACGGCTACAAAGAAGTCATTGCAAAATTGCATCATGTCCATTCTCATATTCCTCCAATTGGGAAAGGGTTGTCTTTGAGCTAGGAAAGACAAAAAGTTTTGAAGCTAACCCCTTCCCCGTTGGAAGAGGTTTTTTTAATTCTGTTCATTCAAAACAAAATATATGGAAGCGTATACCGAAGCCGAAGAAGAGTACCAAGATCTTCATTAGGAACCAACAATTACACACCCGCCACGAGGTGCATTAGAATGGCAAGGAGAGACAAGCGCAGCCTCATACTAAAACAGCGCGCAAAACGATATGTTATGAAAAATACATTTTCAAGCACGCCGGTAAATGACCATGGCGGCAATCGCGACCACGGAGGCAACTAAGCATCCGCAAGGCGCAAGACAAAAAAACAGGCACCCGCAAGGTGCCTGTTTTCATATGGAAATAGATTTTATTTAAGCTTCTTCTTCGTCTCCGTCATCATCGCCCTCATCCGCATCATCGGTATCCGGCTGCTCGGGCTCGGTGCCCTCTGCCGGCACTTCTTCGATCTCCGCCACCGGCGTGAGCGAGAGGTAGTACATATCCGTATCAAGCGTGCTCTGTTGTATATCCATATAATTTGAAAAATTAATTGATAACAATTCCATTATGCCATACCCCGCTCAGGGTTCAAGAGCCTCTTATTTCTTGATCTGGAGGCCAAGCTCCTTGAGCTGTTTTTCCGAAACGGCCGACGGCGAGCCCATCATGAGATCCTTGCCTTCTCCGGTCTTCGGGAATGCGATGACCTCGCGGATGTTCGGCTCATCTTGAAGAAGCATGACAATGCGGTCGATGCCCTGCGCGCATCCGCCGTGCGGCGGTGCGCCGTATTCGAATGCGGCAAGCATGTGCCCGAAGCGAGCTTCGATCGTCGCCTGATCCAGGCCGAGCAGCTCGAATATCTTGTTCTGCATCTCGCGCTTATGGATGCGGATCGATCCGCCGCCGAGTTCGTAGCCGTTGAGCACGATATCATAGGCATTGGCGCGGGCTTTGAGGGGCTCGGTCCCGAGAAGATGCGCATCCTCTTCTTTCACTGATGTGAACGGATGATGGACCGCCTGCACGCCTCCGTCGTCGTTTTTTTCAAACATCGGGAAATCAACGATCCAAGCGAATGCGAGCTCGTTGGGATCATCCTTGTTGTCGCGCAGGTCGGGCTTGTCGCTGCCGTATTTTTCCATGGACTCGGCGTAGGTCAGGCGCGGAAACGGGATCTGCTTGATCTTTTTTTCCGGATACAGGGTCTGTACCATGGCGATGAACATAGCCTCGGTAAACGTGATCACTTCTTCCTGGTCGACAAACGAAAGCTCGTAGTCGAGCTGCGTGAATTCCGGCTGGCGGTCGCCGCGGGTGTCCTCGTCGCGCATGCAGCGGGCGATCTGGAAATATTTTTCAAAGCCTGCGACCATGGCAAGCTGCTTGAACTGCTGCGGCGACTGCGGGAGCACGTAAAAATTGCCCGGCTCAAGGCGCGACGGCACGATGTATTCGCGCGAGCCCTCGGGCGTGCCCTTCATGAGCATGGGCGTCTCGATCTCGATAAAATCATTCTTGTGCATGTATTCGCGGAAGAATGTAATGATCCTGTCGCGGTTGCGGATGTTCTTCTGCATGCGGGCCGTGCGCAGATCGAGATAGCGGTATTTGAGGCGCACGTCTTCGCCCACATGCATGGTATCGGTGTTGAGTTCGAATGGAGGAGTTTCGGCCTTGTTGAGAATGCTGATGCCGGTGACTTCAAGCTCGATATCGCCGTTCGTGACGCCCGCCTTAATGTTTTTCTCAGGGCGCTTGTTAACGATGCCGGTCATTTGGAGCACCCATTCCGGACGGACTTCTTTGGCCGCTTCGATGGCTTCCGCATGGTTTGGCAGGACGACGCATTGCACGGATCCGGACATGTCGCGCATGTCCATGAAGACCATCTTTCCCTGGTCTCGACGCACGTCAACCCAGCCGCACACGGTGACCTCCTCGCCGGTATGCGCGCTGAGATCTTTGATATATGTTCGATTTCGCATATACCGTAATCTAGCATAGAAACGCTTTTTATTGAATATATATTGAAAAGCCTGCCAATGATTAGATCATTAACAGGCTTTTTACTTCTTTACTTTTCTGGCGCTATGCTTTATAACCGCTTGGCCAATCGTCACGAATGATGTTTGTCATAACATAAGTATTGCGCGCTATTTTACGATCAGGCTGCGCTCGCTGAGTTCTTGCAAACCCATTTCTCCTTGCCATTCTAATGCACCTCGTGGCGGGTGTGTAATTGTTGGTTCCTAATGAAGATCTTGGTACTCTTCTTCGGCTTCGGTATACGCTTCCATATATTTTGTTTTGAAATAACTATGTACTAGTACAATAGTATATAGCAAAGCAAAAGTCAACCGTTTGGGCGGCTGACCTGTGGAAAACCCGCACACTTACCTTGGTATAGCGGCTCCGCCGCGCACCAAAGGTGCTATATACCAAGGTAAGTGTGCGGACGGGCCCTCGCTAGCTTATTTTAGGCTATTTGAAGCCCGGAAGCGGCGGATGGAAGGCTTCGCCCATGGCTTCGAGCGGAAACGAGAGGATCGCTGTTATGAGGAATAGGAAATAATAGAGTGGGGTTGCGATGATGTATGATACGCGATCCGTCTTCCACCATGTGCGGTAGTGCTTCTGCAGGAAAAGAAATGCCGTATTGAGCGGCCAGTAGAATATGGACAGGAATGAAATGATCACGATCTTTACGGCTTGGATGATGAGTGTCATGTTATTTGATCTTCATTTTCTTTATGAGCTTGGCAAAGCCCCCTTCCCTGTCGGCAAGCTCGCGGCTGCCGCGAGTCACGGTTGCGATGCCGATCTTCAAGTCTCTTGCTATTGTACGCTGCGGCTCCTCTTTCGCAAGGCGCTTGACGATCTGCCAGCGGAGCACGATCTCGGCGTACTCGGCAGGCGTGAGGATATCAAGCATAAAAGCCTCGAAGGTCTTCTTGTCTTCCGCCGCCTTCATGAACACGGCCGTCAATTCGTCCTGGTATTTTTTGTTCATGCTATTTGAAATAGTTAATTTTGATAGCCTCGCGCACTTCCTGCATCGTCTGCTCGCCGATCTTCTGCGCAACCTTCGTGCCCTCTTCAAGGATCTTCATTATTTTTTGCGGATCTTTTGCCAATTCTTCTCGGCGCGCCCGGATAGGAGCGATGACTCCTTCTAGGACTTCGGTCAATCGATCTTTGAGGACCGCGTCGCCAAGGCCTCCTTTTTGGTACTGCTCTTTCAGTGCCGCTACGCCTTCCTTGTCGGCATCAAACACATCAAGATACGCAAATACGACATTGCCTTCGACTTGGCCGGGATCTTCAACGTGAATATGCTTCGGATCCGTATACATATCTTTCACCTTTTTTCGGATCTCTTCCTTGGAGTCGGACAGGTAGATGCTGTTGCCAAGCGACTTGGACATCTTGGCGTTGCCGTCGGTCCCCACAAGGCGTCCGGTCGCGCCGATGACATGCTTCACGCGGTGAAATACTTGTCCGTAAAAGCGGTTGAACGTGTCGACAATCTCGTTGCACTGCTCGATGACCGGCTTCTGGTCTTCGCCGACCGGGATGATCGTGCTCTTGCAGAAAAGGATGTCGGCCGCCTGCGATATCGGATAGCAGAGAAAGCCGGCCGGAATGGCCCGGGAGAATTTTTGTTCGATCTCCGTTTTGACCGTAGGATTTTGTTCGAGGCGGCTGACCGTGACAAGATTGAGGAAAAAAACAGTAAGCTCGGCAATCGCAGGCACCTGCGACTGGATGAAGAACGTGGTTTTTTTAGGGTCAACGCCGCATGCGAGATTATCAAGCGCGACTTCAAGGACGTTGTCGCGGACTTTTTCAGGATTGTCGGCATTGTCGGTCAGCGCCTGGACATCGGCAACCATATAAAAAGCCTGGTCTGCTTCATCCTGCAGCTTCACCCTGTTCTCTATCGAGCCCACATAATGGCCGAGATGGAGCCTGCCTGTCGGCCGATCGCCCGTGAGTACTATTTTTTTCATATGTACTAGTATAGCAAAATGAGGATTAAAAAAACAGGCTAGAAAGCCTGTTTTTGCTTTTATTTATTTCATTCAAATATGACTTGAGTTTTTTTAAGTATTGCTAACCACTCTGTATTATAGCCAGGCAATCTCAAGCTCAGGAAATGTGGGCTGGCGGGGCCCGTCTAAAAGAGACGCTACGCCGAAGGAATTTGGTTATCTAAAGGATACCGGCAAAGATACACATTGTCAATAAAAAGCCCCCTCAATGAGGGGGCTTTGCCAAGCAGGATGCCTGAGAATGCATCTGCCTTTGCATATGATCATCTTTATAACCTTCGAAGGAAATGAATAAGGGGTCCGTAAGCCGAACCCCTTATTTTTTGTGCAGAGGTATTCGCCAAGAGAGGCGTATAAGTCCGTAGCAGTGAAATCAGTGCCACTATAGCATGCTTCCGGCTCTCGGCAAGGAGGGAGAAATACACACCTAACCCACATGCTATGCGCCTTCTCGGGCTTCCCCTCTCTTTTCTTCATGCTAAAATCGAGCCATGCCAGAAAAGAAACAGCTCCGCGTGCCGCCGCAAAGCCTCGATTCCGAGAAAGCCGTGCTCGGCTCTATCATGCTCCGTCCGGGTTCGCTCATCGAGATCGCCGACAAGCTTTCGCCTGAGGCATTCTATGCCGACAAGCACCGAAAGATCTATGAGGCAATGTTCGAGCTCTCCAACAGAAACGAGCCGATCGATATCCTCTCGCTCTCCCACCGTCTCAAAGAAAAGAAGCTGCTCGAAGCGATCGGCGGCGCCCGCTACCTGACCGAGCTGACCAATGCCGTTCCGTCTTCCACCAACGTCGCCTACTATGCCGACATCGTCGAAGAAAAGTACACGCTCCGCCGCCTCATCCAGTCGGGCGACAAGCTTGCCGAGCTCGGCTATGACAGCAAGAATCAGCCGATCGAAGAAGTGCTTGATATTGCGGAAAAAGAGATCTTTGCCGTGGCCGACAGCCAGAAGCGCGGCAGCTACCTCACCCTCAAAGATACGCTTGGAGAGGCCTGGACGCGCCTTGAGCGCCTGCATGAGAACAAAGGCGAGCTCCGCGGCGTGCCGACCGGATTCAAGGCTCTCGACGACATGCTTTCGGGATTCCAGAACTCCGACCTCATCATCCTTGCGGCCCGTCCTTCCGTCGGTAAGACGACCCTTGCCCTCGATTTCGCCCGCCTTGCCGCGACCAAGCACAACATCGGCGTCGGCATCTTCTCGCTTGAAATGAGCTCGCAGCAGCTCGTAGACCGCATGCTTGCGGCCGAATCCAAAGTGAGCGCCTGGCAGCTCCGCACCGGAGGCCTCTCAACGAGCGGATCGGATTTTGCGCATCTGCGCGATGCGCTCGACCGTCTTTCCAAGGCGCCGATCTATATCGACGACCAGCCGTCAAGCTCGATCATTCACATCAAGTCGATCGCGCGCCGGCTCAAGACCGAGCACAACATCGGCCTCATCGTCATCGACTATCTCCAGCTCATGTCGACTTCCAAGAATTATGATTCGATGGTGAACCAGGTCACCGAGATCTCCCGGTCCCTCAAAGCGCTTGCCCGCGAGATCAACGTGCCGGTGATCGCCCTCTCGCAGCTCTCGCGTGCGGTGGAAGCGCGCGGCGGCGAGCCGCGCCTCTCCGACCTCAGAGATTCGGGATCCATCGAACAGGATGCCGACGTGGTCATGTTCATCCACCGCGAAGACCGCTTCAACAAGGATTCCGACCGCACCAACATCGCGAAGATCATGATCGAAAAGCACCGCAACGGCCCTACCGGACATATCGAGCTCTACATGGATGAGAAGACCACATCGTTCCTTTCTATTGAAAAAGGCAACCTTGATGCCTTTGACGCGGCCTCGTCTAGTTCCGGCGGCAGTTCTGAGGTAGACTTCTAAGCAGATGGATTCAATTCGGCGTTTGCAGGCATTATTCAAACGATTTCCAGGGATTGGCGAGCGGCAAGCCATGCGTTTTGCCTATTTTGTTGCAACCGCGGATGAACGATACGTCTCAGATCTTACCGAAAGCATCGCAAGCATGCGGAAGAATGTCCGCAGATGCGCGCGCTGTTTTGCCCTCTCCGAAAAGATCGTCTCCGGGCTCTGTCCGGTATGCAGCGACCCGGCACGCGACCGAAGCATGCTCTTGGTGATAGAAAAAGACGCCGACCGAGACCGCTTCATGCAGTCAAAGACATACTCGGGCACTTATTTCGTCTTGGGCGGGCTTGCGCCCGCCATCGAAAAGGACGCCGCATCGCACATACGGCTCGATGAGCTTGCGCATCTCGTGGAAACGGAATCAGAAGAGAGCCTGCGCGAAGTGATCCTCGCGCTTTCGGCAACGCCCGACGGCGAACGCACGGAGGCGCTTGCTCTGCTCCGGCTGCAAAAAATGCATGATGAAAAATCCATTTCGGTCTCCGTGCTCGGAAAAGGCCTTTCAACGGGAACCGAAATCGAATACTCCGATTCTGACACGCTCTCGCACGCGCTCAAATCTCGCACAAAAAGCTAAGGCAAAAGAAAAGGCCGCGCGAATGCGCGGCCTTTTCTTTTTTAGATCTATTTGATAGCTGAGATCTTGATCTCAGAGTAGCCCTGGCGATGTCCGTTCTTCTTATGGTATTTGCTCTTCGCCTTGTACTTTACGACGATGACTTTCTTTGCGCGGCCTGCTGCCTGGAAGATTCCTTCGACTTTCGCGCCATCGATGGTCGGTGCGCCGATCGTCGTGTCTTTTCCGTTGTCGACAAGAAGGACCTGGTCGAAGACAACCTTGTCTCCTTTCTTCAGATCGCCGGGAAGCGTCTCAACGCGAATGACGTCGCCGACGGCTACCGGATACTGCTTGCCCCCTGTCGCTATAATTGCAAATTCTGTCATAACAGGCCCCATATTACACGATTATGTACAGAAGTCAACAAAACCTTTGTTTATAGGAGGGTTATGATGGCGGCAAGCCCGGCAAGGGTCATAAGGCCTATGGTCAGCCACCCGAAAAACGTTGCTGTCTTGGTGTTTTTGTACTCCCCCATGACCGTGGCGTTTGAGCTCATTTTTACGATGAATACAAGAACGATCGGGGCGATAATGCCGTTTGCTACGGCTGAATAGATGAGGGCTTTGATGGGATCAAGCCCGACGAAGTTGAGGAGTATGCCGATGACCACGGATACGATGATGACGCCGTAAAAAGAGTAGGCTTCCTTGAGCTTTCGGTAGAGGCCGTGCTTGAATCCGAAGCTTTCCGAGATCGCGTACGATGTCGATCCCGCAAGCACGGGAATAGCGAGCATGCCGGTGCCGATGATGCCGATAGCAAAGAGGAAATAGGTCGCATCTCCGGCAAACGGGCGGAGCGCCTGAGCGGCTTGTGCTGCGGTCGTGATATTCGTGATGCCGTGCGTGAAGAGCACGCCGGCGCAGGCCGCGATGATGAAGAACATCACCATGTTCGAGAAGAACATGCCGCTCCAGACGTCAGAGCGAATATGCCGGATCTCTTTTTTCTGCACCTGCTGGTGCCACTCCCGGTCGTCTTCCTTTCCCTGCAGGTTCTGCTCTTCCACTTCCTGCGATGTCTGCCAGAAGAAAAGATACGGCGAGATGGTCGTTCCGAGAATCGCGCAGATGAGGAATATCTGGTCTCTGCTGAACGTGAGCGTCGGCACGATCGTATGGGCAAGCACGCTATGCCAGTCGAGATGGCTCATGAGCGCCGAAAAGACGTAGGCAAAGAGCACGAAGGCAAGATACTTGAGATACTTCGCATAGCGCGCATAGGTCGTGAATATCTGAAGCAAGAGGCAGAGCAGGCCGAAGCCGATCACCAGGAGCGCAAAGCTTGCGCCGGGAGCTACGAGCTGCACGCCCTGGGCCATAGCGCCGAGATCGGCGCCGATGTTGAACGTATTGGCAATAAAGAGAAGCGAGGTGATGACGTAGAGCGTCCATCGCGGATAGTTGTGCCGGATGTTTGCCGCGAGCCCGTGACCGGTCACAACGCCGATGCGGGCGCACATTTCCTGTACGATCGCCATGAGCGGAAACGTAAACCAGGCGAGCCACAGGAGCTGGGGGCCGTACTGGGCGCCCGTCTGCGAATAGGTGGCGATGCCTGAGGGATCGTCGTCAGCGGCGCCGGTCGTAAGGCCGGGCCCGAGCGTATTCCAGTATTCTTCGGCAAGCTTGAAAGGCTTCTTGCTGATGAGCGCCCGCTCTTCCTTTTGGACGAACTCCACGCCCTCTTCAAGAAGCTTTGCCGGCGTCTCAAACAGTTTTTCGAGCGCGCTCTCTTTCTGATGATTGTTTTCCATTTTGCACTTAAGAGTATACAACTATATTGGTCCGGCACAAAAGGCCGCTGCCGCCCCCTCCACTATTCAAAACGCCGGAGCGCAGGTATACTATGCCTATGATATCTCGATATACGCATCAGGGCTTGACCTGGATCGACCTTGAATCTCCGACAGCCGAAGAGGTGGCAACGCTTGCCGAAGAGTACGCGCTCCATCCTGTCATCGCAAACGAGCTCCTCGTAAGCTCCGAGCGGGCAAAAGTGGACCGCTATGAGAATGCCATCTATCTCATCCTCCACTTCCCGATCCGCAACCGGACGACCGGACACATCGAAGAGGCCGAGATCGATTTCGTGCTCCTCAAGAACACGCTTATCACGACGCACTACGAGCTCGTAGATCCGCTCCACGACTTTGCCCGGCTCTTTGAATTCGACAGCTATCTTGAGAACACCGGTCTCGGCGATCACGCGGGATTTCTCTTCGTCTCTCAGATGCGCGAGCTTTATAAGCACACGCTTTTCATTCTCGAATCAATTGAAGAAGAGATCCGCACCATTGAAAAAGAAATATTCGACGGAGAGGAGACCGCCATGGTCACCCGCCTTTCAAAGACCAATCGCGCCCTGCTCGACATAAAGTCGGCTCTCCGCCAGCACAAGACGACGGTCAAATCATTCTCACAGGTATGCACGCGCCTCTATGGCGAAGATTTTGCCATGTACGCAAGCATGATCGAAGGCGACTATGCGCATATCGAGCAGAGCGTGGAAGAAGACCGCCAGATGCTCCAGGACATGCGCCGAACCAACGACTCGCTGCTCTCAACCAAGACGAACGCCACCATTCGCTGGCTCACGGTGGTAAACATCATTCTCCTGCCGATGGCGCTCATTGCCGAGATCTTTGCCATGCACTCGCAGTACCTCTACCTCGATGAGCCGTGGCAGCTCTTTGCCGCATTCGCAGGCATGGCCGTCATCTGCACCACCTCCGTTCTCTATTTCCGCTCGAAAAAATGGCTTTAGAAATCTACAACTCGCTCACCAAGAAAGTTGAACTGTTTACGGCTATGGATGCACAGTCGGTCGGCCTCTACACCTGCGGCCCGACGGTCTATGACTACGTCACGATCGGCAACTGGCGCACCTATACGCTCGGCGATACGATCGCCCGCGTGCTTGCCTATAACGGCTACCCGGTGACCTACTACATGAACATCACCGACGTCGGCCACCTGACCGGCGACAACGAAGGCGACGCGGACACCGGAATCGACCGCATGGAAAAGGCAAAATCCCGCGAAGGAAAGAACGCATGGGAGATCGCAAAATTCTACGCCGAAGACTTCAAGCAGGGCTACGGCACGCTCAACCTGACTCTGCCGAAAGCATATCTGGAAGCGACCGCGCATATTCCCGAGCAGATCGCCCTTGTCGAGAAGCTTATGCATGCAGGCCTCGGATATGCGATAGATGACGGTATCTATTTTGATACGGAAGCCTATGAAGCCAAGGGCTACCGCTATGGCGAGCTTTCCAACCTTGATCAGATCCGGGCCGGCGCCCGCGTCGATTTCAATCCGGAGAAGCGCAATCCCCGCGATTTTGCATTATGGAAATTCAGCCCGAAAGACGAACAGCGCGACATGGAATGGGAGAGTCCGTGGGGCGTCGGATTTCCGGGGTGGCACATCGAATGTTCGGCTATGAGCATGCGATACCTGGGCGAGCAGTTTGATATCCACGTCGGCGGCGAGGATTTGAAGAGCACGCATCATCCGAATGAGATCGCGCAATCGCAGGGCGCTACCGGCAAGAGCCCGTTCGTGCGCTACTGGCTCCACGGCGCCTTCCTCCAGATCGACGGCGGCAAGATGGGCAAGAGCCTCGGCAATGCGTACACGCTCCACGATATCGAGAAAAAAGGCTTCTCTCCCCTTGCTCTCCGCTATTTTTATTTTTCCGGACACTATCGCTCCCCGCTCAATTTCACCTGGGAAGCGCTCGCAGCAGCCGAGACGGCGCTCAACCGGCTCAAAGAGAGCATTCGGGCACATATGACTTCGCCCGAGTTCGAGCAAGAAATGGGGCGCGTCGATGAAAGCTACGCCGAGCGCTTTCTCGCCGCGATCAACGACGATCTCAATATGCCGATGGCGCTCGCCGTCCTCCATGCGCTCGTGCGCGATCAAAATATTTTTCCGAGCGACAAAGTAAAGATCGCGCTTCATTTTGACGAAGTGCTCGGCCTTGATCTCGCAACCGTCCCGGCACAGGAAGAGATTCCGGCGGAGATCATCCTCCTTGCGGAAGAGCGCGAAGAAGCGCGAAGATCAAAAGCATGGGAACGCTCTGACGAGCTCCGCGCCGCGATCGAGGCAAAAGGCTACACCGTCAAAGATACCGACACTGGTCCCGCTATCCAAAAGAAATAAAAAAACTCCGACAGAATCGGAGTTTTTTTATAGAGCTTTGAGTTCTATCGTAAAGGTCGAACCGAGCCCTACGCCCGGAGAATCAATGGCAATATGGCCGCCGTGGGCTTCCGAAATCTGCTTTGCGAGGTAGAGTCCGAGCCCGGAGCCTCCGGTGTTGGTCTTTCCGCCTTCGCCGCGGCTGAATTTCTGGAAGAGCTTCTGCTTTTCTTCGGCCGAAATGCCCATGCCTGTATCGGTGACGCTCATGCGCACCATGCCCGCATCTTTCGAGAGCCTGACCGCGATCGAGCCTTTTTCCGTATATTTGATGGCGTTGTCGATGATATTAAGCACCACCTGGCGCAGCTTTTCCATGTCTCCGTTTATCGTGTACGGAGACTTGCCGTCGGTGGTGAATGAAAGCGCCAGTCCTTTTTTCTGGGCGGTAATGCTGAGATCGGTCGCAAGGTCATGCACCGGCTTTTCGAGGTCGAAGACCGCCATTTCATACTTCATGCCGCCGGCTTCGATCTTCGAAACATTGAGCAGGTCTTCCACAACCTTGCTCAGATGCGTGCTTGATTCAAAGACGCGGTTGATGGCCTCTTTCTGTTTTTCATCCACGGCGCCAAACGATCCCTCAAGGAGCATGGACGTATATCCGCGAATGGCGGTAAGCGGACTCCGAAGCTGGTGGGCCGCAAGGGAGAGGAATTCGGTCTTCAGCTTATCAAGGCTCTTCAGCTTTTCATTGGCAGCCTGGAGCGCCTCATAGGTCAGCGCCTTGTCGAAGGCAAGGGAGATGACGTTCACGATGCTCGCAACGATCTCCTTTTCATAGTCCGGAAGCGTCTCGTACTCGCGATTCATGCTGATGGCGAGCATGCCGAGCACGCGGTCGCTGAGCGCGATCGGATAGATGATCGACGACTTCATGTGCGCCCGGTCCGCAAGCATCTTGATCTCCCGGTCTTCAAGGACTCCGTCTTTGAGGAGGAAGCCGAACTGCTTATCGAGCATCGGCGCATGCTTGTTCACGATGGAATCAAAAAAGTCTTTGCCCGATGCATGCTCGATCGCCGAGTTTACCGTATGGAGCCCTGCGAGCTTGAGCTGCTCGCCATAGCGCTCGGAGTGCGACGATCCGATCTGATTCATGAGATCGTGCTCTTTGTCGTATAAAAAAAGCGATACGGATTCGTAGTTGAGCGCCGCACGCACGGAATCGGTGATATTGCGCGCCAGCTGATCGGGCGTAAGCGTCAGAATGCTTGTTTCATAGAGATGGCCAAGGAGCGAAAGCGCCTTATTCTTGGTTGAAAGCTCGGTATTGCGCTTGTAGAGCAGCGCATTGATGTCGGTCGGCGAAAGCGGAGCCGGCTCGGCGCCGGATTCCGAAGGAGTTTTTTTTGTACGTTTAAAAAGCGACATTATGGAATACTTTCTATAGCCCTAGAAGGTAATTATTTAAGGCTTGTCGGGATATCATCACTTGGAATATCCGCGGTAAGATCGCTCACTGCTTCGCGGGAAACCTCGCGCGACAATTTACCAAAAAGCTGCTCGTATCTCGCAACAAGACTATTAACGACAGTCTTCGGTTCGCCGATCACGCTTACTTTGTGCGCCTTGCGATCAAGGATCGTGAGGCCCGCAACTTTAGCGGCTTCATCCCAGGCCAAGGGCCCGATAATAAGCTCTTGCTCCTTGATGATGCGAATGGATATTTGGTTGAAGACGTCTATTGCAGTGTCCATAAATTTGATATCTAGGCGTTCTTAATTTGATGAAAGATCACACCAAGCTGAATAAGGCTTGTACCCATGAGGAAGTATGCGAACAAATACATCAGGTCGTCGACACCGCCTCCGACAAAAGTACCGTGCATAGACTGGTAGAGGAAGGTGTAGTCCGCAGCATATTGAACAGCAAGGGCAACGATAAAAAGAATGATAGCCTTTCTCATTACCCCGCCAAGTATATTTTTTGAAAAAATATACGCAATGATTGCAAGTGATATATAGATGGCCTGTCCAAGCGGATAGCCAAAATCCAAAAAAGCTTTCAACACAGGCTGAGTTGGGTCAAATTGATAATCTTTAAGGAAGACCAAATATGATGCTCCGAGAATAGCCACGGGAATAAGGACAGCCCATACTTTATTCAAAGAAGACCTGAGTGAGAATTGGGAACCAGCAAGCTTCGCGAGGCAAGCTGTGCCATAGATATAAAAAGGAATGCTGCCGAAAAATCCCAGATCAGCCAATGATGGGTACGGCAAGGTATTGCCCGAGTAGAAATACCAGCTAAAAACACTTTGTCCGAAAGATTGAGCAAGCAATCCAAAAGAAAACGCAAGCGCTGTTCGGCCGAGCAGGCTTTTAAAGCCTCCCCACTTTTTAGCAAAGGTGAATCCTATTATCGCTCCGCACCAAGCTACAAATTGATAGCTGGCAGCCCAAATCTGAACATTCGTATCGGTATTAAATTGCGGAAAGAGAACGAGTCCCAGGCGCCAAAGAATTAAAACTACAAATAGTCCGAAAACAATAGTAAACGATCTGGAGCCAAAAAAGCTTTTTATTTGGTTCATAAGCTTCTTCAATTATACCTATAAATTTTCCAACTTGCTAGTCCAGTTTTTATAGCTGACTGTGTATTTCTTCAGAAAAATCTTCTCTCCGTGGCTCATTTTCCATTGCCGTATGTTTTCAATGCCCAGATCCTGCTCGAGATTGATATGTTCGTGTCCTATATCGTGCAGAGTTTTGGCATTTTCCTGGAGTATGTAGGCGTAAATTCCCGGAGAGATCGAGGTATCCGCCTTACAGAAGTGAATATTTGAAAAAGTTCCGTTTAATATTTCGCTGAAACAGAAGGCAACAAGCTCATTATTCACATAAATCCCCGTGGAAATGTGATTGGTGGCACGGCCATAATTCTCGACAAACCGCTCCAATGCCTCCATTTCATTCTGAACCTCAAGAGGATCATCCTTTCCGAGAGACCATTTATGAAAAAGATCATAGACAAGACTTTTTGTTGCGGGATCAGACAAGTCCAGATTTTCCTTGTGCACGGTAAATTCGCTTAAAAATTTCTTTACGGATTTTTTTTTGTTTCTGGTCTGCTTTGTATTGTAGTCCTTGAATATTTTGACCGGAATAAGATAGTCGTGGTTATTTCTGTCCTCTTCGACATCAAATATCTTCTTGTCGAGATCTTTGACCGAATCCTCGGGAACCAATTTTAATACCGGATCCAAAGCCAGACTCTCTGAGAGCTCAATCAGCGCTCGAGCGGTTTCATTGACATTGTTCTTGCCCAAAAAAGAATAGAACGGCACTCCGCTTATATAGTCATTGAATAGAACTATCAGATTTTCATTATGCTGTGAAATTCTCACTTCCCCTTTTACGTCCCAGCTCCACATGCTCACAAAATTAAAATCTGAGTATGGCGGAAAACGTTTGGTAAACAATTCTATTTCTTCCTTGTCAGATAATTCGAGTTTTTTGAATTCTGGAAATTGAGGGATCATACAGAGTTACTGCTCCTAATACATGAGAAATCCCCCGATACATACCAGGAGGATACCTAAAATGTATTGTACCTTAAGGGAGGGCTTTTCGGAAGGATCAAGGAATTGCGGCAAAAATGCCGCAAGAAGAAATCCTTCCAAGAGTACGAATATCGGCTGAACAGAGCTAATGGAAAGGACGAGCGCGACAGGAGCCAGGAGCACGGCAGCATTTGTCGCAAGAAGCGCGAGAATATTCATGATCTCGGCAAGCCCGGTAAGAAAAAGCACTCCCTTTCCCCGAGCAGAGAGCATCCCGAAAAGCTGTCGGCGATATACGGGAAAACTTATGAACAGAATGAACCCGAGTATGGTTATGCCGGTATACTGCCAGAATATTGCAGGCCAAAATCCGATGTTTTCGCCGGAGGCTTTAAATAGCGTGGCATAGAGCCCGACAAAGGCAGTAGAAACAAGCATGAGAACAAGAACACGCCCCGGAACAACAAGCTTCTGGCCTTTTTTAAATATGATGGCAAGCGTTCCAAAGAGTATAAGAAGGACTGCAATGATCTGCATCCCGCTTGGAACCTCAGCGAGCAGCATGTACCCGAAGAGCAGTCCGAAGATCGGCGAAAATTGGAAAAGGGCGATGACG